>Ga0136846_1227730_pt1 | contig 13969 bp, 10 predicted proteins | sample HopSoiMetagenom2_FD_96841 | JGI IMG/M metagenome (GOLD analysis project Ga0136846, IMG submission 96841) | Grasslands soil microbial communities from Hopland, California, USA - 2 Assembly 2016 (version 4) | ecosystem: Environmental > Terrestrial > Soil > Grasslands | place: USA: Hopland...
CTGCACAGCCCAGAGACCGCCGTGGGCGTCGGGGCGAACCCGAATGATGTCCTCGGCTGCAACACCGAACAAGAAGAACGGGGTGTTGTCCAGCCGGACCAGGTCTTCGCCGACGGGCGTCGCCCATAGCCCTTCGAAGTCCGCCGGCGGCCAGCCGTCGGAGGCCCGCTGCAACTCGAACCGCACCTTCAGATGTCCCTCATTCACCAGCACATGATGCAAGACCCAGGTCAGGTCCAGAACACATCGGCTCGCGCGGAGCGTGGCCCGCCACTGCAGCAGTACGGCGATCGCAGAACGCGGCTGTGGACGCGCCTCTTCGGGACATTGGGCACGGTGTGATGTGTCGGAAGTCCCGAGCGGGTGGTTGTTGGGTGAATCCGTAGGATGGTGGGGTGCCGTCGATATTGCCTGAGGGGGAGGTTGCGCCTCGGGATGGGGTGTTGCCGGTAGGTGCTGTTCGTGAGGCTGCGGCGCGGGCGTTGGGGTTTTACCTGCACGTGCCGTTCTGTGCGGCCCGCTGTGGATACTGCGACTTCAACACCTACACGGCCAAGGAGCTCGGCGGCGGTGGGTCGCAGGCGTCGTACGCGGATACCGCGGTCGGCGAAGTGCGGATGGCGCGGCAGGTGCTCGCGGAGCTGGACCGGCCCGTGGACACGGTGTTCTTCGGCGGTGGTACGCCGACCCTCCTGCCGGCGCGTGATCTAGCGAGGATGCTCGCGGCCGTCCGGGACGAGTTCGGGCTCACGCCGGACTCGGAGGTGACGACGGAGGCGAACCCGGAGTCCGTCGACCGGCCGTACCTCGAGGAGCTGCGAGCGGCGGGCTTCACCCGTGTGAGCTTCGGAATGCAGAGCGCTTCGTCCCACGTGCTGCGGATCCTCGATCGCCAGCACACTCCCGGGCGCGCGCTGCAGGCGGTCAAAGAGGCGACGGCCGCTGGATTCGAGCACGTGAACCTCGATCTGATCTACGGCACGCCGGGGGAGAGTCTCGACGACTGGCGAGCATCGCTCGAGTCTGCGCTGTCGGCTCAGCCCGATCATGTCAGTGCCTACGCACTGATCGTCGAGGACGGGACGCAGTTGGCGCGGCGGATCCGGCGGGGGGAGTTGCCGATGCCGGATGACGACGACCTTGCCGACAAGTACGTCCTCGCTGATGAACTGCTGTCGGCTGAGGGGCTGCGTTGGTACGAGGTCTCGAACTGGGCGCGCAGCGAGGCGGCGCGGTGCCGGCACAACGAGCTCTACTGGCGGGGCGACACGTGGTGGGGCATCGGGCCGGGCGCGCACAGCCATGTCGGTGGGATCCGCTGGTGGAACGTGAAGCATCCGAGCGCGTACGCCGAACGCATCGCTGCCGGCGACAGTCCGGCCCACGCCCGCGAGACGCTCGACGACGAGACCCGGCGTATCGAGCGGGTGCTCCTCGAGGTGCGGTTGTCGGCCGGACTCCCACTCGAGGTGCTCGACGAGGCCGGTCGCGCCGCCGTCGACCAGGTCGTCGCGGACGGCCTCGCCGTGATCACCGGCGCGGCGAGCGCCGGCGGCGTGGTGATCTCCGGAGGAAGTGGAGCCGCGAGCCGGCGGCTGGTTCTGACTGATCGCGGGCGGTTGCTCGCGGACGCGGTGGTCCGCGACCTGCTGCCGTGAACTGATCAAGCTGTTGACGACTGTTGTGATCACCCGTCAGGGGTATGGCGGAGGCTGGCGTACGAGGGGAGAACCGGCTCTCTTGTCGCTTCCGTGGGTGGTGCGGACCCGAGACACTGACCAACCCACGCGGTCTGGGTGGCTGCACGCTCGGCTGCGGGTCCTGGCCGGCCGATTGGCCGGTTGATCAGTGAGTCAGGTCCGCCGCCGCAGCAGAACGTTTGCCCCACCGACTCGCGATGTCCCATCGTGTCTTGCCACTGAGTTGCCTGAGGCAACGAGGGGCACCGGCCAGGTGCCCTCGTTGCGCAAGTGAATCAGCGGTGGGGTACGACGCCGAGCTCGGTAAGGCGGCGTTCCGGTGCCGGGGCGGCTTGGGCGAGCAGTTGGGTGTACTCGTGCTGCGGATGCAGGATCACGTCGTCGGCGGGACCGTGCTCGACGACCTCACCACGCAACAGGACCATGATCTCGTCGCTGAAGTGCCGAGCCGTCGCCAGGTCGTGGGTGATGTAGAGGACCCCGAGGTTCTCCTCGCGCTGCAGTGTCGCGAGCAGGTTGAGTACGCCGAGCCGGATCGAGACATCGAGCATCGACACCGGCTCGTCGGCGACCAGGATCGCCGGCTCCGGGGCCAGTGCCCGCGCGATCGCAACTCGTTGCCGTTGGCCACCTGACAACTCATGCGGCTTGCGGCGGGCGAACTCCTCGACCGGTTCGAGCCGGACCCGGCGCAACAGATCAAGCACACGCTCGTTCACCTGCGCGCCGTTGAAGTCCGGGTGGTGCAGCCGCACAGGACGAGCGAGATGGTGGCCGATGGTGTGGTACGGGTTGAGTGATGCGAACGGGTCCTGAAAGACCATCTGCACGGCCTTTCGGTACGCCGCGGCGCCAGCTCCTCGATACCGCATGGGCTCGCCGTTCACCAGGATCGCGCCGAACGTCGGCCGCTCCAGCTGCATCAGCAACTTGGCGATCGTGGACTTGCCCGACCCGGACTGACCGACCAACGCGATCGTGCGCCCCGGCTGCAGCTCGAAGCTGACCTTGTCGACAGCGCGCAGCGGAGTGGTCCGCAGGCCGTTGCGCAGCCGGTACTCCTTGACCACGTCGCGCATCTCCAGGACGGTCATAGCGCCTCCATCTCTTCGGCGTTGGCGGCCTCCACGGTCTGCTCCGTCTCGTCCAGCGCGATGTCGTCCCCAGGTACGGCGTTGCGCACGAAGCCGCCGCGCCGACCGGTCAGGCTCGGGAACGACGAGAGCAGCCGGCGGGTGTAGGGATGCTCGGGTTTCGTGTACAGCGTCACTGCGTCGCCCAGCTCCACGATCAGCCCGGCCCGCATGACCGCGATCCGGTCGCTGATCTCCAGCAGCAGCGGAAGGTCATGGGTGATGAAGATGACCGCGAACCCGAGCTCCGAGCGCAGGCGGGTGATCTCGCGGAGGATCTCTCGCTGTACGACCACGTCGAGCGCGGTGGTCGGCTCGTCCATGATCAGCACCTGCGGCTCGAGGGCGAGCGCCATCGCGATCATGACGCGCTGCCGCATGCCGCCGGACAGCTCGTGCGGGTAGGCGCGGAGCCGGTCGCGGTCGACGCCGACACGTTCGAGGAGTTCGCCGCAGCGGGCACGGCGCTCCGCCTTGCCCAGCTCGGGTCGGTGCGTGATGAACACGTCCTCCAACTGCTCGGAGATACGCAGTACCGGATTGAGGGAGTTCATCGCGCCCTGGAACACCATCGCGATCTTGTCCCAGCGGAACGCGCGCAGGTCCTCGCCGGCGAGACTCGACAAGTCGATGTCGTAGCCCTCGCGCGACGAGAACACGACGCGCCCGCCGGTGATGAGCGCCGGCGGCTTCAGCAGGCGGGTGATGCCGTACGCGAGCGTCGACTTCCCGCACCCACTCTCGCCGGCGAGGCCGAGGATCTCTCCGCGTTGCAATGTGAGGGACACCTCGCGGACGGCGTGCACGGTCGTCTCGGCAAGGTAGTCGATGCTCAGGTTCTCGATGCTGAGAACGGTGTCCGGCGTCATGCGCTCACCTCCGTGGCCGCCTTGCGCTGGTCGCGGCTCATGCTCCACTTGTTGCGTTCGGCACGCGTCTGTGAGCGCAGCTTCGGGTTGATGATCTCGTCGATCGAGAAGTTGATCAGCGACAAGGCCGCGCCGAAGACGGCGATCGCCAGGCCAGGTGGCGCGAACCACCACCAGGCGCCGAGCCGCAGCGCGAGACCGTTCTGGGCGTAGAAGAGCATCGTGCCCCAGGTGAAGGATCCGGAGGCACCAAGCCCGAGGAACGACAGACCGGCCTCGCCGAGAATCGCGAAGATCACCGCGAAGACGACCTGGGAGGCGAGAAGTGGGATCAGGTTGGGGAGGATCTCGACGAGCAGAATCCGCCAGCGTTTCTCACCGCTGATCCGGGCGGCCAGAACATAGTCACGGCTGCGCACGCTGAGCGTGAAGCCGCGCAGTACCCGCGCGGAACCGGCCCAGCTGGTGATCGCGAGCACCGCGGCCACCAGCCAGATCGACTTGTTGGGTACGTAGCTGGAGATCACGATCACCAGCGGCAGACCGGGGATGACGAGCATGATGTTGGTCAGCAGTGAGAACGCTTCGTCCGCCCAGCCGCCGACGAACGCGCCGACGACGCCGAAGAAGGACGACAGCAAGAGGGTGATCGCACCGACTACGACGCCGATGATCAACGATCCGCGGGTGGCGTAGGCGAGCTGGGCGAAGACGTCCTGACCGCTCTGGGTGGTGCCGAGGACGAAGCCGTTGCCCGGGCCCGTCAGTCCGATGTCCCGGACCGTGGACGGATCGCCGACGAGCAGCGGTCCGATCAGACCGAACAGGACGATCAGGCCGGCGATGCTCAGGCCGACGCCCAGCTTCAACGTCATCGGCGGCACCCTGCGCCGGGTCGCCGCGACCGGCGACCCCGTCTCGGTGGCCGTCTGCGGCCCTTCGGTGGTGATGGCCATCAGGTTCACCTCTTCCTAGGACCGGGCCCGGGTACGGGGATCAATGACCCCGTACAGCAGGTCGACGAGCAGATTCGCACCGAGGACTGCGAGCGTGATGATCAGGAACACGCCTTGCATCAACGCGTAGTCGTTGTTGTTGACGGCCAGCAGCAGCGCGGAGCCGATGCCGGGGTAGGAGAAGACCGCCTCGGTCACGATCGAGCCCGCGACCACGAAGCCGAGCGAGATGGCGAACCCCGAGATCGACGGCAGGATCGCGTTGCGGGCGACGTACCGCGAGCGGATCCGCCGCGGTGTAAGGCCTTTCGCCTCGGCGGTGACCACGAAGTCGTCGGACAGCGTCGAGACCATCATGTTGCGCATTCCGAGCATCCAGCCGCCGATCGACGACACGACGATGGTCAGTGCGGGGAGCGCGCCGTGGTACGCCACCGACTGGGCGAACGGCAGTGACCACCCCGGCGTCACCGAGTACACGTCGTACCCGCCGCTGAGCGGAAAGACCGGCCACGTGCTGCCGAGCAGGAACAGCAACAGCAGCGCGAGCCAGAAGTACGGCACCGATTGCAGCATGGTGGTGACCGGGATCAGGTTGTCGACCCAGGAGCCGCGCCGCCAGCCGGCCGCACGACCGAGCAGGATGCCGACGGCGAACGAGATCACCGTCGCGAGGCCGATCAGGCCGACGGTCCAGGGCAGCGTCTGGCCGATGACCTGGGCGACCGGTGCCGGGAAGTACGCGATCGAGGTGCCGAGGTCGCCCGAGAGGAGCTGGTGGAGGTACTTCACGTACTGCTCCCACAGCGACGCGTCCGCGTCCGTCCCGAGCAGCGCCTGGATCGCTGCCCGGGTCGTCGGTGTGACCGGCCCTTTGGTCGCCAGCTTCGACAGCATGAGGTCGACCGGGTTCCCCGGCATCAGCCGGGGAATCAGGAAGTTCAGGGTCAAGGCCGCCCAGAGGGCGACAACGTAGAAGACGAGTTTGCGCAGCAGGTAACGCACAGTCGGCCGGTCCGCGGATCAGCCGGCGGGGGTGATCGTCTTGAGGACGATCCCGGCGTCCCAGGCCTTCCAGGCCGCGGGCAGGACGTAGGGGTTGTCCTTGGTCGGCCAGCCGTTCGCGCGCGAGGTGTTGAACTCGGTCAGCATCGAGTTCACGTAGACCGGGATGTACGGCAGTTGGTCCGTGATCACGGTCTGGATCTTGCCGTATTCCGCCTTCTGGACGGCCTTGTCCGTCGTACCAGCAGCGGTCGTGAGTGCCGCGTCGACCGTCGGGTTGGAGAACCGGGACTGGTTGCCGGCGCTGGCGGACTTGCCGACCGGTGCCGTGTTCGCGGTCGCGAGCTTGCTGTTGTACGTGAAGTACGGGTTTGTGGACGCGCCCAGGCCGACGGAGTCGAGCGACAGCTGGAACTTGCCGTTGGTCTGCGCCGCGTTCCACTCGTTCCAGGAGACCTGGCTGGGCTTGAGCTCGATGCCGACGGCGGCCAGCTGCTGCTTCAGGGTGTCGTTGATCAAGATGTAGTCGCTCCAGCCCGTGACGGTCTGGACGGTCAGCGACAGGCGCTTGCCGGCCTTGGTCCGGACGCCGTCGCTGCCCTTGGTCCAGCCGGCCGCGTCGAGGAGCTTGTTCGCCTGGTCGGCGTCGGCGCTCTGCGGAAGCTTCGCGGAACCGGCGTCGGCGATCCAGTCGTCGTCACGGCCCGGGAGCAGCAGGGTCGGCGATCCGACGCCCGCGACTCCGCCGCCGGCCAGCTTGGCGAGCTGTTCGCGGTTCATCGCCAGGTAGATCGCCTTACGTACCGCCGGGTCGGTCTGCGGTCCGGTGCACCCGAGGCCCGAGTTCGCGCAGGTGACGATCACGGTCGTCATCGCGGGGGTGTTGATGTAGGTCAGGTTCTTGTTGGACTTCATGATGTTGTCGATCCCGGGCAGGTAGGCGCTCGCCCAGTCGACCTTGCCGGCGACCAGTGCCGCACTGGCGGCGTCCGCCGACTGGACCGGGAGGTAGCGGACCTCCTTGATGGTGGGCTTGCCCGCCTCCCAGTACTGGTCGTTCTTCGTCAGCACGTAGCTCTGCGGCGTGAACGACTTCAGCTTGAACGGGCCGGTGCCGACCGGGTTCTCGTTCAGGTTCGTCGTCGGGTCCTTGATGTCCTTCCAGATGTGCTCGGGCACGATCGCCTGGTTGGCGAGTACGGCGGGCTCCTGCATCAGGGACTTCGACTTGAAGGTGAGGACGGCGGTGTCGTCCGCGGTGGCCTTGGCCGTGGCGGCCAGACCCGACGGGTTGAGCGCGGGAGTCGTCGCGACCAGGTTGAAGGTGAACGCCACGTCCTTCGCCGTGAACGGCTGGCCGTCGTTCCACTTGACGCCGTGGCGGAGCTTGATGGTGAGCTCGGTTCCGGCCGCGTTCCAGGAGTAGCCGGTGGCGAGGATCGGCGTCGGGTCCGACTGCTTCGCGAAGTTGTACCAGTACAGCGGCTCGTAGATGACACCGAGCGTCGGCTGGAGGGCCGTGGCGCTGAACGGGTTGAAGTTCTTCGCGGTGATGTCGCCGGCCGCGACGGTGATGGAGGCGTCCTTGTTGCCGGCCGGCTGGTCGCCGGCGGCGGCGCCGGAGCAGGCGGCCAGCATGACCGAGGCCGTCGCGGCGGCTGCGAGGCCGACCAGGCGTCGCGTTCTCGTACGGTTCATCGGATTCCGGAGCATTGTCGAAGTCCTTTCCGGGCACGGTCATCCGCACGACGGCGGAGGTGCGAAGGCATCACCCAGCGCCGCCAGGAGCACCGGTGATGAAGCGGTTAAGCTCTGTGACCGGGTAACTTAGTTCGCCTAACAAACGATGCGCAAGAGTCTGGCGGGTAACGGTTCGACAGCGGAGCGTGGATCGAATCCCGCAAACCAGCTCGCGCCACGGAGGGTGACGCCAGCGCGGCATGGATCGTCAGCGGAGGCGGCGAGGCGCGATCAGGCCGAGATGGCCTGGTCGGACTTGAGCATCAGCAGCGCCCCGCCGATGGCAGCCGCGTCGTGGCCGCGCTCGTCGAGCACGACCTCGGTACCGGCGTTGCGCCCGAAGGCGGAGCTGAGGATCTGCTCCTGCAGGATCGGCAGGTAGATCGTTCCGGCGACGGCGAAGGCCGGGCCGGTCAGCACCAGGAGCTGTACGTCGTACATGTTGGTGATGGCCTGTGCGCCCAGTGCGAGCCATGCGGCCGAGTCCCGGATGATCGCCTCCGCGCGGGAGTCCCCGGTCAGCGCGAGGCGGGCGATCGCCGCGAAGGCAGCGACACCGGAGTGCCGCTGGGAACCGAGATCGAGCCCCGCCGCGGCGGCCTTGGCGACGACCGTGGCCGGTCCGGCGACCGCCTCCAGGCAGCCGGTGCCTCCGCACCAGCAACGCGGACCGCCGATCTGGACACAAAGGTGCCCGACTTCGCCCGCATTGCCATGAGCGCCCTGGTAGACGTTGCCGTTGAGCCGCAGACCCGATCCGATGCCCTCGCTCATGAACAGTGCGGCCATCACCGAGACGTCGTGGCTGGTGGTGAGGCGCGTGCCCGCGGCTGCCGCGGTCGCGTCGTTCTCGAGCAGCGTCGGCAGGCCGAGGCGCTCCTCCAGGCGGTGATGGATCGGAAAGCCGACCCAGCGCGCCATCGTCGGCGGGGCCGAGGCGACTTCGCGGTTGCGGATCAACGGGCCGGGGCAGACGAAGCCGAGCCCGAGCACGCGCGAGGAGTCGATGCCCGACCGGTCGAGAAGCTCGCCGGTCTCGGTCGCCACCCGCTCGACGACGTCCTCCGGGTCGCTCTCGTCGCCGGGACCGTCTCGTCGCCAGCGGGCCACGACTCCGCCGGCGTAGTCGACCAGCACGTAGGTCAGGCTGTCGTTGCTCAGATGGACGCCGACGGCGTAGCGCGCCGCCGCTCTGATCCGCAGCAAGGTGCGTGGTTTGCCGCCGATGGCCGTCGAGGTGCCGCGGCCGGCCTCGGCGACCAGGCCGTCGTCGATCAGCCGGCGGACGACCGTGGTGACCGACGGTGCGGTGAGGCCGGTGATCTGGGTAAGTTCGACCCGGCTGAGGGTGCCCGCAGAGCGGATGCTGTCCACGATGAGGGCGCGACTGCTGGTCGGCGCCGGGTCGTAGCCCGGCGATCGCGGCCAGTCACTGCCCTGTTGCATCGGTCCAGCCGCCTTCAACCAGTTAGTTAGGTCTGTGAATATAGTCCGGAGTGCCTAGGAGGCAGTGTATGCAGGACGTGACGTCCCGGGATCGCATCGCCGGGCTGGTCCTCGCGCGTCCCGGGCGGGTGCTCGGGATGGAACCCTTCATGGCCGACGTCGTACAGGGCATCGAGGAGTACTTCGCCGGGCGCAGCTGCAGCCTGCTGATCGAGTTCACCTCGGACCTGGCCGGGGAGATCGAGATCTGGCGGCGGTGGGCGGCCAAGGAGCACGTCGACGGCATCGTCCTCGTCGACCTCCGCAGGGATGACCCGCGGCCGGCCGAGGTGCAACGCCTGCACCTGCCGGCGGTGCTGCTCGGTGGGCCGGACCTGCAGTTACCGATCACCAACGTGCTGGTCGACAACGCGGAGGGCGCTCGCGCGGCTGTCCGCGCCCTCGCCGACCTCGGTCACCGCGACATCGCCCGGGTGAGCGGTCCGCGCGACATGGTGCACTGCGAAGCCCGCGACGACGCGTTCATGGCGACCTGTGCCGAGCGCGACGTGCGCGGACAGGTCATCGAAGGCGACTACTCCGAAGACTGCGGCCGGGAGGCCACCCGGCAACTGCTCACCGGTGACCGGATTCCGACAGCCGTTGTCTATGACAACGACTTGATGGCGGTCGGCGGTCTCGCGGTCGCGAAGGAACTGGGGGTCAAGGTCCCGGACGAGTTGTCCGTCATCGCCTGGGACGACACCGCGGTGGCCCGGCTCGCCCACCCTCCACTGAGTGTGGTGACGGTCGACGTCCACGGCCTCGGCACCATCGTCGGTGCGGCGATCCTCGCGGCCATGGACGGTGCCGACGTGCCGACGTACCAAGTGCCGAAACCGACGATCCGGCTCGACCGGTCCACCGCTGCTCCCGGCGTCCAGCCCTCTGACTCGCCACGTTGACTACTTACAGCGATCGATCAGTGACCAACGCCGTCGGTGATCAAGGCGATTCGCAGCGTGACCAGCACTGACAGTATGTAAGAACCTATTGCAGCTTGGTGTCTCAGCGTGACCGCACAGCGCTTGACATACCAGCCGGGACGTTTGAGACTCAGCTCACTTTCGCGATCCGGGAGCGCTCTCAACTCCGTCCAAGTTCCAGGGAGCTTTTCATGCGGCCCAGTGCCCGCTACCGCCCCTTCGCCGGACTGCTGCTGTGCGGTGCGGTGCTGCTCGTCGCGGCCTGCGGTGGCGGCACGTCCGGCACATCCGATGCCGCGAGCAACAATACTGACGGGCCGCCGATCGAGCTGACCATCGCTACCTTCAACGAGTTCGGTTACCAGGACCTGTACGCCGAGTACGAGCAGCAGCACCCCAACATCAAGATCGTCGAGCAGCACGCGAAGACGGTCGACGACCACATCAAGAACCTGGACGCGAACCTCGCGTCCGGCGCCGGGCTGGCCGACATCGAGGCGATGGAAGTCAGCTGGATCTACAAGTATCTGGCCAAGGCGGACAAGTTCGTCGACCTGCGCGACTACGGCGCCGATGATCTGAAGGACCGTTGGCTGGACTGGAAGGTAGCCGGCGCCACCACGGAGAGCGGCAAGATCATCGGCTACGGCACCGACATCGGCCCGGAGGCGATCTGCTACCGCCGCGACCTGTTCGCGAAGGCAGGCCTGCCGACCGACCGGGCCGCGGTGGCCAAGCTCTTCCAGGACTGGCCGTCGTACTTCGCTGCCGGCCGGAAGTTCAAGCAGCGGGTGCCCGGCTCGGCCTGGTACGACTCCGCGGTGCTGACCTGGGAAGCGATGCGCAACCAGTTGATCGAGGCGTACTACTCCAACCAGGACCGGTTCCTCGGCGACGAGAACCCGCGACTGAAGCAGACCTGGAACCAGGTGGTCGAGGGCAGCCGGGACGGACTCTCCGCGCGGTTGGTGGCCTGGAGCGACGCCTGGAACGCGGCGTTCCGCACCGACAAGTTCGCAACGATGGCGTGCCCGGGGTGGCTGCTCGGCGTGATCCAGGACAACGCCGGAAGCTTCGGCAAGGGCAAGTGGGACGTGGCGGACGTCTTCCCCGGTGGGGGCGGCAACTGGGGTGGGTCGTATCTGACGGTGCCGGTCCAGTCGCCGGAGCCGGAGGAGGCTGCCAAGCTCGCCGCCTGGCTGACCGCGCCGGAGCAGCAGGTGAAGGTGTTCAAGAAGATCGGCTCGTTCCCGTCCACGTTGGACGCCTACGACGACCCGCAGGTGAAGTCGCAGGTCAATCCCTACTTCAACAACGCGCCGGTCGGCCAGATCTTCGTCAACCGGGCCCGGAACGTGATTCTCAAGCAGCACAAGGGGCCCCGCGACGGCGAGATCAACCAGATCTTCAGCGCGGCCCTGGCCCGGGTGGACGAGGGCAAGCAGGATCCGGAGGCAGCGTGGAAGCAGGCCCTCGATCAGGCCGACGAAGCCGCCAACACGCGAAAAGGCAGCTGACACGACACCGGGTGGTCGACGGCTGACACGGTCTCGACCTAGGACGTACTACGGTGTGAACGCGGGCCAGTCGACCACCCAGGAGGACCCGATGATCGGATCTGGTTCTCCGACGTTGGAGCAGGTCGCGGCGCTGGCCGGCGTCTCGCGTGCCACCGTGTCGCGGGTAGTGAACGGCTCGCCGAAGGTGCTACCGGAAACGGTGGCCTCGGTCGAGCGGGCGATCCGGCAACTCGGCTACGTGCCGAACCGGGCGGCCCGCGCTCTCGTGACCCGACGTACCGACTCGGTCGCGATCGTGGTGCCGGAGCCGGACAGCCGGGTGTTCTCCGATCCGTTCTTCGCGGGCATGCTCCGCGGTGTCAGCTTGACGCTCGCGCCGACGTCCTCGCAGCTCGTACTGCTGATCGAGCCGGCTGAAGGTGATGACCAGCGGCTGCTGCGCTACCTGCGCGGCGGGCATGTGGATGGCGCGATCATCATCAGCCACCACGGCCGGGACAACGTGCTGCAGGAGCTCGCCCACTTGCCGTTGCCGATCGTGTTCAGCGCCCGGCCGCTCGGGGTCGACGTACCGGTCGCCAGCGTGGACGTGGACAACGTCGCCGGCGCCCGTACCGGCGTCCAGCACCTGTTGTCGATCGGCCGCCGCAAGGTCGGAACCATCGCTGGGCCCCTCGACATGACCGCAGGCATCGACCGGCTCACCGGCTACCAGGAAGTGATGAGGGAAGCCGGCCTGCCGGAGATGATCGCGTACGGCGACTTCACGGCCGACGGTGGCGAGCAGGCCACACTGCGCCTGCTGGATGACCACCCGGACCTGGACGGCCTCTTCGTCGCCTCCGACCTGATGGCGACTGCCGCCCTCCGAGTCCTCTCCCAGGAAGGGCGTCGGGTCCCCGCGGACGTCGCGGTGGTCGGCTTCGACGACTCGGTCCTGGCCACCACGACGACCCCCAAACTCACCACAGTCCGCCAGCCCGTCGAGCGACTGGGCGCCCGACTGGCCGAAATCCTCCTGGCCAAGATCGCCGGCGCCACTCTCACCGAGCCCGAGATCTACGACACCGAACTGGTCATCCGAGACAGCGCGTAGAACCCGCTGCGCAAGGCCCCGGATACGATCAGGCTGTCGGGTAGACCTCCGTTTCGTAGAGGGAGTAGCCGTACTGGGTGGCTCGGTGGATGCCTTGTAGGCGGACGTAGCGGCCGGTGGTGTCGAGCCACAGGGTGTCCGTGGCACCGTCGCCGGCGGTCACCTCGGTGGCTGTGGTCCAGGTGGAGCCGTCGTCGGAGACCTGGATCTTGTAGGCGGAACCGTAGGCGGCTTCCCAGCGAAGGACGATCTTGCCGAGCCTGGTCGACGTTCCGAGGTCGAGCTGGAACCAGGCCGCGTCGTCGTAGCCCGATGCCCAGCGCGTTCCGGGATCGCCGTCGACCGCCAGGTCCGCGGTGAAGGACGTGCCCGGTTCGATGCTTGAGGCAACGACCGGTCGATGGAGAGCAACGTTGGTCGTGGAGGTCAGCGGCCGCACCGCGACCCGGAGCACCGCCGCTGCCGTCGTGCTGCCGGCGGTGAAGGTCGCCGGGATGTCCACGTCGCCCAAGGTAGCGTCGGCCGGAGGTGTCAGCTTCACGGTGACCGACTGGGCGAAGCCGCGCTTCACCGTGATCGGCGTACTGGCCGGATCGACGGTCCAGCCGGAAGGAGGCTCGACGCGGAGAGTGCCGGTCACGTCCTCGCCGCGGCCGGCTGCGACGTCGATCACGAAGCTCGACGTCACTCCGCGGATCACGTCGGCCCGATCCTCACCGGTGCTCAGGGCAACCAGCGGTGTGTCCGCCCACAGCGGCACGATCTCCGCCACGGCAGGACTTCCGCCCTTCCACACCAACCGCACGGCCTCGGCCGGCAGATCGCCGACATTCACCTCGGAGTACGCCGCGGACACACTGCCGACCCGCTGCCACGTCCCATCGACCCGAACCTCGACGTCGGCAGAGCCCACCGACGACGACGGTTGCAACACGGTCAGCCGCGCCAGACCTCGCGGTGCCGACAACGACGCGACCAATGCATCGCCCGCGCTCGGTGTGCCGGCCGGCACGTAGGCCGTCTCCAGGTCCCCGTCGACCGCGCGCTGGAACGACGATCCCGGCGCCGCAACCGGCGTACCACTGGCGGTCAGTCTCGTCGTCTGACCGCCGAGCGTCTCGACCGAGAACTCCCGGACCACGAGCCAGAAGTCGCTGGCGGTCAGCGAGCGGTACCGCAGATAGCGCGCCGTCGTCCCCGCTGGAGCGGTGAACCGGACTTCGGCGGTCGTCGCGCGGGTGAGTTCGGTCCATCGCGTGCCGTCGACCGAGTACTCCAGTGCACCCGAGTGGATGTAGTCGTTCGGGCTGGAGGACTTGCCCATCAGTACGGCGACCGCACCGATCGGCACCGTTTCGCCGAGATCGACCCTGATCTCCGAACCAGGACCAGGCGCGCCGTTGCTCCAGAAGAAGGTGTTCACGTCACCGTCGACCATCCGTCCTGGGACGTTGTCCTGGTAGGTGCCCAGGTTCGTCGTCGCTGACCGGCCCGGCGTCACGCCGAGCCAGCGGTCGTGCACCCGGCCGGTCTCGGCGA
>Ga0136846_1239536_pt1 | contig 13969 bp, 18 predicted proteins | sample HopSoiMetagenom2_FD_96841 | JGI IMG/M metagenome (GOLD analysis project Ga0136846, IMG submission 96841) | Grasslands soil microbial communities from Hopland, California, USA - 2 Assembly 2016 (version 4) | ecosystem: Environmental > Terrestrial > Soil > Grasslands | place: USA: Hopland...
GCCGGGCTCGCGGCTTTTCGGCGGAGGTCGGCTGCAAACAGGTCGAGATCAGCGGCCGGTATCCGCTCGAACTTGTCGAAGCCCGCGCCCGCAAGCTGGTTGACGAACGACGACGCGTCGCCGACCAGCACGATCGTGAGGCGATCCGGGTGCAGGTATTCCCGCGCGACGCGCTGAATGTCGTCGACGTTGACCGCATCGACCCGTTCGCGATACGTCTGCAGCTCGTTCAGATTGAGGCCGTAGAAGACCGCGTTGAGGATTTGGAGCGCAATCTGGCTTGGCGTTTCAATCGTCAACGGAAACGCCCCCGTCAGGTAATCCTGCGCGCCCGACAGCTCGCGCTCGCTCACGCGATCGCGCAGCAGCTTCCAGTACTCGTCGACGATCAGCCGCAGCGTCTCTCCCGTTGTTTCCGACCGCGTGTTCGTCTCGGCGACGATGTCTCCGCCCTGTTTGAAGCCGTTCATGTCAGCAGAAGCACCGTACGTGAGACCCCGCTCCGTGCGCAGGACGCGGTGAAGCCGGTTCGCTCCTTCGCCGCCCAGGATCTTGACCGCGAGATCGAGCGCCATGTAGTCGTCGCTCGTGCGCGGAATACCGATATGGCCAACGCGAATCTCCGTCTGCACGGCGCCCGGCTTGTCGATGATGACCAGCCGCCGGGTTGGTGACGGAGGATCGGTGGCCTTCGCGGCTTCGGCTTCAGCCCGCCCCCAGCTCCCGAACGCGCGCTCGGCGCCGGCAAACGCTTCCTCGGGCGACACGTCGCCGACAATCGCGAGAATCGCGTTGTTCGCCCCGAACCATTTCCGGTGAAATGCCATCAAGTCATCGCGTCCAATCGCGCTGAGCGTCGACGGCGTGCCGGTCTGTGGTTTTCCGTACGGATGGAATCCGTAAACGAGCCGGTCGAACACCATGTTGGCGAGGTATTCCGGATCGTCGTAGCTGACGCGGAGCCCCGAGAGCAGCTGCTGGCGCTGCCGTTCGATTTCTTCAGCCGCAAACGCCGGGTGCTGCGCAACGTCCGACACCAGGTCGAGGCCGAGGGTCAGGCTGTCTTTCATCACCACCGTGTTGATGAAGGTGAGATCCGATCCCGCGCCGGTGCCCAGCGCGCCGCCGATTGAATCGATTGTGTCGGCAATCTGCTCGGCGGATTTCGACGATGTGCCCTGGTCGAGCAACGACGCGGCGAGCGACGCCACGCCGGGCCGGTTCTCGGGATCCTGTGCCGCGCCCGCGCGAACGATGAGCCGCAGGCTGACGGCGGGCTGCTCATGGTGCGACACCGCGATCACCTGGAGGCCGTTTGGAAGCGTCTTCACAGCGTACGGCGGGAACTTCACGTCGTGCGCCGCCAGCGGCCGGGGCGGCCGCTCCGACGGCCAGATGCGCGCCTGCGCGCCGGCGGGCGCCTGCGAGGCGAGCGCGACCACCGCCGCGATCGCCAGGAGCAGCGTCGGCGTCCGCTTCATCGTGATCCCTCGGGCGCCGGGCCGTTCGCCTTCGGGAGGATCGTGAGCACGATTCTGTTCTCGGGCGTGAAATACGTGCGGGCGACCCGTTGCACGTCCGCCTGGGTCAGAGTCTGGAAGATCTCGAACTCGCCGTCGGCCGTTTTCATGTCGTTGTGGATCACGGCTGCGTGCCCGAGCACTTCCGCCTTGCTCTGGTCGGTTTCGCGCTGGAGGATGTAGTCGCGCGCGAACTGGTTCTTCGCCTGCTGCAATTCCGCGGCACTGACCGGCTCGTTCCGGAGGCGATCGAGCTCGGCGATCAAGGCAGTGATCGCCTCGTCCGGTGTGTGACCGGGCTGCACGATCGCCACCGCGAAGAAGAGATTCGGATCCTCGATGATGTTGCCTCCACCGAAGGCCGCGAGCGCAATTCCCTTCTCGTAAACCAGCTTGCGATAAATGCGCGAGCTCTGCCCGTCCGACAGAATCTTCGACGCGACGTGCAGCGGATACGAATCCGGATTCCCGTCGTACGTGATGTGGTGCGCGACGACAACCGCCGGGAGCGGCCAGCTCTCTTCGAGCGTCAGCCGGCGTTCTTTCGTCTGCGGCGGCTCCTTCGGGATGTCGCGCGGCACGGGCTTCTCGGATTTCGGGACGCGGCCGAGATACTGGGACACGAGCGCGAGCGCTTCCTTGCTGTCGAAATCTCCAACCAGCACGGCGGTCGCATTCCCCGGCACGTAATAGGTCTGGAAGAAGTCGCGGACATCGTCCATCGACGCGGCTTCAAGGTCCTGCATGCTGCCGATCACCGGATGCTTGTAGGGGTGCACGGTGAATGCCTTGTCCGCGATGATCTCCTGCAAGCGACCGTACGGCTGGTTCTCGACCCGCATGCGCCGTTCTTCCTTGACCACCTCGCGCTCGGTTTTGAAGGTTTTCTCTTCGATGCGCAGCGACGCCATCCGGTCCGCCTCCAGCCACAGCGCCAGCGGCAGGTACTGGGACGGAACCGTCTCCCAGAACACCGTCGCGTCTTCCGTGGTGTAGGCGTTGCTCTGTCCACCGACGCTGGAGATATACGAGGGATGCCCCTCGGGCTCGACGTTCTTCGAACCCTTGAACATCATGTGTTCGAACAGGTGCGCGAATCCCGTGCGCCCGGCCTTCTCGTTCTTGGACCCGACGTGATACCAGATCTGCACGTGAACGATCGGCGTGGAATGATCCTCGAGAAACACCACGTTGAGGCCGTTCGGCAGCGTGGTTGTCGTGTAATCGAGCTTCGGAGGACGAACCGCGGCATGGACGAGTGGCACAACCCCGAGCGCGACCGCGACGACGGCGGCGGCGCCGAGGCGCCTCAAACGAACCTGGGAGGACATGGGTGATCGATTATCGCATGAGCCGCTCCTCCATCGCGGCGAGACGCCGCTGGAGCTCAGAGAGCGCTTTGCGCAACTCCGGCAGCCGGCGGAACACGACTGAGGCTTTGAGCCACGCCTTGTTCTCAATCGCGGGATAACCGGACACGAATGCTCCGGCCTCGACGGAATTCGGAATGCCGCTCTGCGCGGTGGCAACGACCCCCTTGCCGATCGTCAGGTGACCGGCGACACCAACCTGCCCGGCAAGCGTGACTCGGTCCTCCACTGTCGTGCTCCCCGCGATGCCGACCTGCGCCGCGAGCAGCACATCGCGCCCGATCTTGACGCCGTGCGCGATCTGGACGAGGTTGTCGATCTTCGTCCCCGCACCGATCCGCGTCTCGCCAACGGCCGGTCGATCGATCACGGTATTGGCGCCGATCTCCACGTCGTCTTCCACGACGACGCCGCCGACCTGCGGAATCTTGTGATGCGTGCCGTCGCGCCGTTGCGCAAACCCGAACCCGTCGCTGCCCACGACGGCGCCGTCCTGGACGACCACGCGGTCGCCGATCGTCACGCGTTCGCGGACCGATACACGCGAGTGGATCACGCAGTCGTCCCCGATGCGAGCCCCGGGACCGATCGTCACGTGCGGATAGACGATCGTCCGCGAACCGATGCGCACGTCGGGGCTGATGCTGACGAACGCGGCAATCGACGCGTCAGCGGCGATCGAGGCGGAGGCCGACACGTGCGCGAGGCGGTGCACGCCCGCCGGCGCGTCGATCGGCGGCGCGAAGACCTCGACGGCCCGCGCAAACGTCAGGTAAGGATTCGCGCAGCGAAGCATCGCGCACGGCGCCACCTCCGCGGTGTCGGACAGAATCACCGCTGACGCGTGCGTCGCGCGCAGCTCCGCCGAGTACTTCGGGTTCGCGAAGAACGTGACATCACCGGGTGCGGCATCGTCAATCCCGCTGACGCGGAGAATGTCGAGCTCGCCGTCACCTTCGAGCCGGCACTCGAGGCGCTCGGCCAGGTCTCTGAGCTTCATGGGATTGCCGTACGTTGAAAGAATGCCGTGAGGTGCTCGAGACGAAGCGTTGTCGCGACTTCGTGCACGCGGTCCGCGCGGACGTCAGGCGGGATGCCGACCATCCCGCGCAGCGCCGAGAGCGGCGTGCTCGCGTGCGCTCCCCAGGTCACCGCCACGAGGCCTTGCCGCGCGCCGCGGACCGACAGGAAGTGCCCGACGATGCGGAACGCGAAATAGTACGCGACGAGGTTGGGCCCCGGGAGCAGCATCAGCGCGCCAGACGCCACGAGGCCGACGCCGTCGACCGCCAGCCAGAATCGATGCCGCTCGAAGTCGCGGTTCAACTGACGCCGAAGAATCTCTCGCGCATGGGCCTCGGTCAGGTCGTCGGGATACAGCAACGCGGCTTCAGTGCGTCCTCGAAGCTGCCACAGCAGCCGCTGTTCCGCGATCGACTCCGCCACATACCGCATGATGCGCGCGCGCACGCGCGCGCTGAAGCGCTGCGGCGTCTCTCGCTCCGCCGCGCCATGCCGTCGCTCGCGCTCGGCCTCCGCGAGCAGTTCGCGAAACCGATGGACCAGCCGGCGGACAAATCCTCTGGGTGGTTCGGCGTCGTGCGGCGGCGGTTCGTCGGGCTCCTCGCAGTACAACTCGTAGCGATCGGCCGCGACCGGCACCAGGAACACGTCCATGAGGTCCGTTCAACGATAACACTTGACGGTGAACGCTTGACACTGCCTCCGTCGCATTCCTAACATCCCGCATGCGATCCGCGTGGCTGCTCGCCGTCGCGTTGACGATGCCGGCACCCGCGCCGTTGTCGTTGCACATCCGCGTGTTCAATGGATCGGAAGACGTGTCGGCGGAGACCCGCGTCACTGTGTTCAGGGCAGGCGAGCGACAATCGCCCGTGGCCGAGTCGCGTCCGGGCATGCCGCTCGAGACCACCGTCGCGCCAGGGTCGTACGATGCCCAGGCCATTCGCGAACGCGACGGGCGCGTCGTCGGCATCAAGTGGCTGGAACGGCTGCTGGTGATGCCGTACCCGGACGAGGGCGGCCGTCACCTGGAGGTCATCAACCTGCAGAATGGGTTCGGTGCGCTCGAGGTGCGCGCGGGGCAGCCGGGCGCTCCAGACGTGGCGATATTCGCGACGGGATCGCGACAGCAGGAAGCGGCGAAGCTCGCCAGCGGCGCCGACTATGCCCTGTTCGTCGTGCCCGCCGGCCGTTACGATCTCCGGGTGCGGCGTGACGGGCAAACGACGTGGCACCCCGACATCGAGGTGCCACTCGACCGGACTCGATTCTGGGCGATGCCGTAAGGCGGTTCAGACGCGCCGGCCGCTCAGCAACCGCAGCACAATGACGACCAGCGCAACGACGAGCAGGATGTGAATCAACCCGCCCGCGACGTGCATCGTGAAACCCAGCAACCACAAAATCAGCAGCAATACGACAATCGTCCAGAGCATTTACGGCCTCCTCGATACCCTAGTGGTACCAGCCGCAGGTTGTGCAAGTGGGGTACCACTTCCACGCCGGCGCGTCCTGCTTTGCGCTGTGCGCCGCGGCAGATAAGGCGCGGTCTGATGGACAAGCGGCTGACTCAACCATGGTTGTCTTGAGCGACGCAGAATTGATCCGGCGCCTCCTGCTCGCCGCCGCGATCGGCGGAGTGATCGGGGCGGAACGTGAGTCTCGTCACAAAACCGCAGGCTTCCGCACCAACATCCTGATCGCAATCGGCTCGGCGCTCTTCACGATCATGTCGCTCACGCTGGCGTCAGAGCGAGCGGATCCGACGCGTATCGCGGCGCAGATCGTCACCGGTATCGGCTTTCTCGGGGCGGGCGCGATACTGCGGACGGAAAATCACGTGCAGGGGCTGACAACGGCGGCCACTATCTGGGTCAACGCGGCGCTGGGGGTGTCGGCCGGGGCGGGACAATACCTCCTGGCTTCCATTGGCGGTGCGATTACGCGCGCAGTGCTCCTGATTCTTGCGCCCATCGAACGCGCGCTCGAGCGGCGGGTGAACGCTCGTCCTGGTTCGCACGAGAGCGATTAGCCGGCGAGCCGCGGCAACCCGTCTCCCTCCGCGGTCCTACCGTTTCACCCTGCGCGTCGTCCGCGGGGTGTCCAACGGAAGTGCCGGCCGTCCCGCCTGGATCCATGCGGCATTGATCACCGATGCGACGCCGGTGATCGCCTGGGAGATCCGCTTCTCGAGAATGGGTCCGGTCTTGTCGAGCATCGTGTCGAAATAGGCGTCGTCGTATTCGTCCCTTCCGTGGACGGCTGCACGATCGGCGGCGAGGATCGGCTCGACGAATGTGAAGCTGTCCGCCAGCGCCGCAAACGTCAACTCGCGGACGCTCGCGACAGGCTGGATCGGTGCGGGCGCGATATGGAGCCGATCCATGTAGCGATCGAACATCTCTGTTTCGAAGCGCGCGTGAATGCCCTGTTGTCCCGTGAGCTGGCCGTCGTAGTTGACGGCGGCATGGAACGGCTGGAACGCGTCGCCGATGTAGTGGGCGACGAGGGCTGAGAACAAGGTGATGTCGTCACGCGCGTACGGGGTGGCCTGCTTGAACGCGTCGCGCAGGCGGTCGAACATCTCCTCGGTGCGCCAGGGCAGGAGGCCGTTCTTCGTGACGAAATCGGCACCCCGCAGCGCGACCGCCTGCTTGTACTCGTGCGGGATCGCGGTGAACGGAAATGCGCCGTACGCATCCATGTCGAGGAAGTGGCGCGGAGGTTCCTCCGTCCATCCGACGGTGCGGTACGTGTCTGGATCGATGGCGTGCTCGACGAAGGTGGTGCGATACATGTCGAAGAACGGCCGGATCGCTTGTGGCAGCAGGACGATCGCGCGACCCGCGATGAACTTGTGCACGGTGAAGCCCCACGCGCCGGCCGGGCGCGGCTGCGACACGATCGCTCCGCACGCGAGGACCGCCACTGGAATCAACTTGCGCATGGCGGGTACATTACACGAGAGATGCCTCGCATCGGCGCGCACCTTTCAATCTCCGGGGGACTCCCGCGCGCGGTCGATCGCGCCGAAGCGAGCGGATGCGAAGCGCTGCAGATTTTCACGAAGTCGGCGGGCCAGTGGCGCGCGCGCGAGCTGCCGGACGAAGAAGTGGCCCTGTTCCGACGCCGCGTGCGCCAGACGCGCATCCGCCCGGTCGTCGCGCACAACAGTTACCTGATCAACGTCGCCGCCGCCGACCCCGTTCTCCGGCGCAGATCGATCGACGCGCTCGGCGACGAGCTCGATCGCGCCGAGCGGCTCGGTCTCGACGGCCTCGTCATGCACCCCGGGTCGTACACGTCCGGCACGGCGGAGGCGGGGCTGCGGTTGATCGCCGAGGCGCTTGCGGAGATCCTCTCGGCGCGGCCGGACGCCAAGACGATGATCCTGCTCGAGCACACCGCTGGACAGGGAACGAACCTCGGACACCGGTTCGAGCACCTCGGCGCGATCATCGATCTGCTCGGGGGGTCAACCCGCGTCGGCGTCTGCCTCGATACCTGTCACCTGCTGACGGCCGGTTACGACATCTGCTCGGAGGAGGGCTACACCGAGACGTTCCGCGCGTTCGGCCGCATCGTCGGGTTCTCGCGCCTGAAGGCGTTTCACATGAACGATTCGAAGAAGCCGTGCGGGAGTCGCGTCGATCGTCACGAGCACATCGGCAAGGGCTGCCTGGGCCTCGAGCCCTTCCGGCGGATCGTCAACGACACGCGATTCGCGAAGCTGCCGATGCTGCTCGAAACACCGAAGCTCGAAACGCCTGAGAGCCGCCGGCGCAGCGACATCGATCCGCTGGACAAAATCAATCTCGCGACGTTGCGCAGCCTGATCGATCACTCTCGGAAGACGTCGGCGTCGAAGCGGTAAACGCTGGCGGCGCGCTGCCAGGCGTCGCTCGGCAGTCCCGCCTTGCGGCAGGTATGTGCGAGGAACTCCTCGCGGCTCCAGTTCCACTCGGTCGCCACCTGCGGCAGCAACAGTCCACGACGCGTCCCCTGCTCGACGACCAGACCGTGGCGGCCAATGACGATGGCGTCAGCTTCGTGTGGATCGATCGGCTCGAGCGGCCCGAGCACGGAGACTTCGAACTGAATGTCGGCCAGTTCCCACCCGCGCACCGGCTCGAACCGCGGGTCCTCGTGCGACGTGCTCGCGGCAAGCCGCGCGACTTCTTCCGCGAGCGGACCCGTGCAGGCGAGCGTCCCGAGACAGCCGCGCAGCTCGCCGTTCCGCTTGAGCGTCACGAACACCCCGGTCGCCCGAGTGTGGAACTGAACGGCCGGCGCCTGACCCTCGTGTGCGGCGCTCGAAGCGCCAGGCACCTGGACGGCTGGCGGCTGCCAGTCGGCGGAGCGGCGGGGATCGGATGCTGGAACTCCGGTCACCTGCGCGATGACCGCGGCGCGGGCGATTTCCAGCAGCTGGCGCTTCTCGGCGTCACTGAACATCGGTGAACGCGCCGAACGCGGCGGCCACATACCCGACTACCCCGCTGTTGTCGCCCGAGATCTCCCCCGAATGTCCATATTTCAGCACGCGGCCAACGCGGGCGCCACGTCCGCGGGCGCCCAGCATCACGGAGACAATCGGGCCGGCGCCGCACCCGACGTAGCGTCCGCGCTCGGCTTCGGGATACTCCTCGAGCAGATCGAGCAGACGCGCCGGATCGAACGCCGCGACGCACGACGTCACGCGCTGATCGTGGGTGGCGGCGGCGGTCGCACCGAGATAGTGCGAGAGATCCGAGCTCGCAACCAGGAGCACGTGACGATCCGCAGCCGCACGCGTCAGCGCGTCCGCCAGGCCCTCGATGGTGTCGCGCGTCTGAAACCCCATGAGCAGCGGCACGATTGGCAGATCCGGCAGCAGGCGCTTGAGGAACGGCAGCTGCATTTCGAGCGAGTGCTCGCGGCCGTGCGCCTGCGGCCGCACGACGATGAGGGCCGAAAGCTTCCGCAGCTCGTCGCCGATCGCCGCGTCGATCGACGCCGGGCCGAGTGGGGATTCGAATGCACCCGACGGATACAACGCGACGCCGTCGAACCCCACGAAGTGCGACGGCCCCACGAGGATTGCGGCATCGTAGGGGCCGCACGCGGCCGCAGCTTTATATGCATGCGCAGCAATGGGGCCCGAGTACATGATTCCGGCGTGCGGCGAGATGATGGCGTGGAGGCGGCCGCGAGGCACGACGTCCACGTCGGCAACATAGGCGTCCACCTCGCGCGCCAGCGCGCCCGCCGTGCCGGGATACCAGGTGCCGGCGACCGCCGCGGGTCTGTTCCCTGCTACCATTCCGTCACATGCCGACGAACCTGACACCGGCGGAGGTCGAGCGCATCGCCACGCTGGCGCGGCTCGAGCTCACACCGGAAGAGACCGCACTGTTTTCCCAACAGCTCGGCGCGATCCTTTCATATTTCGAGGATCTGCGCCGCGCCGACACCACGGATGTGGCGCCTACCGCACAAATCGCCGGGGTCGAGGCGTCTGCGTTGCGGCAAGACGCGTCGCGGCCGTCGCTGGAACGTGACGTGCTGTTACGGGAAGCGCCCGATGTCGATCTGGATGCTGGTCTCTTCACCGTGCCTCGAGTGATTGGATCATGAGGCCTGGCGCCGACGCCAGCGAAATACGCGCGAGCGTCAGCAGCGGCGGGATCTCTGCCGTTGACGTGTGCGCACGCGCGCTCGACAGCATCGCGCGACTCGATCCCAGCGTGCATGCCTTCCACGAGGTCACCGGCGAGCAAGCACGACGGTGCGCCGCCGACCTCGATCGAGGCGCCCGCCCGCGCGACGCAGCGCTGCTCGGCGTTCCGATCGCAATCAAGGACAACATCTGCACGACCACGAGTGCGACCACGGCATGTTCGCGAGTACTCGAGGGCTACGTCGCTCCGTACGACGCGACGGTGATCCAACGCCTGACGCGCGCAGGAGCGGTGGTTGTCGGGAAGACCAACTGCGACGAGTTCGCGATGGGATCGTCGACCGAAAACTCCGCGTTCGGCCCGACGCGGAATCCCTGGGCGCTCGATCGCACGCCTGGAGGATCCAGCGGCGGGTCCGCCGCGGCGGTGGCAAGCGGAATGGTGCCGGTTGCACTGGGCTCCGATACCGGCGGGTCGATCCGCCAGCCCGCAGCACTCTGCGGCGTGATCGGACTGAAGCCTACCTACGGCCGTGTCTCGCGATTCGGTCTGATCGCATTCGCCTCGTCGTTCGATCAGATCGGTCCAATCACGCGCACGGCGCGCGATGCCGCCGACCTGCTCGGGGTCATCGCGGGTCACGATCCGCAGGACGCCACGTCGGCCGATGTGCCGGTGCCTGACTACCGGGCCGCGCTCACCGGCGACGTCCGCGGATTGCGAGTCGGCGTGCCGCGTCACCTGCTTGCGACCGGCGTCGAGGCGGATATCGCAACGGCGTTCGATCGGGCGCTCGACGAACTCAAAGAGGCCGGCGCGATCGTGAAAGATGTCACGCTGCCGCATGCCGACCTCGCGATTGCCGTCTACTACCTCATTGGGAACGCAGAAGCGAGCTCGAACCTGGCGCGGTACGACGGTGTCCGTTATGGCCTGCGCGCGGAGGCCGGCACGACCCACGAGATGTACGCGCGCACGCGCGACCGCGGGTTCGGTGCCGAAGTGAAGCGGCGGATCATGATCGGGACGTACGTTCTGAGCGCCGGCTATTACGACGCGTACTACCTGAAGGCGCAGCAGGTCCGCACGCTGATCCGCCGCGATTACGAACAGGCGTTCGCCGATGTCGACGTCGTCGCGATGCCGACGAGTCCAACGGCCGCCTTCCGTCTCGGTGAGCGCGCGGCTAATCCAATCCAGATGTATTTGTCGGACGTGTTCACCGTCAGCGCAAACCTCGCAGGGCTGCCAGCCATTTCAATCCCGTGCGGCCTCACCGCCGCGAGGCTTCCGGCCGCACTGCAGCTGACCGCGCGTCCCTTCGATGAGGCCACGCTGTTGCGCGTAGCCGACACGATTGAGCGGAGGACCCCGTGGGCGACGGAACGTCCGCCAATCTTCGCGTCATGATTGCCACGGCCCTCGAGCGCGTGCCCGACGACCCGTGGCGGGTCGATACGCGGGGCATGCTGCTGTCGGGGCGCGCAGAGGTGAAGTTCCCGTCGACCCCGGAAAGCGTGGCCGATGGGTTCCTCGTCTGCATGCCGGACGCGGCGCTGGTCTCGATCGTCGGGCGGCCCCCGCGCGCGCTCATCCTGGACACGATCGACGACCTCGAGGGAGACGTCAACGTCCTCTGCCCGCCGGCCGACGCCGCCTACATCGCGACGGCGCTCGAAGGCTGGACGCGCACGATCGCGCTCCTTCATGCGCTTCGCTCACAGCCTCCATGGGCCGAGGGCCTCGAACCGAACACGCGGATCTTCCACCTCGACGATGTACCACCGCTCGCGCACGTCCCGCTGCTGCTGCGACGCGAGCTCATTCAGGCGTTGCGCGGGCGCACCACGTCGCGCTTCGTTCCGGGTGCGCTGCCGGATCGAGACGTTCCACCGCCCCTCGAGCGGCTGCCGATGGCCGCCTCCTGGACTGCAGGTCGGCCGGTGTCGTTCTGCTATCCGGTCGTCAGAACGGAGTCGTGGTGGGATATCGCAATCGAAACCCTGGAGCCGTACCGTCGCCGGGGACATGCCGCACGGGCGGTGCGGGCCATGACGCGCCACATGTGGCAAACCGGACGAGCGCCGGTGTGGGGGGCGACGGTTGACAACGTGCCATCGCTGACGCTGGCCCGCAGCCTGGGATTTCAGGAAGTCGGACGATTGTGTGTGTTCACGCCACGGCCGGACGGCGGTTAGCCCTCACCAGCAGCCACACCAGTCCTCCGACGATCAGGAACGGCGCCAGCGGTACGACCAGCACCGCCGCGAGCACCGCCGCGAGGATGAGCCCCACCAGGAAGAGCACCGGGCCGACGACCACGGTGAGAATCGCGGCCACGACGAACTTGATCAGGAGCAGCGGCAGCAGAATCAGCCGGACGATCAGCTTCAGGAACGCCAGGGTGACGACGAGGGCGACGACGGCCGCAAACAGCACCACAGCCCCGAACGCGAGGTCCATGCGTCCTCCTACACTGCCTGTTTACGCCTCTGGGATTCTTGAAGTTCCGGCGTGTCGAGCTGGTCGACCGGACCACGAGGGACGTCCGGCGGAATGTAGCGGGGCGTTGTGCCGAGGCGCTCGTCGAGATTGCGGACCACGCGCGCGTTCGGGCCGCGAGGCTTGAGCTTTCGCAAGTTGAACAGGACGCAGAATCCGATAAAGAGACAGAGAACGAAGAGCGAACTGACGGTGAAGCCCTGCAGCGCGCCAAAGACGAGGCGCAGCAGATCGCTCACCGATGTTCGACGCCGGAGTATCCCGTCGGGAGGGTGTACTGGATGGAGCCTTTCCGGACCTCTTCCATCGCGACGCGTTCCAGCTTGTGGGGACCGGCCGGCTGGCGCTCGATCCGCGGCACGGCGCCGCGACGCAGCTGCTTGGCGCGCTGCGCCGCGACGTCAACGAAGAGGAAGCGGCTGGTGATGGGCGGCGCAGGTGTGTCCTGCTGATCCTGCGCCGCGTCTCTCCCCGGGATCTCGTTGTCGGCCATTCGGCTAGTCTACATCGACGGCGATCTGCCGCGGCTTGGCTTCTTCCCGAAGCGGCAGGCGAACAGCCAGTACGCCATCGCGATACTCGGCCTTGACCCGTGACGGATCCACCGTATTGGGGAGCGTGAACGACCGGGAGCACGCGCCATACACGCGCTCGCTCCGGTGATACTGCCCGTCGGCCACGCCATCGTCGCGGTGACGCAGACCCCGGATGGTCAGCGTGTTGTTCTCGACTGTCAGATCAATGTCCTCGCGCTTCAGTCCGGGCAATTCGGCCTTCAGCACGATTTCCTTCTCCCCCGTCTCGTAGATGTCGACGGCCGGGAGCCACGCGCCCGCGCCGGACACGTCTTCACGGCCGCGGTCGTAGACGTTGCCCCAGATGCGGTTCATCCGATCCTGCATCGTCGCAAGCTCGCGCACCAGATCCCACTGCGTCATGACTTACTCCTTGATCTCGATCTGCTTCGGTTTTGCTTCCTCGAGCTGCGGCACGCGGACGGTCAGCACGCCATCCTTGTAAGAGGCGTGGATGCGCGCCGCGTCCACCGTCGCAGGCAACGTGAACGAGCGCGTGAAGGTGCCATGCTGCCGCTCGATCCGGTGATAGTTCTCGCGCGTGGTCTCCAGTTCGGCGTTCCGCTCCCCTCTGAGCGTCAGGACGCCGTTGTCGAAGGTGATGGAGATGTCTTCGCGCTTCATCTCGGGGAGCTCGGCCTTCAGCACGAACTCATGATCGTTGTTCTCGTACACGTCAACGGCAGGCACCCACGCGCGATCGATGCCGCCGTAGAAGTCAGAAAACATGCTGTTGAGCTTGTCGACTTCCATCGACGCCAGCTCGCGAACTGGATTCCAGCGAACCAGGGTCATTGGTCATCCCTCCTGTTAAAACACGTTCAAGAAGTCCAACACCCACAAATATACGAATCATGTGAGTGCGTGTCAAGCACCTAATATGCTTTAACTAGACTCATATTATGAGCAGCTCAGGCTGGCACACAGACGTCGGCACCCGGACCAAGGGTGCTAGAATCCCGTTCAGTGGCGCGGATTTACATTGAACGGCGCGATCTTCCCGACGATCTGCAGCGGCTTTTCGATGCGATCTGGGAGGGGCCGAGCTCGGAACGTCCGGTGTCGGCAGCGGAATGCAACCCTCCCCTCGACGTGATCGAGACCGAGACGGGGATCGAGATCGTGGTCGACATGCCGGGGGTGTCCCCGGACGCGGTCCACATCGTCTGCGCGCGCAACGTCCTGATGATCGCGGGGGAGAAGATGCCCGCCGTGTGCGAACATCGGGAGGCGGCGTTCCACCTGGCGGAGCGCGCGTTCGGACGCTTCGCACGGGCCGTACGCCTCGACGGCGCCTTCGATGCCGGCCGCGCAAGCGC
>Ga0136846_1211156_pt1 | contig 13967 bp, 7 predicted proteins | sample HopSoiMetagenom2_FD_96841 | JGI IMG/M metagenome (GOLD analysis project Ga0136846, IMG submission 96841) | Grasslands soil microbial communities from Hopland, California, USA - 2 Assembly 2016 (version 4) | ecosystem: Environmental > Terrestrial > Soil > Grasslands | place: USA: Hopland...
GGGGCGTCCGGGTACGGATCACTCATGGCGCTTCACCCTGGTCCGGCGTGCCGGGCGCCTCGACCGTCGCGGGCCCGAGGTTGCGGCGCAGTCGCGAGTGCCGGTAACCGTAGAGCCCATAGATCGCCAGTCCGATCGCGAGCCAGATGACGAACCGGATCCAGGTGGCCAGCGGCAGGTCCGACATCAGGTACACCGCGAACGCCACGCCGAGCAGCGGGAACACCGGAGAGAACGGCACCCGGTACGGCCGCGGCATGTCGGGGCGGGTGCGCCGCAGGACGATCACACCGATGTTGACCAGGACGAAGGCGAAGAGGGTGCCGATGTTGACCAGCTCCACGATCGCGCCCAGCGGCACGAACGCGGCCAGCAGGGCGATCAGCACCCCGAGCCCGACGGTCAGCTTGGCCGGGGTGCCGAAGCGCGGGTGCACCTGCGCCATGCGCTCGGGGAGCAGCCCGTCGCGGGCCATCGCGAAGAAGATGCGCGTCTGCCCGTAGAAGATGACCAGCACCACGCTGGTGATGGCGATCAGCGCGCCGAGGGCGAGGATCCACGCCGCCCATGGGAGGCCGGCGCCTTCATCGAGCGCCGTGGCCAGCGGGGCGTCGCTGTCCTTGATCTGCGCGGGGGTGGCGATACCAAGGGCGCCGACGGCGGTGAGGATGTAGAACAGCGTGCAGATCAGCAGTGACCCGATGACGGCGAACGGCAGGTCCTTGCCGGGGTTGCGCGCCTCCTCGCTGCCGGTCGACACCGCGTCGAAGCCGATGTAGGCGAAGAAGATGACCGCGGCGGCCGCGGTCACGCTGTGGAAGCCGTGCGGCATGAACGGGTGCAGGTTCTTCGAGCTGAAGTTGACGAACGCGACGACGATGAAGAACGTCAGGACGACGAGTTTCACGGCCACCATCACCAGATTGGCGCGCGCGCTCTCCCGTGCGCCGCGCACCAGCAGCACCGTGATCGCCAGCACGATGAACACGGCCGGCAGGTTGAACACGCCGCCGTCGGAGGGGGACGTGCTGATCGCGTCGGGCAGCTTCACCCCGAACGCGGCTTCGAGGAAGGCATTGACGTTGCCGCCCCAGCCGACCGCCACCGCGGCCACGGACACGCCGTACTCGAGGATCAGGTCCCAGCCGATGACCCACGCGACGAGCTCGCCCATGGTGGCGTAGGAGTACGTGTACGCGCTGCCCGACACCGGGATCGACGACGCGAGTTCCGCGTACGAGAGCGCCGAGAACGTGCAGGCCACCGCGGCGAGGACGAAGGACAGGATCACGCCGGGCCCGGCGAGCCCGGCACCCTTGCCGATGACGACGAAGATGCCGGTGCCGATGATGGCGCCGACGCCCATCGCGGTCAGCTGGATCGCTGTGACCGACCGTTTGAGTTCGTGACCCGCTTCGTGCGTCTCGGTCGTCAGGTCATTGACGTCGCGGATCCCGAAGATTCCTGACCTGCGTTGCGGCGGAGCAACCATGGGACACCTCACCGGAGCCGCTCTTCAGGGTGAACAGGGCCGTACACCCGGACATACGGTGCTCGCTCGAGTGCATCAGGGCAATCGGCTCCGTCGCGCCGACTCAGGTCGCCGGTCGCGGGGGTCACCTGCGGCGCGCCACCTGTGCATCAGCTGTGCGGCCCCGCCGGCGGATCAGCCGGAGCGGGCGCCGGCGCCAGACGGAGCCCCTCCGGCTCGGGGGCTTCCGGCTCGGGCCCGTCCCCGGAAGCACGGCCGCCGCCTTCCGCGCCACCGCGTCGCGGAGGCGCACAAAGGCCCGGGTGGATGGCTGCGTCCGCGCAACAACCGTGCGCCGGCGGGTGTGCACGACTCGCCTCTTCCGTTCCCACGGCGCGGTCGCACCACGGCCCAGCACGATCACCAACCCCGTTGCCGCGAGGAACCCGACGACGGTCACAGTCAGCCACCACACGACCCCGCTCCCCCTGCGGCCACGGGCGTTCCGGCTCCAGATCGTCCGCAGCGGCGGGACCACGATGGCGCCCAGCCGATCCAGCGACAAGGGGAAGCCGAGCGGAGGCGCCTCAACCGTTATGCGGCCGCGGTTGTCCCGGGCTCGTCCTCTGGATGGGGCTCACCGGTGCGGGCGAGAACGACGACGCCCACGGCGGCCACTGCTGCGGCGGGCAGCCAGATCGCTGCGTGGCCCGGCTCCAGTCGTTCACCGAGCAGCAACCGCGCGGCGGGCACCGCGGACAACGGGTCGAGCAGGATGAGCGCCGGCAGCGACCAGGACAGGGAGCCGCGCGCGTAGGCCTGCTGGCCGGCGAGGATCGCGACGACGGCCACGACGACCGCCCCCCAGACCGCAACACCGGCGAGTGCGTGTACCCAGCCTCCTTCCTGCAGGCTGCGGATGCCGACGGAGATGAGCACGGCAGCGATCCCCGCCGCGATGCCGGCGGCGCTCCCGCACGCCAGCGCACCGTGCGGCCCGTGTCCGAGCAGGGTGGCTCCCACGACGAGAAGGACGGAGACCACGACCGCGACGATGATCGCCAGGGACGACGGCGGCGGGTGGTGCACGGCCGCGGCCGGCTTTGCGGCCACGAGGAAGACCGCCAGGCCACCCGTGGTCAGCGCGGCGCCCATCAGCTCCAGCCGGAGAGGCGCCTGCCGGGTCCGGACGGCGCGGAAACCCAGCCCCACGACCAGGGTGACCGCCAGCATCGGCTGCACGACCGCAACAGCGGCGACGGCCAGCGCGGCGACCTGCGTGCCGGTGCCCAGCATCGTGGCGGCCTGACCGAGCATCCACCGGCGCCGCTTCATCAGGCGGCGCAGGCTCAGGCCGCTCTCGGTCATGCTCAAGGCCGCCGCCTCGTGCTGCAGCACCGCCCCCACCGCGAACAGGACCGCCGCCAGCGCGGCGAGCCCGAGGCCCAGGAGCGGACTCCCCTGGTGCGTCTCCGCGAGTGCGTGCATGTGCCCAGGGTCGCCGTTTCCAACCGTGGCCGTGGGCAGCGACGGCGCCGTCAGTTGGACGCCGGAACGGACGCGCGCTCCATTCCCCGCTCCACGGCGTCGATCAGCCGCGGGCGCAGCTCGGCGGCCGGGATGATGTCGTGCACCGACCCCACCCGGCGCGCCCGCTCGATGTCGTGGACGGCCTCGAACTCGGCGGCGACCTCCCCCAGCTTCTCCGAGCGCACCGCAGCGCGCAGCGTCGCCAGCTCGACCCGGAGGTGCGCCTGGTCCCCCGGGTCGGCCGCGGCCGCCGCGGTCTCCAGCTCGCGCACCCGGGCCTCTGCCGCGGTTCGCTTGTCCACCTCCCGGGTGAAGACGACGGCGGCTGCCGGCGCGCCACCGAGCACCGACGCGTAGGACCCCTCGACCGCGAGCACCTGCATGTTGTCGTTGAGGACGCCGGAGAACACGACGAACGCGCCCCCGTGGTACCGGGACACCAGGCAGAAGACGATCGGCCCGTCGAAGTTGACGATGGCCCGCCCGATCTCCGCGCCGTACTCCAGCTGCAGCTGGCGCAGCGACTCCGGTGACCCGTCGAAGCCGGACAGGTTGGCCATCACGACCAGCGGCCGGTTGCCGCTCGCCGCATTGATGGCCCGCGCCGCCTTCTTCGACGAACGCGGGAACAGTGTTCCCGCCGTCCACTGGTCCGGTCCGTCGGCGGGGACGCTGCCGCGCCGAGGCATCGGCCGGGACTCGATGCCCAGCACCGTGACCGGGTGGCCGCCCAGGTGGGCGTCGAAGACGACCGACGTCTCGGCGTCGGCCATGCCGGCCCACCGCTCGAGAACCGGGTGGTCCTGGTCGGTGACCGCGCGCATGACCGTCCGGATGTCGAAGGCCTTCTTCCGCTCCGGATTGGCCTCGGCCGAGAAGATGTCGCCGACCGTCGTGAAATCGCTGGCCGGATGCTGGTGCGGGAATGCCCGCACGTCACGGTCGCGCGGGTCGCCGGTCTCCGCCGGCCGCGGCCACCGCTCCCCCGGCGCGACGTAGGCGTGCTCGTAGTGGTTGAGCAGCAGCTCGCCGGCGGCCAGCAGATCCGGCGCCCAGTACTGCGCCTGCCCGTTGGGTCCCATGATGCGGTCGTAGCCACCGATGCCGAAGTTGTCCTCGGCGGACACGCCGCCGGCGTAGTCGAGCGAGTGCTTGCCGGTCAGCACCATCGCGCTGTCCGGGGTCATCACCAGGATGCCCTTGGTGTGCATCAGCATCGTGGCCTCGGCGTTCCAGTACGGCTGGGCACCGACGTTGATCCCGGCGACGATGACGTTGATCTCCCCGCCCGCCTGCGTGAAGTCGATGATCTTGCGCAGCGCCCGGGCGACCCAGTCCATGTTCTCGGTTCCGCTGTCCATCGAGATGCGGGCACCGGAGGACAGCGCGAACCATTCCACCGGGATGCCGCGCTCCTCGGCGAGCTCCAGCGCGGCGATCACCCGGGCGCACTCCGGCTCGGCGACGGTGCCCAGCGCCTTGGTGGGGTCGCCGAACAGGACCACGCGGGTCATGCCCTCCGGATACCGCGACGTCGGTGTGGTCACCAGACCGGCGACGATGCCCGCCTTGTTCTGGCCCGGAGGACGCTCCACCGGCACCAGCCGGCCGGACTCGTCCAGGTCGTGCTCCACGAACGAGCCGCCGGCGCCGGCCAGCATCGGCGCGAGCTCGTAGGGGTACACGGCGCCGCGCGCCCGCGAGCTGAGAACCTTCTCGGTGTACTCGTCGAGCGGGAGCATCGGCTCGGTCGGCCGCTCGGTCAGCTCCATCCGCACGCCGGTGCCCGGCCGGTAGGAGAACCGCAGCGCCACGTCCGTCGGTGCTCCGCCGTCCTCCGGCTGCAGCCGCGCCAGCAGCATGATCTGGTCCAGCCCGGCGCCGACCGTCATGGGTGCCAGCGTCCTGGCGACCACGGCGAGCTGCTCGAGCGGCATCTCGATCGACGGCCAGGCGTACAGGAAGATCCGGTTGTGCTCCAGCGGGCGGCGTGATCGGCGCTGTCCCTGCGCCCTGCGGATGGCGTCGAGGCAGGCGGTGAGCTGTCGCTCCACCGTCGGGAAGCCCAGGATGCCGCCGTTCTCATCGAGCAGCGCCGTGGCGTCGCGCACCTCGGCCATGGCGATCAGCCGCTCGTCGTTCGGATTGCCCTTCGCGAAGACGTGCAGCAGGTAGATGTCGTCCGACGAGGGCAGGCGCGAGCCGTCGAAGTGCTTGAGCCGCCACAGGTTCAGCCGTTGGGCGGTGAGCGGGTGCAGGCCGCGGATGATGGCGTCCTCCGCCAGCCCCTCCGGGCGGGGGCGGAAGGTCACGGTGTCGACGTCCCCGTCCGGGGTGCAGACGGTCACCGTGACCCGCCGGGCGGTGTCGGCCGGCGGCAGGCCGGCCAGCAGGTCACGCAGCAGCGCCGCCATCTCGTCTCCACCGGCCGGCCGGTCCGGCCACGAGACGTAGAGGTCGATCAGCAGGTGCGTGGACGGATCGGGCACGTCGGCCACCGCATCGCGCAGGGCGGCCATTGCGGACGGCAACGCCTCGATGTCGAGCATCAGCGCGGTCAGGTGCAGCGGCAGGCCGTTGAGCTCGTAGTCGGCTCTGACGCACGTGTGGCCGTCGAGGAGGGTGGAGCGGACGTTCTGCAGGCTGCGGCTGCGGTAGTAGCGCCGGGTCAGGATCTCGACGATGGGGTCGGGCCGGCTCGTCGGCCGGTCGAAGCGCTGCGCGAGAAGCTTGATCAGCGGCTCGGGGCTGGCGACCAGCGCCTCGATGCGGGCGAAGTCGGCGCCGCTGTCCTGCCCCTCCTCCGCGGCGTCGAGCTCGGCGAGCAGCCGGCCCGCCTCCGCGAGGATCTCCTCACGGGCGGCGAGGACGACCGGCTCCTCGAAGTAGCGGTACCGGACCGCACGCGCCAGGTCGCCCACGGCGGGATAGCGCAGCTGGGTGGCCACGACCAGCCGGTCGAGCACGTCCGCGACCTCCGACCGGGTGGCCGTCGGGGCCGGTACGGACGTCAGCCAGCGATCGAGCAGCGTCAGGACGGCGGGCAGCTGGTCCCCGATCCGCTGCTGGGCCAGGAACAGCCGGTGGACGGCGTCCTCGAGCGAAGGGGACGGTTCGAGATCGGTGACGCCGTAGTGCAGCAGGGCCCGGGACAACCGCTCGCGGAAGTTCTCCGGCAGCGCTTCCCGTTCGACGTCGAGCGAGTGCAGGTAGGCGTGGAAGTACTCGCGCGGGCTGTGCACCTGCTGGTCGGCATCCTCCTCCTCGATCGACGGCCGGTTGCGGGACAGCTCGCACAGGTCGGCGAAGGTGTTGAGGACGCTCAGCTCCGCCCGCAGGAGCTCGGGGTCGGCCGGAAGCTCGCCCTGGGCCGCCCGGTACTCGGTGACCAGCTGCTGCGCGTAGCGGCTGTCGATGTCGTATCCCGTGATCAAGGCCTCGAACGCCGCCAGGAGCGACAGCGCCCGGTCGCGCGCGGTGCCGCCCCGCGCGTCGGTCGCCGGCAGCTCGATGCGGTCGCCGGACACCTCCTCGACGTCGGCGCCGGCCCGTTCCAGGTTCAGCAGGGCGGCGCCGGCGTCGACCTGGGAGTTGGCCGCGGCCAGGATCTCGCGGACCCGGCCGGCGAAGGGCGCCCGGACGGCCGTCTCCATCTTCATGCTCTCCAGCACGGCGACCGTCTGACCGGCCTCGACGTCCTGACCGACCTCGGCACGGATCGCCACGACGACCGAGGGGGCCGGTGCCCGGACCACTCCCCCGGCGTCGCGGGTGACCCGGTGCGACACCCCGTCGACCTCGACGAGGGACGAGCCGACGGCCTGCACGGACACGACCGCGAAGCGCTCGTCGCCGATGGTGAGCCGGCTCTCCAGCCGGCTCAGCCGGTCGACGTCCACGTCGGCGTAGCGCCCGTCGAGCTCGACGCGGTAGCGGTCGCGGCCGATCGTCGTGACGGTCAGCCGGTAGACCTGGCCGCGGTAGCCCAGCTCGAGCGTCCGCCCCACCTCGTGCCGCGCCCGGGGACGGCCGCCACGCGCCGAGGCGAGGAAGGCGGCCCGTTCCAGAGCCTCCTCCTCGTCGGCCGCGTCGATGGCCACCTGCACCAGGGCGGCGTACGCGGACGGTGCCGGCTCGGTCGGCCCCGCCGTCCCGGTGCGGTCGAGCCAGCCGGTGTCGGCTGTGCCGGCGACGACCTCGGGGCGGTCGAGCAGGTCGAGCAGGAAGGACTTGGTCGTCGTCCCGCCGCGCAGGACGACGGTGGTGTCGCGCAGGGCGACGCGCAGCCGGGCCAGCGCCTCGGGGCGGTCCCGGCCCCAGGCGATGATCTTGGCGACCATCGAGTCGTAGGCGGGCGGGATGACGTCACCGACGCTCATGCCCGTGTCGACGCGGACCCCCGGACCGGTGGGCAGGCGCAGCAGCTCGACCTCCCCCGGCGCCGGCGCGAACCCCTGCTCGGCGTCCTCGGCGTTGAGCCGCGCCTCGACGGCGTGACCGAACTCGGCGGGCGGGTCGCCCTCGAGCCGGCCCCCGGCCGCCACGTGCAACTGCAGTTTCACGATGTCGAGGCCGGTCGTCTCCTCCGTGACGGGGTGCTCCACCTGCAGCCGGGTGTTCACCTCGAGGAACGTGAAGAGCTTCTCGTCGGGCTGGTAGAGGAACTCGACCGTGCCGGCCCCGACATAGCCGGCGGCCTTGACCAGCGCCTTCGATGACTCGCGCAGCGCGGCGGCCTGCGCGGCGTCCAGTGCGGGCGAGCTCGACTCCTCGATGACCTTCTGGTTGCGCCGCTGCACGGAGCAGTCCCGGACTCCCGGTGCCCATACGCCGCCGTACTGGTCGGCGATGACCTGCACCTCGACGTGCCGGCCACCCTCCACCAGGCGCTCCATGAAGATGGTGGGGTCGCCGAAGGTGCGCTCCGCCTCGCCCTGGGTCCGGGTGAGCGCCTCCTCGAGCTCGGCCTCGGAGCGGACGATGCGGATGCCGCGCCCCCCACCGCCGCTGCGGGACTTCACGATGAGCGGATAGCCGATGGTCTGCGCGTGCCGGCGACCGTCCTCGATACCGGCGACGGGACCGCCGCTCCAGGCGGCGACCGGGACACCGGTCTGCTCCGCGAGAACCTTGGCCTCGATCTTGGCGCCGAGCAGGCGCATGGCCGCCGGCGGCGGACCGATGAAGGTCACGCCCAGCGAGGCGCAGAGTTCGGCGAAGGCAGGATCCTCGGCGACGAAGCCCCAGCCCACCCAGGCAGCGTCCGCGCGGGCGGTCTGCAGCGCCCGGCCGAGCTCCTCGTGATCGAGGTAGGGGTTGCGCTCGCCGGTCTCCCGCAGCACCACGGCCTCGTCGGCGGCGCGCACGAAGGTGGCCCGCCGCTCGGACTCGGTGTGCAGCGCGATGACCCGGATTCCCTGCCCGTGCTCGGCGTTGAGCTCGCGCACCGCTCGGATGAGGCGCATTGCCGGCTCGCCTCGGTTGACGACCGCTATCCGGCTGAACATGCACCGACCCTAGGGCTGACCGCCCTCCGCTGCTGCCCCACCGGGCCGTGCCTTCGAGATTCGGCCTTCCCGACAGGGGTCGGCGACGAGCCGGAGCCCTCAGTCCGCCGGCGGAGCGGCGCCGATCAGCGGCCGCTGGGTGGCCCCCGCGGCTCCGTGGGGCCGCGCCACCGGTCGGCCGCTGCCACGGCTGCCGAGCAGGACGCGCACGGCCGTCTGTGCTGGCATTGGTTCGTCCATCGGGTTTTCCGGAGGAGTCCGCGAGGCGGCGGTCGGATACGTCCGAGCGGACGACCGTCGTCGCCTGTGGGTGGCGCAGACTGTTCCCCGCATCGCAGGACGGCGAAGAGGACAGTCATGCGCCCCTTGATCGGCATCACCACGTACCGCGAGCAGGCGCGGTGGGGCACGTGGCACGTGCCGGCGGTGCTCCTGCCCGCCCCCTATGCCGACGCGGTTGCGGCGGCCGGCGGCGAGCCGGTGCTGCTGCCGACCGGGGCGATCAGCGCCGAGGTCGTCGGGCGGCTCGACGGCCTCGTCGTCGCCGGCGGCGCGGACGTCGATCCCGCCCGGTACGGCCAATCGGCCGGCCCGAACACCACGGTCCTACGGCCCGAACGCGACGAGTCCGAGCTGGCCGCGCTGCAGGCCGCTCTGGACGCCGACCTGCCCCTGCTGGCCATCTGCCGGGGCATGCAGCTGCTCAACGTGGCACTCGGCGGGGACCTCGTGCAGCACCTCCCCGACGTCGAGACCACCGGCGTCCACGACCCCGGGGCCGGGCTGTACCAACGGCGCGAGGTGCGCACCGAACCGGGAACGGAGCTGCACCGGTTGCTCGGGCCGACGGCGCCGGTGGCCTGCCACCACCACCAGGCGCTGAACCGGATCGCGCCCGAGCTGACGCCCTCGGCCTGGGCCGAGGACGGCGTCGTCGAGGCGGTCGAGGCGGCCGGCCGGCGGTTCTGCCTCGCGGTGCAGTGGCACCCCGAGGAGGGCGCGGACCACCGACTGTTCGCCGCGCACGTGGCCGCGGCCGGGTAACGCCTCTGCACACGACTGCGCCACACGCTTGTGGAGCGTGATCATGCGGCCCTAGGGTCCTCGCGCTGTCCGTTGGCCAGCAGGGAGTCGCCCGAAGGTAGGTCGCGCATGAGCACCGAGCCCGCCACCCGGTCCGAGCAGTCCGACGACGACACCCGTCGGCTGCACCAGCTGGGCTACGCCCAGGAGCTGGCTCGGCACATGTCCGGCTTCTCCAACTTCGCGGTCTCCTTCACCATCATCTCGATCCTGTCCGGCTGCCTGACCCTCTACCTGTTCGGTATGAACACCGGTGGCCCCGTGGTCACCGTCTGGGGCTGGCCGATCGTTGGGCTGATGACCCTGTTCGTCGGCCTGGCCATGGCGGAGGTCTGCTCGAGCTTCCCGACGGCCGGGGGGCTCTACTACTGGTCGGCGAAGCTGGCCGGGAGGAACTCCGCGGCCTGGTCGTGGTTCACCGGCTGGTTCAACTTCCTCGGCCAGGTGGCGGTGACCGCCGGTATCGACTTCGGCGCGGCCTTCTTCCTCAACGCCTTCCTCGACCTGCAGTTCGGGTTCGACGCCCGCCCGTGGCACACGATCGTGCTGTTCGCGCTGATCCTGCTGCTGCACGGGGCCCTCAACCAGTTCGGGGTCCGCGTCGTCGCGCTGCTCAACGACGTGAGCGTCTGGTGGCACGTCATAGGCGTCGCGGTCATCGTCGGCGTGCTGGCGTTCGTACCCGACCACCACCAATCGGCTTCGTTCGTCTTCGGCAAGTTCGTCAACAACACCGGCTGGCAGTCCAGCCTCTACGTCGCCCTCATCGGACTCCTGCTGGCGCAGTACACACTCACCGGCTTCGACGCATCCGCGCACATGACCGAGGAGACCCGGGACGCCTCCCGCGCCGGCCCGCGCGGCATCGTCATGTCCATCGTGGTCTCCGTCGTCGCCGGCTGGATCCTGCTGATCGGACTCACGTTCGCGATCCAGAGCTACGACCACGCGCTCAACAGCCCGACCGGCGTGCCCCCGGCGCAGATCTTCATCGACGCCGTCGGGAACACCGGTGGCAAGCTGCTGCTGCTCATCGTGATCGGCGCCCAGCTGTTCTGCGGCATGGCCTCGGTGACCGCCAATTCGCGGATGATCTACGCGTTCTCCCGCGACGGCGCGCTGCCGCTCTCGCATGTCTGGCACCGCATCAACCCGCGCACCCGGACGCCGACCGCCGCCATCTGGCTCGCCGCCGGCGGTGCCTTCGTCCTGGGCCTGCCCTACCTGTGGAACGTCACCGCGTACGCGGCCGTCACCTCCATCGCGGTCATCGGCCTCTACATCGCCTACGTGCTGCCGACGTTCCTGCGACTGCGCCAGGGGGACGCGTTCGAGCCCGGACCGTGGCACCTCGGCCGCTGGAGCCGCCCGATCGGCATCATCGCGGTGGCGTGGGTCGTCTTCATCACCGTGCTCTTCATGCTGCCGCAGGTCAGCCCCGTGGAGGCGTCGACCTTCAACTACACCCCGGTCGCGGTGCTCGTCGTCCTCGGGTTCGCCGGCATCTGGTGGCTGGTCTCGGCGAAGAAGTGGTTCACCGGGCCGAAGGTGCAGGGGTCGCCCGAGGAGCTGGCCGCCGCCGAGCGGGAGCTGGAGAGCCTTGCCTGACGCCCGGGCGCTGACCGTCGAGCTCCTTCGGCAGCAGGTGGACTCGGGCGAGGTCGACACCGTCCTCGTCGCGCTCACGGACATGCAGGGACGCCTGCAGGGCAAGCGGCTGCACGCCCGGTACTTCCTGGACGTCGTCCTGGAGCACGCCACCGAGGGCTGCAACTACCTGCTCGCCGTCGACGTCGACATGAACACCGTCGACGGCTACGCCATGTCGTCGTGGGCCAGCGGCTACGGCGACTTCGTGATGCGGCCGGATCTCGCCACCCTCCGGCCGGTGCCCTGGAACCCCGGGACGGTCATGGTGCTCGCCGACCTCCTGTGGGAGGACGGCAGCCCCGTCGTGGCGTCGCCGCGCCAGATCCTCGCCCGGCAGACGGCGCGCCTGTCCGACGCCGGCATGACCGCCTACGTCGGCACCGAGCTGGAGTTCCTGGTGTTCCGCAACACCTACGAGCAGGCGTGGGACGCCGGCTACCGCAACCTGACGCCGGCCAACCAGTACAACGTCGACTACTCCGTCCTGGGCACCGGGCGGATCGAGCCGCTGCTGCGCCGCATCCGCAACGAGATGACCGGGGCGGGGCTGGTCGTCGAGTCGGCCAAGGGCGAGTGCAACCTCGGGCAGCACGAGATCGCGTTCCTCTACGACGAGGCGTGCCGGGCCTGCGACGGGCACGTGATCTACAAGAACGGCGCCAAGGAGATCGCCGCCCAGGAGGGCATGGCCCTGACCTTCATGGCCAAGTTCGACGCGCGCGAGGGCAACTCGTGCCACATCCACTGCAGCTTCCGGGGCACCGACGGGGCGATGGTCATGGCCGACAGAGACGGCATGTCCGACGTCGGCCGGTCGTTCGTCGCCGGACAGCTCCGGTACATGCGGGAACTGACCCTCTTCCTCGCACCCAACATCAACTCCTACAAGCGCTATGTCGAGGGCTCGTTCGCCCCGACGGCGCTGCGCTGGGGACGTGACAACCGCACCTGCGCATTCCGCCTCGTGGGCCACGGGCCCTCCCTGCGGCTGGAGAACCGGATCCCGGGCGGCGACGTCAACCCCTACCTGGCCACCGCAGCGGTGGTGGCCGCGGGCCTCGCCGGCATCGAGGAGCAGCTGGATCTGGAGCCGGCCTTCGAGGGCAACGCCTACGACGACCCGGACGCCGACCACGTGCCGACCAGCCTCGCCGAGGCCCTGGACCTCTGGCGCGGCAGCGAATTCGCGCGCACTACATTCGGCGACGACGTGGTGGACCACTACGCCAACATGGCCGCCGTCGAGCTGGCCGCCTTCGGGCGGTCGGTCACCGACTGGGAGCGCATCCGGGGGTTCGAGCGGCTGTGAGCAGCACGTCCTTCGACGTCGTCAATCCCGCAACCGAGCAGGTCGTCACGACGGTGCCGCTCGCGGACGTCGCCGAGACGGACGCCGCGGTGGCCCGGGCCCGGACGGCGTTCGACTCCTGGCGGCACGTCGCGGCGGCCGACCGCGGCCGGCTCCTGCGCCGGTTCGCCGACCGCGTCGAGGACTCGCTCGAGGAGCTCGCCCAGCTCGAGGTGGCCAACTCCGGGCATACGATCGGCAACGCCCGCTGGGAGGCGGGCAACGTCCGCGACGTGCTGACCTACTACAGCGCGGCACCCGAGCGGCTGCTCGGCAAGCAGATCCCGGTCGCCGGCGGGGTGGACATCACGTTCCACGAACCGCTCGGGGTCGTCGGCGTCATCGTCCCGTGGAACTTCCCGATGCCCATCGCCGGCTGGGCGTTCGCCCCGGCGCTCGCCGCGGGCAACACCGTGGTGCTCAAGCCCGCGGAGCTCACGCCGCTGACGGCGCTGGAGCTCGAGCGGATTGCGCTGGAGGCGGGGATCCCCGAGGGGGTGCTGAACGTCGTCGCCGGCCCGGGCAGCGTTTGCGGCCGCCGGCTGGTCGAGCACCCGGACGTCGCGAAGGTCGCGTTCACCGGATCCACGGAGGTGGGCCGCGGGATCGCCGAGGGCGCCGCGGCGACGATCAAGCGGGTCACGCTGGAGCTCGGCGGCAAGTCGGCCAACGTCGTCTTCGCCGACGCCGACCTGGCGGCGGCGGCCGCGGCCGCGCCGGGGGCGGTGTTCGCCAACGCCGGCCAGGACTGCTGCGCGCGCTCGCGCATCCTCGTGCAGCGCTCGGCGCTCGACGAGTTCCTGGCGCTGCTCGAGCCGGCGGTCACCGGCATCCGCGTCGGCGACCCGCTCGACGACGCGACCCAGATGGGGCCGCTGATCTCCGCCGGCCAGCGGGAGTCCGTCGGCTCCTACCTGGCCGGCGGCGCGCCCGTGGCGATCCGCGGCCGGGCGCCGGACGGGCCCGGCTACTGGTTCGCGCCCACGGTCGTCGGCCCGGTCGGCAACGACGAGCGCGTCGCCGTCGAGGAGATCTTCGGGCCGATCGCCTGCGTGATCGCGTTCGAGGACGAGGCCGTGGCGCTGGCCAACGACACGATCTACGGCCTCTCGGGCTCGATCTGGACGCGCGACGGTGCCCGCGCGCTGCGCGTGGCGCGCGCGCTGGAGACGGGCGTGCTGTCCGTCAACTCGAACACCTCCGTCCGCGTGGCCACGCCGTTCGGCGGCTTCAAGCAGTCGGGCGTCGGCCGGGAGCTCGGCCCGCACGCGCTCGAGCACTACACCGAGCTGAAGACCGTCTACTACGCAACAGGGGGCTGAGCGCGTGGGTCGACTGGAGGAGAAGGTCTGCGTCATCACGGGCGCGGCGAGCGGCA
>Ga0136846_1235494_pt1 | contig 13966 bp, 18 predicted proteins | sample HopSoiMetagenom2_FD_96841 | JGI IMG/M metagenome (GOLD analysis project Ga0136846, IMG submission 96841) | Grasslands soil microbial communities from Hopland, California, USA - 2 Assembly 2016 (version 4) | ecosystem: Environmental > Terrestrial > Soil > Grasslands | place: USA: Hopland...
ACCCAAGAGGCCCCCCTCGCGGAATGGATCCGCCCCCGAGTCCTCGAACTCACCTACACCTCCTACGAGATGGCCCCCTGGGCGAAGTACCTCGGCGACGACGAACCACCCTTCGTCTGGGACGAGGAACGCCGGTTCCTGATGCGCGCGGAGTTGGACGCCGCGTACTTCCACCTCTACGGGATCGAGCGCGCGGACGTGGACCTCGTACTGGACAGCTTCCGGGCGTTCAAGAACAGGAAGCCGGTACTTTTCGAGGACACGAGGAACGAGATCGTGCGCGTCTACGAGGCGATGGCTGAGGGACGACCCTTCACTCACCCCTCCCTCACCCCGCCCCCCGGACAAGGCGACCGTCACCCTCCGGGCACCAGCCCGCTGACCCGGGTTGCCTCCGTCGGAGGTCCTCCGAAGCGCCCGGCCGCACCGGCGGCCAAGAAGAAGCGGGGAAAGTCCACGCCTGCCCAGCTGAGCGGAGGCCTGTTCGGTCTGGACGAGGTCGAGGGCGGGGACATACAGCTCGACATGCTCAACATGTTCGGTGAGGACGAAACGGAGTAGGCGCGAGGTCGCAGACCAACGGGCGGGCCCGGGAGCAACTCCCGTGCCCGCAGGTGGACATCGCGTACGACGCGGACTCAGCCATACAGGAGCGAGCCCGCCGCGAGTGCCGTGAACGCCGTCCAGGTGGTCGGCGCGACGACGAGAAAGCGGATGCCCTTGTCCTTGGAGTCCCGAATGTGGACCGCTTCGGGGCGCAGGGCGACCTCGACGCAGTTGTCCCCGTCTCCGCCGCTGTAACTGCTCTTGAACCAGCTCAGCTGAGGGGTGGTGCTCATAGCGCTCCTCGCATCTGTTCCAGGAGGTTCACCGTAGCCCGGCAATCCAGGGCTTGGGAACGCAGCTTGCCATAGCGCTGGTGGAGGACGCTCACCTCTCCGGGATCAGCGATCAGGGTGCTCGACCGATGTCCCTCGGTATAGCCGAACCACTGGTGCTCGGGAGTCTCGGCCAGGTACAGCTGACCATCGGTTCCGCAGTGTTCTTCCTGGTGCAGAGGCATGAGCTGGATCTCGACGTTGGTCTGCCCTCCGACGTTCAGCAGGTGGTCGATGACAGCCTGAGTGACCGATGCTCCGCCGACGCCGCGTTCCAGGATGGCCTGCTCAATGATGAATGTGAACGCGGTATTCGGCCGCTCGACCAGCAGTGCCTGACGCTCAAGTCGTGCCGCCACCTTTTCGTCGATCTGCTCCTCGGTGAACGGGGGGAGTTGACGCTCGAACACAGCCCGCGCGTACCCCTCCGGCTGCAACAACCCCGGAACCGCCCGGCACTCATACGCGTACAAGGAGATCGCCTCCTCCTCGATCCCCGCCCACTGCCGGAACCATGACGCCAGCCCCGCCCGCCGAGCCAGACTCTTCGCCGCTGCCGTGAGGACCTTGCGCCCCACCGGCCCCAGTACCCCTTCCGACCGCACCGGGAGATCCCCCGGCGGGAACCGCTTCCCCTGCTCGATCTTGGCGATGTACGCGGCCGAGTACCGCACGCGCACCGCGAACTCCTCCTGGGTCAGGCCGGATTCCTCGCGCAGAGCCTTCAGGACCGCGCCGAAGGTCTTGAGGCTGTCGGAGAGTTCTGCTTCGGTGTTGCTCGTACTGTTGCCTCCGCCGTGGTCCGCCCTCATCACCGCGTGCCTCCCGAGTTCCCGTGTCCACGCCTCACTCAACCCCGCCCAACCCACTCAGGGTCACGGGGAGTTACCCACCCAGTCCAGAGTGTGCACTGGTACAGCCGCGTCTGTATGGGTGTCGTACCTGTTTATGGGGCGGAAGAGGCCGGAACTCTGGATCCATGCCAGGAGCGCGGGCCCAAGAGGCCGTTACCGTAAGTGTGTTCGTCCAAAGGTTCTCCGCCACGCCCCGTGGGGCACGTCTTGCCCGTCGGCTCGCCACGCACCGGCTCGACTTGTGGGCCGTGCCGTACGGCAGCCCGGCCTCCGACACAGTCGCCCTCGTCGTCGCCGAGCTGGCGGCCAACTCGGTGGTCCACGGCCGCGTCCCGGGGCGTGACTTCGAACTTCGGTTGACGTACGACCGGACCGCCGGTCTCGTCCGCGTCGAGGTGTCCGACACCCACCCGGGGCGCCCCGAAACCCCCGCCTCTCCGGCCCAGGATCCGGCGGACGCGGGCGGCGGCAGGGGGCTGCTCCTCGTGGAAGCCGTCGCGGCATCCTGGGGCGTCGAGGAGCGGACGGGGCCGGGGAAGACCGTGTGGGCGTTGTGCGCGCTGTCCGGCTACGCGCACGCATCGATCAACCCATGCCGCCTTCATGCGTAGTTGACGATCATCTTCCGCAATCGCCCGCTGTGCGTGCTGAGTTATGGTTTCGGCCAGTGTCAGTGGCGGCGGGTACGCTTATCGACCTGTTCGAGTTGACGGTCAGCTCTGCGACGGGCGAAGGCTTGTGGAGGCGTACGTGGTCGGACGCGAGGTCGCTGCGGCGGACCATCCGAGCAAGGAGGTCAGGCAGGTTCTCAAGCGGCTCGTCGGCGACGGGTGGACGCTCAGGTCGGAGGCCCACTGGGGCACGCTGTACTGCCCGTGCCCGGACCACTGCACGGTGATCCGTGTCGGTGGAACGCCGAAGAATCCCAGCCAGGAGGCGCGCCGGATCGGCCGTAAGGCGAAGTGGTGCCCGCTGCCCCCGGACGATCCCCGCATGGCCCTCCGCGCTGGTGTTGGCGATTGACAACACCGTCGGGCTCCGCGATGCTGGCGCCAGGGGGCGTTCCCTGGAGCGAGAGGCGCGGACACAGATACCAGGAAGAGCGAACAGGCACACGCGTGGGGGGCTGGGGCGTCATGGAGTATGAATTCCACTTTGTCGTGGACGGGATCGAAGTGGGCGACGACGAGGCCGTCGGGACAGTCCACGACACCTTCGACGGGGTGCTGACCCGCCATCGCGGCCGGCACTTCCTGGACGTCTCCGAGAGCGGGGCCAACGCGATCGACGCGGCCCACCGCATCGTCGTACGGCTGCGCAAGTCCCTGCCCGACCTGCGGCTGCTGCGCACCGACCCCGACCTCGTCGGCGTCTCCGACATCGCGGAACGTGTCGACCGCACCCGGCAGAACGTCCAGCAGTGGGTGAACGGTGAGCGGCGCCAGGACAAGAGGCCCTTCCCGGACCCCGAAGGGATCGCGGGACGCTCCCCGGTGTGGCGCTGGGGAGACGTCAACGCCTGGCTCGCCCAGTTCGGCGAGGGCGATGACGTGTCCCCACCCACTCGCGAAGAGGCCCTGAACATCGACTTCCTGCTACCCAAGTGGCAGCGCACGTTGGACGACGGCCTTCCTCTGGTGCACTTCACCGCCGCCGAGACCGGAGACGACTGGGACCGCGACCGCGAGACCGTCCAGCGGCTGCTGGAGGGCACGCTCGCACTCCCCGGAATCCTGGAGGCCATCGCGGCGTTTCCCGTACCCAGGACGGAGCAGCGACGGCTCACGGTCGTGTGCGCGGTCCTCCCCGACCGGCTGACCAGCGTCGTGTCCCGTATCGACCACGACGAGGTGTGGGCGGTCCTCGCCTACCAGGGCGCGGAGGGCGAACTGCATTTCCAGCCCGTCGGCACGGCGAAGGCCCCGGGCGCGGTTCCGGTCTCCCAGCTGGGCCTCGGCCGCGACGCCACGGTCGGTGACCTCCTGCTCGTCCAGACGAACGGCCCGGACGACATCCCGGTCACACCGACCACCCCGGTCGGCCTGGACTGAGTCCGGTCGCTGCCTGCCGCGCCCGCGCTCTCGCCGTGCGGCGGCTGTCACCCCCGTACCCTGCGAAGAATGGACGCCGTGCCCAGCATCACCACCGTCGTCGCCCGAGCCCTGCACACCGCCGCCCTCGTCCTGAAGGAGGACGCACCCCAGGACGGCATGGTCTTCGGGCAACTGTGGTCCCGGATCTGGACGAGGAACCCGGCACTGGAGAGGGACTGGGTCCAGGCGGCGCGGGAGTCCGGGCAGGAGAGCAACACCCCCTTCAAGAACTACGTGAACCGCTCGGCGAGCAATCTGGTCAGGGCCGGCTGGCTGTACCGGGGCGGTCATCGCTGGCAGCTGACCGGGATCGGCTCTGACGCCCTCGACCGCTTTCCGGACCCCGTCGACTTCTACCTGGAGGCGTCCCGGCGCTATCGGCGGTGGGAGCGGCAGAAGTATGTCGTCTCCGCTGCGGTGACCGGGCTGGAGCAGCTTCCCGACGGGGGACACTGGGTCGCGCTGGAGGAGGTGGCCGAGGCGTTCGGGCCTGATCCCGATGTTCTGGGACAGGTGCTGCGGGGCACGCGCCCGCAGGGCTGGTACCTGGCGCTCGGCGAGGACGGGCAGGCAGGAGCGGGGCTGCCCCTGCTGCCCCACGAGCGTGAACAGTGGCGCTCCCTGCTCGACGAGGAGGGCCTCCTCGACGCAGGCCGCAACAACCTCGACATCGTCCGAGCCCGGCCGGACCTGCGGATGCCCGTGTGGGAGGCCCTGGCGGAGGCCAAGCGGCCAATCGAAGAGGCATTGCCCGAGGAGGAGAAGCCCCGTCAGCTCTGGATCATCAGGGGTGTGGACGCCACCACTGGCGTCCCCCTCATCCGAGGCCCATGGCGCGCCAACGCGGTGGTCACCCTGGACACCGGCTTTCACTCCCCGACCATGGGGGCCCGCGACCTGGACAGTGTCCGCAAAGTGGTCGAAGCGGCACTCCCCGCGACCGGACCCGGCCGCAGGGAATCCGTCGCCCGAGAACTGGACGCCTTCCTCAACCGCATACGTCAGGGCGACATCGTGCTGTCCACCGACGGCTCCGACACCTACGTCGGAGTGGTCGGCGGCCCGGCCACCCAGCGTGGGGACTGGCTTGCGCGCCCCGTCGACTGGCGCAACCTGGACAAGCCCCTCGATTTCTTCAAGGACCTGCCCTCAGGCCTCTCCGGAGTCGTCCAGGACGCGGACTCCCAGGTTCTGGAAGCCACCGACTACGCCGAGACCGTTCTCGCCCTGATCGGGGACATGCCACGCACCGCTTCGCTGCCCGCGGGCCCGGCCGTCCTGCCCGACGCCACCGCCGAACTCGCCGCGCGCCTCCACCTGCCCGACACGGTCTGGCTCCAGGACTGCGTCGAACTCCTGCGGTCCACCCCGCAGCTGATCTTCCATGGGCCCCCCGGCACCGGCAAGACGTACACCGCGCTGGCCCTCGCCCGCCACCTGGCCGGCGCCTCCAGCGCCACGAACGTACGCCTGGTTCAGTTCCACCCCGCCTACTCCTACGAGGACTTCTTCGAGGGCATCCGCCCCCGCCTCGGCGGCCAACAGGACGGTGACACGGGCGGCGGACTCGCCTACGACCTCGTCCGGGGGCCCCTGCGCAAGCTCGCCGACGAGGCGGAGCGGCGCCCGGCCGAGGTCTTCGTCCTGGTCATCGACGAGATCAACCGCGGCCATCTCGCCAAGATATTCGGCGAGTTGTACTTCCTCCTGGAGTACCGCACCGAACGCGTCCACCTCCTCTACGGCTCCGACGACGGCCGCGGCTTCCGGCTGCCGCCCAACCTCCACATCCTCGGCACCATGAACACCGTCGACCGCTCAGTGGCGTACATGGACGCCGCCATGCGCCGCCGCTTCTCCTTCATGGAACTGCACCCCGAGACACCACCCGTCAAGGGAGTGCTGGCCTCCTGGCTGCGCCGGCGGACGGAGGAACAGGGCGGCGACCCGGACACGTACGACGACTCCTACGTCCGTCTGCTCGACGAGATCAACCGGCTCCTCGCCGCGAGCAGCCCGGGCGACCGCTCCTTCCGCGTCGGCCCCTCGTACTTCATGCAGGACCTGGCCCACGCCGGCGACGGCGCCCTGGAACGCTTGTGGAGGACACAGATCATCCCCCTCCTCACCGAGCACCACTGGGGCGACGGAATCGACGTGGAGGTGGTCTACGCGCTTGCCCAACTGCGCGAGCGGCTGGGCATCCTGCCTCCCACGGGCGCGGGCGCCGCCGGTGACGCGGGCGAAGCCGCCAACCCCGCCGGCCAGTGACCCCCGCCCGGCACACCAGGCCCGGCAACCTGCTGGACACCGCCCGGCCCATCGGGCTGGAGGAGGGCGGGGGCTGGACCACATGGGAGCTCACCCCGGCCCAGGTCGGAACACTCGCCGATCAGGAGACTCTCCTTCGGATGCACCCGGAGTCGGCGACCCGCTGGCGGCTGAAGGCCAGGGACCGGGTGGGCTCCGTACGCCTGGGCACGGGCGACGGCACCGTCCAGCTCACCATCACCCCCAAGGTGCCCGTCGACCGCCTCCTGCACCTCATCTCGTACGCCCCGGACCGCGTCCACTTCGACCCGCGTCCCGTCACCGCAGAGCCGCGCCCCGACCTCCTACCCGCCCTCGCGCACGCCTTCGTCTCGGCTGCCGACCGGGCCCTGTTGCACGGTGTCCTGCACGACTACCACGAGACGTACGACACGCTGCCGATGGTTCGGGGCCGCATCCGCCACGCCGACCAGCTCCGCCGCCGGCCCGGTGTCCCCGTACCCCTGGAAGTCCTCTACGACGACCACACCCCCGACATACCCGAGAACCGCCTCCTCCTCGCCGCGACCCGTCGCCTCCTGCGCGTCCCCGGCCTTGCCTCCGACTCCCGCGCCGCCCTCCGACGGCTCACCGCCCGCCTGGACGGCGTGCGCGTCCTGCCCGCCGGAACCCCGGCCCCCCACTGGACCCCCGACCGGCGCAACGCCCGCTACATCCACGCTCTCGCCCTCGCGGAACTCGTCCTGCGCGGCGCCTCGTACGAACTCGGCGACGGCCGGTACATCGCAGTGGACGGAATGCTGGTGACCATGTGGCGGCTCTTCGAGGCGTACCTGGCACGAGCCGTCGGTGAGGCGCTGCGCCACCGCGTCGGCGGCAGACCCGAGCCGCAGGACCGGAACTTCTTCCTCGACACCGAGGGCAGACACGTACTGAAGCCGGACCTCGTGCACTATCTGCCGTCACCGCACGACGGTGTACTGCGCCAGGCCGTCGTGCTCGACGCCAAGTTCAAGACCAAACCCGGACGGGACGACCTCTACCAGATGACTGCCTATTGCGCGCGACTTGCTCTGGCCGAGGGGCATCTCGTGTACGCCTCAGGTCAACCCAGCGTGGTCGAGGTGCCGCTGGGGGAGGGGAGACTGAGGATCTGGCGGCATGTCCTCGACCTGTCCCGCCCTTGGCAGGACCTGGCATCCGACATCGCGGACCTCGCCGAGACAGTGGACAACGCGCGCACGGCGGGCGCCGTGTGAGATCCGCGGTGCCGTGAATGCATGTCCAGCAAGCACCGTGCCGTCGGCGTCAGGAACAAGAAGAACCACAGGAGCGGGCGAGCCCCCGCCTTCCGCCCGGCCACACCCCGGCGGCCCGGTCGGCCTACGCGGCCGAACTGGCGCGCGGGGGACAGGCGGCTGTCTGGCCACCACTGCGCAATGGCCCGTGCTGGTGCGGCTCGCAGCGCAAGTACAAGAAGTGCTGCGGAAATCCCGGGCAGGGGTGACCGGGCAAGGTGGGCTGCCACCGAGACGGCGTAGGTATCATCGCGGAGATGTAGGCACAATGCCCCTGCCTCAGTGAGGGAGCTCGACATGAGTGCGATTTCTGTCCGTGAGTTCTCCTACAACCCCAGTGCCGTCTTCGCCCGGGTCGAGAAGGGCGAAGCGGTCGAGGTCACGCGGCACGGCAAGGTTATTGCCATACTGCTGCCTGGTTCAGGACCGGTCGCGCGTTACTCCGGCCTCGTGGCTCAGGGGAAGATCCGCCTCAAGGCCGCGACCACGTCCGACCTCGACTGCTTTCCGAGGTACGACCTGCCCGTCGGCGCCCCCGACCCGGTCGAGCTTCTTCTGGTCGAGCGGGAGGACGACGACCGTTGATCTACATGGACTCTTCGGCGCTCCTGACATTGCTGACCGGCTGGACCGGTGCCGCCGAGCTTCGGACCTTCCTTGCCGAACGGCCGGGCATGCCCATGGCCACCAGCACCGTCGGGATGGTGGAGACGGTTCGGCAGCTGGACAAGGTCGGTTCCTTCCCGAACGCCTTGGCAGATCTGAACCGAATGGTCACCGAGATCCTCCTGACCGAGGAGGTCCGTGATCTGGCGACCAGGGTTCCGGTCGCGCTTCGATCCCTTGATGCCATCCACGTGGCGAGTGCCCTGGTCATCGGAGAGGCGCTCGACTCATTGATCACGTATGACAAGCGGATGCTGGATGCGGCCCGAGAGGCTGGACTGCCAGCCCATGCGCCCGGTATGACTGGCTGACCCGGACCCGCCGACTGTAGGGACCCGACAGGACAAGGGGTGAGCCACTGTCGGTGCCCGAATGTCGGCCGGTGTGGGCGGACCGATAGGTTTTCGGAGAAGCAGCCTGTCAACCCTGCTGCTCGGACAGGTGTTGAACCGCTAACGAAAGGGTGATCCGTTGAGCCGCTCGGTTCTCGTCACCGGAGGCAACCGGGGCATCGGCCTCGCCATCGCCCGCGCGTTCGCCGAGGCCGGCGACAAGGTCGCCGTCACATACCGTTCCGGCGAGCCGCCGGCCGCCCTGACGGATCTGGGCTGCCTGGCCGTCAAGTGCGACATCACCGACTCCGAACAGGTGGAGCAGGCCTACAAGGAGATCGAGGCCGAGCACGGCCCGGTCGAGGTCCTCGTCGCCAACGCCGGCGTCACCAAGGACCAGCTGCTGATGCGGATGTCCGAGGAGGACTTCGCGTCCGTCCTCGACACCAACCTCACCGGCACCTTCCGCGTCGTCAAGCGTGCCAACCGCGCCATGCTGCGCGCCAGGAAGGGCCGCGTCGTACTGATCTCGTCGGTCGTCGGGCTGCTCGGCTCGGCGGGGCAGGCCAACTACGCCGCCTCCAAGGCCGGCCTGGTCGGGTTCGCCCGCTCCCTCGCCCGTGAGCTGGGCTCGCGCAACATCACCTTCAACGTGGTCGCGCCCGGCTTCGTCGACACCGACATGACCAAGGTCCTCACCGACGAGCAGCGCGCGGGCATCGTCTCGCAGGTGCCGCTCGGCCGGTACGCGCAGCCGGAGGAGATCGCCGCGACGGTGCGGTTCCTCGCCTCGGACGACGCCTCGTACATCACTGGAGCCGTCATTCCCGTTGACGGCGGACTGGGAATGGGTCACTGATCACCATGAGCGGAATTCTCGAGGGCAAGCGTGTCCTGATCACCGGTGTGCTGATGGAGTCCTCCATCGCGTTCCACGCCGCGAAGCTGGCCCAGGAACAGGGCGCCGAGATCATCCTGACCGCGTTCCCGCGGCCCACGCTGACCGAGCGCATCGCCAAGAAGCTCCCGAAGCCCACCAAGGTCATCGAGCTCGACGTGACCAACGAGGAGCACCTCGGGCGCCTGGCCGACATCGTCGGCGAGGAACTCGGCGGCCTGGACGGTGTCGTGCACTCCATCGGTTTCGCCCCGCAGGACGCCCTGGGCGGCAACTTCCTCAACACCCCGTTCGAGTCCGTGGCCACCGCCATGCACGTCTCGGCGTACTCCCTGAAGTCGCTCACCATGGCCTGCCTGCCGCTGATGCAGAACGGCGGCTCGGTCGTCGGCCTCACCTTCGACGCGAAGTTCGCCTGGCCGCAGTACGACTGGATGGGCCCGGCCAAGGCCGCCCTGGAGGCCACCAGCCGTTATGTCGCCCGCGACCTGGGCAAGCAGAACATCCGCTGCAACCTCATCTCCGCCGGTCCCCTCGCCTCCATGGCGGCCAAGTCCATCCCGGGCTTCGGCGACCTGGCCTCGGTGTGGGACGCCCGCTCGCCCCTGGAGTGGGACCTCAAGGACCCTGAGCCGACCGGCCGCGCCATCGTGGCCCTGCTCAGCGACTGGTTCCCGAAGACCACCGGCGAGATCATCCACGTCGACGGCGGGCTGCACGCGATCGGCGCGTGACCACGCCGCCGCCTCCGAGGCACGGCTGACATTCCGAGGGCCCGCGTTCCTTTCCGGCGCGGGCCCTCGGCACGTCCCTGGGGCATCACTCGTTCGGCTTATCCGGCCGGGCGGGGGAGAGGGGTGACTGGGCACGCTGGAGTACGCGTTCACCTCGCGTTTCCTCCCCAGCACAGCCGAGGAGGTCCCCCTTGTGCGTCTGTCCCGCAGCTTCGCCCCGCTGCTCGTCGCCGTAGCGCTCACAGCCACTGTTCCGTACGAGGCCGTGCCCCACGCGCGCGTGGAGGCACGACAGCCGGAACGGCCCGAGCCCTTCGGCTCCGGCTGCTACACCCGCGTCACCGGCTCCGAGGTGACCGCGTACTGCCACAACCCGTACGTGGCCGTCGACCGCGTACGTCTGCACATCGAGTGCGACCGCTGGTGGGACCTCGACAGCGACGGCACCCCCGTCGAGGCCGGGCCCGCGCAGACCGTACGGCTCACCGGCCGCTGCTGGAAGGAAGTCCGCTCGGCGTGGGTCAGCCACCAGAAGCGGACGCCCTGAACAGGGACGAGAACGGATAGCCGGCCGTCTCCCTGACGGCGGCCGCCGCCATCACGTCGTCGCGGGACGCCGCCACCACCGCCATGGGCAGGCTCGTGTCGGCCGTCACGAACGCCTCCGCGTCGCCGGACACCCAGGCTCCTCCCGGGCTCCAGGAGAGCGTCCAGCTGCTTGAGGGGCTCACTGGGGGTGCGCGCACCCCGGAAGGACGAGCCAGGGGTACAGGTGCGAGACTGGCCGCATGCCAGTGCTCGATCCGAACCCCCAGAACGGCCAGAAGAAGATGCTGATCGTCTTCGGCTCGTTCCTCGCCATCTTCGTGATCATCGCCGTCATCGCGACGATCGCCTCACCGTGACGGCCTTTGGTGGGGGTACCCCCACCAACCCCTAGGGGGCGGGTCTCAGGGTCAAGTGGGTGGATCACCGGATGGGTTGAGGGCCGCGGGTTCCGTAACTTCGAGGTGTGGCCGCGAGACGCGGGCCACGGACGGCTCGTAGACCCACGGAGGCACCATGTCGGCCCGCACGCACTCCCGGCCCCTTCCGGCGACCAAGCATGCCGTCGACATACGGCTGCCATGGTGGGCCCTGGCACTGCCGACGCTCGCGTTCGTCGCTCTCCTCACGCTGATGCTGAACCCGACCGACGCGCAGGCCGCGACCGGCGACCCGATGATCGCCCACCTCCTTGAGCGGGCACGGGAGCTGGTGGCGCGATGAGCGCCGTGAACACCCCATTCCCACCTGCGGAGCCGCCCGTCAACTCCCTGCGCCCCATGGCCTGTTTCATGCGAAGCTGGATGCCATGAGCGTCGTAGAACCCCGCAGGATCGTCCTCTTCCGGCACGCGAAGGCAGACTGGCCCCAGGTGACCGATCACGAGCGGCCGCTCGCTGACCGGGGCCGCAAGGACGCCGCTGTCGCCGGGCGCAGGCTGGCCGACACCGGCATTCCCTTCGGCCTGGCCCTCTGCTCCACCGCCACCCGGACTCGCTAGACCTGGAAACTCGCGGTCCAGGAACTCCCGCAACGGCCGAAGACGGTCTATGAGGAGCGGATCTACGAGGCCTCACCGGGCGAGCTCATCGCCCTGCTCAACGAAACGCCGGACGACATCCAGAACGTGGTCCTGGTCGGCCACAACCCAGGGGTACAGGCCCTCACCGACATCCTGGCCGAGGCGTCCGAGAACGACACCCGCACCAAGCTGACCAGCCGAGGCTTCCCGGCAGCGGCCTTCGCGACCCTGTCCTTCACCGGCTCCTGGAAGGGCCTGGAGCCGGGGACGGCGACACTGGTCGATTTCTGGGCACCGACAGAGTGAAGCGCGAGGGCCTGCTACCCGCCGTCGGCGACGACGAACCAGGCCCCCATCCAGGAACTGCCCCCGCGAAGCTCCCAGGGGGCTACTCGTGGGTGTCCGCCGCCTCGACCTCTTCCCGGGTGACCCCCAGCAGATACAACACGGTGTCCAGGAAGGGGAAGTTCACCGCGGTGTGCGCGGCCTCCCGCACGACGGGCTTGGCGTTGAAGGCGACACCGAGCCCCGCCGCGTTCAGCATGTCCAGATCGTTCGCCCCGTCACCGATCGCCACCGTCTGATCCAGCGGCACCCCGGCCTCCGCAGCGAACCGCCGCAGCAGCCGAGCCTTGCCCGCCCGGTCCACGATCTCGCCGACGACCTTGCCCGTCAGCTTCCCGTCGATGATCTCCAACGTGTTGGCCTGGGCGAAGTCCAGCCCGAGCCGCTCCTTGAGATCGTCCGTGACCTGAGTGAACCCACCCGACACGACACCGACTTCGAAGCCGAGCCGCTTCAGCGTACGGATCAGCGTGCGCGCCCCCGGCGTGAGCCGGACCTCGCTGCGCACCTTGTCCACCACCGACGCGTCGAGCCCCTTGAGCAGGGCCACACGCGCGTGCAGCGACTGCTCGAAGTCCAGCTCCCCGCGCATCGCGGCGGCGGTCACCTTGGCGACCTCGTCCTCGCAGCCCGCGTGCGCGGCGAAAAGCTCGATCACCTCGTCCTGGATGAGGGTCGAGTCCACATCCATGAGGACGAGCCGCTGTGCCCGCCGATGCAACCCCGCCGCGACAACCGCGATGTCGACACCGAGTGCCGCCGCGTCGGTGACCAGAGCGGTGCGCAGCAGTTCGGTCGCGACACCGGAGACGGCGAACTCGACCGCCGTCACGGGATACTTGGCGAGCCGGAAGATGCGGTCGATGTTGCCGCCGGTCCTGGTGATCCGCGAGGCGATCGCGGCGGTCGACTCGGCGGTCAGCGGATGCCCGAGCACGGTGACGACTGATCGCCCGAGCCCGCGCGGCCGGTTGTCACCGAGCCCGGAGATGATCTCCGCCTGCATCTTCATGGACTCCGCCCAGCTGTGGACGGTGGCCCGCAGATCGCCTTCGAGCCCGGCAGACGGGTGGGTCACCAGCGCGCACAGCACCATGCGGCCACGCGTGACGACCTGCTCGATGTCGACCACGTCCACGGAGTAGGCGGCAAGCGTGTCGAACAGACCGGCGGTGATGCCGGGCCTGTCCTTGCCGAAGATTTTGACGAGAAGGGTGGGTACGTCAGTCGTCTGCGTAGCGTTCATGGTGTTTCCACCGTATCCGGCACCCAGTGCCTACCGCGCACGCGGTCCGCCTGACGGACAGGGAACAGTACGTTGCGCGGAGGTGGCGACGATCTTACGAGCAGGTCAGCGCCGTCCCCTGGGCGTGCCGGGCGGCGGGGGCGGAGGCGGCGGCGGGGGAGGAGTCCGCTTCTCCGGCACGGACCCCGAGGAGCCGGCGCCGTGCCATCCGGGCCGTCGCGGCGGCGGCGAGACCGGCCTGGCCATGGTGGGCAGGCCGTACAGGCTCTCGGGCGGCAGCGATTCCTCATCCGAACCGCCGCCTTCCCCCGAACCAGAGCCGTCCCCCGGGCCGCTGTCCGCGTCCGAGCCCCACTGCTCTCCCGGACCGTTCCCCCCGTCGGAACCGGCCCGCTCGGGCGCACTGCTCCGGTAGGGCGACCACGCCCCCGTACGCGGGGCGTCGGGCGTCCACCCGCCCTCGTACGGACGCCGGCTCTCCGGTCCCCAGCCGCTCTCACGCGGCTGCCCGGCTCCGTCCCCTGCTCCGGCCCCCTGGCCGCTCCCGTAGGGCTGCCACGTCTCGGCCGGCCGCGCGTCCTCGGGTTCCGCAAGCTCCTCGGGGCGCCGTAGGTACGGATTGGTGTCGCGGTTCGGCGGCCGGTAGGGCGAGCCGGGCGCGTACGGGCCGGGGTGCGCACCGGGGCCGCCGGCCTGCTCCGGGAGACCGCCGAACCCCGCTTCCTGGGCCGCCCCCGACACCCCGCCCGCCCCCGACACCCCGCCCGCCACCACCGTTGCCTGC
>Ga0136846_1209164_pt1 | contig 13965 bp, 20 predicted proteins | sample HopSoiMetagenom2_FD_96841 | JGI IMG/M metagenome (GOLD analysis project Ga0136846, IMG submission 96841) | Grasslands soil microbial communities from Hopland, California, USA - 2 Assembly 2016 (version 4) | ecosystem: Environmental > Terrestrial > Soil > Grasslands | place: USA: Hopland...
GCTCGTGCTCAGGAACGCGCGCGTACGCGAGCAGGAGGCGATCGGCCGCAGAGACTGAAACCGTCGGCGGAACGATGGCGACGCGTGTAGACGGCGACGCTCTCCGTGAGGCTGCGGCGCCGCGGCGTCGAGCCGCCGACACTGTCATAGTCCTTGCCTGCCGAACAAACCATCGATCACACGCAGAAACCGGTGTATTTCCGCGGGCGGCACGATGCGGAACCGTGCACCGATCGCGGCGCCGAAGAGGAGCGCCGCGTCCTTCGTCGCGATCTCCTGGAGGGTGTACTCGTCGCTCAGCTCACGCCAGGCGTTCGCCAGGGACGGCGGTATGTCGCGCTCGAACCGCGCGTGAAGGCGAGACAACGCGTCGGTCGACTTTGCGTCATGTCGCGCGCGCACCGCATCGAGGAGATCCTCCCACGCGGTACCAAAGCCGTTCTCGACATCGCCGCCCAGGAGGAGTACCGCCTCGGCGAGCTGCTCGGCGAGAGCGAGCGCGCGATCGGGTCGCGGTCCTGCTTCGGCCACAGCCGCTCGCGATCGTCGAACGCGTTTGGGCCGAGACGTCGACGCGACGGTTCTGTTCTTCATTAGTTCTCCTGCGGTGAGAAAGGACGGCACGCCATGACGAGGCGTGCCAGGCGCACGGGATCGTCGATCATCGAGGCAGGTACGCCCAGCCGACGAAGGCGACGACGACGTCGTTCTCGCCGGCGCCGTTCCGAAAGTCGCGTGCTATAAATCAGCGCGGCCATCGCGCGAAATGCTTTCGGCGACAACTCACAGAGCGCGTGAAACACGGCGAGCCGATGTGGAGGTCGTAAGCGACGATCGAAGGCGAACTTGAGGAGATCGTCGGCGGTGGAACTCTTTCGATGCAACGCGGCCTCCCCGGGGGTGAAAAAACGAGGCCGGCGTGGGGATCTGCGCGATAATTCGCGCAGGCCTCATCGGCGAAGAGCCTCGTCGATCTGGGTCTAGCGGCGCCGGCAAGGTGCTTCTCGCCGGCGCCGCGATTTACTCACCGCGTTTTTCGCTTATTCCACAGCGTCGATTTACAGGCCGGACACATCCGCACGCGCGATCGCCGCGGCACCCACGTGTGGCCGCAACGCAAGCATTTCAACTTGAACAATCGAATCTGCTGTGACGGCATCAGGGCGCGCATCTTACATATAGGTAAGTCATCGGTGTCAAGCTCGCGGTTCGCGTCCGGTTTCTATTTTTTGTCCATCGGCCTGCGAGGACGTGGGTTTGCCAGGATTTACCGCCGGCGTACCGTGATGTGGGAACACCTGGCCCCCCTCGCGACGCGTCTTCGCGCCATCGACCATCCAGCTGTCGCACCATTCGCGCGTCGTCCGCATCTCCCGACCGACATGGACGACACGCAGATGGCGTGCCCTGGCCGCGCGCCGAATCGTTTCGACCGCGACCCCGGTGTAGACAGCGGCGGTGCGGCCGTTCAACCACTTGGCGTTCGGACCCTGAACTCGCTGTGGACCGTGCTTACCGCGTTCGTCCGATGCGTGCGCGTCGACTTCTGCGGCCTCGCTCGCGCGCGCGTCTTTCATGATCGGCCACCGCCGCTCGCGTGCTGTTTCTCTTCCACGTCGTCGACGTCGACGAAGTGGACGCGCAGGCCTGGCCGGACCTCGGCGACCGCGTCCGCTAATATCTGAGAATAGTGTTTCTCGATCCACCTTGCGCGGTCAGGGTTCGTAGCAACGTCGATTGCGCCTGGCTGTTCCCGTACGAGCACCGAATCGAACCACCACGTGCCGAACGAATACTTGTTCACCTTGCGTTGGATGTGCCGCAAAATTTCCGACCAGACGTCTTCGCCCACGACATCATCCCAGCGCCGCTCAGGACCGACGGAGTGCGGCCGCAGTTGTGGCGTGGCTGCGCCGCGACTTCCGGCCTGATCGGTGCGGCGGCTGAGTTCTGCGTCGAGGACATCAGCTTTGCGATGAAGCAGCCAGATGTTCCGAACCGGCGCACCTTCCGCGATGTACCAGCGCTCGCTGCCGTGCACGCCGTCGCTCGTCAGTGTCCACATCACGCGGGTGAGCAACTTCAGCCGCTCGACGCTGCGCCCGAGCCTCAAGAGCTCATCGATCTTGAAGGGGTCCGCGGCAGCGACCGTGCATCGCGCGCCTTGATGGCTCACGGTGTACTCGGTTGCGAACCACTCGAGGAACGCGCGGACGTCTGGTGCGCGTGCGTCGATTTCTGCGGCCTCGCGCGCGCGCGCGTCTTCTTCTTGTATTTCTTCTTCTGATCGCGCGCGCGCCCGCGCGTCTACGGCTAGGACGTGACGCGTACTTGTGATCGATCGCCACAGGTTGCCGAGCGTACTTGTGATCGATCGCCACAGGTTCGACGGCAACATGTGATCGACGATCACACGTACGACGAGCCAACTTGTGATCGCACGCCATACGTTGTTCGCTCTTTGCGCGTCGGCCGCGGCCATGGGCGGTGTGTCGAAAAGCGGTGCCGGCGCGGTCACGCGTGCACGCGGCGCCGGTCGACGCGGGGGAGCCGCCGCGCCGAGCAGCGGCAGTGGCGCAGTCGTCGGAGGACGCGCACCTTGAAGGTGGGCGAGACGATACCGAGCGATGCGGCCTTGTCGGCCGTCGATCGCGTCAAGCTCGCCGGCCTTTACTAGGACGCTGATCAGTTTCACGACCGTCCGGCGGTGCAGGCGGGCCTGCGCCGCGAGATCGTCCTGGCTGATCGACGACGTCGTATCGTGGCCGTCCGGGATCAATTGAGCGATCGCGTCGAGGAGCGCCCGCTCGGATGGGCGGATGCCCGGATGCGCCCTCACGTACCGCTCGGCGTCGGCGCTCAACGCACGACGGTCCGACCGTCGTGAAAGCGGACACGCCGATGACGCTCGCGGCGGACACGATCCGTGAATCGCGCTATGCGACCTCTGCTAACATCGGTGGGCATCGACGACGCGCTCCTCTACACACCTGCCGCGCGCGGCGCCGCCTCTTCAAAACGACAGCCGCGCGCGGACGGGTTTCAGTTTTCTTGCGATGGGCGGCACTAAGATGCGCGCCCAACCGATCCGGATCGCTACTGGTGCCTCGATTCTGTTTTCTACATCCTCCCCGCGAACGAAAGCCGGACGCGATTACGGCGACCGACTACGGCGTCGTCCGGCGGCTCGAGCTCGTCGTGGACGCCGCCCGGTCCCGCCGCCGAGCACGTCGCTGGCGTTGTAGGGCACCTCGATCCACGAGACCGCGCCTTGCGGACCGCTCGGCGACGTACCGTTCAACATCGGATCGCTTGAACAGACGGAGGCCGGACGCAGTGCGCGTCGCCGGAAGAGCGCCGGCGTTTTCCCACGCGCGAATCGTGTCCACGCAGACGCCGGCGATTCGCGCGGCGTCCCCGCTGGTCAAGAGCCCTTCGCTCATAGGAGTGCAGTGTGCACGTGCGACGTGGCGATCGCCAGACAGTGCGCGTACACGCTGCGGCCTGATGGCACTACGTGGCAGGGAACGGGGAGGGTAGATCGGGCTCTTACCCGATGTAACGCGTGACCGCGGACCGCCGGATCCGAAGAAGCGCTCGTCGCGCGCCAGGCAGTCGAACGGCGAGCACATCGCCGGGCACATCGCCGAGCGCACCTTTCGCGAGATCGTGATGAACTTGTCGCATCGACTTACCGGATAACCGTGCCACGTCCCCAATTCGCAACCACTCGGGCTCATGCGGTCGCGTGTCTTGCTGTCGCGTCAGCCATGACAGCACGAGGGACGGCACGTCGCGGCTAGAGATGAACAACTTGCGCGCGCTCGCCCTGACCACAGGCAAGCTACCCGTCTTGATGTAACGACGGATGGTTCGAATGCTCGAACCGGTCGCTGCGGCGAAGGCCGCGACGGTCACCAGGCCGCGATCATTGAACGCTGGTCTTCGATACGAGCGAGCGTCCTGCAGCCGGATCCGGAGACGGCCGCCACGTGTCCGTTGGACGCGCAACCGCCCGGATGTGATGTCACGACGGATCGTCCGCTCGCTGACGCGTGCTAGCCGCATCAGTTGATGGACACTTAGAAATGCCGGACGACGCCGTTTGTGCGACACGCCTGCCGCTCCGCTGCTTCAGAAGGTCGCGCTGACGTCGACCGTCGTGAACTGGCCGCCGGCGGCGGTCTTCGTGGCCACGATTGCGCCGTTCTTTCGGATCGTGGCGGTGAGCTCGCCGCGCACGTCGGCGCCGATGAAGGCCGACACCGCGAGCAGGTCGCCGGTCGTGGCGGTCGACCACTCGTAGTGCCACGGCAAGCCGACATCCTGCACGTTGTCGATGCCGTGCGTCGCGTTGCGGTAGACGATCCACACGTGCGACGAGGTGCCGGTCACGTCGTAGCTGACGCTGCCGGTGACCGGCGCCGGCGGCCTCGAGCTCGGCGCGGTTGGCGAGGCACACGCGGCCGCGGCGAGGGCGGCAAAGAGAACGCCGGCACATAGGAGACGGGATGCCCCTTTGGTGGTCCTGCGGCGCGTTCGAACAAGGTTCGTCGATACTTGTTCGCTGTAGGTGTCTGATGGGTAAGGGTTCGGCACACTGCCTCCGCGAGCAGCTCCGCGAGAGAATGGAAACAATGGCGGCCGGTCAGTCGCGGAACCGACCCGGGTTGCAATCCCGTCGCCGCCGAGCGGATCTTACATCGGGCCGCGCGGGTCTGGGCGCTCGTTCGAATCGAGCGCCGGCAGCCGCGCGCTCGTCGCGTCGAGCACCGCGGCCGCGGCGGCCGACGGCGCCAGGCCGCGGACCCCCAAGAGGATCAGCGCCACGCCAGCGATGATGAATCCGAGCGGCCGCCACGCGAGCCCGCAGCCGATCACGATGGCGACGACGCCGGCGAGGACACAGACATCCGGCGCGTCACACTGGACGCCGCGCGCGACATGCGCGAGCAGCTCGCGACCGATGGCCGCGAGCGGCGCTGCGATCATGCTCGTGGAGCGACGGTCGGGTCTCACGATACGGCCTCCATGTCGTCGAGCTCGGCGTCGAGCACTCGATGCTCCTCACGTGCGAGCCGTTGCCGCGCCGCGCGCCCGTCGAACATCACCCACGTGGTCGGATCGTACGGCTCGTCGACGATCATCAGCGAGATCTCCCGCAGCCGCGGGATCTGCAGCAGCGTGCGCACCCGCAACGGCGGCGGCGTCCAGCGGTCGATCACCGCTTCTCGTTTCAGCCAGGACGTCGACCACCCTTTCGCGCGGCCGCCGGCGACGAACTGCCGAACACGTTGACTGATTCTCGTATCGCCAAGGCGCAACCCGATGCAGAGACCTGCGGCGGATTCCCAGAGCTGCACGTCGGCCGCCGCGGCGATCGCCACCTGGCGATGATCAACGTGCGCCGGCGTCGGATGACGCAGCGCCGCGGCGAAGCAGCCAGGGGCGAAGACGTACGACGTCCCGTCATCGAGCCGGATGGGCCGATTGAAGCGCGCCGCGAGACCGACCAGGTCGAATCTCACTGCACCTCGAACGCAAACGTCGCGAACAGGTACATCAGGTCGGTACAGGACGTAAACACTGTCGAGGCCTGCCGCACGAAGCCGACTTTTGTGGCGTCCGTCGCTGGCAGGATCTCGAAATGACACGTCTCGTAGGTCGCCGCGTTGTCCAGCAGCCAGCCGGCCGGTCCATTTTGAATCGCCGCAGCGCTAAAGCCGCCCGGAATCTTGATGAAGAGCCTCGCGTTTCCGATGCCCACCGTCGTCGTGTAGAGGGTAATTCCGATCGCGAGCGTGCGGCCCTTCAGCCAATACCGGAATTCCTGAACGTCGCCACTCGCGACGGTCCACGAACTAGAACTAGCGGTGAAATCGCCCGCATTGAAGGGCACGGCGATCCATGCGCCCTGTTCGTGTTCGAGCACGCGCCAGCGCGCCGTCGTGCCGTCGTAACAGAGCAGCGCACGGCCGACGCCGGCGGCGAGCGAGATTGTTCCGGTCACGCCGTTGATGACGCGGTTCGCCGCCGTCGAGCCGGCGTCCTGATTCTTGATGTCGACCTGACCCGTGCCGATCGATTCGATCCAGACCATCTGGCCGTCGACGCCGTTCGCGAGGCCGGTGATCGTGAGCGCGGTGGCGTTGTTGCACCGCAACACGTTCAGCGTGCCGAGCGCGCCAGGATTGAAGTCGTTCTGGTTGCCTGTGCTCGTCGTCGTCAGAACAGTCACGCTCTCAGCCTCCGTGGTGCCGGTGGTGAAGGACCAGACCGGGCCCGCCGTGGTGCCGACGATGTTCGTCGCAACCACTTTGAAGAAGTACGCCGTCGACGCCGCGAGCAGCGCACTCGTGTACGACGCGTTCGCCACCCCGGACGCGACGAGCGGCGGCGGATTGCTCGTACCGAGGTACACGTCGAAAACTGCGGCTCGAGCCGATTGCCAGGTCAGCGTGGGATTGCGGAGGACATCCGTCGCAGTGTCCGCGGGCGATGGCGTGTTGGGACTCGCCGGCGCCGCCGTTGTCGTCGTGAACGACCAAATCGCACCCGTCGTCGAGCCCATCGTGTTGCGCGCGACGATCTTCCAGAAGTAGGTCGTCGAGGCGATCAACGTGCCAGGCGTGTAGCTCGCTGTCGCCTGGTCGCTCGAGACGAGTGGTGGCGGATTGCTCGTGCCGAAATACACGTCATAGCTGGTCGCGCCACTGGATGCCCAGGTCAGCGAGAGGCCGGTCACACCGGTGGCGGCGTCCGCGGGCGATGGCGTGTTGGGAGCCGGCGGCGCCGCCGTCGTGAAGGACCAAACCGCCCCCGTCGTCGCGCCGATCAAGTTCCGCGCAACGATCTTCCAGAAGTAAGTCGTCGGTGCAGTTAGCGTGCCCGGCGTGTAGCTCGCCGCCGACTGGTCGCTCGAGACGAGTGGTGGCGGATTGCTCGTCCCGAAATACACGTCATAGCTGGTCGCGCCGCTGGCTGCCCACGTCAGCGACACAGCACCGGTCACACCCGTCGCGGTATCCGCCGGCGCAGGCGCAGACGGCACGCCAGGTGGCGGCAGGACCGACGACGCCCACAGCGTCTTGTTTGGAACGCCGATCGCCGCGACGAATGTGAAGGAAGCGCCGATGCCGGCGATCGAGACGTCGAGCTGCCACGCGACGTGCGGCGGCGGCGGTGTCACGTCCAGCCAGTAGATCCCTGGTGTAGTGATCTGCGGGAATGTCCCGGCGACACTCGAGCTACCGAACGCCGGATCTGCTGAGGACAGCAGCCGCACATTGAGGGTTGGCGTCGTTCCACTCACGGCGACGACAGCGATCAGGACCGCGACCCGATTGGTCGGAGTGAACTGCGCGACGACGGTCTTGAACGATGCAGCGTACGCGGCATCAGGCGCGAGAATGACGCCGCGGATCGTCGCGTCATAGGCCTGCGCCGTGGTCGCGTATCTGATCGCGGGGATGGGGCCTGCGCCACTGACCTTCAAGAACCAGCCGCTCCCACCGAGCTGGCCGTTTGCCGTTGCGTAACACACAGGCAGCGCCGCATCGGGTGATGAGCCTTGCACCGCAATGGTGCCGGCAGACGAGCCGGCGTCTATGGACTCACGTCCTGAACCTGAGTACAGGGTGCTCACGACATCGCGCTCCCCCACTCAAGCGCCGTCATGCAGCCTCTCGCGACAAAAATGGGTGTCCGCCGGCCCAGGAGTACCTGCCGCTGGAAAGCAGGCGGGCGGCAACCGGCGGACGACAACATGAGCCGCCCAGGTCAATGTCGATTTCAGATGCCCCGCACGCCGTTCACGCGGGCGGCGCGCAGTTCGTGGAGCCACGGGCCCATTCGGCCGACCTCTGCGCGGTACCCGAGTTGGTTCTGCCAGCCCCAGTCGTACGGCGCGCCGTCGACGCCGTGCAGCAGCAGGACGTTTCCGGCGAGAACCGCCAGCGCCATGTATTCGTCATTGACGTCGCCCGCCGCATAGAGCGCGTCGCGGAGGCGCACCAGGACTGCATCCCGGCGCTCGATGAAGGTCTTGCGTAAGTCGACGCGCGCCACTTGGCGCGCAGCGCCCCATGCCGTGCTGTAGCACGTGTGCTCGCGGACCTTGAGCGAGTACTTCGCCTCGACCTCGTCCTTGTGCGCCTTTGCCTTCTGAGCGGCCCGCTCGAGCGTCACATTCGGAGGCCACGTCGCCGCGGCTGCGGCGTTCGCGTTCTCGGCGGCGATCGCCGCCTCGAGCAGTTCCGTGCGAAGCGCCTCGACGTCGTTCCAGGTCGATGACGGATCGATCAGGTTCGCGAAGGCCGGATGACGCGTGAGATCGGCGGCGACCTGGTCGAAGTCAAAGGCCACACCGGAGGGTTTCGCGTCGCGGATGTCGCCATCCGTCGGAACGTCGCGCAGAATCTTCACGGCATCGATGTTCACGAGCGCGTCCGCAATCGCCTTGTCGAGACCGCAGCGATCGCCGATGACGTGCGCGTAGTCGAACCGTTTGAGCACTTCAACTTCGACTATCACGGTTGCTCTCCCCCTTCAGCAGGCCATACCGTTGCGCGCCGGCGACCATTGCGAGACGCCTCGCCGGCGGCAGTCCTCGCAGTCGCAGCCGGGCAGACCGCGGGCGCAGCGGCGCAGCGCGCACGCGTCGCAGCAGCGATCGCTTCCGAACGACGTCGGATGCAGCCGCTCCGGATCGTGACGATGGCTGAGGGTCTGGCGCATGTCGTGTGCGTGGTGGCCCAGATCCTGTAGCCGGCGGTACGAGCCGCGGCCGAACTTCAAATCGATCAGGCCTGGCAGCTCGTCATCGAAGCAATCAACCGGCGTCGGCGCGGCATTGTGATCCGTTCGGCTGTCGTCGTCGTTGGTCGCCTCGTCGAATCCGTCGAGCAGCGCGGCGTAGCCATTCGCGGCGCTAATGGCACGCTTGCACGCGGCGAATGTCGTTTCTTCCGCCTCCGTCAACGGGCGCCGTTGCCGCTTCGCCGCGTCGAGGATCTGCCGGCACCGTGCGATCGCTTCGCTTTTGGTCATTCTCTGTCTCCAAGTTCTCCGGCGAGGTCACACTCGAGCAACCGAATGTCCGTGCGCAGTTCTGCGAGCTCGCGTCGAGCCTGTCGCCTTGAGCAACCGCCGGTGACCGCGAGCGCGCGCCACATATCGAGCCACACGCGCCGGCGCCGAAGCTTCCGCGTGAGATCGTCGCGACGGCGGCGGCAGGCCTCCGAACACGTCACGCGCCGGCGGCCGCGCCGAGGCTGCGTCAGCGGAATCGAGCAGAGACACCGCGCCGCCGAATGCCGCACGGACGACGCCGCAAAACGATCGCGCGTCGACGCCGCAGAATGGCGGCGTGCGCCGCGATCGCGGAAATCCCTAACGTTCTCGGCGATCTGCATCCCGATCTACTCAACACGCGAACGAACCGCGGAAATTCATTTCGCGGCCGTCGCTCTAAGACCGGAGCGGTCTGCCGCCGGCAGACTCTCCAGGGATTTCGATCCCCCCTACCCCCTTCAGTCGACGGCCGCCCTGGTCGCAGGCCCAACAGAGCGCGAGCCACGCCGCGGCGCCGATCGCCCGCGCGCCGATCACGGTCGTCGCGCGGCGGTAGCAGCGTTCACATACACGCTGCTGCTGCAGGTATTGATCGCGCGTGCGTCCGTTGCCGTCAGTCGGCTCGGTCATGTGCGAGCTGATTGAACAGGCCGACGCGGCGTCCAGCGAACCGCGCGCGGCGATGTTCGCTGCAGAGAGCCAGCCCGTCGCCGACGTCGCCGGCGGTGAATGGACAATCGCCCTCGCTGCAGCGCGGCGGCGCCGTGGCATCGACGCCGCGGAGAATGATGCGCACGGCGCCGGCAGCCGCGAGCTCCGCGGCGAGCTCGTCGTCGAGGCCGCACCGATCGCCCACGGCGTTCGCGAGATCGAACCGCCGCAGCACCTCGACCTCGGTCACCGCGGCGCCGCCGGATCGCGGACTTCATGAACCAGCTTCAGCAACAGCGACGCGAGAAACGCGACGTTGTGACGCTGCTGCCAGTCGGCAGAATTCGCCGGCACATTCTCGGCGTCATCAGCGAGACGACGCAGCTGCATGAGTTCGTCGTCTGTCAGCTTCGGGCGTTGCATGCGTGTTGCCTCCGCTACTGTTTCGATACGGACGTCTTCGTGCCGCCCGGCGCGCCGCCGCCGGTCGACTCCTTGTTCTGCGAGCCCGCCGGATTGCCGCCGGCGATCGAGCCGGCACCGGTGTATCCCTTCTTCGACATGCCTGTTCTCCTGATCTATGGAGCGAGCAGCGCGCGGAGCGCCTGACGGATAACGACTGACTGCGGCTCGCCGGCGGCCGACGCGCGCGCCTTCAGCTGCTGGTGCAGCTGCAGCGGGAGCCGGATGCTCAGGAGCTTCGTGCGTCGAGCCACGGTCGCCTCACATTTCAGGCGCGTTGCTCGAGCGGTGATGGGCGGGGCTGAAAACTGAAAACCCACCGCGCTCGGGGATGGGCCTCGTCGCGCTGGTGGGCCTCGGGACGTCGCAGCTCGCGGGCTGCTCTGGTGACGACCAGCCTAGCAGCGGGCGTACTACAAAAACAAGCGTGCGATCATTCGGGCATGAAGGAACGCGGCGACGCCGCGCATTCGTGTGAACCGGCGGGTTCGCGCGTCTTATGGTTCGGCGCGCGTCGCGAGCATTTCTCCGGACACGCGCAGGCGCGCCAACGGGATGTGCCGTCGCCGGAGGAATGTCTCCGCGGCCGTCCGAAGGATGCGCCAGTACGGGCCAATGCGGTACGAGACGTTCCTCAGCTCACCCTGGCGGCATTCGGCGGCGATGAATTGCGTGGTGACGTCGGCCGCATCCGCGAGCTCGCGCGATGTCACGTCGCGCGGGCGGTCTGTCTGTCGGCGGCCGCCGCGCGCACTCCGTCGATCGGGGATGGGTGAATCGCCGGACGGCACCGTCCGTCGATCGACGACTTGTGGATCACGACGCTCGGGAGTGGGAACCTGGGGATCGACGGGATCCATTGCTCAGGCCGATTGTACGCCGTGGACGACGGTGTGCGGCTCGCGGCGGCGGCCGTTTCCGCTCACAGCGCCTCCAGGTCGCGCTGTCGAATCTTCCAGCCGCGATCCTTCTCCGCCTTCAGCCGGCCGTCCTTGATCGCGCGCCGTAGGTAGGTCTGGCTCCAGCCCGACGCGGCCGCCGCTTCCTCGACGGTCAGGATCGACTTCTGAGAACTCTGAGAAGCCGGCGCCAACGCTGCGAGCCGCGCGACGCGCTCGAAGAACGCCTGCAGTAGGTCGTCGGCTGACGTCGTGGATGACGGTCGCGCGAGCGCCTGGCCCGCGCTGGAATCGGCTGTCTGGCGGCCGTTCCCGTTTGCCGGCGGCGCGGCGGCCGTGCCCGGCGGTAAAACGAATGGCGCGGGCGTTGGGTGACGCTCCAGTGCGATCCGCGCGACGTCGTCAGGGTTGTAGACGGCCAGGAGCGGGCCGCCTGTCGGCCGCCGCCAGAAGCCCTGCTCCAGCTTCCGGTCCTTGGCGAGCTGCTCGACGGTCTTCGTCGTCACGCCGATCGCGTCGGCGGCCTGTTGTTTCGTCAGCCACGTCGCGTAATCGGTGTCGCTCATTTCTGAGAACCTTATCTGAGACGTTTCACGGGGAACAGTGGACAAACGATGGAAAGTTCGGCACGCAAAAGCGACGCGCGGTTCAGGTGAGAGTTTCACGTCGCCGAGTCGATCGTGCAGTCTGTAACGGCGAGTTGCGCCGAGTCGTCGCTAGTGGCGTTGTTCGTGGCGACTTTTAATCACGGTGTCCCGGGTTCGATCCCCGGGGGGCCCATCTCCTTGCGTCGCAACATCTTTGCTCGCATTCGTCGGCGCCGCCGGCGGCGGCGGATCCGCGTCGGTGGAAAGTTTCTGGAAAGTCGGCGCGCTCGCGTCGAACGTCTTGCCACTCTCGAGCCGGCCGGCCGCGGCGGCGAGCTGCTCGAACGTCTGATTGTCGTAGCGCTCCGTCGTAGTGATATGCGCGTGGCCGAGGAGATCGCGGACCTGCGAGAGCGGCGTGCCGTGCTCGACGAGCCGCGAGGCGTACTCGTGCCGCAGGTCATGCCACCGCAGGTTGATGGCACGTAGGGCCGCGCGGCATTCGGGCGTCAGCGCCTTGTTCTCCGTCCGACGCGGCGTGACGCCATGCGCTTGAAGGACCGTCGTCTCCCACGCGCGTCTTGGGAACTTGTCGACTGGATCGCCGACGGCATTACTGAACACACGGGCGTCAGCTGACTTCCGGTTGCCATCGGCGTCGAGCCGCTGAAATGCGAGGACCGCTTTCAGCCGCGTCGTATTGATCGGGATCTCGCGCGTCTTCCCGCTCTTGGTCGTCTCGCCGCGGAGCACGATCTTCAGCCGGGCCAGGTCCACGTCGCGAAACTGCAGCTGCAGCATTTCGCCCTGGCGCATGCCGGCGTCGAACGCGGCGACGAGCATGGACCTGAGCGGGATCGGCTGCGACGGCGCGGCAGCCAGCAATCGTCGCTCTTCGTCTTCGCCGATGCGCCGCTTCCGCTTCGACGCGCTCTCATCCTCGAGACGAATCGACGACTTTTCGTTCGTGCCGCGGCGCCGGAACGGTGACGCTTCAAGATAACCGCGGTCAACCGCCCAGTTCAGCATGCTGCGCAACAGCGCGATCGCTCGATTGCGTGACGCCGGCGCCAGCTGCCGGTCCGCTTGGTGATTCACCACGCGCGGCCGCTTCAATTCGGTGACGAAGTCTTCGACGTCGCCGAAACTGATCGCCACGAGCACGTGGTCGCCGAAATAATCCAGTAGGGGTTTGAGTCGGTACGCTGATTCATTCGCCCAACTGAGATTCTTCGGCTTCACGTACTTTTCGACGAACAGATTCGCGAATTGCCGGAACGTACGCGGATGGGTGTCGAGCGCGTGGTAGCCGGCCGGGTTGAACTTGCCCGACTTCAGCGCGGCATCGAGCGCGGCGATCGCGGCGCGCGCCTCGACGAGCGTGCGGATCGTCTTTTCTCGTCCATGTAACCACACCGAGAGATTGATCGGCTGTGGCTGGGGCGCCGCGAAGCCCCACCAATCACCCTTCCAGTAGTGGCCCGCCCGAATGGCGCCGCGGAGATCCTGAAGCGCATCATCCGCGTCACGCTTCGTCGTGACGTTGTGGCCGGACCAGCGGGCGAGCGACACTCTCTGGCCGCGGTACGAGCCCCACCACGGATGCCTGCACCGCTCACGTGCACCCTTGTCGCCTTTGTGCCGGCAGATCTTGAAGAGACCCATCGACGGGGCGCTAGGAAAAGCGATCCGCGCCGGGCAGATCCATGAACGATTTGCGCACCACGGCCCGCTCGACAATCGGTGCCGCCGACGTCACGCGGTGCGCCGAGATCCACGCCTCCCAATCCGATCGCTGCACATAAATCCGCCCCCGCGTCGCATCGCCGCGCTTCTTCGCCGGGCGAATCACCGGCAAATCGCCGTGCGGCGCGCAGAGCTCGTACAGCGTCGCGAGCGGCAGGCCCGTCTCCGCCGAGAGCTGCCGCAGCGTCAGCAGCGACGACGACCTCGACGCCGGGGCTTCTCTCACGCGGGCTTCCTCAGGTACCGACTCGGTCTGCGTGCGAAACGAGCCGTCCGCATTGCGATCCCTCATGACGCGCCGTCTTTCTTTTTCCGCCGGATGCTCTTGCCGGCGAGTCGACGACGAATGCGAGCCTGCCGCTCGGGATCGTCGACAAGCGGCGGCCGCGCCGATTCACGCAGGATCCGCTCGTACGTCGGCGTGAGCGGCGGCGGGCGCCGTTGTTGCGCAGGTTTCGCCCGCGGCCGACGCACGTCATCGATCGCCGGCGGCGGTATCAGGCCGCGGCTTCTCAGATGCTGGAGCACACGCCGAATGCCGTCGACGA
>Ga0136846_1225236_pt1 | contig 13965 bp, 17 predicted proteins | sample HopSoiMetagenom2_FD_96841 | JGI IMG/M metagenome (GOLD analysis project Ga0136846, IMG submission 96841) | Grasslands soil microbial communities from Hopland, California, USA - 2 Assembly 2016 (version 4) | ecosystem: Environmental > Terrestrial > Soil > Grasslands | place: USA: Hopland...
GATCGCGTTGTCTATATCCACGCGCCTCTATCCGGCGCGCCGGGCGTGGCCCGGCGCGCCGGATGGCTTGCTTGCAGGGATTTACTGGATGAAGCCGAGGTCCTCGGGGACGAACGACGCCGGGGTCTCGAAGAAGACGCCGGGGCCGTCCGGGTCGATCGTCGTCGCCCCGTCGGAGGTGAAGAAGGTCGCGATCTGCTGCTGTGCGGCGAACGCGAACGGGGCGCCCGGCCCGACGATATTCGTCAGGAACGTGTGCGGGTTCGCGCTCGTGCCGGCGGCGGGACGCGCGAGATCGTTCCGGAAGAGCGTCGCACGGTTCGCACAGCCGCACGCCCGCAGGATCGCTGACGTCGTCGGGTTCGGCACCGTCTGGTCGCCGCGTGCGAACTGGAAGATCACGGGCCGGGTGATGAACGGCGCGTACGCAGCGGGGTTGCCCGACTGCTGTGCCCACTCGGTGTTGTCGATGAGGTTCGCGATCGGGGTCGCGCCGTCCACCGTGTTGACCACCAGCGGCAAGTTCCGCAGCGGCATGTTCTCGTTGAAGTTCGTGAACGACTTGGTGATGTCGTTCGGATCCACGTTCGGGACGGGGTTGTTGTAGAGCGACGGGTTCCGTCCGATGAGTGAGAGACCGACCAGGAAACGGAAGGAAGGCGACAGCCGGGCGATCTCGATGATCGGCCCGCCTGCGACGTTCGGGACGCCCGCGCGGATATCCGGCTCGAGCCCGAGCAACTGCGTCCCGTAGATGCCGCCGAAGGACTGGCCGGAGTAGTAGACGCGCGACGTCGACAGATCGCTGTGCCCGTCGCCGTCGACGTCGACGCCGGCCTTCAGCTCCTTCACGACCTGCATCAGGTCGATCACCGTCTGGCGCAGCCCGTCGCGGTTGCCGATCAGCGACTGCGCGCCGATCGCGTTGACGCCTTCGGTGGAGTCGATGCTGCCGTCGCCGTTCTGGTCGAAGCCGCGTCCGCCTGCCGGCAGCGTCACCGACGCGAGCCCACCATTGCGGGCGACCGTGTACGTCCCGGCCGCGCCGAAGCCGTGGCCGACGACGTTGATCGCAATCGACGCGATCCCGTTGCGTGCGAGCGTGCCCGCCACGACGACGGGCGCGCCGTTCTTCGAGTCGGTGAAGCCGTGCCCGAAGATCGCGGTCGGCCAGCCGCCCGCGGGCGTCGGGCCCGCCGGCAGGAAGAGCGTGAACTGGAGGTTGTTCACCGACTGCACCGCCGGGGTGCCCGTGCGCGAGCCGACGGCGGGGATCACCTCGTCCGCGTTCTCGTAGTCGGGCGAGTTGAACGTTCCGAAGGCGATCGTGCCGACGCCGACGAGCGCTGCGATCGGCACCGAGCTCGGATTGAGCGGGCCGGTGGTCTTCACCTGCTGGTTCCATGTGATCGAGGACACGGTCGCGAGCGGGAACACGTCGCGCGTGCCCGCGTTCACGAACGAGACCGGCGTCGCCTGCAGCTGCGCGCGGATCTTCGTGGAGATCGGCGTGATGCTCTGCGTCGTGAAGAGGCTCGCCGCGGCGACGTCGTCGCGGTCGAAGCCGGCCGCCTTCAGCGCGGCGCGGAGCTGCTTCTTGTACGACTCGTCCTTGTCGTTGTCGTCGCCCTTGCCGGGCCCGCCGTGGTCGTCGTGCCCCTCGAGGTCGTCGTGATGGTCCTCGCCGTTGTCGTCGTCGAACTTGCCGAGCTGCCTGCCCCTCGTGTCACGCAGGTCGCGTGTCGCGACGAGGAGGTAGGTGCTCGCCGACCGCAGCTGCTGGTCGCTCTCGACGTACAGCGTGTTGGTCAGCGGCTCCCAGACCGCCTGGTTGATCCCGACCATCTGGTGCCCGGGACCGACGAGGAAGATCGTGGAGCTGGAGACAGTGCTCAGATCGATGGCCGCGTCGAACGGGATCGAGATCCTGGGTTGGATGTTGAACCCGTCGAGTGTGTCGAGAACCGCGTCGTCTGCACAGTCGGATGGGAACGCTGCGCAGTCAGGCATCGGCAGGTTGACGCGGAGGCCCGTGACCTGCGTCGCGTCCGACACCGTTTCGAGGTTCGTCGGGAAGGGCTGAAGCGCGTGCGTCTTCGCGAACGCTGTCGCGGGGAACGCGAGAACCAGCGCGGTCACGAGAACCGCGCGGAAGAGAAATGGCATGCGTGCTTACCCCCTGCGGAATCGAGCGGAGTTGTCGCGGCGACGCTACTCCCGTCTTGACTGGTGAGTCAATCGTCAACGGCGGCGCGACTGGACGAGCTTCGCCGCGAGCAGCGTCCCAACCACGGTGACGACGAGCTTGACGGCCTTCGAGCCGCGCAGCTTCGATTCGCCGCTCGCGCGCTCGGCCATCGTCACCGGCACCTCTTGCAGGCGCAGGCCGGCGTCGGTGACGCGGATCAGCGCTTCCACCTCGGGAGCGCCGCTCGTGAACGTCTGCGCGAGGAGGGGGAGCGCCTTGGCGTTCACGGCGTAGAGGCCGCTGGTCGCGTCTCCGAACGGGCGCCGCAGCACGAGCTTCATCGCGCGGCGGAGCACTGCGGTGCCGAACCTCCGCGCGGGGCTCGGCATGTAGCGGTATGCCGCGTAACCGTCGCCGGAGACGAAGCGCGAGCCGACCGCGACATCGCATTCGCCGGCGCGCACGAGCGCCAGCAGCCGTGCCAGCTCGCGCGCCGGATGCTGGCCGTCGGCGTCGACGCGGCCGCAGAAGGCGTAGTCGTTCTCGAGCGCCCAGCGGTAGCCGGCCGCGATCCCGACGCGCAGCCCCTTGTTGCCGCCGAGCGAATGGACGATCGCGCCGTGGTCGCGTGCGACCTCGGCCGTGCCGTCGGTCGACCCGTCGTCGACGACGAGCACGTCGATGTCGGGGATCTCCGCCTTGAGGTCGTCGAGCACTGCGGGCAGGTTGTCCGCCTCGTTCCACGCCGGGATGAAGACGAGCGTGTCGCTCGGCTCTTTGGTGAGCTCCGTCGAGTCGCCGCTCACACGCGCTCCAGCTCCGACCGGGCGGCGCGCAGCTGGCGTCCGACCGCTGTCAGCGCGCCGATCTCCCACACGACGGCGCCCGGCGTGGGCGCGACGCGTGCGGTGTGGAACTCTACGGTCACGCCGTGGCGGCCGAGGACGTCGCGGAAGATCCAGCGCGCACGCAGCACGTGGAGCGGCGTGCAGACCACGAGCGCGTGCGTGACGCCGCGCTCGAGGAGCAGCGGCAGCGCGCGCGCCGCGTTCTCGGCGGTCGTCGACGCCGTCTCCTCTACCACGAGCTCGGGCTCCGACGGCCCGCGCCACAGCGCGCGCATCTGCGCCGCCTCGGAGAGACCGCCGTCCGGCGACCAGCCGCTGAAGACGACGACGGTCGAGCCGAGCCGCGCCGCCGCCCGCTCCGCCTCGGCGACCACGCGCCGGCAGCCGCGGCTGATGCGGTAGGTGCCGTCGCGGACGGACATGCTGCTGCCGAGGACGACGATCGCGGGCGGGGTCATCGGCATCAGGGTACGCGGCGCTCGACCTCGAGGACGGACGGGTTCAGAATGGATGGCGATGGACGCGGTTCCGGTCTCCGTGGCCCTCGTCGCCGGAGGGCTCGCTGTCGTCAACCCGTGCGGCTTCCCGCTGCTGCCCGCGTTCCTCTCCTTCTATCTCGGCGCCGACGAGGGTCGCCTGCCGCGCGCCCCGACCCGGATCGCGCAGGGTCTGCTGGTGGGCGGTCTGGTCGCCGCGGGCTTCGTCGGCCTGTTCGCGCTCGTCGGCATCCCCGTGAGCTTCGGCGTCGCGTTCGTCGCGCGCGCGGTCCCGTGGGCCGGGATCGTGACGGGGGCACTGCTCGCCTTCGCCGGCGTGGCGACGCTGGCCGGCCGCCGGGTCTCGCTGCCCTTCCATCTCCACGTCGCGGTGCGGAAGGAGCGCCGGCTGGGGGCGATGCTGCTGTTCGGGGTCGGTTACGGCGCCGCCTCGCTCGGTTGCACGCTGCCGCTCTTCCTGACGCTGATCGCCGCCTCGAGCGGCGCCGACAAGCTCGCGGTCTTCGCCGCCTATGCGGCCGGAACGACCGTCGTGCTGATGGCGCTGGCGGTGCTCGTGGCGCTCGCGCGGGAGGGGATGGCGCGCGGACTGCGTCCGACGCTGCCGTACCTGGGCAGGCTCGCGGGCGTGCTGCTCATGATCGCCGGCGGCTACCTCGTCTACTACTGGGCGCGGCTGCGGTTCGGCGACACGGCGACCGTCGCGGACGACCCAGTCGTGAGCTTCGCGATCCGCTTCACGGGCCACGTGCGCACGTTCGCGAACGGCCGCGGTGCGATGCTCGTCGCCGTGGCCGGGGCGATCGTGGCGACGGCGGTGCTCACCGCGCTCGTACGGCGGCGACAGACGCACGTCGCCCCGGCGGTGGGCAAGTGATCCGGGCGGTGCTTCTGCTCGCGGCGCTCGTGCTGGCGGCGAGCGGCTGCGGCGGCTCGGAGCATCAGTCCACGGGCCGGTCTGCGCCGACGATCACCGACGTGCACGACATCGCGCAGCTGCGCACCGCGTTCAACACCGCCTCCGGCGAGCCGCGGTTGATCGTGATCGCCAGCCCGACCTGAAGCATCTGCCTGCTCGGGGCCAGTTGGGTCCGCACGCACATCCTCGACGCCCACCCGAACGCGAAGCTGAAGGTCTACGCCGTGTGGATCCCGATGCTCGCCGGCGACAGCCGCTCGGCGTGGGACAGCCACGTCCTGGACGACCCGCGCGTGACCGCGTTCTGGGACGGCCGCCGTGTCGTCGGCCGCTGGTTCGCCGACCATGGCGGCGGGGACCTCGAGGCGCCGGGCTCGATCGTCTGGGACGCGTACTACGCGTTCCCGAAGGACGCTGCGTGGGACGGCCGCCCGACGCCGCTCCTCGCGGCGGGAAGCGAGATCATCGACAGCGTCGCCGGGCTCGAGGATCACTTCCTCCCGCTGCTCGGGCGGTCCTGACGGCCAGGGGCTCGAGCGGGGCGCGGAGGGCGGCTCGCCCGACCTACGTGTCCGGATAGGGATCCGACGCGGCGTCGCCGCCGGTGACCGTCTCCCAGGCGTACGGCCCGTCGCACTTCGGGCAGGGCGGCATCGACTGCACCGATTGCACCTGCAGCTCGTAGCCGCAGTTGGTACAGCGGTACGTGCCCGCCGACACGTCACTTCCGACCGGAATCGGATCAGCCATGGGAACCTGATGACCAATCCGGTCTCGCTGAAACCCGACCCGGCGGGAGCTCTATCCCCTCCGCCTCGACAACCGCCCGCGGCGCGGATCGAGCTCCGTCGTCAGCTTCGCCGCCTCTCCGCGCTTCTCCACCACGACGTAGCCGTCGTGCCGCTCGATCACCTGCACATAGCCGCCCGCGCTCGCCTCATGGCCCGGCACGTTCACGAAGTGCGTGGGGTCTGCGCGCACCTGCTCATACTCGCTCGGGGACAGGGAGATGACCGCAGTGCAGCGGCGGTCGGCGCACTCGCAGATGCACGGCACGCGGTCGATGTCGAGGTCGGCTGCGCTCGACGCGATTCCCTCGTTTGCCAGGCGGAACGTCGAGTCGTTCCTCGCTACCCGCTCAGCTGTGATCTCCACATTCACCTCACTGACGACGTGACGGCTGCAACGCCGCAAGCTCTACCCGGCGCGACGGCGCCGAATCATCCGTAAGCAGGAGGTTTCACCACAGAAGGACCGTGCATGTTGGACGAGCAACGCCGCAGATCGAAAGGTTGGCGCATGACCGAACTGCCCGAGCGGGAACAGCAGCGCGCACGTGCAGCGAAGAACCAGAGCCTCTTTCGCGAGGTGAACGAGCGAATCGAGGACTTGGCCTCCGCCGCGACGTTCACGTCGTTCGTCTGCGAATGCCTGGACACGACCTGCGTCGAACCGATCCCGTTGATGCTGCAGGAGTACGAGGCCATCCGCGCGGGCGGTAACTGCTTCGTCGTCATGCCGGGACACGAAGTCCCCCAGGTCGAGGAGGTGACCGAGGTCACCGACCGCTACTACCTCGTCTCGAAACTCGGCGCCGGCGCGCCGACCGCGAAGCGGCTCGACCCGCGGACGAGAAGCGTTCGATAACGACCCGGCGAGCTTCGGCTTGCGCCTTCGATCCGTCCGAAACAGGCCGCATCGCAGTGCTCGTCATCTGTGTGCAGCACATCGGCCTCTCCCGCACAAGGGGACGCCGGCTCCCGCACCGGATCACGATGTCGTGCGAGCGCGCGAGCCCGGCTACGTCGTCTGAGGCGCCTACTACGCGTTCCCGCGCGACGCGCTGGCGCAGGCCGACCCTGCTGCTGGCGCCGGGGAGCTCGAGGAGCGCTTCCTGCCGTTGCTCGCAGGACCGCAGTAGGCTCGGCCCGTGGAGACGAACGTTCTCGTGCTCGGTGCGGGCTTCGCAGGCCTCGAGCTTGCGACCGTGCTGTCCGACGAGCTCGGCGACGACGCGGGCGTCACGCTGATCGAGGGCGGCGACGCCTTCGTCTTCGGCTATTCGAAGCTCGACGTGATGTTCGGCCGCGAGCCGCTGGACGACGTTCGCTTGCCGTACGCGGATTTCGCAAAGCCGGGCATCCGCTTCCTGCGCGAGACGGTGACCGCGATCGACCCGGAGGCGCGACGCGTGACGACGGACGGCGGCGTGCACGAGGCCGAGGTGCTCGTCGTCGCGCTCGGCGCCGACTACGACTTCGATGCGACACCGGGCCTGCTCGAGAGCGGGAACGAGTTCTACTCGGTCGCGGGTGCCGCGCGCCTGCGGGAGGTCCTGGCGACGTTCACCCAGGGACGCGCCGTCGTGGGGGTCTGCGGTGCGCCGTTCAAGTGCCCGCCCGCGCCGAGCGAGGCTGCGCTGCTCCTGCACGACCACCTCTCCCAGCGCGGGCTCCGCGAGCGCTGCGAGATCACACTGGTCCTGCCCTTCGGCACACCGATCCCGCCGTCCCCCGACACCTCGGCCGGCCTGCTTGCAGCCTTCGCCGAGCGCGGGATCGTGTTCGTGCCGGGGAAACGCGTCGCGTCGCTCAACGGCGCGCGCCGGGTGGCCGTGTGCGATGACGGCAGCGAATTCCCGTACGACGTCTTCCTCGGGGTCCCGAGGCACCGCGCCCCTGACGTCGTCCTCGCGAGCGGCCTGGCCGAGGAGGGCTACGTGCCCGTCGACGGCCGAACGCTCGAGACGCGCTACCCGGGCGTGTACGCCGTCGGCGACGTCGCGACCGTCGGCACGCCGAAAGCAGGCGTCTTCTCGGAGCGTCAGGCGCGCGTCGTCGCAGCGTCGATCCTCGCCCGTCTGCGCGAGTCGGGCGCAGCGGCACCGTACGACGGGCGCGGCTCCTGCTTCATCGAGTTCGGCGCCGGCCGCGTGGGGCGCGTCGACGTCGACTTCTTCTCGGGGCCGACGCCGGTCGGCACCTACCAGGAGCCGTCACTCGAGCTCGCGGCCGACAAGCGCGAGTTCGGCGCGAGCCGGCGCAGGCGCTGGTTCGCGTAGCGCGTCGCCCGTTGCAGGTCATTCGCCTGTCGAGCAGCGTCACGTTCGTCGGCTTTCCCTGACAGCGCGTCAGCAAGACGGACGCGCAGCCCGCGTGAAACGAAGAAGTCCCTTCTGAGCAGGGACTTCGGAGGTGGAGCGTGCCGGGATCGAACCGGCGACCTTCGGCTTGCAAAGCCGACGCTCTCCCAGCTGAGCTAACGCCCCTTGCCGGGGGAATTGTACCGCGCCGCGGGGCGCCCTCCGACAGTGGGGGCGCCCCGGCGCGTCGAGGATTACGCGGCCCTACGCCGCCCGGGAGAGCCGCTCTTCCTGGCGGGCTCTCTGGATGATCACGTCGCGGTCTCCAAACCGCAGCAAGGCGCGTGCCTGGCGCTGCTCGTCCCAGAGATGGGCGATCTGCTCCTCCAGCTCGAGGTGCTCGGCCGTGAGCGTCGCGTCATACCCCTGCGACAGCGCCCGCATGACGTCCCCGCGGCGTGCGGAGAGGCGGTCGATCTCGTCTCTGATCTCGATCAGTGTTCGCATGGCACTCACAACGAGCGAGCGCTGGGGCATATTCCTACGAATACCCGAGGTCGTCGAGCCGGTCCTCGTCGATCCCGAAGTAGTGGGCGAGCTCATGGAGGACGGTGATCCGGATCTCCTCCTCGAGCTCCTCCGGGTCGGAAAACGACTCCGCCAGCGGCCTCCGGTAGATCGTGATCTTGTCCGGCATGTACTCGGCGGATTCCCAGAGCCCGAACAGGTCGGGGTCGTCCGGGTGCTCCTCCTCGACCACGACGGCCACGTTCTCCAGCCCGCGCGCGAGCTCCGGCGGCAACTCGTCGAGCGCGCGCCGGACGTGCTCCTCGAACCTCACCAGCCTCGTCGGGCCGCAAGCGGCGGCCGGACCTGGAAGAGCCTGACCGTCGCGACGCCGAAGACGAAGCCGCCGACGTGGGCGGCGAAGGCGACTCCGCCGGCCTGATCGGGATGGGTGGCGGAGAAGCCCGACTGCCAGAGCTGGAACGCGAACCAGACGATCAGGAAGAAGCCGGCCGAGAGGCGCCACGGCAGGAAGCCGAAGAGCAGCGTGAAGATCCGGGCGTGGGGCAGCAGCACGAGGTAGGCGCCGAGCACGGCGGCGATCGCCCCGCTCGCGCCGACGGTCGGGATGCTGGCGGCGGTCGCGCCCGACCAGTGCAGCGTCACCCAGGTCTGCGCCAGCGCGGCGACGAGCCCGCCGGCGAGGTAGAAGACGAGGAACCGCAGGCGGCCCATCACGTCCTCCACGTTGTTCCCGAAGATGAAGAGGAACAGCATGTTCCCGAGCAGGTGCACCCAGCTCGCATGCATGAACATCCCCGTGATCGTCCCCTCGGGCCAGGGGACGTGGTCGCGGGCGGCGCCGAGGCACGGCCCGCTGACCGCGCAGGGGTAGAACGCGTAGTGGTCGATTCGCCCGGCGCGGGCACCGAGCTCCCAGAGCCAGACGGCGATGTTGGCCGCGATCAGCCCGTAGGTGACGAGCGGCAGACGGCGGGTCGGGATGTTGTCGAAGAGCGGCAGCACCGGGGCCGCGATGGTACTCCGCTACGTCGTTGCGCCGGCCTCGCCGAGCAGGTCTCGCAGCCGCGCGAGCCCGGCGAACACCCTGCTCTTCACCGTGCCGAGCGGGATCCCGAGGCGCTCGGCGAGCTCGGTCTGCGTCAGCCCTCCGTAGTAGGAGAGCTCGAGCGCCTCGCGCTGATCCGCCGGCAGGAGGGCGAGCGCCGCCTGCACTGCCCGGCGCTGCTCGCGGACCGACGCCTCCTCGTCGGTCGACTCGGCGGCCGCGACCGGGGCGTCGTCGAGCTGCTCGGTGCGGCGCCTGTCCTCGCGGCGCACCACGTCGACGGCGCGCCGGTGCACGAGCGTGAGCAGCCACGTCTGCGCCTTCCCGCGGCGCGGGTCGAACGCCGCGGCCGTGCGCCAGACGCCGAGGAACGCGTCCTGCACGGCGTCCTGGGCGAGTGCAGGATCGCGGAGGACGCGCAGCGCGAGGCCGTAGGCGACGCGACCGAGACGGTCGTACAGCTCGGCGAGCGCTCCCTCGTCGCCGCGGGCGATCGCGGCGAGCAACTCCTCGTCGGTGCGCGGCACGCGCCAAGATTACGGCGCGGGCAGTGCCGTCAGAAGACGTAGGGGACGAGCGCGAGCGCACCCAGCGCGTACCACGTCCCGAACGCGAGCCCGAATGCGCCGAGCGCGGGCACCGCACGCCCGACCGCGTGCTGCAGGCGGGGCCGCCCGAGCACGTGGCCGAAGCCGGTCGAGAGCGCTGCCATCGACAGCGCGGTGCAACCGGCGAAGAGGACGAGCGCGACCAGCGCGACCGCGTGGCTGTGGATGGCCGCGAGGAGCAGCAGGCCGACGCCGCCGCTTCCGCCGACGCCGTGCACGAGCCCGATGCCGTACGCCTGCCACGGCGTGCGGGTCGGCGGCACGCGCAGGTGCGCGTGCCCGTGCGCGAATGCGCCGCGCCGCCAGCGCAGGAGCAGCCAGAGCGCGAGCGCGACGATCACCAGGCCGATCGTCACCTCGGCGCTCTGCTCGATCCGCGGAGGCAGGTAGGCCTTCCAGAGCACGATCGGCACGCCGAACACGAGCAGCGAGGACGCGTGGCCGAGTCCCCACGTGAGGCCGAGACGCGTCGCGCCTCCGCGTCCGTTCGTGACGAGCGTCGTGACGGCCGCGAGGTGGTCGGGATCGCTCGCGTGGCGCAGGCCGAGCAGCAAGGCGACGACGAGGACGAACAGCAACGTCGTCCCGTCGGAGAAATGAACGAGCCATTCGTCGAGACCGAACATCACACGCTCACTTTCGGAAGAGCCCGCGCGACCATGGCCACACCGGCAAGGACGATAACGAGCGCACTCACGGCAGGCAGGAGCGCGAGCGCGCGGCCGCGGCCGTCGAAGCGGCGGAACGCGGACTTCGCGAGCACGGCGACGAGGCCGACGGCGGTGATCGCCGCGGCGAGGCCGAGGCTGAACGCGAGCACGAGCAGCATCCCGAACGCGACGCGGTGCAGTGAGATCGCCGCGAGCAGCACGACGAGCGCCGAGGGGCAAGGCAGCAAACCGCCGGAGATGCCGACGGCGAGGAGGCCCCGGCGTCCGTGGTCGTGGTGATGATGGTGGTGCGCGTGGCCGTGCCGGTGCGCGAAGGCGTGCAGCGTCCGCCCGGCGAGGACGGCGGCTCCCACGCCGACGACCATCACGCCGGCGGCCAGGTCGAGCCACGGATAGAGGCGGTCCGGGACGATCCACTGCGAGAGCAGGAGCGTTACGCCACCCAATGCGAAGACGCCGGCGGTGTGAGTCGCGGTCGTGATCAGCCCCAGGAGCGCCGCGTGCCACGGCGTGCCGCGCGAGCCGACGAGGTAGGCGGAGACGATCGTCTTCCCGTGCCCGGGCGAGAGCGCGTGCGCGGCGCCCCAGAAGAGCGCGAGCGCGAGCGAGCCCAGGACGACGAGTGCGCTCAGGTGCCGCCGTCCGACGAGCGACGCGAAGCCGCCGTCTGCCACGCGGTCAGGCGCCGCGAGCGCCTTCCCGGAGAGGAGCGCCGGCGGCGCGTGGTTCGTCGGTGCGAGCCGTGCGGCGGCGTGCGTCACGTCGAACGGGCTCGCGAGCAGGCTCTTCGGGTACGCGCGGAGCTCGTCGGAGGCCGACCGGGTCGTCCCCCCGAAGACGATCTCCTTCCAGCCGATACGGCCGGCGTAGTTGCGGTCGTCGACGACGACTCGGGCCGTGCGGGCGACCCGCGGGCCGGCGAGGATCGCCTGGAACCGCGTCGTGCGCAGGCCTGCGCTGCCGAGTGGGTGTCCAAGCGCCGTCCTGACGGTGCGCAGCCGCGCGGGTGCGCCGTCGACCGTGACGCGGAGGCCCGAGGTCCGCAGCGGCACGCGCTGCAGCGTGGGGATCTCCGCCATGTCGACGACGTAGCGGACGTACAGCCGGCCGCGGTCGACCTCGACGCGTGCGAAGCGATTGACGGTGAAGTTGCCGAGCGGATGCGCCGAGGCGACCGCGGGGACGAACAGGGAGAGCAGCGTGACGGCGAGCAGCAGCAGCCGCCTCATGAGGCGAGCCTCCTCAGCATCGGGGCCCAGAGGACCGAGAACCGCGGGTTGAGCGCGGCTGCGCGGCGCGCCCACGGGCGCGGGTCGTGGCCGAGGCAGCGCTCGATCGCAGCCCGGTGGAAGAGCTTCGCGGCGTCTTTCGTGCCGAGCCGCAGGGCGAGCTTCGAGTAGTGCAGCGCCTCGCCGCAGCTGCCGTTGCGCGCGAGCGCCCAGGCGAGCACGTCGTCGCCGTCGATCGACGGCCGCGCGCGCTGCGCGACCCGCGCCAGCGCGAGCGAAGCGCGCAGACGGCTGCCGTGGTCGATGTCGAAGAGCGCCGTCTCGAGGTCCGTGCGCACGCCGTTCGCCTCGAGCAGGCGGCGAATCGCGGCTTCGGTCGCGTACTGCAGGCGCGCCGAATGCTCGTGCCCGGTCGCGTGCAGCAGGTCGCCGTAGAGGCCGACGAACTGCGGCAGCGGGATCGTCTCGACGGCGCGCCGCTCGAGTGCGGCCGCGACGCGGAGGCGCCCACGGGCGACGTCGACCTGCGCGAGTGCGTCGAGCGCGTACACGTAGCCGGGGAACGCGCGCAGCGCGGAGCGGAGATGCGCCGTCGCAGTCGCGAGCCGGCCCCGGCCGAGCTCGAGCTTCCCGAGTTGCGTCTCCGTCCACGCGAACGGCTCGGGCTCATCCGCCGCCGCGTCGCGCGCGAGCAGCAGCGCGTCGCGCGCGCCGTCGAGGTTGCCGAGCAGCTCGCGCGCGTACGCGATGCGTGCGTACGACGAGACACCAGGCTTGAGGCGCACCATCGTGTCGAACTCGGCGAATGCGGCCCGGTAACGGCCGAGCTCGAGGAGTGCGTCGCCGGCGACACCGTGACTGCGCGCGGTCGACGGTGAGATCTTCAAGGCGGCGCGGCCGAGCGTCAGCGCGCGTGCGAACTCGTGCCGCGAGAGCTCGAGCGAGGCGAGCCCGCTCGTCGCGTCGAGGTCGTGCGGCGCGAGCGCGAGCGCACGCCGAAGCACGCCCTGCGACTTCACGTAGTACGTGGGGTCGCCGGTCTCCCGTGCGCGCTGCTGGTAGGCGAGGCCGAGCAGGTCGAGCCCGCGCACGTTCGACGGCTGCGCGCGGAGGCCGGCCTGCAGCCGCAGCACGAGCGACTGCGTGTCGCCCGCGGCGAACCCGGCGGCCAGTTGCGAGCCGGCGTTGCGTGCGGGAGCAGCGCCGCGCGCATCGTCGCGGGCGGCGAGCCCGCCGAGGAGGAGGGCGACGGCGGTGACCCCCGCCGTCGCCCCAGCGACCAGGAGCCGCATCCCGGTCACTACTTCTGCTCCCCGTGCGTGTCGTCGGCACCGCTCTTCGGGTCGGCGACGTACGGGAACGTCGCCATCGCCTGCGTGTCGCCGTCGTCGACGCCGTCGCCGAGGGGCAGCTTGTGCCCGACGAGGAAACCGCCGACCGCTTGCTCCTCGATGTCGATCACGTCGTCACCGAGGCGCCGGCCGTTCGGGAAGCCCTGGACGTCGCCGCCGAGCACGCCGAGCCGCGAGACCTTGCCGGCCGGAGTGAGGGGCGTCGCCAGGTTGATGCGAAGCTCGTCCGCGGGCGTCGAGCCGGTGAGCGTGAGGTTCGGGATGCCGGTGAGGAGCACCTGCACCAGGTCGTCGCGGTCCGTCTCGGGGACGCCGAGGCCGTAGAGCTTGTTGATGACCGCCGCCAGGATCGGTGTCCGGTAGTACCGGACGAACTGCTTGTCCTGCGACGGGTCGAGCCGGTTCCACTTGTCCTTGAGCGTCGTCGGGATGACGACCTCGTTGATCAGCGGGTTGCCGAGACGCGAGACCTGCACCCAGGAGGCGCGCCGGTCGTTCCGCTTGGCCTTCCTCTGGTCGTCTTTGCTCTCGACCGCGGTCTGCAGGCGATCGGCCGCCGACCAGACGCCGATCGTGTGCGACGTCGTGTCGAGCTGCGAGATCGGGATCTGCAGCGCGATCGTGTGCACCGCGTAGCCGGCGAGGAAGTCCTTGCCGCCGCCTGTCGAGCCGGTGCCCTTGCGGATCGCGAGCAGGTCGAAGATGTCGCCGACGTCGCCGAAGAACGGGTCGTCGCGCTGGCCGGCGAACACCTGACCGCCCCCGGCGAGCGGCGCGACGGCGTTGGCGGCGAGCGCGTGGTAGTTCGGCGTCGTGCGCGGGCCGATGTTGTCGGGCGGTGTCGAGCCGCGCGCGACGACCTGCGACTTGCCGTTCTCGACGCGTGTGACGGTGTAAGGCTGCGTCGTGTCGCCGAGGAAGAACTGCCCCGCCTTCCGCTGAAACTGGAAGTAGTACGAGACATCTGCACGCCCGTCGCCGTTGCGGTCGACGTA
>Ga0136846_1209952_pt1 | contig 13964 bp, 19 predicted proteins | sample HopSoiMetagenom2_FD_96841 | JGI IMG/M metagenome (GOLD analysis project Ga0136846, IMG submission 96841) | Grasslands soil microbial communities from Hopland, California, USA - 2 Assembly 2016 (version 4) | ecosystem: Environmental > Terrestrial > Soil > Grasslands | place: USA: Hopland...
ACACGTTCTACGGCATGCGTGAGTTCATCATTCGCGACCTAAACCGCTTCTGGATCACCTTCGGCCAACCGACCGAGGCGGAGTAGGCGCGAGGCTGCTGAACAACAAGATGCAGCTGACGAGCTCCGGGCGTTCACGATGGCGGCCCTCGCAGCTGATCTTGGTGTTGGCCGGACCGCTGAGAGGAGATGCGTGAACGGCAGGCTAACCACCGTCGCACTCGGCTCGGCTGGCGCCACGCTCGCTATCGTCGTGGCGGCCTTCCTCTATCTTGAGGGTGGATCTAACTTCCAGCTGTTCGCGATCGTGGCCGTGCTAGTCCTCGCGGGAGGAGGTACCGCAGCAGCCTTCGCCTTCCGTGGCGGACCTGATCCGGCACCGACTGACCGCGAGGTTAGCGCGCTGCACCCAGGGATTACCCTCCATGCCATTCCCGTCGCCGGACCAATGGGCGGCGTCTTCGCTCTCGGTTACTTGGTCATGTTTTGGTTCGGTGCACCTGGTTTGCGTCGTCTAGTTGTGGGCTTGGCGGCCGTCGGCGTCCTCTTGGGGGCTGCCCTCATCCTCCGGGCGAATCGGCGCCACGCGATCTCAGCGGAGAAGAAGTCGCTGCATCTGGAGCCCTGAGCGTTGACGCGTGCTCTTGCACCAATCGGCAGGCCGGCCAACAACAAGATGCAGCAGACGAGCCACGGCCAGAATGGAGGCTCGCCGCTGAACTTGGTGTTAGCCTGAGGAAGGGAGGGTTCGATGACTACGGTGGCGACGAACCCACGTGTGACGTCCTTCGCTCCGCAGTTCCTCGTTAACGACCTTGACCGCTCGATTGCGTACTACCGAAAACTCGGGTTCAGGTTTGGCGAACCATGGGACGGCTTCTACGCCATCGGAGACTTGGACGGGCTGGAGCTGCACCTCAAGGAAGCGCCCAAGAATCAAGCGGAGCGCCACTACCGGCGCGACAATGAGCACCTCGATGCGGCGGCAGGCGTCGACGGAATCGAAGCGTTCTACGAGCGTTGCGTCGCAAAGGACGTAACGATCTTCAAGCCCCTTGCGGCTACGGCCTGGGGCACGAAGGACTTCTACGTTGAGGATCCTGACGGCTACATCATCTCTTTCGGCGGCCGTCCAAGGGCAGGCTAACAATGAGATGCAGCGGACGAGCCACGGCCCAGATGGAGGCTCGCCGCTGATCTCAGGCGTGCGAGGGGTGAGAAGGCGTCGACCATGAGGTTCCGACGCTCGCGCCTGCTGGCAACCCTGGCTCTCCTCGTCCTGGTTGGCTCTGGCACCTACGTCTATCGAGTGAATCGTGAGGCCAACCAGGTGGCCGATCTTCTAGCCCAAGGAATGGTCAGGGGCTTTCCGGCCAAGCCCGTGAGCCTGAAGCCTGGAAGCGAGTACGCGTCGGCATGGCCAAGAGTCAAGTGCTGGAGGTGCTCGGCGAGCCACCGCACAAGGGAACCGAGCTGGGAGGGGACCGCCAAGAGTACTGGGAGTATGGCCACGTGTCGAGCGTCTTCGCACCGGTGCCGGACAACCGCGGCCATGTCGTGTACTTCGACAAGCAGGCCGAGGGTTGCCAGCACCAAAGAACCGACGCCGAACGAGCAACGACGACGCCTAATAATGGATTGAAGCTGACAGCCGAGCGGTGGCAAGCTGGACGCGCGGCTGCAGCTTCATCCAGTGTTCGACAGACGCTGACAGCACACAGAGGCCTGGCGGATGGGCGAGCGGCAGTTATCGAAGGCTGAGTATGAACGGATGGTTAGCCGGCCTCGGCGCCGCTATCAATCGCTGTCCTTGGCAGAAGAAGGGTGGGCCTTGCGCGGCCGCGTCCCCGCTCCGGCGTTCTGGTTCGAACGCAGTGATATTGGCGCGGAACCAAACGGCACGTACTGGCGCCGTCCGTACATCCCTGTCGTCTCCCTCGTCATTGATGGGTGGACGGCGGTGTTCTTCTACTTCTCCGGGAAGCGGCTCGACAGCTGCACCTTTGCCTATAACTTGACACCAGCAAGGCTGGGGATAGCCGTCCAGGTCATGCGGAAAGCCGGCCTCGCGCGCTACACTCGCCCCGCGGCCGAGTGGGCTTTCAAGGAAGTGCCAGGCTACAACCGCGCAGCCCTGAGGCCCGCGTTGCGGTCGCTTCTACGCTCTCTCAAGCCAAGAGGCAGGCATTCATGAAGACGCTGTCGAACCACAAGATGCAGCTGACAAGCGGCGGGCTTAATGGCGCGCTCCGCGCGCCTTCATTGAGTCGCCGCTTGCAGCTGATCTTGGTGTTCGGCGGACGGGATGGAGCACCGGGTATTACGGTGACGGTGAGGCCGCCGTAGACTGCGACCACCAGTTCGGCCCTGCCTATCTCGGCCCCGGCGACGCCGACGAGGCGGCAGTCGGTGAGTTCGTGGTCCCGGCCATAGCCGCTCGGGCACGGTGACACCCGGTGGGCGAGCATCCTGGCCGTGCCCGAGCGATGCGCTGGAGCCGGCGAAGCGCGGTCTCTATTGAGGAGCGCATGCACCTGACCGTTCGCGTGAGATGGGAATGAGGCGAGGTTTCCTGGGCCGCCTTCTCGGGCTACCGGCAGTCGCGCCTGCCGGCCAGGAACAGGCCGCCAGGCCGGCGAGGGACAAGATCCTGATCAAGAGCGCCTGGGGCTCGGCCGATCCCACCCAGGCCTCGTTCCCCTTCCACCATGCGAATGCGTTCGCGGAGGCGGGCCACCCGGTACAGATCTTCCTGCTGGGTGAGGCGGTCGTGCTGTTGCGAAGTGCAGTGGCGAGCTCGATCGTGCCGGTCGGCTGGCCGCCTCTGGCCGAGGCGATGGCCAAGGCGCTGGACCACGAGATACCGGTTCATGTCTGAGGCGCACGCGAGAGCCCGTGGGGTTCTCGAGAGCGACCGGGCGGGCAAGAATGCGACCTTCGCCAACCCGACCACCTTCGTCGGGCTCGTGCAGTGGGCGGACAAGGTACTGACCGAATAGACGCCTCGGCGAAGGAGCGACGGACGGAGAACGAAGCGCGATGGCACGCCGCGGCCGGGTTCCGGCTACTGATGCGGATCCCCGTGCCGTGGGTGTTCGTGCTCACCTACTTGATCGGGGTGGGCTTGGAGCACGTTTGGCCCTTGCACGCCGGCACCGGCGTCGGCGCCAGCGTCACGCTCGACGTGGGCGCCGTGGTATTCACGGTCGGAGCGGTCATTGCCGGCTGGGGTTTGGTCACGTTTCGCCGGGCTGGCACGACGACGGTGCCGGGCAAGGCCTCATCGCGGTTGGTGACGTGGGGTCCGTATCGTCTGAGCCGCAATCCGATGTACGTCGGTCTGGCCCTCGCCTACCTGGGTGAGGCGTTTCTACTTCGTCAGCTCTGGCCGGCAGCGCTGCTTCCGTTGGTGCTGGCGTATGTGAACTGGGTCGTGATTCCCGTGGAGCAGGCGAAGCTGACCGAGGTGTTCGGTGCAGAGTATGCCGGCTACCAGCGACACGTTCGGCGCTGGCTCTGAGCGGGGCGGCGGCCCTCAGACGACTGCAGGAGGAGGCGCGAGCTCTCGGCCGGGCCCTTCGGGCTTGATCACGTAGCCGGCCGCCACCTCCCGAAACGCCTCGACCTCGGAATCTCTCCACGCCTGGTCACGGCCGAGCTCCCGTGCCAGCAGCTCGGCCACTCCCGGTGCCATCGCGATCGCGGCGCGCGCGTTCAGGAACAGCGCGCGCGTGCGGCGGGCGAGGACGTCCTCCACCGTGCGCGCCATCTCGACGCGCGCGGCCCACACGACCTCGGCCCCGCAGCAGGGAAGCGCGGGATGGAGCGGCTCCCCCAGCGCGGGCTCGGCGCGAACGAGGTCCTGGATGAGGAGCGCGTCCGCGCCGTATACGGACAGCGCGCCGAACTTCTCGGCCTGCCGGTGGTAGCCGTGGATGTTCAGGTTCCGGGTGGGGCAGGGCTTCTCGGGGAGCCGGGCCAGGGTCGAGGCTTGGTTCACGCAGTCCTCGGCCATGTTGCGGTAGGTGGTCCATTTCCCGCCGGTGACGGTGAGGAGACCGGAGCCGTCGATGTGGATCGTGTGATCGCGGGAGAGGGCGGACGTGTTGGCGGCGTCGCCCGATCGCACGAGGGGCCGGATGCCCGTGAAGACGCTCAGGACGTCCGCGCGCGTGATCGGCTTGCGCAGGTAGCGGCCCGCGGTCTCGAGCACGAACTCGATCTCCTCCTCGAAAGGGCGCGGCTCGAGGGTCGCCTGCTCGATCGGAGTGTCGGTGGTGCCCACCACCGTGTGCCCGTGCCAGGGAATGGCGAACATGACCCGCCCGTCGCTCGTGTGGGGCACCATGATCGCGCTGCCCCCGGGCAGGAAGGATCCGTCGAAGACGAGGTGGATCCCCTGGCTGGGCGCGATCATGGGCTTCGCTTCGGGTTGGGCGAGCCGCCGCACGGCATCGCAGAACGGTCCGGCGGCGTTGATGACCACCTTCGCCCCCACGCGCAGCTCGCGGCCGCTCTCGAGGTCGCGGGCCACGACGCCATCGAGGAAGCCGTCCGCATCACGGGTCAGGGCGGTGACGGGCGCGTAGTTGAGGAGGGCGGCGCCCTGTTCGGCCGCCGTCGCCACCAGGTTGACGAGCAGGCGCGAATCGTCGAACTGCCCATCGAAGTAGACGACGCCGCCGCGCAGGCCCTCGGTCTTGATCGTGGGCAGGCGCTCCAGCGTCTCCTCGCGCGAGAGGATCTGGGAGACGCCGAAGCCGTAGCGGCCGGCCAAGAGGTTGTACACCTTGAGGCCGACGCCGTAGAACGGCGCCTCCCACCACTCGTAGTTCGGGACCACGAAGCCGAGATCGCTCACGAGGTGAGGAGCGTTCTGCCGCAGGAGGCCGCGCTCCTTGAGCGCCTCCATGACCAGCGAGATGTTGCCCTGCTCGAGATAGCGCACCCCGCCGTGCACGAGCTTGGTGGAGCGGCTCGACGTCCCCTTACCGAAGTCGTGCTGCTCGAGGAGCAGCACGTCGTAGCCGCGCGCGGCGGCGTCGACGGCCACCCCGACCCCGGTGGCGCCCCCGCCCACGATCACCATGTCCCAGGGCTCGGTGCGCGCGAGGGCGCGCCCGAGCATCTCGGCCCGGTTCACCGCGTCAGGCTCTCGGCTCCCAGGCCTTCGCGCGTCCGAGAGCCTCCGTCCACCGCGCGCGGAGCGCGGCGGAGCGCGCCTTCGGCATGGACGGCTCGAAGCGGCGCTCCGCCCGCCACTGGCTCGAGATCTCGTCCACGCTCTTCCACGCGCCCACGCCCAGGCCGGCCAGGTAGGCCGCGCCCAGAGCGGTCGTCTCCGTCACCTGCGGGCGGACCACGGGCACGCCGATGACGTCGGATTGGAATTGCATCATCAAGTTGTTGCGGGCGGCGCCGCCATCCACCCGCAGCTCGGCCAGGGGCGTGCCCGCGTCCGCCTGCATCGCGTCGAGCAGGTCGGCCGACTGGTAGGCGATCGCCTCCAGCGCGGCGCGGGCGATGTGGGCGGCGGTGCTGCCGCGGGTGAGGCCCACGAGCGTGCCGCGAGCGTAGGCGTCCCAGTGAGGCGCGCCGAGGCCGGCGAAGGCGGGGACGAGATAGACGCCGCCGTTGTCGGGGACGGAGGCGGCGAGGGCCTCCACGTCCGCCGACGAGCGGATGATCCCGAGCCCGTCCCGCAGCCACTGCACCACCGCGCCCCCGATGAAGACGCTGCCCTCGAGCGCGTACTCCGTCTTTCCGCCTCGCTTCCAGGCCACCGTGGTCAGCAGCTTGTGTTGCGAGAGAGGCGCCGTGGTGCCGGTGTTCTGGAGCATGAAGCAGCCGGTGCCGTAGGTGTTCTTGGTGAGCCCCGGCGAGACGCACATCTGCCCGAAGAGGGCGGCCTGCTGGTCTCCCGCGATGCCGGCGATGGCGACGTCGGCGAGGCCGAGCGCAGTGCTGACGGGTCCGTAGACCTCGCTCGAGCTCCGGACCTCCGGGAGCACGCTCCGCGGCACGCGGAGGAGCCGCAGCATCTCGTCGTCCCACTGTCCGGTGTGGATGTTGAACAGCATCGTCCGCGACGCGTTGCTCGGGTCCGTCAGGTGGAGGCGGCCGCTGCTGAGGTTCCAGACCAGCCAGGAGTCGACGGTGCCGAAGGCCAGCTTGCCCGCCTCTGCGCGCGCGCGCGCTCCCGCCACGTGGTCGAGGATCCACGCCACCTTCGTGCCCGAGAAATAGGCATCGATCACCAGGCCCGTTCGCTCGCGCACGAGGCCTTCGGCGCCATCCGCACGCAGCCGGTCGCACACGTCGGCGGTGCGGCGGTCCTGCCACACGATCGCGTTCATCACGGGCTGGCCCGTCTCGCGGTCCCACACGACCGTGGTCTCGCGCTGGTTCGTGATGCCGATGGCGGCCACGTCGCGGGGCCGCAGCGATGCTCCGGCCAGCGCCTCCACCGCGACGCCGATCTGCGACATCCAGATCTCCTGGGCGTCGTGCTCCACCCAGCCCGGCTGCGGGAAGATCTGGCGGAACTCACGCTGCGCGGTCATCTTGATCCGCCCATCGTGATCGAACACGATGGCGCGCGAGCTGGTGGTCCCCTGGTCGAGCGCGAGGATGTAGGACAGTGGGCGCCTCTCGCCCGGTTTTTACACAATGCGCACGGGCGAAGCAAGCTCGAAGGGAGTGCGGTTGTACGGGCTTCTGGCGGACGGATTTTCTCCGGCGGCGGCCTTCCTGTACGAAGGCATCTCGAAGAGCATCGTCCCCGCGGCAGTTCTATGGGCCTACATCCTCTCGGAAGGCAAGAACACACCTTCGCCGTGGCATCCCAGGGGGTGCGGACTTGGCCTCCTGATCTGGATGGGCCTCATCCTCGTCACTACGCCGCTCCAAGCCCTGGCGTCGGTCGGCGTCTGCAGAAGCCTGGACGTCAAGGGCCAATTGATGTGCGAGGCCGTCCTGCCCTGGCTTGTTCCGACCGCGGTGTGCGTGCTTGGGGGGTTCGCGTTTGCGTGGTCGCGAGCGCGAGACTCCCGGCCTTGAGCGGACGGAGCCGATGTTCGTAACCGAAGGCGAAGCGAAGCGGTTGCTGGTGGAGAAGATCGTTGCTCGCGCGGCGGCCGAGGGCAATCCGCTTTCGTCAGCGCAACGCTGGATGCTCAGTTTCTCGGAGTCCGATCCTGAAGTCGCCGTGGATCCGGACCTTGTCGCTCGATGCGAGGCCGAGATCTCCGCTGACGAGTACGAGGCGAAGGTCACCGGCCTGCTGCAGCGGTCGTATGAGCATGACCTGACCTCAGGCTCCGTCGCGCGCGACCTCTACCGTGAGGCTCACGCGAAGCTCGCCGAGGGTGACCACTATCTTCTGGTCATGGTCGCCGCCGCCCTCGGACCTCCCAGGGCTGCGTGGCGGGCTGTATCCACTGGGCCAATCGCAGCACTGCGGAGTCTGGGATGGTTCGCCTTGTTGGCGCTGCCCGGCACGCTGGGCCTGCTACTGGCCGCGGTTCTGGCGTGGGGTCTGATTTGGGAGCGAACGTTCTCGGCACCTCAGACGATGGTGGTCGCCCTCGTGGCGATGGTGCTGGCCGCCGGTGGCGCGTACTTGATTCGCCTTTGGCATAGGGAAAGGCGCATGTAGAGTCCGCGAGGGCGACCTCCGAAACAGGCGGATCTCGACTGGTGGTGTCATGACTGGCGAACGAACGACGAGACAGCCCCTCGCCGCCAACATCGCGCCCTCGCTGTTCGCACAGGCGGTCGCGGCCGGCGCCACCGAAGCTTGCGCCGATCGCCGAGGAACACGGGTGGCGCGTCGGGCGCCTCGCCGATCCATCCGGCCACCACTGGGAAATCGGCAAGCCGGTGACGCCCTAGGCGGCGCGGGAGCGGGAGTGCGAATCGCCGTCGCGGGATCCCATGGCACGGGGAAGAGCACGCTGATTGCCGCCTTCCTGGCCGAGCGCCCTGGTTACCAGCACGAGCCGGAAGCGTTCGAGCTGCTGGGGGATGACGTGGAGCTCACGCCGTCGGAAGGTCCGACCGCGGACGGCCTCCAGGTATTGCTGGAGCACACGATGGCGGCGCTCGCGTCCCACGAGCCTGGCGCCCTCGTGGTGTTCGAGCGCAGTCCCGTGGACTATCTCGCCTACGCGGCCGCCAGTCGGTCCTGGCCCAAGGGGGCGGCTGCGCGGTTCCTGCGCACCTTCGTCCCGCCGGTGCGCCGGTCGTTGAAAGGCCTCGACCTCATTGCGTTCGTGCCTGTGTCCGCCGCGGGGCCGCCTTCGCGGAGTGACGAGAATCCCCGGTTTCGCCGGCGAGTCGACGAGGCGCTCCGGCGCGCCCTGATCGATGACGAGCATGGCCTGTTCCAGGACGAGGGCGCGCCGGTGGTGGTGGAACTCCCCCCACGACCCGACCGACAGCTCGCGGAGTTGATCCGGCTGACCGGCGCCGCACGTGGCGCGTCTCGATGAATGAGAGCCGATAACATGCCAAAGGACTACTTCAACCCGCCCTCCCTGTTTCCGAGCCAGGAGGTCGGCTTCTCGCAGGTGGTGGTGGCCAGTGGCGCGCGGACGCTCTACCTGTCCGGCCAGACGGCGTGGGACGCGCAGCGGAACCTCGTCGGCGGCTCGGACCTCGCGGCGCAGGCGCGCCAGGCGTTCCAGAACGTGCGCTCGGCCGTCGAAGCTGCGGGGGGCCAGATCGATGACGTCGTCAGCCTGCGCATCTACGTCGTCGACTACGGTCCGGAGAAGGCGGCGGCGGTCGGCGCCGCCTTGCGAGAGTGCTTCCCCGGTCCGCCCAGGCCCGCCACCACGTGGATCGGGGTCGTATCGCTCGCCGATCCCGGGTTCCTGATCGAGATCGAAGCGATCGCGGTGACCGACTGAGATCGGCTCGCGCTACAGTAGACGTCCTGATGTGCGTCGAGTATCGGGAGGACGGCCGCGCCCTGTGGACGGCGTCCTCGCGGCTCTCGCCCGAACAGCGGGAGCATCTCGACGAGATCCGCCGCCGCGACCGCGCGCAATACCTGGCATGACTTCCGGACGCGGAGGAGCGGCGGGCGAAGGAGTGAGGTTCGCCATGTTCCACGTCGAGGTCGCGCGGGCCGCATGAACATCCCTGCCCCGGAAGCCTTGGAGCGCCTGCGCGAGGGCAATCAGCGCTTCGCCTCCGGAGTCCGCCGGCTGGACGCGACGGGACTGGCTCGGCGCGCCGACCTCGTGGCCGGGCAGGCGCCGTTCGCGATCATCCTCGGGTGCTCGGACTCCCGCGTCCCCGCGGAGATCGTCTTCGACCAGGGCCTGGGTGACCTGTTCGTCATCCGCGTGGCCGGTCCCATCGTCGCCCCGTCCCAGATCGGGAGCGTGGAGTTCGCGGCCGAGCGCTTCGGCACGCGGCTGGTAGTGGTCCTCGGCCATTCCCAGTGCGGGGCGGTGACGGCCACCCTGGAGGAGCTGCGCCGCCCCGGCGGCACATCGTCGCGCAACCTCCGCTCGATCGTGGACCGCATACGACCCTCGATCGAGGGGCTGCTGGCGACCGACCTCGCCCAGGAGCCGGAGCGTCTCCTGAGCGCGGCCGTCCGTGCGAACGTCCGCGCCGCCGCCAACCAGCTCCGTCACGGCTCCGAGATCATCGAGCGGCTGAGCGAGGAGGACGGCCTCCTCGTGGTGGGCGCCGAGTACTCCCTCGAGAGCGGGATCGTGAACGTCCTCGAGGGCGCCGCGGCTGGGGGGTAGGGAGCGTGCTCCTCGCCGTCTTGATCGCCACGGGCTGGATGCAGGTCGCGGTGCCGCCGCCGGCCGAGCGGCGGCCGGCGATCCTGGCCGTCTTCGCCCATCCGGATGACGAGGAGATCGTGGGCCCGCTCCTCGCCGCCTATGCGCGGCGCGGCGTCCGCGTCCAGCTCGCGATCGTCACCGACGGCGAGAAGGGCGTGGCGCCGCACTCCGGACTGACCGCCGGCCCCGAGCTGGCGCGCGTGCGCGCGGAGGAGGCCCGCTGTGCCTGCCGCGCCCTCGGCATCGACGCTCCCCTGCTCCTCGGCTTCAAGGACGGCGAGCTGGGACGCATCGCGCGTCCGCCGTGGGGGCCGTTGGCCGACGTGCAAGCGCGGCTGGCCGAGCTGCTCGCGCGGGTGCGCCCGGAAGCGGTGATCACATTCGGTCCGGAGGGCGGCTACGGCCATCCCGACCATCGCCTGGTCGGCGCCGTCGTGACCCAGCTCGTGGAGGCCGGCGCGGAAGGCGCGCCGTCTCGCCTCTACTATCCCGGCTTCCCCAAGGACCGGATGCCCACGACGCCGCTCCGGGAGGGCGATCCTCCATGGTCGCCGACCGACGCGCGCTTCCTGACCGTGCGCGTCCCCTATGCGCCCGCCGATCTTGCCGCGACGCGGGCCGCTCTCGCCTGCCACAAGAGCCAGTTCCCTCCCGAGCAGATCGGTCCCCTGGCCGGATTCCTGGACCAGGTCCTGGGCGGCCGGGTGTACCTGCGGCCGTGGTTCGGAGACGCCGCCGGTGACGACGTGCTCACCCTCCCGTCGAAGTAGCTCCGCGCTACCATCGAATCGAGACCTCCCGAGGAGGACGTGCGCTCGACCATTCACGCCGGTCTCGCCGCCGCCGCTACCGTAGCCGTGGCCACGCTCCTGCTCGGGGCGGCGCCCGTCCGCGCCCAGGGAGGGCCGCCCCTCATCACCGACGACCCGGATACACCCGGGCCGCGCCACTGGGAGATCAACCTGACACTCCTGCGCGAGCGCACGCGGGAGGAGCGCGAGACGGAGGCGCCGCGGCTCGACCTCAACTACGGAGTGGGGCGCCGGATCCAGCTCAAGTTGGAGGTGCCGCGCCTGGCCCGGGAGGACGCGGGCGTCCGCGCGAGCGGCGTCGGCGACACGACCGCCGGCGTCAAGTGGCGCATGGTTGGCGAGGAGCACCGGGTCATCGCCTGGTCCATCTACCCTCAGTACGAGTTCAACACCTCGCGCACGTCCATCGACCGCGGCCTCGTGCGCTCCGGGCACGAGCTGCTCCTGCCCAGCGAGCTGACCCTCGAGGTCAAGCCGATCGAGGTCAACCTCGAGGTGGGCCGGAACCTCGTCTCCGGCGGTCCCGACGCCTGGGTCTTCGGCCTGGCCACGGAAGCGGAGCTCTCGCGGCGGCTGGAGCTGGTGGGCGAGGTCCATGCCGAGTCCGAGGACCGCGCGCCGACGGAGTGGATCGTCAACGTGGGCGCGCGCGCGAAGATCAGCCGGAAAGCGACCCTCATGCTCGCGGTGGGACGCGCAGTGGCGGGTCGGGCCGCGGAGCGGCCACGACTCCTCGCCCTCGTGGGCCTGCAGCTCAACCTGCCCGAGGCCTTCGACTTCGGCCCTCCGACGCGGATGTCGGGCCGATAGCGACGCCTACAGGCGGCCGGTGAGGGCGCGGGCGGCCAGGCGCAGGTACGCGATCGACGTGCGCCCGACCTTCATCTTGCTGCGCCCCACGCGCCGGCTGCCGTCGAGCACCATCGGGACCTCGGAGATGCGCAGGCCCAGGCGCGCGGCCCGGTAGAGGACCTCCACCATGCACTCGAACCCGCGCGTGGTGATGAAGTCCTCACCGTACCGGTCGCGCAGGGCGAAGAGCGCGGAGGCCTGGTAGACGCGGTAGAAGCTGCTCAGGGTGGCCAGGCCGCTCAGGCCCAGCGCCTTCTTCATGAGGCCGTTGGCGACGTGGCTCAGCCCGACGCGGTGGAGGCGCGTGCCCTCGATGCCGCCGCCGTAGAGATAGCAGGAAGCGAGCGCGATGTGGTCTCCCTCCTCCCACACGCGATGCAGCAGCCGGGGCAGCACGCTCGCGTCGCTGGTCTGGTCGCCCTCGAGGGTGACCACGAGGTCGAGGGGATCGGCCGTCTCCAGCACGCGCAGGAAGCCGGTCCGGAAGGCGGCCCCGGGGCCGCGGTTGGTCTCGTGACGCACGACCTCCACGGGCAGCCCCGAGGCGGCGGCACGCGCGCAGGCGGCCGCCGTCCCGTCCGTGGACCCGTCGTCCACCACGAGGATGCGGAACGATTGCGCGAACGGCTCCAGCCGCTCCGCGATCACGGCCAGGAGGGCGGGCATGTTGCCCTCCTCGTTGTAGGCGGGGACGACGGCGTGGATCACGCGCGGACCATGCGCGGTCCGCGGATCACAGCAGGCCGGCGCGCGACATCGCCTCCCGTTGCCAGGCGATCGTGCGCGGCAGCCCCTCCTCGAGGCGGACGGAGGGCCGGTAGCCGAGCACGCGGGCGGCGCGGGAGTTGTCGGGGATGCGGCGCTCGACGTCCTCGTAGCGGCCGAAGGTGGCCAGGGGGATCTTCTTGATGCGGGGGGCGTCGTCGCGCACCATGCCCCATACCATGGCCGCGAGGTCCTCGATCGCGATCTCGCGGTCGGCCCCGATGTTGAGCATCTCGCCGTCCGCTGCGCGCACGTCGACCGCGCGCAGGAAGCCCTCCACCATGTCCGAGACGTAGGTGAAGCTGCGGGTCTGGCGGCCGGTGCCGTGCACCTCCAGCTCCTCGCCCTTGAGGGCGGCGGCGATGAAGACCGATTGCGGACCGCCCCACCACGTCATGTTCTGGCGCGGCCCGTAACCGCCGAACAGGCGCAGGATCACCGCCTCCAGCTTGTGCCGCTCGCGGAAGGCGAGCAGCGCCTGCTCCTCGAACATCTTCGAGATCGCGTAGCTCCAGCGGCGGACGTGCGGAGACCCGATGACGGAGGCGCTCTCCTCCGAGAACGGCACCTCGGGGTTGCGGCCGTAGCAGTCGGAGGTGGAGGCGAGCACCATCCGCGGCACGACGTGATCGCGGCAGGCCCGCAGCACGGCCAGGCCGCCCTCGCCGTTGGTGACGAGGGTGTCGAGGGCGTCGCCGTAGCGCGGGATCTTGCCCGCGGCCAGGTGGACGAGGGCGTCCGCGCCCCTGGCGATCTCCGCGAGGTCGCGCGGGTCGAGGATCGAACCGCGATGGAAATGGAAGCGCGGCTCGGCGGAGATGCCGGCAAGGTTGTCGAGCGTGCCGTGGGAGAGGTCGTCGAGGCCGGCCACTTCGTCTCCGCGCGCGAGGAGCGCCTCCGCGAGGTTGGAGCCGACGAAACCGGCCACGCCCGTGATGGCGACTCTCAGCCTCGAACCTCCGGCGCGGCCGTCCGCCGTCCGCGAAGCCCGCGATTATATCCGCGCTACCGCGGGCGGGCGCAGGCGGGCAGCCAGCCCCGATCACGCAGGAAGGAGGCCACCGCGTCCGCGGCCGCGCGATGACCGCGCGCGTTCCAGTGCCCGTCGTAGAGGAGGTAGGGCTCGCCGACCACGCGGCCGGTGGCCTGGCGCAGCGCGGGCGTGAGGTCGAGCACCGGGAAGTGCCCGAGCTTCCCCATCTCCGCCACGCGCGCCGCGACCAGGCCGCGGTCCCAGACGCCCTCTTCCATCCCGTAGCTCAGCCGCGTCAGCTCCCAGTCGCGGTCGCTCACTTCCATGCGGCTCGGGACGTAGACGAGGGCGAAGCGCGAGCCGTTTTGCTCCGCCTCCCGCGCCAGCGCTTCCACGATGTCGCCGGTGAGCGTCCAGGCCTCCTCGACGTCCGGCTGGCGGCGGCGCTTGAACACACGCAGGGAGTCGCCCTTCTCCACCGCGTCGCCGCCGAGCGGGTCCCAGAGATGGAGGCGCGCGAGCGCGTTGTAGGCGCGCGGGGCGCCGCGGGCCAGGCGGTCACGTACCCACTCCAGGGCCACCGAGCCCATGAGCGTGCGGGGCGGCCGCGGCGGCCCGGACGCGCTCGCGTCCGGCGGCGGTGGGCGCGGCACGGGATCGTTCGTGAGCACGACCCGGCCCTCGCGCTTCTCGAGCCGCGGCTTGGGCGAGCCGAAGTAGTTCGAGATCACGTTGGCGAGGACGTCGTTGTAAT
>Ga0136846_1218557_pt1 | contig 13964 bp, 9 predicted proteins | sample HopSoiMetagenom2_FD_96841 | JGI IMG/M metagenome (GOLD analysis project Ga0136846, IMG submission 96841) | Grasslands soil microbial communities from Hopland, California, USA - 2 Assembly 2016 (version 4) | ecosystem: Environmental > Terrestrial > Soil > Grasslands | place: USA: Hopland...
ACTGACCTTGCAGGTAAAGTTGGTTTTCTTGAAAGAAATAAGGCATTGTCAGACCTCGCCAGTGAAGAAAGTAGCGTATGGTGGAGTAATCTTTTGTTATCGCTTTTGATCATTCTTATTGAAATCGGCCCGGTGCTTTCAAAATTAATTTTGAATGTCGGTCCTTATGATATTGCTCTTGCCAAAGAAGAATTATTACAAATGGCGGAATCCGAGCAAGAGCTGAGAACGCAGAAAGAAATCCTGATCGATAAACACAAACTGATTCTTCAAAGAAAAAAACAAGTGTCGGAAGAATTAGTGGACAAGATCACCAGGCTTCAGAAAGAGAATATGGACAAGGACCTTGAACAATGGCAAAAGAATGAGACTAACGTTTCCAGAAAACAATCATTGGATGAGGTGATCAGTAAAGGACAGCAACAATATGAGTACGATGGTGAAAATGTGTTGTAGCTACCGGAACGATCAACTTTCACGAATCAACCTTTTGCCGCATCTTTGATGATCCCGGTTGAATAATTCCGGATTGCAAGTATGTTGCGAATAGGCCTTATTGAAGAAGCGAAAAACCCGCCGGACAACAGAGTGGCATTAACGCCCGCCCAATGCAAGTGGGTGCATAAGCATTTGCCCGATCTCAAGATCGCGTTACAACCTTCCTCCCTTCGTTGTTTTTCCGATAAGGAATTCCAGATGGCAGGAGTTGAGGTAACGGCGAATATGGATCAATGCGATGTGCTGATGGGGATCAAAGAGGTGCCCGTTGATCGTCTTATTCCGAATAAAACTTATCTTTTTTTTTCGCATACGAAAAAAAAGCAACCGCACAATCGACCATTACTTCACGCAATCATTCAGAAAAACATTACCCTCATTGATTACGAGTGCCTGGAACACGAGGACGGGCAACGTATTATTGGTTTTGGCTTTTTTGCCGGCATTGTTGGCGCACACAACGGAATGATGGCTTATGGTAACCGTTCGGGTTCCTTCCAACTCTCAAGAGTTTACCAACAGCGAAGCTTCCGCGAACTCATTCATACGTATTTCGGACTAAAACTGCCTAATATAAAAATAGCCGTGACGGGAAGTGGCAGAGTAGCACACGGCATCCTCGAGATCATGAACCTGCTGCAGGTTCACGAAGTTGAGCCGGACCAGTACCTTTCAAAGAAGTTTGCATATCCTGTCTACGTGCAGTTAAAAGGGGCCGACCTGTATGAACACAAATCAAGTGGCGAGTATTCAAGAGATCATTTTCATGAACAGCCGGAGGAGTACAAATCAAAGTTTCTGCCATATGCATATGAAACTGATATCCTAATGAACGGTGTGTATTGGGACTCAAATATTCCACGGCTGTTTGAAAAGGAAATGATCCAGGACCCGCGATTCTCAATCCAGGTGATTGCAGACGTGACGGATGATGAACAGGGATCAGTACCTATCAATCTCGGCGATCAAAGTATGGAGAACCCTGTATATGGAGTGGATAAGAAAACTTTTTTAAAGACTCCGCCGGGCCAACCAGGTTCAATAGATATTATGGCCGTGGGAAACCTGCCAAACGAGTTGCCTCGGGATGCATCGCGATATTTTGGCGAACAATTGATCAAGTTTGTTCTGCCCTATCTTGCTGCCGGTTCTTCTATTCTTGAACGCGCCACCATGGTCAAGGAAGGAGCCCTTACTCCGGCTTATGAATATTTGAAAGAGTACGCCGAAGGCAATTGATTGGTAATGGAAATTCCTACAGGTATAAATAATAATCCTTTAATAATCCGACAAAGCCGGCGGAATAAACGCCTTGCTTTTCTTCTATTATCAATTCCTGTTGTAAAATGTCTTGAAGCTTCTTCCTCCCAAAAAAAAGAATTCCCCTAAAAAAACCATGCGCAGGAGATTGTTTGATCAATATTTTCTCCTGTAAATAAAAATCGGAGTCTCCCGCCAGTTTTTCAAACTCTGCCACCCTGTAAAACGGTAATAAGACGGCAAAGGTTCCATCAACCGAAAGATTATTGTGAATTGCAATCATCAATTCCTTCAAGTTAAGTTCCTCACTGTGCCTCGCGGTATCCACCGCAACCGAACCGGTTTGCAGACTTTTTTCATGGAAGGGCGGATTACTGATAATAATATCAAACTTGGGAAGATGATTGGCCGAGCGTATGTCTGCATGGTGAATGATCAACCTGTCGCTCCATTTGCTTCCCGAAATGTTTTCGCTTAGCTGCTCAAATGAATTCGCATCAATTTCAATTCCATGAATGATTGCATTCTGGCGTTGCTGTGCAAGCATCAACATGAGTAATCCGGTTCCAGCACCAATATCAAGTACCAGATCCACTTCTAACTTTTTTTGCGCTATCCATGCACCGAAAATGCACGCATCGGTACATACCTTCATTGCAGAGCGGTCCTGGTGGATGGTAAATTGTTTGAATTTAAAATAGGAGTTTGCCATGTTCGTATCTGGGATCGCTTCAGGTAAATTCCGCTTTGGCAGACGGACTCACTGTCATTGGAGCAAAATCTTTCTCGAGGAACTTATAGTATCCAGTTATAGCGATCATTGCCGCATTATCTGTACAATATTCAAATGGCGGTATATACGTTCGCCAATGCTGTTGCTCGCCCAATGACTGGAACGCTGCCCTTAACCCACTATTTGCTGAAACACCACCCGCCAGGCAAATATCTTTTACACCTGTGATCGTGGCAGCACGTTTTAGTTTTTTCAAAAGTATATCGATGATGGTTTGCTGGATGGAGGCACATAGATCTGCCAAATTCTTTTGAATGAATTGTGGATCTTCTTTTATATGATCCTGTATGAAATATAGGATGGACGTTTTTAATCCACTGAAACTAAAACCAAGTTCAGGTATATTAGGCTCCGCGAATTTAAATCGTTGAGGATTGCCATTCTTCGCATATTGGTCTATGATAGGACCCGCAGGATATGGCAAGCCTAACAACTTGCCCGACTTGTCAAACGCTTCGCCAGCGGCATCGTCAATAGTTTCTCCGAGAACTTTTAATTCATTCGGGCTTGTACATAATATGATTTGTGTATGACCGCCACTTACTGTCAGGCACAGGAATGGGAATGAAGGTATTTGCCTATTCTCGCCTGGAATCAGATTCGCTAACACATGCGCCTGCATATGGTGCACGGCAATCAGCGGAATATTTAATGCGAGAGCCATTGACTTGGCAAATTGCGCACCTACCAATAGAGAGCCAATCAGTCCCGGGGATTGTGTAAAAGCAATTGCATCCAGGTCCGATAGTTGGATTGTTTGTCCCAATTTTTTGCCTGCTTCCGAGAGGGCTCCCTGTACAGTAGGGACAATGTTTTGAAGATGTGCGCGGCTGGCCAGTTCGGGAACAACACCTCCCCATTGCTGGTGAATCGTTTGATTAGCGATTACGTTGGAAAAAATAAATCCGTCCCGGCAAATGGCAGCGGCTGTTTCATCACATGAGGATTCGATGGCGAGAATGGTTGACAAATCGCTTTGATTTTTTTCAAGCAAGCGCAAATGTAAAAGAATGCTTTTGATAATTATTTGCTCCTGATAGCCACAACAGGATCCATACGCGCCGCAATGGAGGCCGGGATGATTCCAGCTAATATCCCTACGAGCATGCAAATGCCAATGGCCAAAACAAGAATGTTTGGCGAAATCACGACATCAAAACCAAGCGCTCCTGATAAGACGAAGGTTAGAATGAATACTAATAACAATCCTATCATCCCGCCAATTATGCAAAGAAATGCTGACTCCAATAAAAATTCAGTGAGTATCGTGCTGCGTTTTGCACCAATCGCTTTTTTTAAGCCGATCTGGCTAGTGCGTTCGCGGACTGTTACAAACATGATATTCGCTACGCCGAACATCCCGACAATCAATGAAAGAGCTGCGATGGCCCAGCCGCCTTTATTCACGCCGCTGAAGATGTCGTTGATAAAATTGCTAAACGAATCAATATCGTTGAGTGAGAAGTTATCTTCCTGCGCAGGTTTTAATTTTCGAAGTGAACGCATCGCCCCGGTTAATTCGTCTTTTAGCGCGGCCATCGGCACATTTTCTTTTCCTTGCACCATGATGATCGGGTTAGCGTACTTCGCGGGGATCATTTGCTTTAAAAATCCACTCGGCATTAGCAGGCTGTTGTCGTAATCCCATCCGCCAATAATACTCTTACCTTGTTTTTTTACTACGCCAACTACAACGCCGGTCTTGCCTCCCTTTAATTTAATTTGTTTTCCGAATGCATTCTCAGGTTTTCCAAACATTTTTTCCGCCACCAGGTATCCCATCACAATTGAGTTAGCCTCGTAATCGTAATCGGATTGCTGCAAATATCGACCGATGAGGATCTCGACTGGTTGAATGTTTACATATTCTTCGGTCACTCCATAGTAGTTCACGTTGGATAGCTGATCATCTTCATATTCGATCTTATCCTGTGTATTCATATTGAAGGCGACATTGGATGCGCTTGGCACTCTTAGTTTCAAGGCCTTCATTTCATCGTATTTGGGATCGGGCCGGTTGATATATTTCCACCAGGGATAATCATTACCACCTCCGCTATAATCCCATTTGTCAATGTAAACAGTGTTGCTCCCTAGTGCTTTGATATCTTTTTGAATTGCGTTTTGCATGCTGTTGATGGTGGACAGTACGCTGATAATGCAAAAAATACCGAACGTAATTCCAAGCAGGGAAAGAAATGTTCTTAGCTTGTTGGATCTGAATTCCTGCAATGCCATCTTAAGGCTGGTCCATATAATTTCCAGGAAGCGAAGCATGCCCAAATGTAAAGAAAAACACTCAGCCACTTGCACCTCGTGGATGGGCGGTCAATTTTCCGGTTCACGCGCCATTTTTTACCGCAAACGCAGCAAACGGAACCAAAAAGGTTTAGGACAAGATGTGGGAGTTTAATTGACCCAGTTAACGGCGATTAAAGAAAAGGATAAGAGACTACCGAAGCGTACGTCATAGCTTCTTCAACGGCCTTTTTTTAATCATCCCTCCTTTGGTATCGCTGATGGAATGCAGGATTAGGAAGGCCTTTGGATCAATCGCCAGGATTTCGGTCTTCAGCCTGGATACCTCGAGCCTGGTGACAACGGTGAATACAATATTTGTTTCCTGCATGAGCCCATGCTTACCGAAACCCTTTACACCTTTATAGATGGTGACTCCCCGTTCAAGCTTCTCTGTAATGACCTGGCTGATCTCTTCATTTCTTCTTGAAATAATGGTCACTCCGGTGTATTCTTCAATTCCTTCAATAATGAAGTCAATGGTCTTGGACGCAACAAAATAAGTGATGATTGCATAAAGCGCTACCGTTACAGACAACAGGTAGGCGGCTACTCCGAATACAACGATATTAAAGATCAGGATGAAATCACCGACACTCACTGATGTTCGCCTGCTTATATAGATTGCCAGCACCTCAGATCCATCCAGAACACCACCACCACGTACGGCAAGTCCAATACCGGCCCCAATAAAAAATCCGCCAAATACAGCGACCAATAATTTATCATCGGTGACCACCGGGTATTTAATCAGCGCCACTACTAATGCTACACCAATAATGGCAAGAATCGTTTTGAGTGCAAATAATTTACCCACTTGTTTATACGCCAGGAAAATAAACGGAAGATTCACTAACACCAATAAATAGGAGAAGGCGAGTGGTGTAGTATCTGAAAGTAAAAGCGCAATCCCGGTTGCGCCTCCATCAATAAAATGATTAGGCAATAAAAATCCTTTTAGGCCGAAGCCCGCGGAGAATACGCCTGCCGCAAGGAATAAGATTGCGCGGATATTACTTGTGCGCATCAGCCTTGCCCTATACCTGTTCCTTACGGCACTATATCTCTGCCTGGAAGTGCTCTTCGTTACGGTATCAACTACAACTTGTTGCGCATATGGATTCATTCCCTTCGATTACTTTGTTAAAGATACCAAACAATTATTCCTTCGCAGTGTTCAGAAGGAGGATAAGCAAATGGTAAACCTTAACTTTGCGCGCCAAAGAGCTCAATCCCGATTAGCTATCGGTATAGTCTAAGTTTAAGGTATGTTCGAACTGGAAATACAGAAAAGAAAAACATTTGCTATCATCTCGCACCCGGATGCTGGTAAGACAACCCTTACAGAAAAATTTCTTCTGTTTGGCGGCGCCATTCAAACTGCAGGTGCGGTGAAGAGTAATAAGATCAAGAAGCATGCGACCAGCGACTTTATGGAAATTGAAAGGCAGCGTGGTATCTCTGTGGCTACGTCTGTAATGACCTTCGAATATAAAGGCAACCTCATCAACCTGCTTGACACTCCCGGTCACAAGGACTTTGCTGAAGATACATATCGTACGCTTACCGCTGTGGACAGCGTCATCCTGGTTGTGGATAGTGTGAACGGAGTAGAGGAACAAACGAGGAAGTTAATGGAGGTTTGCAGAATGCGGGACACGCCAGTGATTGTATTCATCAATAAACTGGACCGCGATGGAAAGAACAGGTTCGATCTTCTTGAGGAAATCGAAAAAGAATTGTCGATCCAGTTACATCCGATGTCCTGGCCGATCAATAGCGGGAAAGATTTTAAGGGCGTATATAATATCCACGACAAAAGTTTGTTGCTGTTCAGCGCCAATCAAAAAGTTTCCGAGGAAGACATGATGCCGATCACAGATCTCGCAGATCCATTACTCGACGAACAATTAGGGGAAAAGGACGCTGCGCAATTGCGTGAAGATGTTGAATTGATCGAAGGCGTATATGGCGACTTGGACGTGGAGCAATATTTAACCGGCAAGGTGGCTCCTGTGTTCTTCGGAAGTGCCATCAATAATTTTGGTGTAAAGGAGTTGCTGGATACATTCATCAGGATTTCACCGGAGCCAAGGCACAGACAGGTTACGACAAGAGTGGTAGAGCCTACTGAAAATAGGTTCAGCGGTTTTGTCTTCAAAATCCATGCGAACCTGGATCCGAAACACCGGGATAGGATCGCGTTCCTGCGCGTTTGTTCGGGAAGATTTGAAAGGAACAAATATTACCATCATGTGCGATTGGACAAAGATGTTCGTTTCAGTAATCCATATAGTTTTTTAGCGAGAGACAAGGATATCATACAGGAAGCGTTTCCTGGCGACGTAGTTGGTTTATTTGATACCGGCAACTTCAAGATTGGCGATACATTGACAGAAGGAGAAGAATTTTATTTCACGGGTATTCCTTCGTTTTCACCAGAGATATTTAAGGAGGTAGTGAATAAGGATCCGATGAAGACGAAGCAACTTGAAAAAGGATTATTGCAATTGACGGATGAAGGTGTTGCCCAACTGTTCACCCAATTCGGAGGAAACAAAAAGATCATCGGATGTGTTGGTGAACTGCAATTCGAAGTGATCCAGTACAGGCTCCTGCATGAATATGGAGCTGCATGTGAATTCAGGTCCTTACCTTATTATAAAGCCTGCTGGGTTACAAGTATCGATCCGAAAAAACTGGAAGAGTTCATGCGATTTAAAAATAACGTGGCGCAGGACAAAGATGGCCACCCGGTTTACCTCGCACAAAGTGAATGGTTCCTCAACACGGAACGAACCAATAACCCCGATATTCAATTCCATTTTACTTCAGAGATCCACAAGGAGGCAGTGTGATAATTCAAGATGAACTATGTGCGTCTACTGTGCACCTATGCGTGCTTAACGAGCCTAATGGTGAGCTGCTGTAGTTTTAAGCACAACTTGTCCCGCTAAATGCGAGATAAAAATCATAGGCGCACAATAGCTTCACATAGACGAACCAAATTTTCGATTTTCATCTTTTAGATATAGATCGCATTATCGAGAACTATGTGTGGCCTAATGTGATCCTATTTGTACTATGTGTTTACCGGAGCGTAATGATGAGCTGCTGTAATTTTTAGCACATAGGGATCATAGGCGCACAGTAGAATACACATAGGACAAGCAAATTTTCGATCTTCATCTTTGAGGTGTAGAGTCGCCTTATCAAGAAGTGAGGCGGCCTATGGACCCGACGTGTGCTCCGCATTTGGCGGGACAAGTTGTTCTTAAATGGCGTGCATATAGCAAAGGAGCATAGGAAACATCTCTACAAAGTGCGGTTAATGAATCCGTCTCATTTTAACGCAAGCCGGTGTCATATGCAAGTTGAATGGAAGTCGTTTTATTTTTTGCTATCGTGAAGTGTTTCTGCTCTGTTCTGAATCCACTCCCTTCTACGGGTTGGATCATGGCAACATAATCTCCTTTCCCAACTTTATGATTAAAGCTTCCGTCTGCATTGATAGGAATCGTATATCGCACTTGCTTTCCGCCAGTATCCATCAAAATAATATGGTAAGCTGAATAGATTTGCTTCCATCTTTCAGGCGTTGGATTGCACGGTTCCTGCGGGCAAACCGGGCCTATATCCACTTTTCCGGAAATCATTCCATAGGATGATTTGGATTGCGTACCGCACGAAAAAGCTAAAACGCAAAAGTAAATACTCAGCAAAACCCGCAATATATGCTCCATATTTCCTTTTTATTCCAAAATAAATAAGATGATTGATTGCGGGCATTTTTATAAATCAAGTGGAATGCCGGTGTAATTGTGAGGACTGATCTTCTTTAATTCTTTCTTTACGGTTTGCGGCACTTTTAGAGAATCTATGAATTGATGAATCGATTGTTGTGTGATGGCGGCGTTCCCCCTGGTAAGATCTTTAAGCGCCTCGTATGGGGCTTCATACTTCTCCCTTCTTAAAATGGTTTGAATAGCCTCTGCTACTACCGCCCAATTCTCCTCCAGATCTTGCTTGATCTTTCCTTCATTCAATACTAATTTGCCCAATCCTTTTTCAATTGAACGAATCGAAAGAATAATATGCGCAAATGGAACGCCAAGGTTTCTTAAAACAGTTGAATCGGTCAGGTCGCGCTGTAGTCTTGATATGGGCAGCTTATTGGAGAAATGTTCAAGCATGGCGTTTGCCACTCCTAAATTTCCTTCAGCATTTTCAAAGTCTATCGGGTTGACCTTGTGAGGCATTGCGGATGAACCTACTTCTCCTTTTTTTAATTGCTGTTTAAAATAATCCATCGAAATGTACGTCCACATATCGCGGCAAAAATCAATCAGGATATTGTTGATCCTTCGCATTGCATCACAATGGGCGGCAAGATGATCATAGTGTTCAATCTGTGTGGTGAATTGTAAACGTTCAAGGCCGAGAACACCTTCGATGAATTCATTTGCGAGTTTCACCCAATCCTTGTTTGGAAAAGCTGCATAGTGCGCATTGAAATTTCCCGTAGCGCCACCAAATTTTGCCGTGAAAGGAATTTGTATAAACAGTTCCACCTGGTTACTGAGCCGTTCCACAAAGACCATCACTTCTTTTCCCAGGAGGGTAGGACTTGCAGGTTGGCCGTGCGTGCGGGCAAGCATGGCAACATCAGTCCAGTCCCTGGCCAAAAGCTCCAGTTGCATCTTCAGGTTAAGAAGGGCAGGAAAATATTCCATTTCCACCGCGTGCTTCCATGATAGTGGAATGGCCGTGTTATTAATATCCTGGGACGTCAATCCAAAATGGATCCACTCTTTCAAATCGGCTCCGTCAAACTCTTCAATCTTCGACTTTAAATAATATTCTACTGCTTTTACATCATGATTGGTGATGGCTTCAAGTTTCTTGACCTCGGCTGCCTGTTCCAGGTTAAATGTTTCAGCCAGTTGCTGCAACTTTTTCTTCGTGGCAGCGGGAAGTGAACAGAATTTTTTATCGGCAAGGAAGATGAGGTATTCAATCTCTACCAATACCCTGTATTTGATGAGGGCGTACTCTGAAAAATAATCATCCAGGTGCTCAACATGTTTATGGTAGCGACCATCAATCGGCGATATGGCTGTTAAAGGCGAAAGTTCCATGCAATGGATCGTATTGGTCCTGCGGTTAATTTTGCGCTACAAACCTACTGCAATTTTTTCTTGCAGTAGTATCGAATCATCAAAAGCAAATCTTTTGGAGAATATTACCAGGGTGGGCATTGTCAGCTACTTAAACACCCGGCCCTTACTTTATGGAATTGAACATTCGGCCTTAATCAATGACATGGTTCTGATCCAGGATTATCCGGCGAAGATTGCCGAAAAATTATTGGATGACACTATTGATGTCGGGCTTATTCCAGTTGCTATAATTCCAAAATTGAAGGAAAGTTATATCGTCACCGATTATTGTATTGGATGTAACGGACCGGTGGCTTCGGTTTGCATTTTTAGCGAAGTGCCGTTGACTGAAGTGGAAGAGGTGTTGCTCGATTACCAGAGTCGGACATCCGTAACGCTTGCGCGACTGTTGTTAAAAGAATATTGGCGCTTGAAACCTAAACTTATTGATACAAGAAGCGAATATCAATCAAAAATAAAAGGCACCACTGCTGGTTTGTTAATTGGCGACCGTGCCCTGGCGCAGAGAAAGATTTCTCCTTTTGCGTACGACCTTGGAGAAGCATGGAAGAATCATACCGGTTTGCCATTTGTTTTCGCAGCCTGGGTCAGTAATAAAAAGTTAACTGAAGATTTTGTATCGAAATTTAATGAAGCAAATAAGGATGGATTAAGCCACATTGATAAAATCGTAGAATTAAATCCATCACCGGTCTTCGATCTAAAAAAATATTTTACCTCACATATTAGTTACTTGCTGGACGAGGAAAAGAGAAAGGGCCTCAAATTATTCCTGGAAAAAATGAAAAATCCCGCGACGGCGGGATTATAAAAGTTCCGATCTTTTTAAAAGATCGGAACTTTATCTTGTTTATTGCTGCCTCAATAATTTAAATGTTTGTGATCCCTCACTTGTAGCAAGCCTTAAAAAATAACTTCCCGCAGGATATTGATCCAATCCTCCAATAAACGCGTGGTTAGTTCCGGGAACTAATTGTAGGGTTGTCACTTTCAATTGTCTTCCCATCAAATCGGTCAATATTAAAGATGCCTTCTGCTTTTTTTCCGAATCAATCATCACCCTCACCGAATTTGTAAATGGATTCGGAGCAACCATTATCTTCCTCGCAGATGCATCAGACGTTGTCATTTGAATGGCCGTGCCGGAATTCACGACTGCAGAATTGCAGGAATTTATAGTCACGTTCACTGGAATAGTATTGCTATAGCAATTTCCACCGCTGATATTAATGGCCGCATAATATGTACCTGATGTGGTTACATTCTGCGCTTGAGATGCCGTCATCCTGTTTGCATCCGTTGCCGGCGTGGCAGTATGCCAACTCACTGATGTACCTGCAGGCAAATTCGGAATGGAGTATGCGGTATTCAAATTGACAGATTGCGAAGGACAGGTATTGAATACACAAATTGTTCCCGGCGGGCATTGGTTAACGACTGTGACATTTTCGCTCTTGTCGCAGATGTATGTCCAGCTGCTTGAATAGAATGTCACCTTCACTAGGTAGGTGCCAGGTGCCATAGGAGAGACTATGACAGTATCAGGTGAAGTCGTATATGTTTGGTTGAAAACTGTTGCCCAACTGCTATTGAATACCTGCACAGTTGCAACCGGAGCTTTCACACCACCAACCTTGATGGATTGGTTTCCTGGTACAAAACCAATTGCACTACAACTATATTGTGGAACTTGTACGGTGCAACTGTCGATGCACAAAACATTTGATGAAAATACCGGTAGTGCGGTTACTGCTGCAGTATTCGTTGCCACAAGATTGTTAACTGTATTGGTTGGCCATGTAAAACCAAGATCAGTAACAGTCGGATTTCGTGTCGTCACGTTTTCTGGTACTGAGGAGCAGGTTCCCATCTTACCTAACAGATTTGCTTTGATCAGCAACACGTCATTGTATGATCCCGCAGTTAAGTTACCGGCTCCAACTATATAATTGCCATCAGTAATTAGCCTGCTGATGTTTTGTAAATCCGCCTTCGGATAATTCTTTGCCCAGAGAACGTTTCCTGCAGCGTCTGTTCGGATTAGCCGAATATCAGGATCTACATCAGTTGACAATTCGTCCAGGAGAATCATCAGACCACCGTCATCGAGCACCGTAAGATGTCCATTTCGTGCGCCGGTGATTCTATATTCCTTTATCGAAACGAGGTTTCCATTAAAATCGGTTTTCAAAATCGCTTCTACAGAATTATCGCTTCCGAAGCCATCATGTGTAACTGCATTAATTACAAATCCGTCACCCACTTTCTTAATCCGATCAAGGCGGTTAGTCCTCGAGTCAAAATCCCAACCTTTAGTCCACAGAATATTACCGGTGCTTAAATCGACTTTAGTAAGGTTGGCATCGTACGAGGTACTACTATAATGGTATCCGGCAACCACCAGACCTGTTGATCCATGATTGTCTTCAATTATCCCAGTCAGTTCATCGCTGTTGGACGTTCCAATTCTTTTCTGCCATTGTATATTTCCACTTACATCTGTTTTGACCACCATTCCTTCTCCAATTCCAGGTGAGAATGGGAAATCTCCAACAAATGCATATCCTCCGTCAGATGTTTGGGTAATATCATATATAAGGCCGGGATTTGAGTTGTCTGTATATATCTTTTGCCATAAAACATTGCCGTTGGCATCAGTCTTTACCAACCATGGTTGTCCCGTGTACGTTCCGCGTCCGCTGCCGTTGGTGTTGCCCCCGGCGAGAAATCCTCCATCAGTAGTTGAAATGAGAGAAGTGAAATAATCTTCTTGCGGGCCTCCGAAAGTTTTGCTCCAAAGAAGGTTGCCCCTGTTGTCGAATTTCATCAACAATGCATCGTGATTTGTGTTGCCACTAACTGCGGACTGTCCATTTACAACGTATCCACCGTCGGCGGACTTCACGATGTCTATCGCAGATTCATCTCCTCCAGGCGTACCAAATGATTTTTGGAAAGTCGGTCCGCATGTATCTGTTAGGGGAGGCGGTGGAGGTGGCGGGGGTGGGGGAGGTGGGGTACCACCGGACACCGTCACGGTCATTCCTTTTTCACAAATAGGTACCCAACTGCTACTATAAAACCTAACGTTCACAAAATATTGTCCGGCAGATATCGGGGAGACATTGATGCTGTCGCCGGGATTTGTATACGTTTGACTGAATACACTCGTCCAACTGCTGTTGAATACCTGTACGCCTACAATAGGTGCGGCTTTAACTCCGTAAACAGTCATACTCTGTGATCCGGGAGAAATATTGATAGTGTTACAATCCGGTATTGGGGGATTTGAAAGTACATTGATTTCATCGGCAGTTAACTCCCTGTCATAAACCCTAACCTCATCAATTTTTCCTTTAAAGGGAATGGGATCGCCGTCCCACCATTTTCCCATTAAGAAATTTGTATTTGTGCATTGATCAAGGTTCTTGAAATTGTTTTTTCTTGTTTTTACAAGTACACCGTCTACATATAATTTTTGAAGAGAATCCTGGTATGTGCCAATGACACAATGCCACGTATTTGTTGAAAAATTATTCGTGGATGTTACAAACGGATTGTTTGGATTATAAAGAATTACCTGATTGCATGGGCTGTTACCAGGGGCAAGTCCCCAGAAGAAACCGGTTTGGACATCATAGTTAATTCCAATATGGTATGTTGAATGGTAACCGGTATTCTTTTGAATTTTTCCTACTATTGATTGCGAATTAGAGCTTTCCGGAAATACCCAAGCTACCAATGAAATATTTTTTGGAGATAGTTTTCCGTTATCAGTGACCAAGATCTGGTCATCAACTCCATCGAAATGATATGCACTATTTGGATTATTAAATTTATCCGTTGTTAATAAAACACCGTTCAGAGGAGATCCATTATTTCCGTTCCCGGAGGAATCGTTCGCATTTCCATTAAAAGGGTAGTATGCTAAAAGG
>Ga0136846_1238489_pt1 | contig 13962 bp, 8 predicted proteins | sample HopSoiMetagenom2_FD_96841 | JGI IMG/M metagenome (GOLD analysis project Ga0136846, IMG submission 96841) | Grasslands soil microbial communities from Hopland, California, USA - 2 Assembly 2016 (version 4) | ecosystem: Environmental > Terrestrial > Soil > Grasslands | place: USA: Hopland...
CGATCATCAGGTGTGCGAAGTCGCGGCACACGCCCACGGTCTCGAGCAGCGTGTCGATCGCCGAGGTATTGGAGTTCGACGTGTTCGACGAGAAGGTCGTGCGCTGCAGCACCCAGTCGCGAATCGCCTGCACGCGGCTGTATCCCTGCCACTGCTGGCCGAACTCGCGCATCGCAAGTCTGTGCAGGCGATCCGATTGACAGTAGCGGCTCGGGTAGATGTAGCTCAGCACCTGCGCAGGCAGGCGCGCCACCGGAACCTCGCCGATCTGGCCCGGCTCGGCGATGTGGTGCGACAGGTCGACGGTGGCGTTGTACGCGAGCTTCAGCGGGCCGGCCAATGCCTTCACGCGCAGGTAGCGGTTGCGGGTCGCGGGGTCGGTTTCGACCCGCGGCTGCACGTCCTGGCTGAGGTGCAGCGATTCATCCACCACCCGCTGCCGTTCGGTTTGCGCGGCATGGATGTTGAAGATGAAATCGCAGCCGGGCTCGGCGATAACGTAGTCGAGTTCGAGGGCGAGCCGCAGCCTGATCATGTCAGTTCAATCGGCCGCGCATCTGCTGGCACATGTTCGTCCCGGTCACCGTCAGACGCAGGGCACCGCCGTTCCATTCGAGCCAATGAAGCGCCACGTAGTCGTCGATGAAGCCTTCGGAGACGAGATCGGCTCGCCGCCGCTGTAGCGAATCAACCGTGGCGAGAAGTTCGAGGCGCAATTGCTCGCGCCTGGAGACGGGCGGGCAGGCGATCGGCCCCGCAACGGCGGCGATGGACGGTGGGCGTTGGGTATTCATCGACATCTCCGGTAGTTGCCCCATGTTATGCCCCAAGTCGACGGTACCTGTGCAGCGCCCATGGGGATAGCGGTCGACATCCGGTCACTCGGCGCCTTGATTGCGCGCCGACAGCCGCAGAAGTCCGAATGGCCTGCGTAGCCTCTTGATTGAAGCCGCGTCAGTGTTTGTGGGTGGACAGGAGGATGTTGGTCTCGGACTGAGCAATGCCCTTCAGTTTCCGGATTCCACGCAGCGCACGCTCGAACGCTTCAAGCGTTTCAGCACGCAATTCCGCAACGATGTCCCACCGGCCGTTGGTCATGTACAGCGCTGAGATGTTCGGATTTCCCTGCAGCGCCTGCAACACATCGGACGCCTTGTCCCCCTCGGACGCGATGGTCATCAAAGCACGAATCGTCTGACCGTCTACCTGCGGCCTGAGAGGCTGAGAGGCTGAGAGGCTGAGAGGCTGAGAGTATTTCGATCATGCCCGCTCATCACGCCAAAAGGCCCCCTGCTCGTCGTTGCAAATGCTCGCCATAGCCCGGGCTATGGCTGTGCTTTGCGCCTAGATCAGGTGCCTTTTGACGTGCTGCTCGGGCACGCTCGAGAAACTCTCAGCCTCTGAGTCGCAGCGTGTAGCCCGCGATCACACCATCGCGCTCCAACCTTGCCAAGCGATTCTGTATGGTGGCGCGCGCGACTCCAAGCTTCTTCGCCAGAGTCGCCACGGGCAAGCGTGCGTTCTCGCAAAGCATTGCGATGAGCTGAGCGTCGATGTCGTCCATGGTGGCAGCCCGCTGGCTTCGAGGGCCGCCAGTCTATCGACAAACCTTCAGGAACCTTCGGATCCGAAATCCATGGCGTGCCGGTTCGCTTCGAGGCCGTGAACAGTGAGGCCCGGCTCGCCGCAGGAAACGAGCTCTTTGAAACGGGGAGTGTGCAAACTGCCGGTGACAAGCGATGAGAGTGAGCAGTTTGCTACCTATGTTTTGGCTCAATATCTCGGGACAATTCTGTCGAGGCCACGCGCAGCGCGTTTGCCCAAGAAACAAGGAAATCAAGATGACCCGCTTTGTTGATGTTGTGGATCTCCTGCGTCTCGTCGACAACTGCGGCGTGACCTGCTTCATCGAAGAGCTCGCGCAAGCTCTGCGTGAAGACTTTATTCGCTGGCACGACTTCGACAAGTCGGCCCGCGTTGCCACGCATTCGCACGTCGGTGTCATCGAATTGATGCCGGTCGCCGACAAGGGCTCGTATGCCTTCAAGTACGTCAACGGACACCCCTGCAATACCGCGGCTGGTCTGCCCACCGTGATGGCGTTCGGGGTACTTGCCGATGTCTCCACCGGGTATCCGGTGCTGCTGTCAGAACTGACGCTGACGACTGCATTGCGAACCGCCGCGACGTCCGCCCTGGCCGCGCGCGCCGTGGCTCGCCCCGACTCGAAGTCCATGGCGCTCATCGGCAACGGATCGCAAAGCGAATTCCAGGCCTTGGCCTTTCACGCATTGCTCGGCATCGAGGAAGTCCGCGTTTTCGACGTGGACCCGCATGCCACCGACAAGCTGGTCCGCAATCTCTCAACGTATCCCGAGTTGAGGGTCGTGCGTGCAACCTCAATTGCGCAAGCCGTGCGCGGTGCTGACATCGTGACCACGGTGACCGCGGACAAGGCCTACGCCACGATCCTGACGCCTGAAATGATCGAGCCCGGCATGCACATCAACGCCGTGGGGGGCGACTGCCCCGGCAAGACCGAGTTGCATCCGGACATCCTGCGTGGTGCGCGCGTGTTCGTCGAATTCGAGGCGCAAACCCGCATCGAAGGTGAGATTCAACAGCTTCCCATTGACTTCCCGGTGCAGGAGCTGTGGCAGGTTCTTGACGGCTCGGCCGTCGGCCGCGAGAACCCGGAGCAAGTGACCGTGTTCGATTCCGTCGGTTTTGCGCTCGAGGACTACACGGCGTTGCGGTACATCCACAAGATTGCCAAGGAACAGAACGTCGGGACCCCCATTGCGCTGGTCCCCGAGCTTGACGATCCCAAGGACCTCTTCGGCCTGACCGCCAACGGCCGCCGCCGCGCCGTTCTTCGTCGCGTCGCGTGAGAGCACGGTCATGCTGATCTATCACAACCCGGCGCATCGCATGCATGCGGGCCGCCAGGAAATGTTCCGCGGCCGGCTTGTTCCCTGCCACGAAGCGCCTGAACGGCTTGACCACGTCTTGGCGGAGTTGCGGCGCCGCTCAGTGGGCGAGTTGTGCACACCAGTGGTCGCTGACATGGACCTCGTGCGGCGGGTGCACACCCCCCGCTACGTGGAGTTCTTGACGCACGCCTGGGGTGAGTGGGTTGCGCAGGACCCGGCCAACGCTGAAGTCGACGTGCTGCCCTCCGTGTGGCCGGTGCGGGGATTTCGGCACGATGTCGCGCCGACCAACTTTGCCGCCCGCCTGGGACTGTTCTCGTTCGACAGCGGCACGCCTATCACGTCAGGGACATGGGAGGCGGCTATCACCGGGGCCGCATGCGCCATCGACGCCGCGCGCGCCGTCTCGTCCACGGGCGGACCACGCGCAGCGATGGCCCTCACGCGGCCTCCGGGACACCATGCCGGCACCGACCACTTTGGCGGCTACTGCTTCTTGAACAACGCGGCCCTGGCAGCCGAGACCTTGCGCGATGCAGGTGCTCAACGCGTGGCCGTCCTGGATGTCGACTATCACCATGGCAACGGAACGCAGAGCATCTTCTATGCGCGTTCAGACGTCCTGACCGTCTCCATCCACGGCGATCCGACCACCGAATACCCGTTCTTTCTCGGCTACGCCGACGAGCGTGGGCAGGACGCGGGCGAAGGCTTCAATGTGAACATGCCATTGACTTGCGGGACCGACTTCGAAGGATGGTCGCAGGCGCTCGGACAGGCGCTCGACACGGTGCGCCGTTACCGGGCCGATGCATTGGTGATCGCCTTGGGCGTGGACACCTTCGAAGGTGATCCCATCTCGCGCTTTCGGCTGCGCAGCGCTGACTATCTGCAAGTGGGGCAGGCCCTGGCTCTCGGGGGCTTGCCAACGGTGTTTGTCCTCGAAGGCGGCTATGCCGTGGCGGAGTTGGGAACCAACGTCGCGAATGTCCTGGAAGGCTTCTGCGGCTGAATTCGGGCCTTCGCGGTGGGACCGACCAACGTTGTTTGGAATTCGCTCAAGTCACGGATCGTTCTCGGAGCCTGGGCGGTCAACGCCCCGGCCTTGATGAGGAGGAAATCACTCACCGTTCAGATTCAGTCGATGTAGGACAGTGGCAGTTCCCAATTATTCAAGCGTGGGCACCGGCGGCTCGCGCCCGCGCGGCGGCCCAGTGCTGCACGCCTTGCAGGATGGGCTCGATCAGAACCGACACCTCCTGCAAGCGCGCGTCGACCGCTGATGCATCGCCGGCGCAGCACGCCTGCTCGAGTGCGAGGGCGGCTTGCCGCAGCCCATTCATACCGAGCGTGCCCGCGACCGACTGAAGGTCGTGCGCCATCCGCCGCGCCGCGGCCGTGTCGCCTACTGTCCGGGTTGAGGCGAAACGCGCCACGAAATCCCGGTCGGCATCAAGGAAACGTTGCAGCGTTCTCGCAAACAGGGATTCGTTGGAACCCAGGCGCTCCAGCGCGGCGGTCGCGTCCACTCCCGGCAGCGATCGGAAGTCCGCGCCGGTGGCGTTCGCTTCGGTGGACTGTGCCGCATGCGTGTGCGGCGCGAGCCATTTGGCCAGCGTAGCGAACATCTCGTCGATGTTGATCGGCTTGGCGATGTGGTCGTTCATGCCCGCCGCGAGCACGGCCTCGCGGTCGCCGACCATGGCGTTGGCCGTCATCGCGATCACCGGCAGCGCTCGCAACTGCGGCTGCTGGCGCAACGCCCGAGTCGCGGCGTAGCCGTCCATGACAGGCATCTGGCAATCCATCAGCACCGCATCGAAACGCTCGCGGGCCAGCATATCCAGCGCCTGCTGCCCGTCGCTGGCGACCTTGACGGCGACACCTGCGCCATTGAGCAGATCGACCGCGAGTTCCTGGTTGATCGCGTTGTCCTCGACCAGCAGGATGTGGGCTCCGGCCAGTGCTGCCCGATGGTCGAGCAGGGCCTCTTTGCGGCGCACGTCGCGGATGGGAGCCAAGGGCGCGCGTCCGAGAGCCGTGGTGCAGGCATCGAGAAGCGCGGAGGGCGTGACCGGCTTGGCCAGCAGCGCAGCGACTTGCAGCTGCTGCTCCACCAGGCGCTGCCGCATCTCTTCCCGGCCAAAGGCCGTGGTCATCAATACGACCGGTGCGGGGTGCCGCAACGTCGTCCGTTTGGCCAGCGCCTGGACGCAGGCCACCCCGTCCATGCCAGGCATCCTCCAGTCCAGCATCAGCAACTGGTAGGGCGCGTCGCTCGCGTCGGCCTGCTCCACACGTCGCATCGCCTCTTCGCCGCCGGCGGCGGTGTCGACCCGCAGGCCCAGCACCTGGCTCATCGCGGTGAGCACGACGCGCGCGGTGGCGTTGTCGTCCACGACCAGCGCGCGGATGCCGCGCACCGCCTCGCCGCTCCACCGTGGCGGCTGCTCGGCGGAGCCCGGTTGCAGTTCGAAGTGCAGCTCGAAGTGGAAGCAACTGCCATGGCCGGGCGCACTCTCGACCGCGAGTTCACCACCCATCAGATGCACCAACTGCCGACTGATCGCCAGCCCAAGCCCGGTGCCGCCGTAGCGCCGGCTCGTCGAGGCGTCCGCCTGCGTGAAAGGCTGGAACAGCCGCTGCTGCTGTTTGAGGCTCATGCCAATTCCGCTGTCGCGCACCTCGAAACGCAGCCGGGCCGATGCGCCGTCCTGTTCGAGCACCTGCACCGTCACGACGACCTCGCCATTGTCAGTGAACTTAACCGCGTTGTTGCCCAGGTTGAGCAGCACCTGGCCCAGCCGCGACGGGTCGCCCACCAGTGCCGTCAGCGTCTGCTCCGGCATGTCGAGCAGCAGCTCCAGGCCCTTCTCCTCGGCCTTCATGCTCAGCAGGTTGAGCACGTTTTCCATCGCGGCGCCGAGTTCGAACGGAATCGACTCGATGTCGAGCTTGCCGGCTTCGATCTTTGAGAAGTCGAGGATGTCGTTGATGATGCCCAGCAGTGATTCGGCCGAGGCGTGCGTCTTCTGAATGTAGTTGCGCTGCTGCGCGTCGAGGCCGGTTTGCAAGGCCAAGTAGGACATGCCGAGAATTGCGTTCATGGGCGTGCGGATCTCGTGGCTCATGTTCGCGAGGAACTCGCTCTTGGATCGGCTCGCGGCATCGGCCGCATCTCGCGCCAGCAGAAGTTCCGCCGTGCGCTGCTGTACGGTGTCTTCCAACTGGTCCTTGTGACGAAGCAAAGCTTCTTGCGCCTGCTTGCGCTCGGTGATATCCATTCGGATTCCCAGCATCCGCGTCGCCTTTCCCTGCTGATCGCGTTTGATGCCGATTCCTTGGACATGCTGCCAGCGGTAGCTACCGTCGGCGTGGCGCATCCTCGCCTCATACGCATAGTTACCGAAATTCCCGGACATCACATCCTGCGTTTTTCTGGCAAAGAGTGCCCGATCATCTGGATGCAGCCGATCCACCCATTCCGCCCGATCTCCCGGCCCACCTTTCGGCTCGTAGCCAAGCATGGTGTAGTAGGTGGGGGAGGCCAACCATTGATCATGTTCCACGTCCCAGTCCCAGGTGCCGATGCCGGTCGCCTCGAGGGTCAGCCGCAGGCGCTCTTCGCTTTCCTGCAATGCCTCATGAGCCAGGGCATTCTCCAGCGAGATGGCGGCCTGGGAAGCCAGCAGTTCCATGACCGCCACCCGCTCCGGGGTGAAGGCATGCGTGACGAGATTGTTTTCGAGATAGAGCACGCCGATCAGCGCCGACTGCCGAAGAATGGGCAGGCACAGCACGGACTTGGGATGCCGTTGTGCGAAGCAAGGGTCGGCCGAGAATGGGTGTGGTTCGGCCGCATCCATCAGCAGCACAGGCTCCCGGCTGCGCCGCACGTAATTGAGGATGGCGGCGGGTAAGGATGCGCCCGGCGGCGTGTGAGGGGGATGCTGCTCCACCCGCACCGTCTGCTGCTCGACCTGCGCGTCTGCCACCAGCTGCAACGCTTCTTCACGGGCCAGCAGGAGGCAGCCGGCCTGGGCGCCGGCGTTCTCCAAGATGATGCGCATCAGCGTATCGATCACTTCGTCGAGCACGATCCGGCTGGAGATGGCTTGCGAGGCTTTCGTCACCGACAGCATGTCGAGTCGGGTTTCGCCTTCAGCCGGCCTGTCGAGCGCACGCATTGCGCGCGCGCGAAATTGCGGATGACGCTCATCGAGCTGGCGTACCTTTCCGTGGGCGCCCCAGCGCGCATAACAGTGACATGCCTGTTCCAGATACGCATTGCCGGGAGGCGCAAGCCCGCGTGCAAAATAGAATCCGGCGGCCAGTTCGCTGGCGATGGCTTCGTCCTGTACGAAGCCGTTCTCGCGGGCCGATTGAATGGCGTTTTCGTACAGATGCATCGCTTCAGCATCCCGCCCTTCGAGGCGGGCGATTTCGGCCGAGATCAGCGCAAATTTGTCGTGGGCCGTGGGCGCGCAGTTCTGCGCCCGTTCGTGCAACTGCGCCTGATGCTCCAACAGCAGTTCGCGCCATTCGCACTGCTCGTCGGTGGACGCACCCTCGTAAAGGGCCGCAGCGACCAGTGCGGCGTAGTACTGGTACTCGAGCAACAACACGGGCATGTTTGTCATGGTCCACGACAGCGCTTTCGTCTTTTGAACCGCCTCGCGGGCGGCGACATGGTCGCCCGACAGGAAGCACCCCTGCATCTTGAGGAGCCAGTACTGGCAAACCACTCTGGGGGTCCTGCCCTCGCCCAGTCTCGCCTCGAACGCCGCCTCGTCGCACGTGCTCCCATCCAACGCGTCCGGTCCCGCCCGTACATCGTCGAAGGAGGGCAGGCGTGCGGTTTTGCCTTGCAGGCTGACGATGAAGCGCTGCTGGCTGACGATCATGTCCACGCAATCCTGGTATTTCACCTTACGAGCAAATTCCAGGCCCTTTTCAGACTCACGCCATACGGCGTCGAGGGGAGCACCTTGTAGGAGATGTGCTTGGGCCATATTGACCCAAGCGTTGCAAGCGTAGAAAAAATCGCCCGTCTCGCACCCCGCGCGAACAGCCACCGCAGCCAATTCGATCGGCACATTGAGCGGTTGGGTCCACGGGGCATTGATCGCCGCACAGAGGTAGACCTTTGCCCTGTAGCTAGCGAAACCGTATTTGTCGACAAGTTCACAGCCGAGCTTGCCGAAACGATGGGCGTCGGCGTAACGGTGAAAGAAGCCGCAGTGCGCTGCGAAGCTGCCGCAAGCCCATGCGGATGCTCCGGTGATGCCGTGTTGCAGGCTAAGGTTCATCACCCGGCAAGTGAGCAGGGAAAACAATTGGGGGTCAAGAAAGTGTGTCGCGGGTGCCAGCACCGCGAGGATATCCATGGCGGCTTGGATCTCCGGACCAGTTGCCAGCGGCAAGTCGATGAGGCTCTCGATCGACCGCTCGCCGAGCGCTTGCCACACTTGCTCATACTCGCCCTGGGCCTGATCCTGAGTCGGATGCACCGGCAGGTCGATGCCGAATTCGCGCAAGCACGCCAGTCCACTTTCGATGGCTTGCGTGTTCTCCGCTTTGATGAGGTGCAGGTCGACTTTCAGCCGGTAGGCAGCCGCCTGGTCGAGCTTCGAGGTGGCGGTGCGCAGCAGCGTGGCGATGAATCGCTTGGCGATGTCGAAGTCGCCTCGCAAGAGTTCGCATTCAGCGCGCTCGAGCCAGAGGTCAAACTGCAGTTCATACCGGCCTTTCCAATCCGCCTCGTCGAACAAGACCATGCCGGCCGCCAGATAGCCGCAGGCCGATGCATATGCCGCGGACGCCTTGGCCTTGCGCCCGGCGCGCAGATGAATTTCGGCCACGCGCACCTTTTCGTCCGGGTCGCTCAGCAGCGCAGCGCCCCGGTTGAAATGGGTCGCGACATCGAACAGATGAACATCAATCTCGTCCGCCGTCATGCGGGCGGCCAGCGTGCGGCCGAAGTGCAGGTGGACTTCGGCACGGCGCGCTTCGGGAATCAACGCATACGCGGCCTGCTGAATCCGGTCGTGCAAGAATTTGCCATGCCCGTCGGCAAGCACAATCAAATCTTCATGGACCGCCGCCCACAGGCGCTGCCCGGTTTCGTCTTCGGCCAGTCCGCCGGCCAGCGCGAGGTGGCGCAGGTCGAACTTGTTGCCAAGGCACGCGGCCAGTTGCAGCACTTCTTGCGCAGGCTGGGGCAGCCGCCGCATCTTGCCGGCCATCAGGTCGGCCACATTGTCGGCAAAATCCCGGCTCTTGATTTGCGCCAGATCCCACCGCCACGCATGCTCGTGCGGATCGTGCCGCAGCACCCCTTCCTTGTACAAGGCATCGAGGAACTGGGTAAAGAAGAACGGGTTGCCCTCGGTGCGCTCGAAGATCACGCGTGTGAGCGGCGCGCAGGATGAAGATGGCGCATGCAGCGTGTCGGCGACCAGTTGATTCAGATCCAGGACCGACAGCGGCGCGAGCCGGATGTCGATCACGGCGCCGCCATGGCGGATCGCTTCCAGCATGGCCGTCAGCGGATGGACGGCATCCACCTCGTTGTCGCGGTAAGCGGCAATGAGCACCAGGAAACGCGTGTCCGGCTGGGTGAGCAAATGCTCAATGAATTGCAGGCTGGCCGCATCGGCCCATTGCATGTCATCGAGGAACAGCGTCAGCGGGTGTTCTGGACTGCTGAACACCGCCAGGAAGCGCTGGAACATCAGGCGGAACCGGTTTTGCGCCTCGATTGGCGGCAGCGCCGCTACCGGCGCCTGCGGGCCGATGATGAGTTCCAGCTGCGGCAGGACATCGACGATCAACTGGCCGCTGACGCCGACGGCGACCTGGATCTGCTGGCGCCAGGCGGCGACCCGCTCCTCGCTCTCGGCCAACAGTTGCTGCACCAGATCGCGCAATGCCTGCGTGAGGGTGGCGTACGGGATATCGCGCTGGTACTGGTCGAACTTGCCGGCAATGAAATAACCCCGCTTTGCCACGATCGGTTGCTGCAATTCACCGACGAGCGCGGACTTGCCTATGCCCGAGTAGCCCGACACGGCGACCAGCACCGGTTGACCGGTTGCCACCATTCGATCGAACGCGGCCAGCAGCGCCGCCCTTTCCTGACCTCGTCCGTACAGCTTGCGGGGAATGTGAAAACGATCGGACGCATCTTCGGTGCCGAGCGGAAACGAATCGATGCATCCGCATGCCTGCCATTGCAGCAGGCACCGCTCGAGATCGGCCTGCAGCCCGTGTGCGCTTTGGTAGCGGTCTTCTGGCAACTTGGCCAGCAGTTTCATGACAATGTCCGAGACTGCTTCAGGGATCGGCGCCATCGTGCAGGCTCGCGGCGGCAAGCGTGCAATATGGCAATGTGCCCATTCCAAGGGGTCGTTGGCGGAAAACGGCAACTCCCCTGTCAGCATGCGATAAAGCGCGATTCCCAGCGAATAGAAATCGGTCCGGTAGTCCACTGGACGATTCATGCGCCCGGTCTGCTCAGGCGACACATAAGCCCAGTCGCGGCCGACTGCCGTGCGGGGGAAAGCGTCCCCGTCGCGGGCCATCGCGCGGCTCAGGTCCGCCAGTTTCAGCTGCACCCGGTCGTCGGCCTGGGCCAACAGAAAGTTAACTGGGCGCAGGTCGCCATGCACGATACCGGCCGCATGGAGCGCCGCCAGGGCGCGGGCCACCTGGAGGGCCAGGGTCAGCACCACCGGCAGGGAGAGAGGCGGCGAATGCGCCAGCACGGCGTCCAGGCCCTCGCCGGCAAAAGGCTCCAGGACCAGGGCCGAGCGCGCACTTTCCTCGAGCAGGGCCATCGGTTTGATGATCTCGGGCACATCGAGGGATTGCAGCAAGACATATTCCTGCCGCAGGCCACCGGCGGCGTTCTCGTGTGCGGGGAGCTTGAGCAGAGCGGTGGTGCCGCCAGGCACCTCTCGGGCAAGGTAAACGGGGCCGCCGGCTGTCACCCCTATCTGCTCAAGAATCTGATAGTCGCCTATGTTCATCAGACTGGCACTTTCTCAAGGGGCTTACAGGCAGACTTCTGATTCTTCGCGCTGCTCCATCGCGGCCTAACCAGCCATCGCCTTTGCCTGACCCCCGTCAGGATGACTATACACACGGGTAGCCGTGTGCCCAATCCCACCCATGTGCACGCGGCCTCGGCTGAACTCGATCCGGGTCCACGGACCTATTGCCCCCCAACAGAGTCAGCTTTGCGGCTTGCAATTCGATGACCTGACTGACAGCTGTGGGTCGGCACCTGCCCCCTCGGGTGGCTCGAGGCGCAAAGCTAAGGACCTGGCCCAAAACAATTTTCCGTTTTGGGCCATGTCTTAATGAGCCGCGTTCTTCTTGGCGGTTTGCTCGATCCAGTCGGCGAACGCCGCGATGAACTGATCCACGAACTTCTTCGTCTCGGGCTTCTTGATCGCCCCCGCGTCATCGAACAGATCGCCTGCGCCGCCGATATAGGCCTCGGGTTGCTGCAGCGCCGGCATGTTGAGAAAGACCAGAGACTGGCGCAAATGCTGGTTAGCGCCGAAGCCGCCGATCGCGCCTGGCGAAACCGAGATCACCGCAGCCGGCTTCTCATTCCAGGCGCTTTGTCCATACGGCCGCGATGCGATATCAATCGCGTTCTTGAGAACGCCGGGCACGGAGCGGTTGTATTCCGGCGTCACGAAAAGCACCGCATCGGCCGCGGCGATCTTGCGTTTGAACGCCGCCGAGGCTTCAGGTGGGTGGGCATCGTCGTCCTGGTTATAGAGAGGAAGCTGCCCGATCTCGACAATCTCGAACGAAAGCCCCGGCAGCGGGCTGGCGACAATGGCCTTGGCAAGTTTTCGGTTGAAGGAGTCCTTTCGAAGACTACCGACAACGACGGCGACACGGCGTGGAGTGGCCATGGAATTCCCTTCAGAGGTGGTGCACGGCAAGCAAGCATGATCCTCCACCGCCCGGGCGTGTATAGGCTACCCCTGCAATAAACGAGGTTTTCACCAGCTGCGTCGAAGGCTGGCATGGGCTTTTGGATTCGACGAGGTAGCCGCAGCGCACGAGGCTGTCGCGTCTTCCTCTGGCAACATGGATCGGATGAACCTCCAGAAGGCGATCGCGCAATCTGTAAAGGCTTCCAGCTCGCAGCTCCGCTGGGGAAGCGCAAGAATTCCCGCCAGCGTAGGCTGGCATTCAGGTCGCGCACAAACATGCGTGCAGGCATAGGATCTATTCACTTTGCGCGCGCCGAGATGTCCAGTTCGAAAGGAACACCCTTGGTCGATTCATTTGTGAGCGGTTCCTTGCCGCTCGACTCCGCCGGACTGCAATCCGCAGTCGACTCCCTCGGTGTGAAGGTCCCGGAGTTCTGGGCAATCCTCACCGTCGAAACCTCCGGCTGCGGCTTCCTGCCCGACCGACGACCGAAAATTCTTTTCGAGCGGCACATCTTCAGCGAACGCACCGGCCACAAATTTGACGCCGGCCATCCAGACCTCAGCAACAAGCAAGCCGGCGGCTACGGCCAGGGGGGCGCCGCGCAATACAAGCGACTGGCCGCGGCCATTGCGCTCGACCGCCGCGCCGCGCTGGAGAGCACATCATGGGGCATAGGCCAGGTGATGGGCTTCAATGCGGTGATGGTGGGTTATGGCGACGTCGAGAAGCTGGTGTCCGACATGTGCGCTCGCGAATCTGCTCAAGTGATCGCGATGGCCGCCTTCGTCAAGGCCAACAAACTTGCCGGCGCGCTGCGCACGCACGACTGGGCGCGCTTCGCGGCGGGCTACAACGGCTCGGACTATCGGATCAACAACTACGACACCCGGCTTGCATCCTCGTATGAGGCGCTGGATCGAGGCGCGCTGCCTGATCTGGACGTTCGCTCGGGGCAGATCTACCTGACCTACCTGGGCTTCGACCCGCGGGGTGTCGACGGCATGATGGGACGCATGACGCGATCGGCCATGAACGAATTTCAGCTTGAGCACGGGCTGCCGAGAACGGACTTCTTCGACACTGCAACCTTGAGTGCATTGCGCATGGCGATGAACTGAAGGACGAGGTCGCCCGTGCACGCTACGGCCATTGATCCGCGCTACTTCACGTACATGACCCGCTTGCCCAGCAGCTTGCCATCCGCGCGATCGAGCACATTCACGGTGGTCTGCCTGGGCTTGAAGCCCTCGGGCAAAGGCAGGCTGCCGCGCACGCTCTCGTAGGCGCCCATGGAGATGGCGACCGGCTTCAAGCTGGTCGTGGTGTCAAGGCCTCGTGCAGACGTGCCCGTGAGCATCAACTGCATGACACCCGTCAAAGGTGTGTTCCCCGCACGGTCGCGAGTGAGTACCACGTCATAGGCGAGAACGCCCCCTTCCACCGAGAAGCGCGCGGCGCGGACTTCGACGTCGCCGCCACGCGGATCGGGCGGCAAGGAGGCCACAACTGACGAGACGACCTGTTGCAATCTCTCACCGCTCTCGCGGCTGGCAGAGAGTTCGTCGGCCAATTTTTTCTTGTCGTTGAAAGCAACTTCGAGCCGCTTCGTCGTGCTATCAAGCTCGCCTTTCAAGTGCAAGCGCTCGTTTTCGGCCTTGTCGAAAGAGTCGCGCAATTTCTCAGACTCCTCGGCGGAAAGGCGCGGCGGCAGGTATCGTTGCTGAACCAGCACGACCCCACCGGCGCCAATGGCGGCACCTGTAAGCAAAAGAACCAGCCAGCGCGGCATCAGCCGGCGCGAGCGCCGACGGCCGTAGGGCTCGAAGGCCACGGGTTTGAATGTTCCGAACATGCAATGTCTGTACGCAGTGTGTTTGCTACAGGGTACAGCTGACCGGCACAGCGACTGCAACATGATGTGGCAGGCGCAGCCCCCGTCCAGCCGCAGCCGGCTCAGAGGCTGAGATTTTTTCGATCATGCCCGCTCATCACGCCAAAAGCCCCCTGCTCGTCGTTGCAAATGCTCGCCATAGCCAAGCTATGGCTGCGCTTTGCGCCTAGATCAGGC
>Ga0136846_1240127_pt1 | contig 13957 bp, 7 predicted proteins | sample HopSoiMetagenom2_FD_96841 | JGI IMG/M metagenome (GOLD analysis project Ga0136846, IMG submission 96841) | Grasslands soil microbial communities from Hopland, California, USA - 2 Assembly 2016 (version 4) | ecosystem: Environmental > Terrestrial > Soil > Grasslands | place: USA: Hopland...
GACTCTGACGACGCGCACGTCGGAGCCGCTGTCTCCGCTGGTCATGATCGCGGCTCGTGTGTCGTCCAGAAACGCAACTTCGTCTGCCGCGACAGTGCTCAACGGGCCAGTTGCCGGACCGATGTGAAACGTGGAGACGTTCTCGGACGCGTCCTCGTCTTCGCTGCGGCTCACCGCAATCGACCCGCCGTGTGGCGAGACCCGAAGCTCGCCGACATCGAACGTGACGGCGAGTGCACTGAGCGGTGAGCTGTTCAGGAGCTTGAAGGGCAGTGGCCTGGCAGTGACGAGGAACGGGTCCTTGCTGAACCGCTCCACAAACCACGACGATCCGGCAGCGGCGGCAAAGAGTGCCGGAATGGCGAGCAGCAGGGCAGCGTATCTAGCGACTCGCAGCCGGAACGACGCCAGGGCGCCGGAGAGGGCCACCAGCATCACTGTGGCGGCCCAATTGGCGCGAGCCGTCTGGTGGAGCCGGACAGGATCGACCCCCTGGGACAGGAATCCGGCGAACGACATCCCGGCCAGAATGCCCAGGAGCACCAGCGTTCTCGTCACGGCCGGTGGCGAGGCGTCGTCCCGCTTCAGCCGCCCGAGCGCAATCAAGCCGCCGCCAACGAACACCAGTGCCGCCGCAATCCATGGTGCGGCGAGTCCGTTCGCGTCACGCAGAACCAGGAGCGCAGCCGCCATTGCAGCGGCGCCCGCGGCAAAGAGGGTCGGCGCGGCGCATCGCGACGCGGCCAGCAGTGTGACCAGAGCGAACGCGAATTGCCCTGCGGCCAGTCCCACGATCGCAGCCATCGCGGTAAACAGGCGCGCCGCCACCGGCGTGACGGACGGAACGTTGACCGGCTGCGACAATTCACCATCCACGGCGTCGAGAATCTGCTGCGCACGCTCGACGTCGACGGGCGCCAGCGGCATCTCCCAGCGACGTCCGTTCGCCTCGACAGCCACGAGTCGCATCGCGCCAGACGTCCGCGCCTCCAGTCTCAGTTCGGTGAGATGCGCGTAGGTGAACCGGTGAGTCACCGCGTCGCCTTCCTGCCAGACGAGGTGTCCTCGCTCGAACGTCACGGCCGCGCTTCCGTACGCCGCAGCAAACTGTGCCGGTGAGTCGAGTCCCGGAGCTGCTGTTCCGGCTGCCGCGCGGATGTCGCGCAGCCGCCGGGCAAGGCTCGGGTGCGTCGCCTGACGCTCGCGCTCGAGGTCCCACCGGCGCGGAATACGCGCGAACTCGTACAGCCTGGTCAATGCGCTCGCGAGTGCCTCGGCATCGCCGCAGAGCGTTACGGCGCGGATATCACTCGCGGTTTCGTTTCTCTGCCGGTGTCGCGCCCGCAGCACGAGGACCATCACCATGGCGAACGGCCAGAAAGCACCGCAGACGAACCACGCGGCACCGGGTGAAGCGACTTGCGCGAGCGCCGCAAGCGCCGCGCCGGCCGCGATCAGAACGACTGTCCCGGCGTTCATGCGCCGCATGCGCAGCCGATCGTAGTATTCGAGGTGCGCCAGTTCGTGCGCGCAAATCGCCACGATCTCATTCGTCTCGAGCCGCGCGAGGAGCGTGTCCGTGAAGATCACGCCGGCACCGCGCAGCGCGGGCACTGCCACCGCATTCGCGATCGCACCGCCGCCGAGGTCGACGTACTCGAAACGCGGCGCTGGAATTCCAGACGCGGCAACCATCGCGTTGAACGAGGAAAGCAGCACGCCGTCTTGAAGCGGACGCGCGCGCATCAGCCATCGAAGCACGTGCGCCGATCGCGCATGCCAGATGACGAGCAGTGCGGCGAGCAGCACTGCGACCATCGAACCGCGCGAACCTCCACGAAGCGAGAGGTAGGGAAGAAGCGCGAGCAGGATCCAGCAGCCGAAAAGTGCGACGATCAATCTCGCGTAGAACGACAGGTACGCGAACACGCTCCATGTCTCACCGTAGAGCCGCTTGCGCAGCGGATATGCCGCAAGGAGCCGCGCGACCATCAGCAGGGGCAGCGTCCAGAACGCCCAGGAGGGTAGGCCGGCGATCAGCACGGCGCAGCATGCCGCCGTCGCCTGCACATTGCGGCGGCGATTGGCCGCGAGACGTTCAGGCAGCGCTGGATCGTCAACGGCGCGTGCGAGCGGACCGCCCCACCATAGCCGCAGGATCGCAGGCAGCAGTGCAACGAAAACGGCGAGCAGTCCGGTGGCCGGTGACTCGGTCAGCATGCGTGTCAATTGACGTGAACCCCGGTGACACCGCAATGGACGTGCCGCCATACAGCTCCCGCTATACATAGAGGAGGCTGCGACGAGGCTGCCCACGAGCCCACCAAAACGACACACGAATTACACTTCCGCTAAAATGCGTCGATGAAGAAATCGATCATTGCGCTGATGTTTTCAGCGATATTTCCGCACTCGTCCGTCGAGCAGGACAGCGCCATGCTTCAGCGCACTGACGCGCCGCCGCACGGGGTGTGGGTTGACTCTCTGGATCTCAGCAAGGTGCCGATCAGGCGGCCGCGCCGCCAGCGCGGCGCGGCGACCGCGCCTCCGCCCCAGAACTTCGCGCTCGGCGGGGTGACATACCCGCATGCGCTGCCGCTCGCGACTGACGGCGACATCGCGATCGACCTCGGCGGCCACGCCACAAGATTCACGTCGATGGTTGGCATTGACGATAGTGTGAAGACCGGCGGCAGCGTCGTGTTCGGCATCTGGGTTGACGGCAAGAAAGTCGCCGAGACAGAGGTGATGCGCGGCGGCGGAACGCCAAAACCGATCTCGGCGGATCTCACCGGAGCGAAGCGCCTCGTACTCGCGACGATCGATGCGAACGACGGACCTGCAGGCGACACGTCGGAGTGGGGCGGCGCACTGATTCTGATGAACCCCGACAGCCAGGAACAGCCGCGTGTCATCCCGGCAGGGAGCGAGCCGGTGCCTTCAATCGCGTCAAGTCGCTCGGCCGCGCCGATGATCAACTATCCGCGCGTCACGGGCGCCACGCCCGGCCGCCCGTTCCTGTTTCGCATTCCCGCATCGGGCACGGGACCGCTCACGTTCGCTGCGACGAAGTTGCCGGAAGGCCTGACGCTCGACGCGAATACCGGGATCATCACGGGCGCATTGAAGCAGGCGGGACGGACGGACGTGCCGGTCACCGTGAAGGGAACCGACGGGCGGAGCGCCAGCGCCGTGATCACGATCGTCGGCGGACCCAGGTCGCTGGCACAGACGCCGCCCCTGGGCTGGAATTCGTGGAACGTCTGGGCCGCGCAAGTCGACGATGCAAAGGTGCGCGCCGCGGCGGATGCCATGGTGAGCACCGGGCTCGCCGCGCAAGGCTACACCTACATCAACATCGACGACGCATGGGAAGGGCAGCGCGCGGCGGACGGCGAGATCACGTCGAACGAGAAATTCCCGGACATGAAGGCGCTGAGCGACTACGTTCATGCCAGGGGCCTGAAGATCGGTCTCTACTCCTCACCTGGTCCGCGCACCTGCCAGGAGCGGTTCGCCGGAAGCTATCAGCACGAAGAGCAGGACGCGCGCACGTGGGCGAAGTGGGGGTTCGATTACATCAAGTACGACTGGTGCTCGTACTCCGACATCGAGGCTGCGCGCGAGCAGACGCCGCTGCCTGGGTTGAAGAAGCCCTACGTGATCATGCGCGCGGCGCTCGATCGGCTGGATCGCGACTTCGTGTACTCGCTCTGTCAGTACGGCTGGGGAAACGTATGGGAGTGGGGGCAGGAGGTCGGCGGCAACCTGTGGCGCGTCACGGGCGACATCACCGATACGTGGCCCTCGATGTCGGGCATTGGCTTTCAACAGACCGGGCACGAGAAGTATGCGGGGCCCGGCCACTGGAACGACACTGACATGCTCGTCGTCGGGCAGGTTGGCTGGGGACGCGGGCCGGCCCCGCGTCCGACGAATCTCACGCCGAGCGAACAGCTGACCCATATGTCGTTGTGGGCGCTGCAGGCGGCGCCGTTGCTGATCGGCGCCGATCTCTCGCACGCCGACGACTTCACGATCAACCTGCTCGGCAATCGCGAAGTCCTCGCCGTCAATCAAGATCCGTTGGGGAAGGCTGCCGCGCGTCTCGCGAGCGACACCTGGACCCAGGTGTGGGCCCGTCCCCTGGCCGATGGGACCATGGCGGTTGGATTGTTCAATCGCGCGCCGGAGCCGATGCCGATCAGCGTCAAGCTCGCCGACATCGGTCTAGCGGGAAACCAGCCGGTGCGGTCGCTCTGGAGCCAGAAGGATCTACCGACCGCGACCAACGTCTACGAAACGACCGTGCCGCGGCACGGTGTGGCGTTCGTGAAGATCGGCGCTGTTCAGAACCGGACGACGCCGCCGAAGTAAGGTCCTTTCAGGGTCATCGTGCCCTGATCCAGCTTGACCTTGTAGAAGACGTCGAGAGAGCGATAGCCGAGTTGCGCGCCAAAGTGATCGGTGAAGTTGACCGTGCCGTACAGGTCGAAGTCGTAGTAATTGCCGCCGTATTTCTCAGGGTCCGCGGTTGCATCCGGCAGCTTGAAGAAGCTGAACTCACCGGTGATCGAGATGTTCGGGACGACATAGCCGCGACCGATCACCCCGATTGCCGGGATGGGCGCTTTCGCTTCGGTGAACTCGCTGAGCCCGAGCAGCGGCGCTGAAAGCGTCGCGTTCACATTGGTGTACTTGGCTTCGAGCAGCATGCCGACAAAGCCGCGATCGGCGTAGACGAAGTCCCACTCGTACCCGAAGCGATACGCCTTCCACTGCAGGTCCGTCGTGACCGGGAGGCCCAGCGAGAAACGCTGCCCGTTGAACACGACCGTGCGCGTGACGGTCTTCTGGGCGGTGTATTCGATGGGCGTGTACTCGAAACGGAACTTGTGCTTCGTCGCTGGGCGCAGCACGATTTTCAGTTGCTTGAAGTTCTCCTTCTCGATGCCGAGGTCGTTGACGAAGTCGATGGTATCGCCTGCGATGCCGAGCGACTCGCTCGAGATGGCGATCGCCGGGGAGGGGTTCCAGATCGATCCGCCAAGCTCGACGTGATAGGTCTCGCCGGTGGCGCGATCCGACCCGAGGCGGTGCGCGCCATACTGGGCGGCGGCGGGTGACGCGGCAGACAGGCCGGCAAACAGATAGACAATCGCAATCAAACGGATGCGCATGAGTGTTCTCGCCCCGTAAAGTTTCGTGGAAACAGTTTCGCAGGAGCCTGCTGAGAGAGGCCTCGTCAGGATAACACGGCGATGCGTGGTGCGCGGTGTGAGGTTTGCGGCCCCGACGGGGCGCCGGAGATCGGACATCTGATGCTTCTTTCTTCGTCGGATATCGGCGCCTCGGACCCCCGGCTTTAGCGACCATGATCGTAGGCGGCCGAGCGGAGCTGGCCCGCTGCGATCCCTCAGAATCCATGCTGTATACTGCGCGGGCAACACGCGAGGTGGAGGTACTCCTTAATGCCGAAGGCCCGCTCCCGTCCCGTGCGCCCGTCAGAGGAGGGGCCGCACGTTGAACGTGCATATCGCAATCTCAAGGCCGGAATCGTCGAGGGTCGCTACCGTCCCGGCGCGCCGCTCTCCGAGGTCTCGCTCGCCGGCGAGCACGGCATGAGCCGGACACCCATCCGCGAGGGGCTTGCACGGCTGTGGCAGGAGGGGTATCTCGAGCGCGTCCTCGGCCACGGATATTTCGTCTCCCGCGTTACGGTCCAGCAGATCCACGATACCTTCGACGTGCGGCGGCTCCTCGAAGGCGCGGCCGCGAGCCGGGCGGCCGAACTCGCGAACGACGACGATGTCGAGCGTCTCCGGCGGCTGGCCGCCGTGCCGATCGCGTCGCATCAGGATTACCGCCTGGCCGAGTCCGCGAATGTGCAGTTCCACCTCGCGATCGCGAAGTGTGCCCGCAACGATCTCGCGCTCGAGCTGATCGAGCGATGTCTTGCCCAGGTCGATCGCTTCATGCTGCTCGGCGTCAGCTTCGGTCCGTTCCAGCAAGGGGCGACGAGAGCCCACCTGGAAATCGTCGACGCGATCGCGCGTCACGACCCCGTCACCGCTCGTACCCGCATGGAGGAGCACCTCGATTGCGGGAGCCGGCTGATGAAAGAAGCGCTCATGCGCGGCCATCTCGCGGTCTCCATGTAGCCGCTACCCGCCTGCACCTCCTGCCAGCCAGTACCACCACCCACGACCGCGGTATTCCGCTTGCTGTATACCAGGTGTATATCCGAGCTGGTCGTGCTGAACTGCCGCTCAATGAACAACATACGCTCATGCACGACGGTCCGGAATCCATGAAATAGAACCGCGGGTTCCAAAACGTCGAATCGTAGGTCGGAGGAGTTTTCGAAATGCATCGCGTCTTGATTGGTTTGCTGATCGCGCTGTCGGTCACGTCTGTCTCGAGCGCGCAGCAGGGCACAACCGAGCTGCGCGGCCGCGTGGTCGACACGCAGGGAGCTGTTCTGCCGGGCGTCAGCGTCGTCGTGCGCAACCAGGCAACCGGGATGGTCCGTGAAACCGTCAGCGGCTCCGATGGAGCATTCATCGCCAGCGGCATCGTCCCTGGCACGTACGAAGTCACCGCGGAGCTGCAGGGGTTCAAGAAGTTCAACCGGAAAGACCTGTTGCTCGAAGTCGGCAAGACCGCGTCGATTGACGTGAAGATGGAGGTCGGCTCGCTCGAAGAGACGGTGACCGTGTCGGCCGAGTCGCCGCTCGTCGACGTGACCTCCAAGGAGATTGGCGGCAACATCACCAACCAAACGCTGGTGCAGCTGCCGAGCGTCAACGGCAACTTCGTCGGGTTCGTCGGCCTGTTGCCCGGCATCGTGCCGTCAATCAGCACGGAATCGTTCGGCAGCGACTCGATCAGCGTCAACGGACAGGACCCGCGCAACAACAACTACATGCTCGACGGCGGCAACAACAACGACGACGTCATCGGGCAGCGGGCGGGCACGCAGGCGCGGACGCCGATTGAAGCGATCCAGGAGTTCCAGGTCATCACGAACCAGTTCGATGCCGAGTTCGGCCGGACCGGTGGCGCGGTGATCAATGCGGTGACCAAGCAGGGCACGAACCAGATCCGCGGCAGCGCGTTCGGGTACTTCCAGCGCGGCGACCTCACGGAGACGGACTTCTTCGCGAAGGAGAAGGGGCTCCCGAAGCCCGACACCAAGTACAACCGCTGGGGCGGAACCGTTGGTGGCCCGCTCGTGAAGGACAAGCTGCACTACTTCAGCAGCCTCGAGCGCTTCTCCATCGATCGACCCAACACGATCAATATCCCCGCGCGTCCTGATTTGAACGCAACGACCGCCACGCAGGATCGCGTCTGGAACACGATCGTCCGCGCCGATCACCAGATCACCCCGAACAACACCTACAGCGTCCGCTGGCTGCGCGAGCAGTCGCCGCAGCTGAACCAGATCGTGCCATCTGCGACGCAGCAGGTCACGCTCGCGGCGGCGCGCGAGGAATCGGACGTCGATCAGACGCTCTCGACCGACGTCAACACGGTGCTGTCGAGTACCAAGGTCAACACCCTGCGCGCCACCTGGACGCGCGAGAACGTCGCCTTCGCGAACCACTGTTACAACTCCAACGGGCGCGATCTCTCGAAGTGCCAGCCGACGCTGTCGTTCCGGACCTACATCGACCAGCAGGACAACACCGCACAGGCGCGTATCGACGATGCGATTCAGCTGGACGAGACGCTCGCCTGGTTCCTGCCGAACAAGCACGGCGATCACGACATCAAGTTCGGCGCGCAGTACGAATACACCGGGGCCAACAACCTGAACAACGGCAACGCGAACGGCACGTTCACGTTCACCCGTAATGATGCCCCGTTCAACTCGGCGGACCCGACGACCTACCCGGACCAGTTCTCGATCTTCGTCGGCGGCACGCAGAGGACATACGAGAAAATCCACTACGCGGCGGCGTTCGTGCAGGACAAGTGGCGCTTCACGCCGAAGCTGACCTTGAGCCTCGGCCTGCGCTACGACCTGGAGAAGTTCCCGATTCCGGAGACCGACGATCCACTCGTCAGCAAGGCGCCGCTCGATGCCAACAACTTTGCCCCCCGCCTCGGCGTAACTTACGACTTGAACGACGGGCGCGCGGTGGCGAGGGGCGGTTATGGCCGCTTCTTCGAGCGGCAGCATCTCGAGCTGATTGGCGGCCTCTGGACGGCGACTCCGTTCAGGACTGCAGCCACCTTCACGGCGCCTGCGAACGGCCCCGATCTCGGTCCACGTAACGGCCAGTTCCCAACCGACCCGTTCCTTGTCAACGGTCCGGTGATCGACGCTGCCCTGCTGCAGCAGGTCGCTGGTTCAGGCGGGCTCGTGCAGGCGACCGGTGCGACCTGGGACAACCCGGATCGGCATTCGCCCTACACCGACCAGTTCACCGTCGGGTACGAACGGCAGGTAGCGGGGAACCTCAGCGTGTCTGGGGACTACGTGCACAACCGGCAGCGCGACATGCTGATGTCGCTCAACCTGAACCCGAACCAGCGGTCGAACCCGAACGTCAACAGCTCGACGCTGACGCGCATCGGCAGCCCCGCCCTGACGGCGGCCTTCGCGGAGCTCGCGGCCGATCACCCCGGCATGCGGCCGTTCACCGGAAACGTCACCCAGTTCGTGAACACCGGGCGGGTCGACTACGACGCCATCATGGTCCAGGTGAAGAAGCGGTACAGCCACAACTACAGCGCGCAGCTGTCCTACACGTATGGGAACTCGCACGGGAACACGTCTGGGAACGGCGCTCCGTTGAGCAACTTCCAGGTCGGGCAGGACATGCACCTGGAGCTGAACGAGGGACCGACTGACTTCGATATCCGTCACAACCTGACGTTCAGCGGCACCGCGCTCGTGCCGCGGACCTACGGGTTGAACGTGAGCTGGGTGGCGCGTGCGCTCAGCGGCCAGCCGTTCTCGCTGATTAACACCTCCGTCGACCCGGATCTGAACGGCATTCAAGCGGAACCGCTTCCGAGCGGGAGCTATTCCGCGAGCGGGAGCACCGATACCTTCACGCTGAAGGATTACAAGTCGGAGCGCAACGGCGCGCGCGGCCCGGGCTTCTTCGAGCTCGATATGCGCTTCGGCTATCGCATCCCGCTGACGCAGCATCGGCGCGTCGAAATCGCGGCCGACATTTTCAACCTCACGAACCACACGAACTTCTTCAACCCCGGAGGCAACCAGAACACGCCGAGCACGTTCCTCGTGCTGACGCAGTACAGCACCAGCTACACGCCGCGGAAGGTGCAGATCGGGGCACGTATCGAGTTCTAAGGGGCAAGGGATCGAAGGAGCCGAAGGAATCGAAGGATCAAGGATCGAAGAACAAGTTTGACGCGTCGGGAGGGGAGGGCGCTCGGCTTTGCCGGGCGCCCTTTTTTTGCCCCCGGCCGATTCGTCGCGCAAGATTCTCGAAACACGGTCGCCTGCCTCCTTCGTCCTCCGTCAACCATCCTCTTGTATCCTGTTGAGAGATGAGTCCAGCCGTCCGCCGACTGCTTCCTTACGTCAACCGTTACCGGCGCGCGTTCGTCATCGGATTGATTTGCGTGCTGTCCACGACGGCGTTCCAGCTGTTGTCGCCGTGGATCCTGAAGTACGCGATTGACGACCTGAAGCTGGGCGTGACGCGGGAGAAGCTGCTCTGGTACGCGGGGCTGCTGCTTGCCGTGTCGCTGATGCGCGGCGTCTTTTTGTTCCTGATGCGGCGGATCATCATCGGCGCGTCGCGCGACATCGAGTACGACATCCGCAACGACTTCTTCGCGCGGCTCGAGCAGCTGCCGCTCGGCTATTACCACGGACGGCGGACCGGCGATCTGATGTCGCGCGCCACCAACGACCTGAACGCCGTCCGCATGATGATCGGGCCGGCCGTGATGTACTCGGCGAACACCATCCTCGTGTTCTTCGTCGCCATCATGCTGATGGCGACCATCGATGCGAAGCTGACGCTGATTGCGCTCATCCCGCTGCCGTTCGTCTCGGTGTCGGTCCGCTACTTCGGGAGCGCCATTCACAAGCGCTTCGAGGCGATCCAGGCGCAGCTCTCCGAGGTGAGCGCGGTCGTCCAGGAAGCACTCGCCGGCGTCCGGGTCGTTCGCGCGTACCGCCAGGAAGCGCACGAGATCGCACGCTTCCGAGCGGCGAACGAAGAGTACCTGCGGCGCAACCGCGTGCTGATCCGGCTCCAGGGAGCGTTCTTCCCGAGCATGACGCTGTTCCTTGGAATCGGGTCCCTGCTCGTCCTGTGGCTTGGCGGACGCGACGTCATTCGCGGCCAGATCACGCTCGGAGAGTTTGTCGCGTTCAACGGCTATCTGGTCATGCTCAGTTGGCCGATGATCGCGTTTGGCTGGGTCACGAATATCCTGCAGCGGGGCTTCGCGTCGTGGAGGCGGATGCTGGAAGTGCTCGATCAGCAGCCGGCAATCAGCGATGCTTACGTGACGCCCGCGGGACGCGCCGCCGACCTCCGGGGAGCGATCGAGATACGCGACCTGGTGTTTGTCTATCCAGGGACGGATCGCGTTGTCCTCGATCACGTATCGCTGCGCATCGACCCGGGACAAACCGTCGCGTTCGTTGGCGGAACCGGCAGCGGGAAGTCAACGCTGATCAACCTCCTGCCACGGTTGCACGAGCCGCCCGCCGGGACGATGTTCATCGGTGGCGTCGATATCCGCGAGATTCCGCTCGCGCGATTGCGCGGGGCCATCGGGTTCGTGCCGCAGGAGCCGTTCCTGTTTTCAGACACCATCGCGGAAAACGTGGCCTTCTCCGACCACATCACACGGAGCGACGCGAAGGACGACAGAGCTGCGCGCATTGCCGCTGCCGCGGCCGTCGCGAGACTCGATAACGACGTGCAGGACTTCCCTCGCGGGTACGAGACGACCGTCGGCGAGCGCGGAATCACGTTGTCCGGAGGGCAGAAACAGCGGACGGCGCTGGCGCGCGCGGTGATGGCGGATCCCGAAATCCTGATCCTGGACGATGCGCTGTCGGCGGTCGACACGTACACGGAAGAGGAAATCCTGTCGAGGCTGCGCGGCGTCATGCGGCAGCGGACGTCGATCCTCGTGTCGCACCGGATCTCGACCGTCCGCGATGCTGACCAGATCCTTGTGCTCGAGAACGGCCGCGTGGCCGAACGCGGGTCGCACGACGAGCTCGTCGCGCGTGGCGGACTCTACGCGGGACTCTATCGTAAGCAGCTGCTGGAAGAGGAGCTGCAAGCGAGTTGAGAAACCCTGGCCAGTTGCCAGTTGCCAGTTTCCAGTTCCACGGGAACACGCAGCTGGAAAGGGCTACTGGCAACTGGCGACTGGTTACTGGTTACTGACAGGTTTATGTCCCTTCACGAAGAAGAAATCTTAGGCAAGGCTTACGATGCGCGGCTGATGCGCCGTCTGCTGGCGTATCTCCGTCCGTATCGGCTGCAGGCGGCGCTGGCGCTCGTGGCGATCATCGCTGCCTCGGTACTGCAGCTCGCGCAGCCGTACCTGATGAAGCTGGTCATCGATCGCTACATTCCGGCGGGTGACCTCCCGGGGATCAACCGCATCGCGCTCCTGTACCTCGCCATCATCGCCGCATCCTTCGGCCTGGAGTTCACGCAGACATGGCTGCTGCAGTTGACGGGCCAGAAGATCATGTTCGACATGCGCATGCAGATTTACCGTCACCTGCAGCGCATCGATCTGAAGTTCTACGATCGCAATCCGGTCGGCCGGCTGATGACGCGGGTGACGACGGATGTCGACGTCCTGAACGATCTGTTCACGTCGGGTGTCGTGTCCGTGTTCGGCGACGTGTTCACGCTCGTGGGGATCATGATCGTGCTGCTGACGATGAACTGGCGGCTTGCGCTGGTGTCATTCGCCGTGCTGCCGCTCATCGTCGTCGTGACGCAGTGGTTCCGGCGGAGCGTGCGTGAGTCGTATCGAACGGTGCGGACATGGATCGCGCGCATCAACGCGTACCTGCAGGAGCACATCACCGGCATGGCGACGGTGCAGCTGTTCCGCCGGGAAGCAATCGCGTTCGAGAAGTTCCAGCAGATCAACGAGCGTCACCGCACTGCGAACGTCGAGTCCATCTTCTACTATGCCGTGTTCTACCCGGCCATCGAAATCGTCGGCGCGCTGGCCGCCGCGCTGACGATCTGGTACGGCGGCCGGTGGGTGCTCTCGGGCACGCTGACGCTGGGATCGCTCGTCGCATTCCTGCTGTACTCGCAGCGGTTTTTCCGGCCGATCTCCGACATGTCGGAGAAGTTCAACATCCTGCAGGCGGCCATGGCTTCGTCGGAGCGCATCTTCAAGCTTCTCGGCGAGCCGGTCACGATCGAGACCGCGCCCGGCGCGGCCGCAGGGGCGCCACGCGCCGGCCATATCGTGTTCGACCGCGTGTGGTTCGCGTACGGCCCGAACGAATCGGGCGAGCCCGATTTCGTGCTGCGGGATGTGTCATTCGAGGTCAAGCCTGGAGAGCGCGTCGCCGTCGTCGGCGCGACAGGCGCAGGGAAGTCCACGTTGATCAACCTGCTGCTGCGGTTCTACGACGTCTCGCGCGGGCGAATCCTCGTGGACGGTGTGGACGTGCGGCAGATGGATCTGAATGAGCTCAGAAGCCTGTTCAGCCTCGTGTTGCAGGACGTGCACCTCTTCACGGGATCCATCGCGGAGAACATCCGCCTTGGCGCGGCGGAGATCGGCGACGCCGCGGTGCATGGGGCGGCCGCCGCCGTGCACGCCGATCCGTTCATCCGCCGGCTGCCCGCCGGCTACGCGTCGCCGGTCGCCGAACGCGGCGCAACGCTATCGGTCGGCCAGAAGCAGCTCCTCTCGTTCGCGCGCGCGCTCGCGTTCGATCCGCGGATCCTGATCCTCGACGAGGCCACGTCGAGCGTCGACACGGAAACGGAGCTCCTGATCCGCGACGCGCTGCGCGTCCTGATGGCGGAGCGCACGACGATTGCCATCGCACACCGGCTCTCGACAATCCAGGACATGGACAAGATCCTCGTCCTGCACAGGGGTCAGCTGCGCGAGTCCGGCACGCACCAGGAACTGCTTGCGCACCGCGGCATCTATTTCAAGCTGTATCAGCTGCAGTACAAAGACCAGGAAGGGAAGGAGTCGAAGGAGACGAAGGAGTCGAAGGAGCTGCTCCCGATGCAGAATCCGCAGTAAGCGCGAACGTCATTTGTTTGCAGATTTTGTGTACTTTTCGGGATAAATGCGCGATTAGCCGCAGATCTCCACCATGCAACCAGACTTGCAACGTGGGGGATGTGCTCATCGACGATGGAACGGATGGACGATCACGGAAGGCAATCGGGGCCGCTATTCGTATCCACAAGAAATACGGACCCGGACTGCTGGAGAAAGCGTACCGAGTTCCGTACGTCCAGGAACTGCGAATGTGCGGATTCGCCGTGGATTGCGAACGGCCGCTGCCTCTCGAACATGCCGGAGTTCGCGTCGAATGCGCCTACTTGATAGATATCGTCGTAGACGGGCGGCTCGTGATCGAGGTCAAATCCATTGAGCGCATCCTGCACGTCCACATTCAGCAGCTGAAGACGTATCTCCGTCTGTCAGCCATTCCAGTCGGCTTATTAATTAATTTCAACGTGCCGATCCTTCGGCACGGATTACGGCGTGTGGTGCTGGACGGTCCGGAATCGCCGATAAAGGCAACAGCTCTTTGAGAAACGCTCAGAACGCTCCTTCGATTCCTTCGACTCCTTCGAGTCCTTCCCCTACTCGAGTCGTTCCCCTACTGAGGGCCTGACGCGGCCTGGGCAGCTTCGCGCGCCCGGAACAGGCGCTCGATCAGACCTGGCGTCGAGGCCTTCGGGTTCCACCCGAGGCGCAGGACGTTCAGGACGGC
>Ga0136846_1211565_pt1 | contig 13954 bp, 14 predicted proteins | sample HopSoiMetagenom2_FD_96841 | JGI IMG/M metagenome (GOLD analysis project Ga0136846, IMG submission 96841) | Grasslands soil microbial communities from Hopland, California, USA - 2 Assembly 2016 (version 4) | ecosystem: Environmental > Terrestrial > Soil > Grasslands | place: USA: Hopland...
CGGGCGCGAAGGTCGACGTGGTGTCGCTGCGGCGAGGACGCATCCGTGGCCTGAACCTGAACCTGCCGGCCACCCGCGTGCGCGTTGACAGGACCGTCGAGCAGGCCGACGCCGGCGACTACGACGGCCTCCTGGTGCCCGGGGGTTTCATCAACCCGGACCTGCTCCGCCAGTCGGCACTGGCGCGCGGGCTGGTCCGCGAGTTCGTCGAGAGCGGCAAGCCCGTCGTCACGTTGTGCCACGGCCCGTGGGTGCTTGCATCGGCCGGGGTCCTCGAGGGCCGCACCGTGACGTCCTGGGCGGGGATCCGGGACGACGTGGTGAACGCGGGAGCGACGTGGCTCGACCAGGAGGTCGTGCGCGAGGGCAACCTCACAACCAGCAGGGGACCTCAGGACATGGCGGCGTTCCTACCCGCGATGCTCGACGCCTTCGCCGCCGGCGCGCTCGCCGCGACGACTCTGGGGTCGGCTCATGGGTCAGACCCGCAGCGGAGCAGCCCGCCGGAACTCGTGAGAGCAGCGACGCGATGGTCGCCGAAGCCGTCGACCGTCGCCGTGGCCGGGGTCGGCCTGGCCGCGCTTGCGAGGCGGAGCGCCCGGCGCGCCGGCACACGCGGTCGCACGAGACGGCCGAGGCGGCTGTGGCCGGCCCAGTGAGCTCAGCGCCCGGACGTCCACGACCTCACAGACAACTCCCGTAGGCGGCAGGCTTCCCGCAGGCGGTCGCGATGCACGCGTGGCCAGTCGCGCGGACGACTGTCTGTGAATCAGGTACGAGCTCACACCAGGATTGTGCGGGAGCCTGGTTGGTTGAAGAGCGTCGTACGTGCAAGGGCTTTCGGTGTCTGAACCCGCGGCCCCCAATCTGCGGTCCCGCCCTACTCCCTGATCGCTTGGGGAGCGAGGTCGAGGCTGAGCGATACCAGACCTTCGACGTGCCTGAATCCGAGTCTCCGATAGAGGCCGAGCCCGGCTTGGTTGTCCGCTTCTGTCACGAGGGACAGTCGTGTTGCGCCTGCTGCGAGTGCCGCCTCTCGGACTGCGCTGACCAGAGCGGCTGCCGCTCCTTGGCGACGGGACCGGGGGAGGACGAAAAGGTCACGCAGCTGCCAGAACCGTCCCATGACCAGCGATGCAGGGATCGCGTGGCCGGTCGCCAGGCCGATCGGAGGTGCGTCCGCCGGCGAGTCCACGGATGCCGTGTAGACCGTGAGCATTTTCGACTGGACCAGGTCGGTGAGCCAGCCGAGCGTGCGCTCGTCCCCGTCTAGCGGCTCGCCGTAGTGGTGCCGGTACTGGTTGAACAGGCCGCTGGCCGCTGCGAGCGTCTCGTCGGTGTCGCACGTCGTGACGCGCAGCGCCCCCGTGGGGACCGAACTGTCGCTCATGCTTGCTCCCCTTTTCCACCTCCAGCAGTCAATCTGGCTCATCACAGACGAGGGTGAAGGTCCGACATTTCTGCTCGGCGCGTCGGTGGCCATGCAGAGGTCTTTCGAGGCTGACGCTATCGCCGTAGCCTGGCCTCGCTCTTTCGTCGCTGGAGCGGGGCGCACCACCACACGACAGACAGGACGACGCACTCGCGGAGTTGGATCGGAAGCACGCCCGACCACAAGCGTTGAGACATCACGCCCGTCGAATCGGCCTGGCCCCTGATCGGACATCTACTCATGCCGCTGTCGGGCTCCGCCCGACCATGCCGCTGGTGCTGCGCGGAACTGCCGATGGTCGGGCGCCCGGTCATGCCGGCGATGAGCGGAGGGGACGCGCCCGGCGGCGCCCGGTGGGAGGGTGTCCGCGTGCAGAGCTCGGAGCCTCGAGATGCGAGCCGGAACGGCTCAGATGTCGTCCCGCTGCGCGATGCCACGCGCGCGTGGTTCTTGGTGTCCTTGCAGACGTTCGGTGGTCCTGCCGGTCAGATCGCAGTCATGCAGCGGATGCTGGTCGAGGAGCGGCGCTGGATCGGCCAGCAGCGGTTCCTCTTTGCGCTGAGCTTCTGCACCCTCCTGCCCGGACCAGAGGCGCAACAGTTGGCCACCTACGTCGGGTGGCTGCTCAATGGCATCCGGGGCGCCCTGATCGCAGGTGTGCTGTTCGTCCTGCCGGGGATGGTGGCTCTGCTGGCGCTGTCTGCGATCTATGTCGGGTACGGAGACACATCTGCGGTCGAGGCCGTGTTCCTGGGGCTGGGGCCAGCGGTCATCGCCATTGTCGTCCAGGCGCTCGTCCGCGTCGGGCGACGGGCGTTGAGCCAGGCGTGGATGGTGGTCGTCGCGGTCTGCTCGCTGCTCGCCTTGGCCTTCTTCGCGGTCCCGTTTCCGGCGGTCATAGCTGGCGCGGCGCTGGTCGGGTGGCTGGTTGGCCGCAGGTCGACGGGGAGTTCGCAGTCCCGCCCGAAGGTCGAATCGACATCGAGTCCCGAACCGCTCATCAGCGACGCAGCACTGCACCACGAGCGCCCATCGCGGCGGCACACCCTGCTGATCCTCGCTGTCGGACTCCCCTTGTGGTTCACGCCAGTGCTCGCGGCGGCAGCCCTGTTCGGGTCAGGCAGCGTGTTCGTCGAGCAGGGCAAGTTCTTCTCGGGAGCAGCCGTGGTCACCTTCGGCGGCGCCTATGCCGTGTTGGCCTACGTCGCCCAGCAGGCGGTCAACAACTACCACTGGCTCACCGGCAGCGAAATGGTCCACGGCCTGGCGCTTGCCGAAACAACCCCCGGGCCGCTGATCATGGTCGTCCAATTCGTGGCCTTCCTCGGTGCCTACAACGATCCCGGCTCCCTGAACCCTTGGGTGGCGGCAGTGCTTGCGTCTCTCCTGACCACGTGGGTCACATTCGTGCCGTCGATCCTGTTCGTCGTCCTCGGAGCTCCCTATCTCGAGAGACTCAGGGCCAACCGGAGCCTGTCGGCTGCCCTGTCCGGGATCACCGCCGCCGTCGTCGGCGTGATTGCCAACCTCGCGCTCTACTTCGCACTCCACACCCTGTTCTCCGAGACCGAGCAGCACACGTGGGGGCCGATCAAGACCGGACTCCCGGTCCCAGGCACTGTGGTCTGGTCTGCCGTCGTGATCACCGCGCTGGGCTTCTTGATGATCTTCCGGCTGCGGTGGAGCGTCCTTCGAACCCTTGGGGTCTGTGCCCTCGCGGGAGTCGCCTGGCAGATCGGCGCCACCTTCACCTAGAGCCGAAGCGACCGACCATAGCCGCTGTCGCGCCTCCGCCCGACCATGCCGTGTCGGGCCACCGCCAGACCGACCTCTAGCGTTGTGACCGTGAGCACCGACGACGGCGAGGCGGGTTGCGATGGCAACGTGCTGGCTCGCATCGCCCGGCGCGAAACAGGCCTGCTGCTGTTCGGGATGACCCCTCCGCGTCGCTCGTCGACCTCCGAGGATCGGCAGCGCATCGCGGACGTGACCTTGGAACGGCTCATGGAGTTGGACCTCGACGGACTGGTCCTCTACGACATCGCCGAGGAGGCCGACCGCAACGCCCACGAGCGCCCCTTCCCCTACCTACCCACCATCGATCCCGCCGACTTCCACGCCGACCACCTGGCCGCTTGGACCAAGCCCGTGATCATCTACCGATGCGTCGGCAAGTACGCCAGCACCGACATCGAGACCTGGCTGCTCGACCAGGACCCTGCCAACGTCGGGACCGTCTTCGTCGGAGCCTCCTCCCGGTCAGCACCGGTCCTCACGGACCTTTCCAGCGCACAAGCACTGTGGTCGAAGGTCCGCCCCGAACTGCCGCTAGGCGGCGTCGCCATACCCGAACGCCACACCGCCCGGCGTCAAGAGCACCAACGCCTCATCGCGAAGCAGACCAAGGGCTGCTCCTTCTTCATCACCCAGGTCGTTTACGACATCAACGCAGCCAAGAACCTCGTCTCGGACTACCACTACGGGTGCATCGAGGCCGGGATGGACCCGGTTCCCATCGTCTTCACGCTCTCGGTCTGCGGGAGCATCAAGACGCTGGAGTTCCTGCGCTGGCTCGGAGTGGACGTCCCGCGATGGATGGAGAACGCCCTCGCCCATGCAGGCGACACCCTGTCCGAGTCCTACGACCAGTGCCTCGCCACCTCGCACGAACTCGCAACCTTCTGCGAGCGCCTGGACATGCCCTACGGGTTCAACGTCGAAAGCGTCTCCAACCGCAAAGCGGAGATCGAGACGTCCGTCAGGCTTGCCGCCCAACTCCGACCATCCCGCCCCTGACGCAGGACCTGTCAGCGGGGAACAGCGAACACGCACTCCCATGCCGCTGTCGGGCCTCGTCCGACCACGCCGCTGACAGGCAACCGCCCGACCACGCCGGCATGTTTCCAACGTCGGCGCTTCGTCAGTCGCCGATGTCGCGGCCGATGGGGATCGTGAAGCCGTCCGCCAGGGTGCCGACCCCCTCGGCTGTCACCGCGCATGCGCCGGTCGACGCCGTGCACGTGAGGATGTCGACTGGGCGGGAGGCGTATGGCCGTGAGGCTCCGACGGCCGCATAGTGGTCACGATCGAGCCACGCGTACCCCAGGAAGAAGTCATAGTCCACCTCGGGCGTTGGCATCCAGTGGGTGGTCTGGGTGTCGAGCACGCGGAACACGTCGGCTCGCGGCTCAGCCATCAGGTAGTGCCCGCTGGGGGACAGATCCTCGGCTTTCCAGACGCCCAGGTCGACTCCGTTGTCCAACGTGGTCCCGAGCCGTTGGACGGGTGGCGACCCGTCGCGACGGGTGACGTAGACGATCTGGCCGGCTTGCACGTCCACGATGGTGCCGCTGTCGGCGTTCGCGCTGAGAGGCCGGCTCTTGCCGGTGGCTACGTCCCAGACCTGCGCCCCGGCGTGGTCCCGGACGTAGACCGACGTCCCGTCGATGGCGTAGACGACCGCCGGGTCGACCCCGCCGCTGGTCGTCGCCATCGAGGGCACGTTGCCCAGCGGGTCCCGGACGACCTGGCCCGTGTCCTGGTTGAGAACCGCGAACACAGGTGTGTCGCCGGGCTCGACCCAGGCGGCCCGAGGACCGTCAGCGACCAGGCGCGGGCCGTCCGGGTTGACCCGACCCACGACGACCGGGTCGGGCCCCGCGGCGGCCCAGACGTTGCCGGCTGCGTCGCTGAACACGACGCCGGCGCTCGTCTGGACGAACGCGTGCACGGGGCGGCCCACGTCGAACCTGTGGCCGTCCACGGTGACGAGAGATCCGACGGCGTACGCCGGAGACGGCGCACCGAAGGCGGTGGCCAAGTCGGGATCGAGGGCCCCTCGGCCGTCTGTTCCGTCCACGACGAGCGGGGCGACGAGCCCGGCCGCGACGGCCAGGGCGCCGAGCCCGCCGGCCAGGGCGGCTCGACGGCGGCGCACCCGTCGGTCGCCCTCGCGCACCAGCCCGTAGAAGTCGAACGCCGGCGCGTCAAGGGCGTCAGCGCGGTCGCGCATCAGTTCGGTCAGCTGTCCGGTCATCGTTCGACCACCTCGATCCTGTCGTGGGAGAGACGCTCGACGTCGGCGCCAAGCCCTTCACGCAGCTTCTTCAGGCCCGCCGAGACCTGGCTCTTAACGGTGCCTACGGCGCACCCCATCGCCTCGGCGGTCTGGGGCTCGGTCAGGTCCTCGTAGTAGCGCAGCACGATCGCCGCCCGTTGCCGGACCGGCAGATCCTGCAGTGCCTGCCAGAGCCAGGCCCGCTGGTCGCTGTCCTCCTCGTGGCCGGAGTGCGCGCCCTCGGGCACCGCGACGACCACCCGTTCACCCCACGACTTCTTGCGGTACCACCCGATCGCCGTGGTGATGATCGCCTTCCGGGTGTACGCCTCGGCTCTGCCCGGGTCGCGCAGCCGCGGCCACGCGACGTACGTCTTGGTCAGCGCCTCCTGCACCAGGTCCTGAGCCAGCTGAGCGTCACCCACCATCAGGTACGCAGCCCTGTGCAACGCCCCAGCCCGCGCCGCCGCGAAGCCGGCGAACGCGTCCGGGTCTCTGTTTCCCACTGGTGTCCCTTCAGCGCACGGTCGCCTCGTCGTGGGCGCTCATCATCCTCGACGCGATGAGGGACGAGAAAGGTTCGGTGACTCAGCCCCTGGCCGCCAGCACCTCGTCCACCCGGAAGCCGCAGCCCGACCAGGACCACCTCGTCGGCCCGGAGATCGGTGTCCAGATCGCCAACGGCGGGCGAGCGCGGCGCGTGGCTACGCACTCGGTCACAGAAACGCAACGACTGGATCTCTCAGGATGCTCGCGGCGAACTGCTCAACGGTCCCTCAGGTGTGGCTGATTGGGTCCTTGCGGCGGTGCCCCGGCGGATCCCCCGTTCACGTCGGGGCATCGTCCACCAATCCGGCTCGTTGGAGCGCGGTCCTACTTGGGAGGCGCACTCTCATGCCGACGGGCACCGCCCGACCGTGCCGCTGTCGGCTCCGCCCGACGATGCCGCGAGTCGGGCCGACCGGACACGCCCGAGGGGTCACCGTGCGGGGGGTGTCTCCCGCATCAGTGCCCAGGCGTCAGCCACCGGCCCGAGGTGCCGGAGCTTGTCCGGGTTGATGACCGAGCGGACGACCTGGATCCGCCCGTCGAGCACGTCCAGCACCAGGACGTTGACGACCAGTCCCGCGCCGTCTCGGACCACCGCGCCCGGCTGGCCGTTGACCTCGTGCCGCTGCACCTGGAGCGCCGACCCGAACCGCCGGCCCAGCCCTGCGAACATCCGCGCGACGTTGTCCGCGCCCACCACAACACGAGACCACTGCGGAGCCTTGCCGCCGCCGTCGCCGTACACCTCGACGTCCGCGGCCAGGAGCTCCTGCAGGGCGTCGACGTCGCCCACCGTCATCGCGTCGAAGAACCGCGCGGCGAGCTCCTCACGCTCACGCCGGTCCACGTCGAACCGCGGCCGGCCGTCCTCGACCAGGCGGCGGGCCCGGGAGGCCAGCTGCCGGCAGGCGGCTTCGGACTTGCCGATCACCTCGGCGATCTCGCCGAACGGGAAGGCGAACACGTCGTGCAGCACGAAGACCGCGCGCTGCTCGGGGGTCAGCCGCTCGAGGAGCAGCAGCGCGGCCATCGACACGGAGTCGGCGAGCTCAGCGGCGTGCGCGGGATCGGGGTACGCCGTCGCCTCGTCGTCGGTCAGAAGGGGCTCCGGCAGCCACTGGCCGACGTAGGTCTCGCGGCGCACCCGCGCCGACCGCAGGATGTCGATCGACACCCGCGTCACGACCGCGGCCAGGAACGACTTGAGCGAGATCGGCGTCGTCGCACTCGCGTGGTAGCGCAGCCAGGTCTCCTGGACCGCATCCTCGGACTCGCTCACGCTTCCGAGGATGCGGTAGGCGATCGAGAAGAGCAGCGGACGCAGCTCCTCGAACTCCTCGGCGGTCACCGACCAGCCCCGGCCAGGCCGCGCCGGAACCCCTGTCGCCAGGACGGCCAGCGCAGCTCCCACCCGAGCTCGCGCTTCGCGCGGGCGTTGGACGAGCCGCGGGTCCGGGTCAGCATCGAGACCGCGACGTCGCCGGCGGCCAGCCGGGCCATCCAGACCGGGAGCTGCAGCGGCGGCTTCGCCCCCACGCACTCGGCGAGGTAGGGCAGCCACTCCGAGGCCGGGGCCGGCTCGTCGTCCACGATGTTGAAGACACCTCGAGCCTGCTGCTCGAGGGCGAGCACCGTCGCGCTCGCCGCGTCGTCCAGATGCACCCACGACATGTACCCGGTGCCACCACCCACCAGCGGGAACCGCCGCTTCCGCACGACGGGGAGCATGGGGTTGTCGGCGTCGCCGTAGAACCCGCCGTAACGCAGCACCGTGCCGTCCGCCTTCCGCACGTTCTCCTCGAGGTACCGGATCGCGGCCAGCGACTCCCGCTGTGCCTGGGGTGGCTCGGGATCGAGCGGGTCCTCCTCGTCCTTGACCCAGCCTCCGGAGCGGATGTTGGGCCAGCCTGTGAAGCTCTGGGCCACGACATGGGGCACGCCGCTGGCGTGCGCAGCCGCCAGCAGGTGGTCGAGTCCTTCGGTGCGCAGCCGGTTGGTGACCGCGAAGGACCGGTCGAAGTGCTTGGGATCGAGCCGACCGGCGAGGGATGTCATCTGGTGGACGACGACGTCCGGCTCGGCCCTGGCCACCGACTCGCCCACGGCGGCACTGTCGAGCCCGTCGACGACCACCGGGTTCGCACCGAGCTTTTCGAGCCCGGCCGTCTTCGCGGGGTTCGTCGTCGTGGCCGTGACCATGTGACCGCGCTCCACCAGCTGTGGGATCAGCCTGGTCCCGATCGCGCCGGTGCCGCCGGCGATGTAGACGTGCATCGCACTCACCTCTCGTCTCGATGTCTGCTCCCGAGTCGAGACAGCGACGAGAAACGTGACAGCGGCGCCTTGCTACGCGAGCAGCTCCGCGATGGCCCGCACCTCGTCGGGCGTGCGGAGCGAGAGGAGCAGCGTGGTCACGCCGGTCTCTTCCCACTGGGCGACCTTTTCCCGCACCTCGCTCGCGGTGCCGATGATGTGCATGTCGTCCACCAGGTCGTCGGGGATGAGCGCCGTGGCGCGGTCCTTCTCACCGTTCAGGTAGAGCTTCTGCACCTCGTCGGCGAGGTCCTCGTAGCCCATCCGGACGAAGACCTGGTTGTGGAAGTTCATCTCCTTGGCGCCCATGCCGCCCATGTAGAGCGAGACGAACGGGCGCATCGCGTCGATGACGGCGGTCTTCTCATCCGGGCCGGAGACGACCTGGAGGTGACAGGTGGCGGCGATCTCGAAGTCGGCGCGAGTACGCCGCGCGCCCGGGCGGGCGAAGCCCTCGTCGAGCCACGGCTGGTACATGCCGGCCGACTTCGGCGTGTAGAAGATCGGGATCCAGCCGTCGGCGATCTCGGCGGTCTGGGCGACGTTCCTGGGACCCTCGGCGCCGAGCCAGATCGGGATGTCCGGTCTCAGCGGGTGCACGATCGGCTTGAGCGGCCGGCCCAGCCCCACGGCGTCCTCGCCGGTGTAGGGCAGCGGGTGGTGCGGACCTGCGTTGGTCACCGGGGCTTCGCGGGCCAGCACCTGGCGGATGATGTCGACGACCTCGCGGGTGCGGGCCAGCGGCTTCGAGAACGGCTGGCCGTACCAGCCCTCGACCACCTGCGGACCGCTCACGCCCATGCCCAGGACGACCCGGCCGCCGGACAGGTGGTCGAGGGTCAGCGCGTGCATGGCGATCGAGGTCGGCGTGCGCCCGGACATCTGGACGATGGAGGTGCCCAGCCGCACCCTGGACGTCTCGCGACCCCACCAGGCCAGCGGCGTGAACGCGTCCGAGCCCCATGCCTCCGCGGTGAAGACGGCGTCGAAGCCGGACTCCTCCGCCGCAGCGACCAGGTCGCCGACGCCCGGGGGCGGCTGCGCCCCCCAGTAGCCGAGCTGGAGTCCGAGCTTCATGAAGACCACTCCTTGGATCGATCTTGCCTCAATTTAGAACGTGTTCTACTTTGCGTCCATGCCCCGCACACTGTCGGCGCCCGTCACCGTAGCCTTCGACTACACCCGGTCGACCGGGCCGGTGCTGGGCCGGTTCCTCTCCGGGCTCCGGGACGGCGTGGTCGTCGGTGGCCGTACGTCGGAGGGCAAGGTCGTCGTACCCCCTCCCGAGTTCGACCCCGTCACGCACGCGGCCGTCGACGACTTCGTCGAGGTCGCCGACACCGGGACCGTCACCTCGTGGTCCTGGGTGCCGGAGCCGGTCAAGGGCCAGCCGTTCGAACGTCCGTTCGCGTTCGCGCTCGTCACCCTCGACGGCGCCGATGCCCCGCTGCTCCACGCGCTGGACGTCCCCTCCCCCGATGACGTCACGACCGGGGTGCGCGTGCGCATCCGATGGCGCGCGGAGCGGGTCGGGGCGATCACCGACATCGAGTGCTTCGAACCTGCGGTGGCTGAGGTGCGAGGAGCGCCAGCGACGAGCCTCGAAGCCGCCGCAGCCAGCGCTCGCAGCGAAACCCCGGAGGTTTCGAGGCTCGCTTCGCTCGCACCTCAACCACCGGCGGTCACCGGCATCGTCGTACCGATCGAGCTCGACTACTTGTACGCCGCCAGCCCGGAGGAGTCGCTGTTCTACACCTCGCTCTCCGAGGGGAAGCTGGTCGGCCAGCGGTGCCCGACCTGCGGCAAGGTCTACATCCCACCGCGCAGCGCCTGCCAGGCCGACGGGACCCCCACCGCGGAAGAGGTGGAGCTCCCCGACACCGGCACGGTCACGACCTTCTGCATCGTCAACGTCCCGTTCCTCGGCCAGCGGATCACGCCGCCGTACGTGTCGGCCTACGTCCTTCTCGACGGCGCGGACATCGCGTTCCTGCACCTGATCCTGGACATCGCGGCCGAGGAGGTCCGGATGGGGATGCGGGTCAAGGCGGTGTGGAAGCCCAAGGACCAGTGGGGCACCACGATCGAGAACATCAGCCACTTCGCACCGACCGGCGAGCCCGACGCGGACTACGAGACCTACCGGGTGCACCTGTGAGAGACGTGGCCGTCGTCGGGTTCGCCCAGCGGCAGATGGCGCAGTTCGACGGGTCGCCGACCTGCGTCGAGCTGCTGGTCCCGCTGTTCGCGGACTGCTACGAGCAGACCGGCTGGACGCGGCGAGACATCGGCTTCTGGTGCTCCGGGTCGTCGGACTACCTGGCCGGCCGCTCGTTCTCGTTCGTCCAGGCCGTCGACGCGATCGGCGTGATCCCGCCGGTCAACGAGTCGCACGTGGAGATGGACCTGGCCTGGGCGATGTACGAGGCCTGGATCAAGATCCAGACCGGCGAGGCCGACACCGCGCTGGTCTACGCGTTCGGCAAGAGCTCGGCCGGAGTGCTCCGGCGGACCCTCGCGCTCCAGCTCGAGCCGTACACGATGACCCCGCTCTGGCCGGACACCGTCTCCCTGGCCGGCCTGCAGGCGCGGGCCGGTATCGACGCCGGGCTGTGGGACGAGCGGGCGATGGCGGAGGTGGCCAACCGGTCGCTGACCGACGCCGAGAAGAACGAGTACGCCGTGCGGCAGGGCGGCTCGTCGGTGGAGGAGCTGCTGTCGCGCCCGATGTACGCCGACCCGTTGCGCAAGCACGACTGCGCACCGGTCACCGACGGCGCGGCGGCGCTGGTGATCGCCGCCGAGGGCCGCGCGCGGGAGGTGTGCGAGCGGCCCGCGTGGATCCGGTCCCTCTCGCACTTCGTGGACCCGATGAGCCTGGGCACCCGCGACCTGAAGCGCTCCCCTAGCGCCCAGCGGGCCGGGGCCGCGAGCGACCTCGACGGCGTCGAGGTGGCCGAGTTGCACGCGCCGTTCAGCCACCAGGAGCTGATCCTGTGCTCCGAGCTCGGGCTGGCGGACGACGTACGCATCAACCCGTCGGGCGGCGCGCTCGCGTCGAACCCGATGTTCTCCGCCGGCGGCATCCGGATCGGCGAGGCGGCGAGGCAGATCTGGTCCGGGTCTGCAGACCGGGTGCTCGGCCACGCGACCTCGGGGCCGGCTCTTCAGCAGAACCTCGTCTGCGTGATGGGAAGTGAGGGCTGATGGCCAAGCAGCCGGCCGCCGTGATCGGCGTGGGGCAGACCCACCACCGGGCCAAGCGCGAGGACGTCTCGATGGCGGGGCTCTGTCGCGAGGCGATGGACCGCGCGCTCGAGGACGCCGGGCTCGGGCTGGACGAGATCGACGCGATCGTCGTCGGCAAGGCGCCGGACCTGTTCGAGGGCGTGATGATGCCCGAGCTGTTCCTGGCCGAGGCGCTGGGCGCCGCGGGGAAGCCGCTGCTGCGCGTGCACACGGCCGGCTCCGTCGGCGGCTCGACCGCGATCGTGGCGTCGTCGCTGGTGCAGGCGGGCGTGCACCGGAAGGTGCTCACCGTCGCCTTCGAGAAGCAGTCCGAGTCCAACGCCATGTGGGCACTCTCGGTGCCCATCCCGTTCAACATGCCGGTGCACGCCGGGGCGGGCGGCTACTTCGCGCCGCACGTGCGCTCCTACATCCGGCGGTCCGGCGCGCCCAACCACATCGGTGCGATCGTGGCCGCGAAGGACCGGCAGAACGCGCTCAAGAACCCCTACGCCCACCTCCGCAACCCGGACACGACCGTCGAGTCGGTGCTCGCCTCGCAGATGCTGTGGGACCCGATCCGCTACGACGAGACCTGCCCGTCCTCCGACGGCGCCTGCGCCCTGGTCATCGCGGCCGAGGACGTCGCCTCGGGCTCGCCGAACCCGGCCTGGATCCATGGCACGGTGATGCGCTCCGAGGCCACGTCCGCAGCCGAGCGCGACCAGGTGAACCCGCAGGCCTCCCGCGACGCCGCGGCCGCGCTCTGGAAGCAGGCCGGCATCACCAACCCGATAGACGAGATCGACGCCGCGGAGATCTACGTCCCGTTCTCGTGGTTCGAGCCGATGTGGCTGGAGTCGCTCGGCTTCGCGGAGCCGAACGGAGGCGGCTGGCGGCTGACCGAGTCCGGCGAGACGGCGATGGACGGCAGGCTCCCGGTCAACTGCTCGGGCGGCGTGCTCTCGTCGAACCCGATCGGCGCCTCCGGCATGCTCCGCTTCGGCGAGGCCGCCCTCCAGGTCCGCGGCGCCGCCGGCGAGCACCAGGTCGACGGCGCGCGTCGCGCCCTGGGCCACGCCTACGGCGGGGGCTCGCAGTTCTTCGCGATGTGGGTCGTGGGCTCGGAGAAGCCGAGCAACTAGCCAGCGCCTAAGGAGTAGAGGCAGAACGGGTGGCCGTCCGGGTCGTAGAACACCCGCACGTCGTCCTGCGGCTGGAACTCGGCGACCTCCGCCCCCAGCTCCACGGCGTACGCCGTGGCCTCGGCCAGCTCTGACACCTCGAAGTCGAGGTGCATCATCGTCTGCTGCTCCCCCGGAGTGTTCGGCCAGACCGGCCGGACGTAGTCCTCCTTGAGGTGGAAGGTGATCCCGACGACTCCCTCACCGGAGTTGATCGCGGCCTCGCCGGGGTCCATCTCGTCGGGCTTCCACAGCGGCCAGCCGAGCAGCTCGGAGTAGAACCGCGCCAACGCCTTGGGGTCCGGACTGTCCAGCACGACGCCCCACCAGTCGCTGCGCTCCCACCGGTCCTGGTCGGGCGTACCCCGCTCACGTCCGCGCATGCTGGGCACCCTAGACAACCGTCGTGCGTTGGGAGAGACATGGCCGAGCTGATCCGCACCAACGACCTCGCGCTGATCTCGGCGGTCGAGGGACTGTTCCAGGAGGCCGACATCCCCTACCACGTCGCCGACCGGCACAACGCCGTGCTCGAGGGCACGCTGAACTTCCTCCAGATGCGGATCCTGGTCCCCGACGACCGGGAGACCGAGGCGCGGGAGCTGCTCACCGAGGCCGAGCTGGGTGAGTGGCTGAGGAGGTGACCGTTCGCCCTGCGCGAACGGGGTGACTGTCCGCGCGTGTCGTACGACGACCGGGCGTAGCCTCCGTTCATGGGCGAGCTGATTCCCTTCCCGCTGCCGGACGTCGAGCCCGAGTCCACCGAGCGTGAGCCGCTGTGGCGCGAGGCGGTCGGGCAGGAGCTCCGCGACGAGCGCCAGGACACCGGGCGGACGCTCGCGGACGTGGCCGAGGAGGCCGGCGTGTCCACCCAGTACCTCTCCGAGATCGAGCGCGGCCGCAAGGAGCCGAGCTCGGAGGTGCTGCAGGCCGTGGCCGGCGCCCTCGACCTGCGGCTGGTCGACCTCACCATCAGGGTGGCGCGGCGGCTCAGCCAGGTGCGCGGGCCGGTCTGCTTGGCGGCCTAGGGCGTGTCTCCCAATTCGGGGTGGATGCCGGCGTCGTCCAGGCCGTGCGATGGCAAGGCGCCGGCCCGCGCGCAGACTGGGCGTCTTCGAAGGGTCGGCAACGCACCCACCGCGTGATCTGGGCGGCGTCCGGCGCCGCCAGGAATTGGGAGACATGCCCTAG
>Ga0136846_1234808_pt1 | contig 13954 bp, 7 predicted proteins | sample HopSoiMetagenom2_FD_96841 | JGI IMG/M metagenome (GOLD analysis project Ga0136846, IMG submission 96841) | Grasslands soil microbial communities from Hopland, California, USA - 2 Assembly 2016 (version 4) | ecosystem: Environmental > Terrestrial > Soil > Grasslands | place: USA: Hopland...
AGACCTCAGAGCAATTGAAAGGAATAAATAATCCATGAGTACCGCGACAACGACGCCGAGCACTCGAGTCGACCAATTCTTTACCGTGGCCGAAGCACGCTTTGACCGATGGCGTGCATTACTACAGGCAGCGCGCAATTGGGCAGCAGCAACTCAGTCAACTCTCGAAACAACCCGTACTGCCGTAGTTGCTTCCCTTCAGGAACTGCGCCAATGGGAGGATTTCTTCGCGTATCCAGGTCCTACTCTGATTACGACGTTGGGAGAACGCATTGCGGCGGGAGACGCGACGGGCACCGCACGACTGGTTCAGGCGATCAGTGCCGCCCTATTGACGCATTCCTATCGCGAAAACCTTGCAGATTGGGAAAGCGACGATGAGCCGTCGTTGGCCCTCGCCGGTCATTTGCCTGCCACGGGTGAAGTAACTGGGCCACATAAGCCTTACTTTGAAGTGCTGGTGGTGAGTCCGGCTCGACCGTCGTCCTGGACAGGTCTAGCGCAAGAACTCCGCAAATTGCGGCGTACGCAAGACAAGTTCGTGTACGAGACGGTGTTCGTTGGGAACTTCGAGGACGCGGTACTCGGAACCATATTGAACGGCAGTTTTGAAGCGGTCGTGATCTACGACGGCATTTCCGCCACCTCAGCGCGCAACAATCCGGTTCTCCGTCAATTCTTGGCCACAAATCTTGCAAGCAGCAACGGTAAAGACAATTCTGCACCATCAAGCCTGAAGCTTGCCCAAGCGTTAAAGCAGATCCGTCCAGAACTCGACATTTATCTGCTTAGTGACCGCGAAGTGGAAAAAGTAGCTGGCGACGTCGATGCCAGTTGCATTCGGCGCGTTTTCTACCAGGTGGAAGAGCCTCTGGAATTACACCTCAGCATCCTGGATGCAATTGCAGACAGGTACGAAACGCCTTACTTCGACAATCTGCAGAAATATGCGCAACGGCCGATGGGCACTTTTCACGCTCTGCCCGTGGCTAGGGGAAAATCGATCTTCAAATCAAACTGGATTCGCGACATGGGTGAGTTCTATGGAATGAACCTATTCCTGGCCGAATCCTCAGCCACCACAGGAGGCCTCGACAGCCTGCTCGAACCAACAGGGAATATAAAAGTTGCTCAGGAGAAGGCGGCTCGAGCCTTCGGCGCGGATCAAGTTTTCTTCGTTACCAACGGCACATCAACCTCCAACAAAATGGTCGAACAGGCACTGCTGGCTCCCGGCGACATCATGCTGGTTGATCGCAACTGCCACAAGTCACATCACTACGGAGCGGTACTGTCTGGTGCTCTGCCACTTTATGTTGAGGCATATCCCCTGACCCAGTACTCGATGTACGGTGCGGTGCCCCTGCGTACCATCAAGAAAGCTTTGATTGATTTAAAGGCGGAAGGAAAGCTCGATCGGGCACGCATGCTGGTCCTTACTAATTGCACCTTTGACGGACAAATCTACAACGTTGAGCGTGTGATGGAAGAGTGCCTTGCGATAAAGCCAGACCTTATCTTCCTTTGGGATGAAGCGTGGTTTGGGTTTGCAAGGTGGAGCCCGTTCTACCGCCGTCGCACTGCGATGGGCGCGGCAGCCGCGTTGGAAAGTAAGTTCAAGGATCCCGCCTACCGGGCAGCGTATGAGGAGCAGGTAAAGAAACTCGGGGCCGACCTCGACCCCAAGAACCCTGCACTGCTTGAGGATCGGTTACTGGCGAATCCCGACAAAGTACACCTTCGCGTGTACCAGACGAACTCTACTCATAAATCGATGTCCTGCCTACGACAGGGCTCGATGGTGTTGGTGAAGGACCAGGATTATCACACGGTAGAAGAGCAGTTCCATGAAGCCGTGTTTACCCATGCATCCACGTCCCCTAACCTGCAAATTATTGCCACTTTGGACATCGCCCGCCGCCAGATGGAGCTTGAGGGGTATGAACTCGTAAATCGTGCCATCCAACTCGCACTGGACATACGCCGTGAAGTGAACTCTCATCCGCTCGTCTCGAAGTACTTCAAGATTTTGGGCGCCGACGACATGATTCCTGCTGAATTCCGGTTGACCGGCTTTGTGGACTATCTAACTCCCGGAGCGAACTGGGCCACCGCAGTCAAGACACTCCGTGAGGACGAGTTTGCGCTTGATGTGACACGTCTCACGCTGGTCTGCGGCTCTGCCGCATTCGACGGTACGCAATTTAAGAACATGCTGGCCGCGGACTTCGACATTCAACTTAATAAGACATCCCGTAATAGCGTATTGCTGCAGACGAACATCAACAACACACGCAGCGATATCGCTCACTTGATCAAGGTCCTCGTCGAGATATCAAAGGGGATTGAGCAGAAGCTTGCGCGTGGGGGAAATCCCGCACGGCAGGCGTTTGCCGCACGCGTCAAGTCATTGATGGAGGACGTACCGAATCTTCCGAATTTCAGTTCATTCCACAACAGCTTCCGTGAGGATCCCGCGAGCATTACGAGCGAAGGCAACATGCGCTCGGCATTTTTCGGGGCTTATCGGGAAGAGCAGTGTGACCACTTAAAACTGTCCAGTCCTGAGATCTACAAGCGCCTTAAAGAAGGGCCGGAGCTGGTATCCGCTAATTTTGTGATCCCGTATCCTCCCGGGTTTCCGATCATGGTCCCTGGCCAGGTGATCACAGTTGAAACTATCGAGTTCATGCGCAAGCTGGACGTCAAGGAAATTCATGGCTTCAGCGCCACCCTTGGACTCAAGCTATTGAAGCCGGCGTTCCTCAACGTGGCAAAAGGAGGAGCGGACAAGAGTGTGCCGGAAGGAAAAAAGGCGTTCAAGCGACAAGCTGCTTGAAAGACTCTGAATCTTGCAAAACCGCAGGCGAGAAAGAGGCAGGCCCCCTGAAGTTTGACATCGCGAGACGTCAAATTTCAGGTGACCGCCTAGTTTCTATGATGAGCGACGGTCATTAACTGAGGTGATCAATGGTATTCACATGGTTTGCAGCAACACTCCGGCAGTACCCTGAAATCGCGATTTTTCTGGTGCTTGCTCTTGGCTACTACTTCGGCAAGTTTACTTTCCGCGGCATCGGACTAGGAGCGGTTACTGCCACACTGCTGGCTGGTGTCCTGATCGGACAACTCGGGATCACGATCTCGCAGCCCCTGAAAGCGACAGTCTTCCTCTTGTTCCTGTTTGCTGTTGGATACGCCGTTGGGCCGCAATTCGTCCGCGGTGTCGCCAAGGACGGTGTACCGCAAGCCATCTTTGCGGCAGTGCAATGCGTTTTGTGCCTGCTGGTTCCAGTCATCCTCGTGAAGATGGTGGGATACAACCTTGGTTACGCCGCAGGCCTTTACTCGGGGTCACAGACCATCTCCGCCGCTATGGGCTTATCTACTGATGCCATTAACCGTTTGGGTCTTGCCGCCGACCAGGCCAAGGCGATGCTCGACTCAATGCCGATTGCGTATGCCGTGACCTACATGTTCGGCACTGTCGGATCTGCACTCGTCATTGCGCTGGTCGGACCAGCATTGCTGGGCATTGATCTTCCGAGAGCTTGTAAAGACTACGAGGACAAGCACGGTGGATCGAAGGAACTCGGCGGCGCGGGCTCTGCCTGGCACCGGTGGGAAGTGCGGGCATTCAACGTCCAGCGGGGCGGCAAGGTTGCGGGTTTACGAGCCGTGCAGGCCGAATCGCTCCTTCCTGACGCACGCGTCTTTGTACAACGCATACGACGCAATGGTGTCATTCAAGAGGCTACTGCCGACACGGTATTGCTGGAGGGCGACGTAGTAGCGGTCGCCGGTACCCGTGAAGCGTTGACCAGAATTATTGGCGAACGCGCCAAACTGGTCGCTGTGTCGGGTGCCCGCGAAACGTTTACTAAGGACGAAGTGGCGATTGAGGTTGACGACCCCGAGTTGCTGAACGTACCCATTGAAGGCGTCGACGTTTACGTGACCGACAAGCAGGTCGACGGCAAGACTCTTGCGGAAGTCGCGCAACTGCCTGCCGCACGTGGAGTTTTCCTCAAGAAAATTACGCGTGGTGCCGTGGCTACTTCAATTCCAATACTGCCGAGCACCAAGATTTTCCGCGGTGACATCCTTACCGTGGCTGGCCGCACTCAAGACACCAACGCCGCAATCAAGATGCTCGGTGTAGCCGATCGGCCCACCGATGTTGCTGATGTTGCGTTCATCGGGGCCGGAATCACAGTTGGCGCGCTGGTCGGTGCGCTGGTGTGGAAGGTCGCCGGGGTGCCACTGACGCTCTCGACTGCGGGCGGAGCCCTGATCTCAGGCCTGATTTGCGGGTGGTTGCGTTCCGTGCACCCGAAGTTCGGCCGCATTCCGACCTCGACCGTTTGGTTCATGAACTCCGTGGGTCTTAACATCTTCATCGCCATAGTTGGGATCTCAGCCGGTCCCGGCTTTGTCAACGGTCTGAAGACACAAGGTATCGGACTGTTCCTCTGGGGAGCAGTTGCGACAACGGTGCCCCTTATCCTCGGGATGTTCATTGGCAAGTACATCTTCCGCTTCCATGACGCGCTTTTGCTCGGCATCGTCTCAGGATCGCGCACAACAACGGCGTCGCTAGGCTTGGTTTGTGATCGCGGCCACAGCCAGGTGCCTGCGCTCGGATACACCGTAACTTACGCCGTGGGCAACACGCTGCTCACAATTTGGGGCATGGTGATCATCGTGCTCATGACGACGAAATTCTTCTGAGGAGAAAAACAATGGAACTGGTGAATTTAAGCAATTTCGAGACGCTGAGTCCGTTCGAGATTAAGGACGAACTGATCAAGCTCGCCAAGAAGACCTCGCGGACCACGCAATCGGCGTTTCTCAATGCTGGACGCGGCAATCCCAACTGGATCGCCACAACGCCCCGCGAGGGCTATTTCTTGCTCGGGCAGTTTGCCATCACGGAGAGCAAGCGTGTAATGGAACACGAGGCTGGGATAGGCGGAATGCCACAGGCGCAAGGGATTGCGAGTCGCCTAGAGACCTGGCTGGCCAAGCAGTCGGATATGCCAGGTGCCTCGTTTTTGTCTGCCATGGTGCCGTTCGCGGTCAAAAAGTTTGGTTTCGAGGCCGACGCCTTCGTCCACGAACTTGTAGATTCGATCATTGGCGACAACTACCCGGTTCCCGACCGCATGCTTGTTCACAACGAGCGCATTGCTCACGAGTACCTGATGTGGGCCATGTGCGGAGATCCGCGGCCAGCCGGCAAGTTTGACCTGTACGCAGTCGAAGGCGGAACCGCGGCGATGTGCTACCTCTTTAAGTCGCTGAAGTCGAATCGCCTGTTACGTCCCGGCGACACAATCGCGCTGGGCACGCCGATTTTCACACCCTACATAGAGATGCCTCACCTGGAGGACTACGGCTTGAACGTAGTCAACATCCAGGCTCCTCAAGAGAATCGCTTCCAGTTTACGGATGCGGAGCTTGCAAAGCTGGAAGATCCAAAGGTCAAGGCCTTCTTCGTTGTGAACCCCGGAAACCCGACAGGCGTTGCACTCAGCAACGAAACCGTCGCTAAGATCGCGAAACTAGTGAAGACGAAACGTCCTGACCTCATGCTCCTAACCGACGATGTGTACGGAACATTTGTGCCGGAGTTCCGATCCTTACTCGGCGAGCTACCGCATAACACGATCGGCGTGTACTCGTATTCAAAATACTTCGGTGCAACTGGTTGGCGGCTTGGTGTCATCGCCATCCACGAAGACAATATGTTCGACCGAATGATAGCTAAGCTTCCGGACAATGATGTTCGTGCACTTGATAAGCGATATGGCGCATTAACTCTCGAACCGCGCAAGATCAAGTTCATCGATCGTATTGTTGCCGATAGTCGTGACGTGGCGCTCAACCATACTGCCGGACTCTCGTTACCTCAGCAGGTCATGATGAGCCTGTTCTCTATGACCGAGCTGATGGATCGCGAGAAGCGGTATCAGAAGGCGTGCCGTGAGATCGTGTACCGCCGTGCGCACGCGCTGATCGAAGGTCTTGGGCTGGAGATCAGTCCGAATCCGCTCTATGACGCCTACTACGGGTTGATCGACTTTGAGTTCTGGGCGCGCAAGAACATCGGCCAGGACGCGGTCGAGTATCTTAAGAAGCACGTTCATCCGCTCGACCTTGCGTTCCGCCTGGCCGAGTCTCACGGGATCGTGCTGTTGAACGGCGGCGGGTTTGATGCGCCGAATTGGTCACTACGCGTCTCGTTGGCGAACCTGGCGGACGAGGTGTATGAGGAAATCGGCCGTGGAGTGCGATCGATCGCACGTGGTTATCGTGCAGCTTATGAGGCGTCGAACGAGTACGCCGAGCAACAAGCGCGCGAACATGAGAAATCTCCAGTGCCGGTCGGAGATTAAAACACGCCAAACTCGGTGGTGTTCTCAGGCATGAAGCCATCTGGGTCTAGGCTTTTGGAGCAGCAGAGGAATCCGGCGCCGAACCTATCGGCCCGGATTCCCAACTGCGTAGCTTTTCGGTGGAGTGCTACCTAACTTTTCGACACGGGCGGCACCTGCTCAGGAGCAGCCTTGTCGCATGTGGGCTTGGGTTACCACCGTTCAAGAAATCAGATAACTCGGTGCCACGTGGAGTCAGTCATAACGGCCGCGATCGGTCACATCCTTCTGGCAACTTGTGGTAGCGCTGACAGGGCGCTCATGTCTTGAGCTACTTCAAGATGCTGAGCAAACTGGTAGCATACTCACGCCCGCGTTCATGTGAGTCACTCGATGAAGAGAAGGATCATCACAGCTAGTCTCGCCTCGCTAGGGTGGTCGATTCAGCTAGTATTTTGTTTTTTGGTGGCAGTGCACCCAATATCCGCAGCCCAGGCGACCTCTGAAATAAGCCCTGCGAGCGGTGTTGGGGGGCTAGCAGAAGAGAGTCTCTCACCTGGTGTTGTCGTCATTGAAGGCCGTACTATCCTGACTGTCTACGAACCGGTCGGATCCTTTAAGCCCGAAGAACGCGCTAGCGCTATTGCAAAGCGCATCATCTCCTTCGCCGGGGGTGGTGGCTTGCCGGACGCGATGCGCATCCATTCACGCGATGCGTGGTCTGAGATTTTCGTGGACAACGTGTTGATCATGGCCGTAACCGAAGCGGATGCAAAGATAGCCGGCAAGCCCCGTGAGCAACTCGCGACCGAAGACGCGGAAAGCATTCGCCTGGCTATTCACAATTACCGCCGGGATCACAGCTGGCGGTTCATCTTGCGGGGTCTGCTCGATACAGGACTATGCACATTGGTACTTGGCCTGGTGCTGTGGCTGATACGGCGAACACGTTTCGCCGTTCGTCGGCGGGTAGAAAGCCGTATTCACTCGTGTGCTCATCTTCAAAAGAAGTCCGGCTGGCAAGCGTCGGTGGCCTACGTCGGCCCTGTCGCACTAGCCCTCGGCGGAATCGCGCGCTGGTTGTTAATCTTAGGTTTGGTTCAGGCCTATCTAACCGTCAGTTTTGGTTTCTTTTCTTCCACACGGGAAATATCGGTGACTGTGACCAAATGGGTGTTCTCCCAACTGGCGCAGCTTGGCAAGTCGGCGCTTGACTACCTGCCGAACCTTCTGATTATCGCTGTCATCTGTCTTATCACGTATTACGCATTTCAATTACTTAAGTTAATCGCGGGGGAAATACGCAAGGGTGATCTGAAAATCAACGGTTTCTTTCCCGACTGGGCTGAGCCTACGGAAAAGCTGGTCCGGATGTTAGTGCTTGTTCTGGCCCTCATAGTGGCGTTCCCGTACTTCCCCGGCGCGAAGAGCCCCGCGTTTCAGGGGGTTTCGATATTTCTTGGGGTGCTTCTGTCATTGGGCTCGTCCTCCGCTGTGGCCAATATTATTGCGGGCGTTATCCTGACCTACATGCGCTCGTTTTTGCTTGGAGATTGGGTACACATCGGTGATATCACGGGCGAGGTCGTGGAGAAGAACCTTTTAGTTACTCGGGTGCTCACTCCGAAGGCTGAGATCATCACGATTCCTAACGCAACTGTAATGAGTGGAGCAGTGAAGAACTACAGCAGTGAAGCGAAGAAAACAGGGGTGATTTTTCACACAACGGTGACGATCGGTTACGATGCCGCCTGGAGAAAGGTTCATCAGTTACTGACTAGCGCCGCTCTTGCCACGGAGCACGTAAGACATGACCCCGCCCCATTCGTCATGCAAACCAGGCTGGATGACTTCTACGTCGCTTATGAACTCAATGCCTACACCGACATCCCTAGTGAAATGTTGAGGATCTATTCGGACCTTCACCAAAACATTCAGGACAAGTTCAATGAAGCTGCCGTGGAAATCTGCTCGCCTCATTTCTCCGCGCTGCGGGACGGGAATGTCATTGCTTTGCCTGAGCAATACATAAAGCCGGAATATGAGCGGCCTGGTTTCAGGATCGACGCCGAACTGCAAGAGAAGAGCAGCTCCGCGTCGAGCAAGGTGAGCGCAGCCCGCCGGACCGGTTGACTACTTGTCGAACATTTTTACATTCGCGGGAACGGACTGACGACGGACCTGCCGACGACGGCAGGGTGCGCACTGTTTCTTCTGACAGTGTGCGGCTCGCAGCGTGTCCGCTAGCCTCCGCTGTTGAGATGCAGTGTCGATGTCCCATAGCGGCAGCATTGATGATGACTAAGGAAGCGTAAAACACCTTCCACGGAGCAACGGTCGATGGCCAGGAATCAGAACAATAAAGACGCAAAGCTTCTCGGTCGGAAACAGTACGAGAAGGAACTCCGACGCCTTCAGGGGGAGCTATGCAGGCTTCAGGACTGGGTGAAGTACAAAGGTCTGCGGGTCGTTGTGGTATTCGAGGGACGGGATGCCGCGGGCAAGGGAGGAACCATTCGTGCTATTACAGAGCGCGTCAGTCCTCGCGTGTTCCGAATCGCCGCATTACCCTCCCCGTCCGATCGTGAGAAGACTCAAATGTATTTTCAGCGTTACATGCAGCACTTTCCCGCTGCCGGCGAAATCGTGATTTTTGACCGAAGTTGGTACAACCGCGCGGGCGTGGAATATGTGATGGGCTTCTGCAGCAAAGAACAACATCGTCGTTTTCTTGATCGCTGTCCGTCGATCGAAAAGTACGTGGTAGATGGTGGAGTCATCCTCATCAAATATTGGTTGGAAGTTGGAATGCAGGAGCAAGATCGTCGTTTTCTTGCGCGCATTGAAGACCCTCTCCGTCAATGGAAGCTTAGCCCGATGGACATCGAGTCCTACGGGCGGTGGTATGAGTACTCTCGAGCTCGAGATATGATGCTGGAGGCGACCGACACCAAGCACGCCCCCTGGCATCTCATCAGATCCGACGATAAACGGAAAGCACGACTCAACTGCATCGCTCATCTCCTGAGTTTAATTCCTTACCATAAGGCACCTCGAACGAAGGTGAAATTGCCCCCACGAAAGAGCCACGGGCACTACGACGATCAGGTGCCACTGAAGGGAAGACACTTCGTTCCGGAGAAGTATTAGCAGGTTCGCTTGTCGTATCAAAGCAGGCAGCAAGCTACAGCATCTCCCAATTGAGCCAACTGAGAACTACTGTTCCCGAACGCGGCGCAGATGCGGAGGAACTCCAGATGAAGACCCAGTCCGACGATCACGGCTGGGGTGAGCGCTTGCGATCTGCCGTTCCAATACTGCAATGGGGGCGACTGTACGAGCGAAGCTGGCTACGACCTGACTTCGTTGGAGGCCTTACCCTTGCAGCTTATGCCGTCCCGGTTTCGCTCGCTTATGCGTCACTCGCTGGATTGCCATCCCAGGCTGGACTCTACTGCTACCTCCTTGGAGGCCTCGTCTATGCAGTGTTTGGCACGTCAAGACAGCTGGCAGTTGGTCCAACCTCTGCTATCTCCATTCTGATTGGTTCGGTCATTGGTAGCTTGGCAGCTGGGGATAGCGTACGCCAAGCGCATCTGGCCATGGCAGTCGCCGTCCTGACAGGAACCCTCGGAATTGTTGCGTGGTTGCTACGCTTGGGCAACATCGCGAACTTCGTCTCCGAAACCATTCTGACTGGCTTCAAAGTTGGCACAGGACTGGTAATCGCGTCGACACAGTTGCCCAAGCTCTTTGGTATCGCTAGCGGCGGGAGTAACTTTATAAATCGAATTTTTACGCTCGCGCAGAAGCTTGGAGAAACGAATCTACCCAGCCTGCTGGTAGGTGTGGGTGCGCTCGTACTCCTCATTCTAGGCGAGCGGTTCTTGCCACGCCGACCCATAGCGCTCTTCGTCGTCATAATCTCAGTATTGGTGATGACGTTTTTTCCACTGGCTGAGCACGGTGTGCAAACTGTAGGCCTTATCCCTAGGGGTCTGCCTCGTTTCGGCTGGCCTGCCGTGCATTGGGGGGAAGTGGATGACCTACTCGGGGTCTCTTTGGCATGCTTTCTACTATCGTACGTCGAGAGTATCTCCGTAGTCAGAACGTTTGCCCTTAGACACAATTATCGCGTGAGTGCGGATCAGGAGTTACTGGCATTAGGCGCAGCAAACCTTGTAGCAGGAATTGGCCAGGGTTATCCTTTGGCCGGAGGCATGTCGCAGTCGGCAGTGAACGAGAAAGGCGGCGCGCGAACACCTTTAGCTCTGATTTTCGCCTGCTTCGGTATTGGTGCAGTCCTACTGTTCTTAACCGGCGTCATGCGAAATCTGCCTCAGCCCGTCCTCGCCGCGATTGTTCTTATCGCAGTGAAGGGGCTGATCAAGCCAAGTGAGCTGCGGCATCTATATCGCGTCAGCAAAATGGAGTTTCGTGTCGCTCTCGTGGCGACTGGCGGTGTTTTGTTCTTCGGCATTCTAAAGGGAGTGCTGCTGGCGGCAATCTTCTCCATTCTGGTGATGTTGAAACGCGCCTCCTATCCAAGGATTGCCATTCTAGGTCGCCTCCCTGGAACTGATCGTTTTGTTGATTCCGCCCGGTACCCCGAGAGTGAATCTAGTCCCAGTACTCTGATATTGCGGGTCGAATCAGGACTGTTTTATTTCAATGCTGAAAACGTGAGGGCCGAGATTCTGGATCATGTGCGGCACCGAAATTGCGTCAGGCTGGTGGTCATCGATCTCTCGACCTCGGCGAATATCGACTTGGGTGGAGCGCGCATGTTATACGATTTGCATGAGCAGCTCACAAAATGCGGTGCATTGCTGAAGCTTGCTGAAGTGCATGGCAGCGTACGCGATCTGTTGCAAGCAGAGAAGCTACACGATCGCATTCCGGGCATTGATCATAGATTGGCCATAGCTACGTTGGCGGAAGAACACGTAGCGGCGTGAGCACCGAAAGCGCGGAATTTCGCCGCTAGCCACCGCAGTTCTTTGTGGTAGCTCTTCCGCTAAGTTCCCTGAGACTGCTCCCGCGAAACGATTCCAAGATTCTGGCCACGAAAGTGGCTGACTGTTGTTAACCGTCACAATTTCGTCAATGCATGGCGCCGATCTTCAGAGTTTTGCATGCAATGGCTCAAGAAAAGCCCGCAGTGGAGCGTCGCGATTGCCTCATTCGCCTTAATCGTGATGGCGATCGTCGGACTGGTCCTAACGCGCGATTTCACGCCAGCCGAGCGCACAAGACCGCGGCGCACTCCGCTAGTAGACGAGAAGCCCGTGCAAACCGCTCGCAGCATGGCCGACCTGGCTTCCACGCGGGAGGAGCAACGCTTCGCGCTACAGGCCTTGGGACTGGCCGATCATGCGGTGGATCTGGCATTCGCCGACGCTATGCGCGATGCTACTCTCCATCCCGCTGCCCCCACTTCCGAGACTAAGGAGCTCTTTGCTCGCGTGAGCCGAGCCGAGGCGCAGGTCCAGTCAGGCCAGGAGATCATCGAGGAGGCGAAAAAGCAATCCAGCAAGGCGAAAGGTTCGGGCGATACGTTGCGGCAAGTACTCGACTTGTTGCAGGCGCAACTCGAACTGGACAACGACGAACTGGAGGATGCCAAAGGGGACCTGCTCAAGTCAGGAGCCGACGCCTTGAGCCGGATTCAGCAGCAGTTTGCGAAGTACCATGTTGCACAAAAGCAGGGGGAGCTCGCTCGTATACAGATGAGCGCGTCAGAGAAAGAGACGAGTTTCCCAGCCGATAACCTCATCGCACGAGTTAGAGCTTGGGGCGCGCAGCGTACCATAGCCAGGCAGCTGCAGCAGGCTCGCGAAGAGGCACTCGAGAAGCGCGGAAAGCTTCAGCAGAAGCATGACGCGGGCGAAAAAGCCCGGCTTGCACCCAACGCCAGTCCGGCACAACCTGCTACAACGGGCAGTTCCGACCAGGCGGTCCTGGCCTCGCTGCGTCGCCTCTCCGCCCGCCAGAAAGGCCTTTTCGATCTCGACAAGCGCGTCCAGGACCATCAGGATCTGGCGGATGTTTACGGCAACTGGGTGGGACTCGTGCAACTACAGCAGCGTGCAACGATTCATGGAATCATCCAGTCTGCTCTGCTCATTCTGCTGGTGGTGATCGGCGTGTATTGGACGGATCGCGCCATAGATCGGTTCTTTGTTCGTCTGATTCCTGATCGCCGGCGGCTGCAAACTTTGCGCACGGTGGTGCGCTTTGGGGTGCAGGCAATCGGTGTTCTGCTCATCCTTTTCGTGCTGTTCGGCATGCCCAGGAAAATGCCGACGATTCTCGGTCTCGCCGGTGCTGGCCTGACGGTTGCGATGAAGGATTTCATCGTGGCCTTCTTCGGCTGGTTCGCTCTCATGGGCCGCAATGGGATCAGCGTGGGCGACTGGGTGGAAATCGAGGGTGTGGTCGGTGAAGTTGCCGAAATCGGTCTGCTGCGAACCGTGCTGCTGGAAACCGGAAATTGGAATGATGCCGGGCATCCCACCGGTCGCAAGGTAGCCTTCGTCAACAGCTTTGCCATTGAGGGACACTTCTTTAATTTTTCCACCAGCGGACAGTGGCTATGGGACGAGTTGCAGATTTTGGTCCCTTCTTCCCAAAGCCCCTACCCGATCGTCGACGCTATTCAGAAGCTGGTTACCTCGGCCACGGAAGCCAACGCGCGCATGGCGCAAGAAGAATGGCAGCGCGCCGCGCATGGTAAGCGAATCCACTCGGTGTCGGCTGCTCCCGCCATCAACCTGCGCCCCATGCCTTCTGGAGTGGAAGTTCACGTCCGTTATATTACGCGCGCCCATGAGCGCTATACCAACCGCACCAAGCTGTACCATGAAATGGTGGCTTTGCTGCAGCAAAAGCAGTCGGAACCGGCAATGGCCGGCAGTACTGCGGGAGCAGGTACCTAGGTAGTCCAGACGCCGTTGCTTGAACGATACCCCAAAGGGAGCTTATGGCTTCTTTGCGGCGGCCTTGAGCTGTTACGAAGTTCCTCCACTACGGCGCATATCTGGCGCCCTAGATCTTCAGGGTGCACGGCTTCGCGATAGGGGCAGTGGATACCCGGTGGCGTCGTAAACCGCAAGCATGTCTCAAGAGCACGAGCATCGGCGCTGATCGTGGGTGCGACATGGGGAGATGGCAAACCTGTCAGGCCCTGGCAGAAGACCTCTGAAGAAATTCGGCAGGCTTGCGAAGGAATTGGGCTGGCCCTAGATCAGAGACAAAGAACTGAAAGCCCCCGTCGTGCCGCTGAAAAGAGCAGTACGGAAGGCCGCCCGAGGAAGCTTATGATGCGCAAAATTGGAGTGCGAGCTGATTCAGGATCTTGCGATAATGATTGCTGGACACTCGCTACTTCTTACCGAGGTCCGATCTCTCTTACGTCGCTCACACGCTGTAAATAATTTCTCCCACTGCGGCGGACGGGCACTCCGTGTCATTCCCCCAACTCTGAAGCCAGCATTTATGTTTCTCGCCCTAGCTCGCAAAATAAGGCTCGTATTTTGGTCGTTGGGGCTGCAAGTTCTGACAGTTCCATCATGCCG
>Ga0136846_1212048_pt1 | contig 13951 bp, 12 predicted proteins | sample HopSoiMetagenom2_FD_96841 | JGI IMG/M metagenome (GOLD analysis project Ga0136846, IMG submission 96841) | Grasslands soil microbial communities from Hopland, California, USA - 2 Assembly 2016 (version 4) | ecosystem: Environmental > Terrestrial > Soil > Grasslands | place: USA: Hopland...
CTTCCCCAACGGGACGAGCTTCCGCTTCGTCGACGGGTCACCACACGAGGTGCTCCGCATGGCACAGGAGGCCGCCGACGGTCGCGACGTACGCCTCGGCGGGGGACCCTCGACGGTCCGGCAGTTCCTCCGGGCCGACCTGGTCGACTTCATGCACCTGGTGATCGTGCCCATCACTCTGGGGCGGGGTGTGTCGCTGTGGGAAGGAGCAGACGGCATCGAAGACCGCTTCACCGTCGAGTCGGTCGCCTCGCCGAGTGGCCTCGTCCACCAACTCTGGAACAAGAACTGACCTTCGCACGAGACGACGCGGTCACGCGGGCGCGAGCCGGATCACCTGGTAGCGGTGCGCGCCGCCCGCGTGGTCGCCGCACCTGGTCACCGGAAGATCGCCCGCACCGGTCGCGGTGGACAGTGTGCCGTCGGCGAAGAACAAGCGGCCGAACCCGATCTGGGGGTTGTTCGACGCCGTGGCGTCCGGGTCGTGGAAGGCGAACTCGTCACCGTCGTGCGCGAAGATCAGGATCGAGTGCTCCTCGGACGGCGGTCCGATCGCGCCGACCTTCTTGACGTCGAAGGCCTTCGCGCAGCCGAGGCCCTTGCCGACGCCACTGAGCACTCGGGCGTGCACCATCTGCCCGTTGTCGAGGGCGTCCTTCAGCGCCGTCAGGGCGGAGACGTTCTGCGGGAACACATGCCGAACATCCGGATGGTCCCGATCCTCCTGCGGTCCCGGATCATCGGCCCGGCCACCATGTTCGCCACGACCGGCCTACCGGTGGCCGACTTGCCGCCGGGTCCACCGCGCGCCCGTACCCTCGCGGCGGCCCGGGCCATCCCGTTGCCGCACGCGGTCGCGTCGAACTCGAACATCCTGCGGTACGAGGCCAGCGATACCAGGTGCGCCACGCTGGGATCGAGTTGGTCTTGTTGAGCTGGGTCCACAACCCACTTTCGATCTTTGCGACGTCCCCGGACGCACCGGTGGACAGCAGGCGGATCATGGTCCCCCGGGTCGCCGACTTCGCGGCCCGCGTGTCCGCCCGCGCTGACGTTCCCCGGGTCGTCCGGCCCCACGGTCGGCACGTCGAGCCGGTTGGCGAAATCCCTGACCGCACTGTCCAGGTTCGTGGCGCCGATTGGGGTCGGTCCCGCCGCGTCGGCGGCCGGAGCGGTGACCGTGTCGGTGAGGGCCTGCGTGGTGACGACCGACTCCGTCGCGCCGCCGGCCCCGATCTCCGACTCGAGCTCCACGGGGCTGGGGCAGCTGGACGGCTCCTCCACCGCGTCGTCGGTGTCGCCGACGTCCATCTTGCTGCCACCGGGCGTTGCCGGCTTGTCCTGCGCGAACAGTTCGTCCAGCCGGCCGATGGTGCCCGGCCCGACGTCGCCGAACTGCTCGGAACCCAGGTTCTCGTCGGCCTTGAACTTCCGCACCGCAGCGGCCGTCTTCGGTCCGTACGTGCCGTCGGCGCCGGTCGGGCCGAGGTCGGCGCCGAGGTCGACCAATGCCTGCTGCACCCTGATCACGGGGTCGCCGCCGTCGCCCTCCCTGAGCCGCGCCTGGTTGTCGAAGCAGGCTTCGAGGATCGGCACGCCGGCGAACCGGGGCGAGGCCAGGTCGTGCCCGTCACCGATCGCGCGCTGCACCGCGGGGGCGCTCAGCAGCGCGGTCACCGCCGCGTTCCCGGCGCTCCGCTGCAGCGCGGCGATCGTGGCCGGTCCCGGTCGGCGGCCCCGGTTTGTCGCGGCCGGACGGGCACTGTCCAACCAACAGTCCCCGTCGACGCGCAGATGAATTCCGGACGCTGCGGCAGTCACCACTGCATGACCGATGAATCCCTGAAGGTGAGCACCACGATCACCGCTCCGGCCGAGGCCGTCTTCGCCGTGCTGTCCGATCCGGTGAACCACCCCGCCATCGACGGCACGGGCTGGGTCACCAAGGCGCTCGACACCGCGCCGCTCACCAGGGCCGGGCAGACGTTCCGGATGGCGATGTACCACGCCAACCACCCGGACGGCAGCTACGAGATGGTCAACCGGGTGGAGGTGCTCGATCCGCCGCACGCGATCGCCTGGGAACCGGGCCAGGACGCCGAGGGCGACGGAAATCTGCAGTTCGGCGGCTGGATCTGGCGCTACGACCTGCTTCCCGCCGGACCGGGTGGTACCGACGTCACGCTCACCTACGACTGGTCGGGCGTGCCGGCGCACATACGGGAGTACATCCAGTTCCCACCGTTCCCCGTCGAGCACCTCACGAACTCGCTGCACCACCTGGCCGAGCTGGCCACCAGCTCGTAGCCATCACCCGAACTGGCCGGCCCGGTAGCCGCCTGCGGGCTGCCGCACCATGACATTCATGCGGTTGAAGGCGTTGATGAGGGCGATCGTGGCCACCAGGGCGGCGAGCTCCTCCTCGTCGTAGTACTTGGCGGCGTTCAGCCATGCCTCGTCACTGACGCCGCCTGCTGCGTCGGCGATGCGGGTGCCCTGTTCGGCCAGCTCCAGAGCCGCGCGCTCGGCGTCGGTGAACACCGTGGCCTCCCGCCAGGCGGCGACCAGGTTGAGGCGCACCGAGGTCTCGCCGGCGTGGGCGGCGTCCTTGGTGTGCATGTCGGTGCAGAAACCGCAGCCGTTGATCTGGCTGGCGCGGATCTTCACCAGGTCCTGCGTCGCGACCGGCAGCGTCGACTCCGAGACCGCCTTCCCCGCGGCGATGACGTGCTTCAGGAGCTTGGCGGCGACCGGGCTGTCGAAGAGGTTCACGCGGGCATCCATGGTGGGTTCCTCCGTCGTCGGTGTGCGTGCACCTCCTTGACGGAACGGCTCGCCGGGATGTGACACGTCGCCCGGGACGTGTCACATCCCGGTCGGTCACCGGGTGGGCGGCGGCCCACCTTCCGGTTGCGCCTCCGCCACCGGACGGGAGTCGTCGCCGGTGACCGCCCCGCCCGGGTGTTGGGCGAACAGGCGCTCCTCGTCCAGTGCGGAGGTCTGCACGACGAGGACGTCGCACACCGCGTTCCGCACGACACCGGCCGGAACCGAGCCCAGGAGCTGGCCCTCGCTCGCGCCCAACCCACGGTTGCCGACGACGATGAGGTTCGCCGGGTTCGAGCCGACGGCGTCGAGAAGGGCCTGCGCCGGATCCCCGCGGACCAGCCGCTGATCGATGTAGCGCACCCGCTCCTTCGTGAGACCGGAGACCGATTTCTCCAGCGCCCGACGGGCCGCGCCGGCCCCGTAGAGGTGTCGGTGCTCGCCTTCGACGGCGGCCGGAGCCGTACCGGTGTCGTCGTCGCGGTACGCCGTGACGACGACCAGCCTGGCCTGGGCGGCCTGCGCCACCTCGGCGGCCCGGTCCACGGCGTACAGGCTGGTCGGTGTCCCGTCCGAACCGACGACGACCCGGTCGTACACCGTGATGGCGCGGTGGCTGCCGAGCGGCATGATCGGCGACTCGTCCTGCTCGTCGGGCGGGTTCACCCACAGCATCGCCACGGCGCCGATACCCAGCAGGACACCGGCGAGGGTCATCGCGTTGGCGCCGCTGCTGTCGAGCAGGTTGGTGAAGATCCAGCCGAACGTGACCGTCTGCACCAGCATCGGCACGACGATCATCATGTTCAGGATTCCCATGTAGACCCCGGTACGCCGGGCGGGAACCATGCTGGCGACCATCATGTAGGGCACGCCGACGGCGCTGGCCCAGAAGATGCCCACACCGATCATCGGGATCAGCGCCACGTACTGGTTGTGGATGCGGGCGAGCCAGACGAGTGCCACGCAGGCAAGGCCGAGCGCGACCGCGTGCACCCGCTTGGCGCCGATCCTCCGCGCGAACCCGACGAGGAACAGCGCGGAGACCATCGTGACGAAGTTGTAGGTCGCATTCTCCAGACCGCTCCAGGCGATCGCGGCGGCCCAACGCGGGCCGCCCTCCTCGGGCGTCGCGTTGAACACGGTCTCACCGAGGCTGACAGCCAGGAACTGCCAGTAGATGAACATCGCGTACCACTGGAACAGGAACACCACGCCGATCTTGTGCATCGCGACCGGCATCGACCGGACGGCGTCGGCGATCTCGGCGATCGCGTGGTGGAGCCCCTTGGGGGTGTTGCGCATCTCCTCGAGGTCCTCGTCCGAGGGAGTGAGCTCCCTCGTGCGCGCCATCGCGGTCAGCACCGTCAGCAGGATGCAGAAGGTGCCGATCATGAAGCAGACGTACATCCAGTAGGGCACGCCGTTACCGGCGGTCTCCTCGAGCGCAGACACCTTCTGCAGGAGGAAGAGCGACAGGTTCGCCAGCACGGCGCCGGCGCCGGTGAACATGCTCTGCGTGAGGAAGCCGCGCGCCAGTTGCGACTTGGGCAGCCGGTCGGAGATCAGCGCCCGGTATGGCTCCATCGAGGTGTTGTTGCCGACGTCGAGGAGCCAGAAGCAAAGCACGCCGATCCACAGGACGCCGACGAACGGGAACACGAACAGGATGACCGAGCAGAGGATGGCGCCGGCGGTCACGAAGGGGCGCCGGCGACCCCAGCGCGGGCTCCAGGTCCGGTCGCTGATGGCCCCGATGAGGGGCTGGATGAGCAGGCCGGTCACCGGTCCCGCAAGGTTGAGGATCGGCAGCTGGTCCGGCCTCGCCCCGATCAGCAGGAAGAGCGGGTTCACCGCCGACTGGGTGAGGCCGAAGCTGAACTGAACCCCGAAGAACCCGAGGTTCATCATCAGGATCGCGCCGGTCGACATGACCGGTCTGCGCCCGTCCTGGGCACCACCCGCCGGAACGGTCCCTGACGCGCTTTCCGTGGTCGTGGTGGTCATGGCGACCCTCCGGCTGACGTGATGCAGCTCACACGTGGCGTCGCGAAGCTAAGCCCGCCGCGAAGGGCTCGCAAACCGACATGCCGACCGTGCGGCTCGTTGGTCGCGACTTCTCCGGTTCGCGGCCGACCACATGGCGGGCGAGCACCATCGCGGCCATCCTGTAGCCCACCTGCTCCGAGCCCACCCCCACGGCGCTGGCGCGTCGACACTCGCAGAGGAGACGACGGTGAGTGAATGGAAGACCATCGTGGTCGGCGTCGACGGATCATCGGGAAGCCGGACGGCATTGTCCTGGGCCGCCGCCGAGGCCGGAGACCACGGGGCTGAGCTCGTGGTGGTGAACGTGTGGGAGCACACGCTGCTCCCACCGGCAGGAAGCGTCACCGTGTCCGAGCACTACGTGCCCGATCCGAGTCAGCGCACCGCCGACGACCTGGTCCGGGTGATCAAGGAGCAGCTCGGTGACGACCCCCCGGTCCTCGTCCAGCCGAGGGTGAAGCAGGGCAGCCCCGCGAAGGTGCTCATCGAGGAGTCGGCCAACGCCGATCTGCTCGTGGTCGGTACCCGGGGTCACGGCGGCTTCGCCGGGCTGGTGCTCGGCTCGGTCAGCCAGCACGTGGCCGCCTACGCCCAGTGCCCGGTGACCGTCGTCCGCTGAGGAGGCGGCCGGACCCTCCACCTGACGCCCAGCGCAGACCGTGCCGCTGGGACGCGCCGGCCGTTGTTCGGCATCGGGGCGACGTCCCTGACACCGGGCACCGTCGGCCGTGACCCCGCAGGGAGTGACTGCGGAACCCGAACCTCGACCAGCGGTCCCGGCGATCCGAGCGGATGATTCACACGTGTCCCCGTCCGGACGCTCATCGAATCTCTCGTCCGTGACCGGGCCTGGTGAGGGGTTCCGTGATGTCCAGCGAAGATGCCGCACCCGCGGCCCCAGAATCCACGACCCGCCGTCAGTGGTTCGACCACTCCCCCGTGCTGCGCAGCGCGGAGTCGCGCGGGGAGTCGCTCGACCAGGTCCTCGACCGCAACCTGGGCGAGTTGCTGCAGGAGCTCAGGGTCGCGTTCACCGGCGTGCAGATCCTGTTCGCCTTCCTGCTCAGCCTGGCGTTCACGCAACGGTTCGCGTCCCTCGGCCCCTTCGACATCGCGGTCTACACGGTGGCCTTGCTGTCGACCGCGCTCGCGACCGTCGTGCTCATCGCCCCGGTGCCGATCCACCGGATCGTCTTCCGCCGGCGCCAGAAGATCGCGCTCGTCGTCCTCGGCGACCGGCTGCTGATGGGCGGGCTGGCCCTGCTCATTCCCGCCATCGGCAGCGCGGTCCTGCTCATCCTCGACGTCGTGCTCGGGCGATGGCAGGCGATCGCGGGGTGCTCCGTGACCACTCTGGTCGCGTTGCTCACCTGGTACGCCCTGCCGCTGGCCATCCGCTTCTCCGGCGACGGCACGGCTCCCGTGCAGCACCACCTGCGCTCGGCCCGCCACCCGGACGCCTGAGTCATCGCCTGGGTCGGGCTGGGCTCCGACCCACCGTTGTTCAGCGTGCTGGGTAATCCACTCAGGGTGATGCTGCCGGCGACGTGCACTCCTACGGTCGATGCCTTCCCAGAGGTGGGAAGGCTCGCCAGGAGGTCACCATGCACGTCGATGCTCCGCTCGCGCTGGTAGCCGGGAGCTACGCCTCACCCGACGGCGCAGTGCAGGACCTGGAGGCGGTGTGGGGCGCCCGTCACGACGGCGGGTTCCATCACACCGCGATCGCCGTCGTCGTCAGGGGCGCCGACGGACGACTTCAGGTGGGGCGGAACAACAGCACGGCCAAGCACCTCGAGTGGGGCGGCGCCCTGCTCGGCGGTGCCCTCTTCGTGATCGCACCCGCCGCGGGAGCCGAGCTGCTCGCGACGGTCGGCTTGAGCGGCGCCGGCGCCATCGTCGGTCACGTACGCCAGTACGCCGACCCGAGCGCGCTCGCTGCGACCACGCGGGTGCTGGCGAGCGACGCGGCCGGACTGGTCGTCGTCCTCGTGAACTACCCGGGCGAAGCGATCACGCCGCTGCTCGCGCATGCCGGGCAGCGGTCGTGCGTCCACATGGTGTGGGGCGACCTCGAGGAAGAACTGGCCCAGGACTTCTCCAGGCCGCAGTCGCAGGTGCCGGTCGCGAGCTGACCGCGCATCACCCGCAACGGGTGAGCGTTGTGGCATGCGGCGCCGTCGGCGTGACCGCCGGCACGGTGTTCAGTCGAAGTGGTGTTCAGTCGAAGTGGTGTTCAGTCGAAGTGGTGTTCAGTCGAAGTGCGGCGGGTCCTCGACCGCGAGAGCGTGCTCCATCCAGACCCGCATGTGCGGCTCGATGACAAGGTGGGGAAGGTCGGCGAACGCCACCCATGCCGCGTCGCTGGTCTCGTGCAGGTCGCCGTGCGGAGTGCCGCTCAGAACACGGGCCCGGAAGATCACGACGAATTGCTGACGGACCTCGCCGTCCAGGGCTCGAACCACGAGGTTCGGGTCGGTGAACACGCCGACGAGCCCGGTGACGAGCACGTGGACGCCGGACTCCTCGGCAGTTTCACGGACCGCCGCCTCGGCGGCCGTCTCGCCGATGTCGACGCGGCCACCGGGCAGTTCCCAGGTGCCGCTGTCGCACCGTCGTACGAGGAGCAATCGACCACCCCGCCCCTGGACGGCGACGAAGACCGACGGCACGATCACCGAAGCCTTCGGGGCCTCGGGGTCGTGGAAGTGCACCGTCCGCTGCTGAGGGATGCGTGCGGCGATCGTCATGACGTTCCCCTCTGGGATCTCCCGACCCTCTGCCCACCATCCCGCGACAAAGCGGTCCCGAACATCGTCCGCCGCGGATGAGCGCGGGGAAAGGTCCCTCGACAGCTGGCGGGCACGCGCCCGTGTCGCAGGCGCGATTCACACCCCGCGCATGAGGTCCCGCAACCGTTCTCGCGGGACGGTGCTGCGCATGTCGACAGAACCCCTCTCGTCGGTGATCGTGCGCCCCGGGTCAGGTGACTTTCTGCTCTGGTCGACATCGGACCCGGGGAGTCGGATGTACGAGACGAGGCGGCCGACCGGCCACCCCGCGCGTTCGTCGCGCCTTCGAGAGCCGTGGAGGGAGCGCTTGGATGACCTGACGTGCTGCGTTGGCATTCCACCGACGATGCCACCTGCGCTCTGACATCGGCGATGCCGCCCGTACCCCTTCAAACAGAGGAGAGGTCATGGCTGGCGTCCCTCGCGCCAAGACAACAGTTCCCCGCCTACCGACGGAGTTCGTTCCCCGGCCCGACCTGGTTGCGGCATTGGACCAAGGCGAGACGTGCGCGCTCACACTCGTGAGCGCCCCACCTGGCTATGGGAAGACAGTGCTCCTGGCCGAGTGGGCTGCCCGGTCGGACGTCCCCTGCGCGTGGGTGTCGCTGGACGAGGACGACGACGATCCCCGGCGGCTGTGGGGTGCGGTCCTGGCCGCACTCGTGGCATGTCCCGACGTCCCGCCGTCCAGCCGGTTGCGCACCCTCGTGGTGCCACGGACGTCGGTGACGGTGGAGTTCCTCACCGAACTCTCCGATGCGCTCGCCGCGATACCTACTCGCGTGCGGCTCGTGCTGGACGACGCCCACCACCTGCACAGTCGGGCCGCACTGCACGGCCTGGAGTTCCTACTGCGGGATCACCTGAGCAATGTCCGCCTGGTGCTGGCCAGCCGTTTCGATCCGGCGCTCCCGGTGGGACGGCTTCGTCTGGAGGAGCGGCTCTGCGAGCTCCGCCCGGGGCACCTGGCCTTTTCCGTCGAGGAGACGGAAGCGCTCGCGGGGCTGTGCGGCCTCCACCTCGACGGCAGGCAGGCTGCGCTCCTGCACTCGCGCACCGACGGGTGGGTGGCAGGAATCCGCCTGGCCGCGCTGCCGCTCCGTGACCATCCCGAGCCCGACGCCTTCCTCGCGGCCTTCTCCGGGGACGAGCGTCCGGTCGCCGACTACCTCGCCGACGAAGTCTTCTCGCGCCTGTCAGAGGTGGAGGGCGACCTGCTTCGCCGGATCAGTATCTGCGACCCGGTGCCGTCGGCCCTGGCCGTGGAGCTGTCCGGTCGCGCGGACGCGGCCGAGACCCTGGGTGAACTGGAGCGGAGCACGGCGCTCGTCACAGCTGCCGGACCGCACCGGGACGAGTTCCGCATCCAGGAGCTGATGCGCTCCTACCTGGCGGCCGACCTTCTCCGCCACGGACCGGCGCTCGCCGCGCAGCTCCACCGCCAGGCGGCCTTGTGGTGGGCCGACCGGCGGCGTCCCGCCGAGGCCCTGCACCATGCCGCCCGAGCGGACGACACCCAGCTCTTGACCGAGCTCCTGCACCGATGGGCGGCCGAGCTGGTGGCGCGCGGAGAGCACATCGAGTTGCGTCGTGCGCTCGACAAACTGCAGGCCGGCAACCCCGCCCCGGACGCGTGGCTGCCCCTGGTGTCGGCCCAGATCGAGCTGGGCCGCGGCGACCGGACGGCTGCTCAGGCCGACGTCCGCCGCGCGGGCGAACTGGACGCCGGCCCCGGCGGCCTCGACCTCGCGCTCTTCCGGACCGCGACCCAGCGCATGGTCGGCTTGGGCGGTTCAGCAACAGACGACCCGGTATCAGACGGCGGCGCACCCGAGGACCCGGCGCTCGCCGCCCTCGTCCTCGCCGGCCGAGGCGCCGGGGAGCTCTTCTCCATGGGCCACGTCGGTCCGGCGGAGAACGACTGGTCCGTACTGTTCGAGGATCTGGAGGCCGCGCTGGCGGTCGCCCGAGAACAGCGCTTCGGACTGCTCGAGATCCAGTGCCTCTTCCTCATCGCCACGGCGGCACTGACCTGCGGTGACAACGGTCGCGCCGCGTCGGCGGCTGCCGCCGCGATCACCGCCGCACACGCAGGTGGCTGGCATGACACGCTGTGGGCGGCCGGTGCCCACGCCGTCCTCGCTCAGGCCTGCCTCAGCCAGGCCGACCCCGTCCGCGCCCTGCAGGTCTCGTCGGACGGTCTGCGGATCGCCTCGACGCAGCAGGACCGGGTCATCCTTTTCGCCCTGCGCTGTGCGCGAGGAGGCGCGCTGTTCGACATCGGCAACCGGCCCGCCGGTCTCCTCGAGGTGCAGGAGGCGCATGCCGAACTGGGGGCGACGCCGATCCCCGAAGCGCTGGCCACGACGGCTGCCCTGCTGGAACACCGGATGGCCCTGCTGCTCGACCTGCCAGTGGCAGCAGGCACCTCCGTCGGCCGGCTGACCGCTCGGTACGGCGCCGACGCCGAGTTGACGCTCATGAGGGCCTGGTCCGAAGCCGCCGCGGGCTCCGCCGCCTCGGCGCGCTCCGCGGTGGCGCCTCTGGTGAGCGGACAGGTGCGGCCCATCCTGCCGTCGACTGTCGTGGAGGCGCGGCTCGTCGAGGTCTGGGCCGACCTGCGGCTGGGCCAGCGGTCGGCCGCCCGGCACGCACTGCAGGCCGCCTTGGCCTGCGCCGAGCCCCTGGACGTGCTGCGGCCGTTCGCGCTCGCGGGCCAGGGCGTCCGGGTGCTGCTGGTCGATCAGTTGGGCGGCAGCACGGATACGGCAGCGTTCACCTTCCGGTGCCTGTCCGTCCGGCCGCAGGTACGCCGGCCACCGGCGCCGCGGCTGAGCACCCGCGAGCACAGCGTTCTCATCCAGCTCAACTCCTTGAACAACCTCGGCGAGATCGCCGAAGACCTGGATGTGTCGGTGAACACGATCAAGAGCCATGTCCGGGCGATCTACGGCAAGCTCGGTGTGACCACGCGCCGCACCGCCGTACTGACCGCGCTGGAACATGGCCTCCTGGCATGAGCGGCCAGGCCGTCTCCCCCTCACCCGAGCTGATGCCCGGGCCGGTCGCGCCGCAGAGCCCGCTGCAGGGAGCGCAGCTGTCGGCCCGCGATCACAAGGACCCGCTGCCCGTTCGGCCCAGCAAGATCACCGTGCCCGAGTTGCCCGTCCAGTTCACGCAACGCCCGGCACTCCGGCAGTGGCTGGACCGCGCCGTCGCCGACCAGATCATCGTGGTCAGCGCTCCGGCCGGATCCGGTAAGACCCTTCTCCTCGCCGACTGGGTGCACGAGAGCCAAACGCCGGAGACTGCCTGGATCTCCCTGGATCCCGACGACAACGATCCGCGGCGACTGTGGTCAGCGGTGATTGCGGCTCTGCTGGCCGTGCCCTCGGTGTCACGGGACGGCCGTCTGGAACGGCTCGTCCAGGACACGGCCGCGCTCACCACGGCGAATCTGGTCGACGAACTCGCGGACACCCTGGACGTTCTCGACCCGCCGGTCCGGGTGGTCCTGGACGATGTGCACGAACTGACCGGACGCGAGGTCCTGCACGACCTCAACCAGTTGATCCGGAGACGTCCCACCGGGTTGCGGCTGGTCCTCGCCAGCAGGTCCGACCCGCCGATCTCGGTCCCGCGACTGCGCCTCGAAGGCCGGCTCCACGAACTGCGGGCCGACGTCCTCCGCTTCACGCCGAACGACACGGCCGCGCTGATCAGGAGCAGTGGACTGGCACTGACGAGGTCGGAGGTCGCGGTACTGCACGCGCGAACCGAGGGCTGGGCCGCCGGTATCCGGCTGGCAGTCCTCGCTCTACGTCGCACCGACGACACGGCCGCTTTCCTCACCGAGTTCTCCGGGGACGAACGTTCGGTCGCCGACTACCTGACCGGCGAGATCCTCCAAGGGCTGAACCCGGAAGTGCAGGACTTCCTGCGCGCAGTGAGTCTGTGCTCTCCGTTGCCCACGGCGCTCGCCGTCGAACTGTCCGCACGTGCCGACGCAGCGCGGATGCTCGACGACCTGCGCCAGCAGACGGCACTCGTCGAGCGCACGGCCCCGGGCGAGTACCGCATCCACGCCCTGCTCCGTTCGTACCTGGCTGCCGATCTCGCGCGCCAGCGACCGGATACGTACCGGCAGCTGCAGGTCTCCGCCGCCCGATGGTGGTCGGCACACCGCGGGCCGGTTCACGCCCTGCGTCACGCCGAGCGGTCGGATGACCGCCGGCTCATCGCCCACCTGCTGCACGCGTCGGGCGTGGCGCTGATGCTGAACGGCGACCTCGGGCCGCTGCAACGTGCCCTGACCGCCGTGGGCAGCGACGCACGGAGAGCCGACCCCCGGCTCGCGCTCATGGCGGCGATGTTCCACCTGGAGGTCCGGGCTCTGCCTGCAGCCGCCGCTGAACTGCAGAACGCTCGGGTGGCCTGGCCCGAAGGTCCGGATGCCGACCTTCGCGCGCTGAGAGCCGGCGTCGAACTGCTGGCCTTCGCCATCGGTGTCCTTCCCGGTGTGCCCTCCGAGCACACCGCCCAGGTGGAAACGACGCAGCCCGAGATCAACGCACTGCTGCACGCGAGCCGCGGCCTCGCCGAGTTCAGCCGGCCGAACGGGCCCCGGCCGACAGGGGCGGATTCGGATCTGGCACGGGCCGAGCTCGAGCAGGCGGCCGAGTTGGCCCGCCTCAACGACCTCGGCTATCTGGAGGTGCAGAGCCTGACCTTCCTCGCCACCCTTGCCTCGATGCGGGGCGACTACCGCGGCATGGTCGACATGGCCGACCGCGCGGTCGCGGCCGCCGCGCGCCGCGGCCGCCACCCGTCGACCTGGACAGCCGGACCGGTGGCCATCCTGGCCCAGGCCGAGCTGCTGAACGGTGACCCGACAGCAGCGATCGCACGCTCGGAAGAGTCGCTTGCCGGCTGGGAGCAGCTTCCGCCGGAATCGAGGTACACGCTGCGCGCCGTGCACGGCGCCGCCCTGGCCGATCAGGGACGACGCACCGCCGGCCTTGCGGAGATGCGCGCTGCCCGGCTTGATTTCGCCGGGGGGCTCGCGCTGCCGTCCATGGCGGCGAGCATCGCGCTCCTCGAGCACCGGGCGGCCCTGCTCGTGGGCAACGTGGGCGCCGCGGTGGAAGTCGCCGACTGGCTCACCGATCGGATCGACGTGAGCGGCGAGACGCTGCTCCTCGATTCCTGGAGCGAGGTCGCCGCCGGCCGGTCGCAGACAGCTCGGGCGAGGGTGGCGCCGGTGGTCCTCGGCGACATGACGACCGTGCTCCCGTACACCGTGGTGGAGTCGCTCCTCGTGGAGGCGGAGGCGGCGCTGCAGGCGGGCGAGCAGGAAGCCGGCCGCAGCGCCTTGGACCTCGCCCTGCAGAAGGCAGAACCACTGGACGCCGTCCGACCGTTCGCGTTCGCCGGGCCACGCACTCTCGAGTTGCTGAGCACCGGGTCGGTCGCCCGGGCGCGCGCCGCCTTCCGGGCCCGCCTGGACGCTGCCCGCGCCGCCATGACCATGGACGCCGTCGCGCTGCTCAGCGAGCGCGAGCTGGCCATTCTGGCGCTGCTCCCCTCGCTGATGACCGCCCGGGAAATCGCCGGTGAATTCACGGTGTCGGTCAACACCGTGAAGAGCCACATCCGGTCGATCTATGCCAAGCTGGGTGTCTCGTCGCGGCGCGAGGCAGTGCTGCGCGCGCAGGAGCGCGGCCTGCTGCCGTAGGTGTTCATTACCGGGGGGTGAGGCGGGCGACCGCCCCGGCCCGGAGGCTGGGAACTCACGGAGCCCTCATCCCCGCGGAGGACGTCATGCCGGATCGACGGTACGAAATCCGGGTGACGGGGCGCATCTCTCAACGGGTGCGTGATGCATTCACCGGCCTGGACGTGTCCGAGGTGCCGGCGGAGACGGTGATCTCCGGACTGGTGCACGAGGACGATGAGTTGCACGAGATTCTCGCGGTCGTCCAGTCGCTCGGTCTCCACGTGATGTCCGTGCAGCAGGTGGCGCCCTGACGACCGCACACAACTTGCTGGCGCACGACCGTCGCCTCTGACTACCGTGGACGGATTCCCACGTGCCTGCCGAGCGAGGTGGCAATGACCGACTTCCGGTCGAGATCCTCGAGTCGACGCTCTCCGAGTCCCGAGGCGCTCCCCCTTGTCGCCAGATGGGTCGAATCCTCGAGATCAGCGTCGTCACCCGGGCATCGAGACAGTCAGCCACATCGCCTGAGGCCGCAGCCCCTCGAGAACGGACGCGGTGACGCCGA
>Ga0136846_1208321_pt1 | contig 13949 bp, 15 predicted proteins | sample HopSoiMetagenom2_FD_96841 | JGI IMG/M metagenome (GOLD analysis project Ga0136846, IMG submission 96841) | Grasslands soil microbial communities from Hopland, California, USA - 2 Assembly 2016 (version 4) | ecosystem: Environmental > Terrestrial > Soil > Grasslands | place: USA: Hopland...
AACGCAGCCTGACAGCGGCAGCCACCAAAATCGATTTCTTTTTGCGGACAGCTCCGGCACGGTTCCGGCATCCATTCCGTTCCACGGAATCGGTTGAAGCTTTCAGATTTTCGCCAAATCCAATCGAGATCGCTTGCTCGGACATTTTCAAAACGCAAATCGGGAATTGCCGATGACGCAGTCGGGCAGGGAAGCACGTCGCCGATCGGATTTAACGTGAGATATCGTTGCCCCCAGCCGTTGAGACACGGTTTTGGACGCGTCTCATAATAATCTGGCAGCACATAAAGGATGTCGATCTTGCCAGCGAGCCGCGCCTTGGCTGCGGTCGCGATTTCGCGTGCGCGATTCACTTGTTCACGGGTGGGGAGTAATGCTGCACGATTGCGAAACGCCCAACCGTAGAACTGCACGTTCGCCAGCTCGACTCGTTCGGCGCCGAGGGCTTCCGCCAGGGCGATCATTTGCGGGAGCCGATCGATGTTCCGCCTATGAATCACGAAATTGAGGCTCAGCGGAATTCCGGCTGCGCGAATTTTCGCAGCGACGTCGAGCTTACGCTCATGCGCACGCGCGCCGGCGATTTCGTCGGCCAGGCTTGGTTCATCTGACTGAAAACTTAGTTGGATCGAATCTAATCCAGCAACGCGTAACCCACGCACGCGATCGTCATCCAAGCCGATGGCGCTGGTGATGAGGTTCGTGTAAAGGTTTGTCTCACGGGCCGCGCGAATCAGTTCTGCGAGATCGCGCCGGGCAAGCGGTTCGCCTCCGGAAAAACCGATTTGCAGAACGCCAAGTGCGGCGGCTTCACGAATGACCCGTTTCCATTCTTCCGTGGTGAGCTCGCCGTTGTTTGTTGTAGTGTGCGCTGTCCCCAGCGCAATGGGCTCGGCTTGTTCTTCCTTGGGGACAGCGGAGTCTACAGTCACAGGATTCGAACAATACGGGCAATGCAGCGGACATCGGTACGTAATCTCTGCGAGCAACGCGTATGGCCGCGAAGCCGTCATTTGAATACGATCAGCTTACGTCGTTCCAAATCCGAAAGCGTATCGCGTATATCCTCGGCGAGCGCGTTAGAGTCCGCCTCATATTCTTCGGCCAACTCGCACACAATCTCGCCCAGTGTTCGTCCGTCGCAGCGGGAAAGAATTTCGTCCGCAGTTTCGTTTAGTTCGACGATACCCTCGGGGTAAAGCAGTACGTTTTTATTCGTCGCGGAATCGATTTGTAATCGAACGCCTTTCGCGAGGCTCGGCCGAGCCAAATCAGAAATCGGGTTGGCGCGCATTAAGGCAGGAGCTGGTGGGCGGACTGAGACGGCCCCTCCTTGAAGTAGGCGTGATGAATTGCGTCGAGTATGGACCAGAGGACATCGCACTTGAACTCGAGCGCGCGCACGGCTTCTCGCTGAAGCTCGAGTGTGTTGCAATATTCCATGGTAATCGCGAGCGCCTCGTCAGAATCGCGCCGCGCCTGCGTGACTCGGCGGCGAAAATACTCCAGCCCGCGAGGATCAAGCCACTGATAGAATTTTTCGAAGGCTCCAAGCCGGTCCGTCATCAGATCTGGCGCAAAAAGTTCGGTCAGTGACGACGCGATGGCGATCGGCCACGGCTGACTGCGCGCGAAGTTCACGTACGCATCCACGGCAAAGCGTACTCCGGACAACAGATGTCGATTATCCAATAGCTCGTCAGGCGAAAGTCCGCATGCTTCACCAAGTCGCAGCCATGCTTCGATGCCGCCCTCATCCGAGGGGTGAGCTCCGGCGAGCCCGCGATCCCCAGCGTCGCAGGAGCTCCGCCCTCCTTGAATCACGCCATCGTGATCGAGAATGCGATGAATCCAAGCCCGTCGCACTTCGCGCACTGGACAGTTGGCGAGAATCGCGGCGTCTTTTATAGGAATATTTCGCTGATAATAGAACCGGTTCGCGATCCAGCCACGCAGCGCTTCGGGCGAAAGCCAGCCTTCGTTCATCGCGACGTGGAACGGATGTTTATCGTGATAAGCGCGTCCGCCGATCGCGCGCAGTTGTTCGATAAAGGTTTCGCGGTCCCAAAGCCCCGTAGTCATAAAACATCCCCCCTCATGAGCACGAGCACGATCAGCAAATGAAAATTCATAACGCGATTTCTAATCCATCGCGCGCGATCTCGATCCCGGCCTGCTCGAGTTCTGCGCGCTCCGAACAGCCGGGCATCAGGATCGGGTTTGTGTTGTTGATATGGGTGTAAATCTTCCGGCGGGCGGGCGATAGGCGCAAGAAATCAAGACTGCCGCCACGGATCGGTAGATGATGCATCTCGCGAGCGCGGCGGGCGCCCGGCCGCACAGCTGCAAGTTCATCCTCACTCCAGAATGTGCCGTCGAACAAAATCACGTCGGATTTGGCAGACGCTTCGGACAATTCACGGGTAAGCTTGCGCACGGCTGGCGCGACTAACGCTAACCGGCCCGATGCTTCGTCCAAAAACTGGAACGCGACGCTATGCGGCAAGTCGATCGCCCGAAACTCGATACTGCCGTTCAACCGTTGAAAATCCGAACTGATCTTCCGCCATTCGATTCCGCAGAACCGCGCGAGCGTGTGGTCAAGCCACGCGAGCGCAGCTCGGGTTTCGCCCGTCGAGTAAACGACGAGCGGCTTTTCCTGTTGGCGCAGGAGCAACAAGCCCAGCGCATGATCGATATCTGAGTTGGTTAAAAGAACGCCTGCGATGGGAGTGTTGCGCGACGCATCATATCGCGGCTGCAATCGCGTCGTGCTTTCGATTTGCCGGGGCAAATCGGGCGAGGCGTTAATTAACCACCAGTTCTGAAAATCGTCCGAGTCGGCGCTGATCGCGATGCCCGATTGCGCCTGCGGGTCAATTTTTCCCGCGCGCGCTGCGACGCAGTTCACACAGGCGCAGTTCCATTGCGGTAAGCCGCCGCCGGCCGCGCTGCCGAGAATGTTGATCCGAATCAATCGGAGTGCCGCAGTGCTTTATTACCCTTCGATCAGACCGCGCCTGCGTAACACGTGCACTCGAAAAAGATCGGCACGGTCTTGAGCGTCGGTTTGATCCAGCGCTTTTTGTGTCGCCTCATAAATCCCACGAGTCTCATAAGTCGATCGCCCATTCGGGTCAAACTTATTTTTTGATAAAGCTGATGTCGCCGCTCCGTTCCACGCGCGCGACTCGAATATCTGAAAGGTCGTCCGTGTGCGCGCTGAGGCGCATATCCTCGTCCAGATCATGCGTTGAGACGTGGTTGCGCCGCATCACATCGAGATCGCATTGTCCATCGCGCACGATCACGTCTGGCCTGCCTTTGACCAGGATCCCAAACCCATGGGAATAGAATGCCAAGTACGCGAAGAGTCGATGAATCAAGACGAGAACCACCCCACCGCCGAGCGTGGCAAAAAAAGCTGCCGAACCGTTAATGGCGCGCGAAAGCACCGCGGCAAGAATTACAAGCAGGACAGCGTCGAACGGAGTCTTCCGCGCGAGTGAGCGTTTGTGTCCAAGCCGCACTGCGGCCAGCGTCACAAGAAAAACAATGATCCCACGCAGTGAAATCTGAATGAAGGTCAAATTCCTTGGTTCGACACCGAGGCCCAGCAGGATTTCAAAAGAATTCCAAAATGCATTCATACGTAAGATTTTATCGCCCCGGAAATGCCTTGTCGCGCCGATATGCCGGCCCGGCGACGCTTGCGCGAGAAACCTTCGCGTGGCATAAGACGACGCTCACCCGGTTTTCAAACTGATCTAGCGCACGACCTTTATGCCAACAGCGCCACCTCCATCTCGCGATGTCGCACTGGAAACGCGTTTTTTTTGGGAGCGTTTCAAAAAGCCAATTATCGCAGCCGCGATCGTTGTCCTCCTTGCAGCTGTTGCGTTCACGGGTTATCGGTTTTATTCCGATCGCCGCGCGACCGCTGCATCTTTTGCGTTGGCGAGCGCGAACACCGCGCAAGAATACGAACAGATAATCGCTCGTTACGCCAACACGCCTGCCGCCGCTGATGCCTATATTTTGCTCGCCGAAGCGCAGCGGAAGGAAAGGAAATTCGCTGAGGCGAACAACACGCTCGAAACCTTCATCGCGAAGTATCCCAAACATGAGTTTGTGAGCACGGCGAAGATGGCAATGGCGGCCAATCTGGACTCGATGGGTAAGACGAATGAAGCATTAGTAATGTATCAACAGATCGTTTCGGCTTATCCCAACAGTTACGCTGCGCCGCTCGCCATGCTTTCGCAGGTGTACATTCTGAAGGGGAAAAATCGGAATGACGACGCGCGGCGCATCTGCGAAACCATGCTCACGCAATATCGAACCAGTTTTTGGGCGGGCGAGGCAATGCAGCAACTGCGCTTACTGAAGCCGATTACGACGTCCACGCCGCCGCCCGCAGTAGTGCCAACAATCCCGCCAATGTTAGCAATTCCTGCCGCGCCAGCGCCGCAAGCTCCGTCCGCGCCGAACCAGCCGCAGAGCGCGCCATCGCCAAAGAAGCCATAAAGGTTAGGACAAGATCGGTGGGCGTGTCGAGAACGTGGAACGATGGACTGCTCGGCTATCCATCCCTGCCGTTGGCTTGTCGCGGGAGGGAGTTGTCCTAGCGCTTCGAGAACTGAAACCGCTTTCGCGCGCCAGGTTGCCCGGACTTCTTTCGCTCTTTCATACGCGGATCGCGACGCAGCAAGCCCTCAGATTTCAGCGGGCCTCGCAAATTTGCGTCAACTTGAAGAAGGGCCCGCGCGATCGCGAGTTGTGCCGCGCCGGCCTGACCCATAATGCCGCCGCCGCTGGCGTGAATGAACACGTCGTAAGTGTTAACTGCTTTTGCATTCTGCAGCGGTTCCAACACTACATTCTGTAACGGCACGGTCGGGAAATAATCTTCGAAAGTCCGGCCGTTGATATCGATTTTTCCGCTGCCCGGCATCATTCGAATGCGTGCGACTGATGTCTTGCGGCGACCTGTGGCGATGAATTCGTCAGCTTGTGGCATAGATCAGGACCTCTAGAGTTTGACAGCTTCGGGCTGTTGGGCTGTGTGCGGATGCGAATCGCCGCGATATACCTTCAACTTCCGATAAGCGTGCCGACCGAGCCGATTGTGCGGAATCATCCCGCGAATGGCGCGTTCGATCAGCAATTCAGGATGGCGAGCGCGGCGCGCCCGGACGCTCTCAGACTTGTGTCCGCCGACGTACCCGGAAAAACTCATATAATTTTTCTGCTCTTCCTTCTTTCCGGTGAGCCGAACCTTTTCCGCGTTGATGACAATAACAAAATCCCCGGTGTCGACGTGTGGCGTGAAAATCGTTTTTCCTTTCCCGCGCAGCAGGTTGGCAGCCTTCACCGCGACGCGGCCGAGCACCTGGTCGTGGGCGTCAATGACCCACCACCTGCGCTGCGCTTCGGTGGCTTTTGCGGAAAACGTTTTCATCTTAGAAAAAGGGCACGAAACGTATGGGTCACGCAACCCTCTGTCAACAACGGATCGATACAACAAATGAGCCGGACGGAAGAGATGTGTTATTGCTAAATGCTCGCTGGCGAACGGTGGGCGGCGCGCTTAATTCCTTGCCGATGTCGAACTCGACCCCAAAGGCTGCGATCTCGCCACGACGCGACGAAGATTTTCCGGAGTGGTATCAGCAGGTGATTCGCGCCGCAGAACTGGCGGAGCCGTCGGACGTGCGCGGTTGCATGGTCATTCGTCCGTGGGGCTACGGGATTTGGGAAAGCATGCAACGTCAGCTCGACGCGCTGATTCGCGCCACCGGTCATCGCAACGCCTATTTCCCTTTATTCATTCCATTGAGTTATTTCGCCAAGGAAGCTGAGCACGTCGAAGGCTTCGCCAAGGAATGTGCCGTGGTTACGCATTACCGGCTCAAGCTGGATGAGGAAGCGGGGTTGGTGCCCGATCCCGAATCGAAATTAACCGAACCGCTGATCGTTCGGCCGACGAGCGAGACGATCATCGGCGCGAGCTACGCGAAATGGGTGCAATCGTATCGCGATTTGCCGATCCTGATCAACCAATGGTGCAACATCGTGCGCTGGGAAATGCGGACGCGATTGTTCCTGCGCACAACAGAATTTCTGTGGCAGGAAGGCCATACCGTCCACGAAACGGAAACCGAAGCGCGAGAAGAAACCAAACGGATGCTCGGCGTGTACGAAACCTTTGTGCGCGAGCGTTGCGCCATTCCCGTATTCGCGGGCTTAAAATCCGACAGCGAAAAATTCCCTGGCGCTGTGGAAACTATGGCGCTCGAAGCAATGGTGCAGGACCGCAAGGCAATACAGGCGGGCACATCGCATTTTCTCGGGCAGAATTTTGCCCGTGCGAGCGGCATTCAGTTCCAAACGCGCGAGGGCAAACAGGAATTTGGCTGGACGACAAGCTGGGGCATGACGACGCGCATGGTAGGCACAGTCGTTATGGCGCACGGTGATGACGACGGCGTTGTTTTGCCGCCGCGCATCGCACCGACGCACATCGTCATTCTGCCAATCACGACCAGGGAAGAGACGCGCGCCAATGTTTTGGAAACCTGCGACAGACTCGCTGCGGAGTTGCGAGCGAAAAGATTTCTCGATGATGTTGTGATTGAGGTTGAAGTCGATCGGCGCGATCTCGGCGGCGGAGTTAAAAATTGGGAATGGATTAAGAAAGGTGTGCCGCTGCGAGTTGAGATCGGGCCGCGTGATCTCGAAAAAAATTCGGTCACCGTGAGCCGGCGCGATCAACCGGTGAAGAACAAGGAGTCGATGCGGCTGGACGAATTCACTGCGCGCGCTCCAGAAATTCTTGTCTCGATTCAGGATTCGCTCCATACGCATGCGAAGGAATTCCGTGACGCGAACACACACGAGATAAATTCGAAGAAAGATTTCTACGATTTTTTCACCGCGAAAAACCCTTCAAAACCGGAAATCCATGGCGGCTTCGCCCTCGCACACTGGAACGGGTCGCGCGAAATCGAGGAACAGATTAAGGACGATCTGAAAGTCACGATCCGCGTTATTCCGCTCGATGATTCTTCAGAGCCGGGTCAATGCATCTTTACCGGTGAACCGAGCGCGCGTCGCGTCGTATGGGCGAAATCATACTAGCCCCGAGGACGCAGGCGATTCAAAAGGGACGAGTTGACGGCGAGGCGGTGACTGGTTTATTTCCGCCCGCCGATGCAGTTAAAGCTTTACAGCCGCGAGTGGTGTTCCTGGTGTATTGATGCGAAGGATTATCTCAGCGACAAGGGCTATTGCTTCCAGGAAATCGACGTTGGCAAAGACCGGCGGGCGTATGAGGAGATGAAGCAGCTTTCTGCTCAAACGTACGTGCCTACGTTTGTGGCGGGCGATAAAGTTTTGGCAAATTTTGACACCAATCAGCTTCAAAAATTTCTGAACGAGCATCAGATCAATCCATAGACGTTCCGTGATGCTTTTCGGTCTCCTTCTTACGCTCGGCGTGGCCGTGCTCAGTGTCGGTCTCCGCACGTTTCACAATTCGTATGCGCAAAAGGCCGGGGCGCTGGGTATTCTCGCCGCCACTTTTCTCGCCGTGTTTTTCGCTACGGACCATTGGATCTGGGGTTTGGTCGCTGCACTCGCTTGGCTGTTTCTGCCTTGGCTGGAAATTCTCACCCGGATTCGTGCGTTGCGGCTTCCAAAAGAGAAACAGCTTCGACCGAAAAGTCCGCCACCGTCAGACACGTTCCCGGCGCTTAGCGAAATCACCCGCGAGATCGAAGACGAAAGGTACATTTACGTGAGCGATGCCGGTTGGGATTGGGAAGATTACCGGCAGTTTTTCCGATTGTTCTACAGAGAAGAAGATCGCGCCCAGGCCGCTATCTGCCTGAATGAGCAGCGTGATTTTTCATTCTATTACCTGCGGATTTCGTCACGGACGAAGGACGGCACGGTTTGGACAACGTGGAATTATCCGTTGTCCTACGGCTTGAAACTCTCTCCCGCGTTCCGGATCAATCGGCAGCGGCCAGATCGATCTTTCTGGCAGCTTGATCAAACTCATCGCGAATTTTTGCGGCGAAACAAAGTTGATCCTGCGGAGATCGAACCGCTCGATGAAGAGCAGATCCAGGCGGACATCGAAAAGGATCTGCGGGACCAGATCGCGCACAACATTCACAAAGGCGTCCTGAAGCAAACTGCCACAGGCGACGTGAAATATTCGTGGCGCGGAATGATTTACCTTTGGTGCCAGTTCTTGGTTGATCTGGTGCGCTTGTAATCGCGCTGAATCAAAGGTAGGGCGCGTCACTCGTGCGCGCCGTCGCTCGTCAACATCCCGCGGCGTGAAGGGACTGGCCGCCGTACCAAAGCAGAAGGCGGAAATGTTCATTTGAACTTGCGTGATCCTGCGCTTTGAAGGATGATGCCTGGATGCTCACCGACAGGCAACGTAGCGTCCTTGATTTTATTCAGCGCGAGCAAAGAGAAAAAGGCATCACGCCGAGCACGCGCGAAATCCAGAACCATTTCGGATTCGCCAGCCAGACATCCGTCATGCAATATATCGCAGCACTCGAGCGAAAAGGTTTTCTCAACCGGCACGCGCGCAAAGCTCGAGCGTTGATTACGCCAGCCATGAAGGTTCGGATTACCGACATTCCAATTTACGGTCAGATTCCGGCTGGGATGTCGGCGTTGACGGAGCAGAGCATTGAAGGGCATGTGTCGCTAGACACGCGCTCGGCAAATGTGTTGAAGAATCGAGGCACATTCGCGTTACGAGTGCGGGGCGAGTCAATGATCGGCGCGCATATTCTCGATGGCGATATTGTGATTTTGGAAGACACGAAAGAAGTGCACGACGGCGATATCGTTGCGGCGTTGATCGACGGCGAAACGTCATTGAAGCGGTATGTGGTGGAGCGCGGCCGCCCATATCTGAAGGCGGAAAATCCGCGTTATCCCGATCTGGTGCCGGCTCGCGAGCTTAAAATCCAAGGCGTGATGGTCTCACTGGTACGAAAACAGGAGCGGCGGAAAAGACATTAAGGAAAGGTCCAAGTGCAAAAAATGGGGCAGGAATTCCCTGCAGCTTCATTTCATTTCTGGCTCACATATGTGATCAAAAATTGAAATCACCTAGATCGGCTCTGGGTGTATTAAATGTTCACTTGAACATGTATAACATTCGCATCATGTTTACGTTCGATGGCTGGGAGCGCCAAAATTATCGATCTGCGCAACCTGCTGGCGGAGCGTTTTCCTCATCCTTCTTGTACGACAGCGAAGCGCTTAATGACCGGCTTACATTTTCTTGATGAACCCATTTGCGGCGGACTGCCGCGTGGAGCGATCACCGAATTGATCAGCCCAGGAACGAACGTCGGAAGCGCATCGCTCATTCATGCGCTCGTCCATTGCGCGTATCGCGATAATTATTTCCTGGCGCTGATTGACGGACTCGATTCGTTTGACCCCTGCGGGTTGGATAATGCGTGGCTGCAACAGCTGCTTTGGGTCCGGTGCAGCAAAGCATCTGAAGGCGTGAAAGCGGCTGATGTCCTTTTGCGCGACGGTAATTTTCCACTGGTGATTGTCGATCTCGTGCTGAACGCACCGGAGGAATTGCGTAAAATTCCGCAAACGAATTGGTATCGCTTGCAACGGTTGGTCGAGCTGCTGCCCACGGCATGTCTCGTTCTCACGCGATATGAAATGGTTAGTAGCGCGCAGCTGAAACTGGTGCTCGAAAGTTCATGGGACATTCAAACTCTTGAAACCGAGGACGCGTTTTCACGACTCCGAATTGTTATCAAAAGATCGCATCTCCAACCAGAAGTCAGAAGTCAGAAATCCGCGGTGATCTAGAATGATGTTCGCCACGATTTATTTGCCGAATTTCTGTTTGCAGGCAGCCACGCGGCATCAGCCGGAACTCTGTGAAAAACCAGTAGCGTTGATCGAAGAACACGAAAGGAAACCGATCATCATTCAACTGAATGAAGCCGCAGAAAACGCAGGTATTCGAAAAGGAATGACCCCGAGCCAGGCATTGGCGCGATCGTTGCGGGTGATCATCAAAGTTCGTGCACCCGCGCATGAAAAATCGATACAGGAAATGTTGCTTCACTACGCGTTTACTCTCAGCCCTTTTGTGGAAGGCACTGCGCCGGGTATTTGCACACTTCAGTTTACGGCCTGCCGCAATTTGAGTGAAAAGGTATGTCGCGTGATCGAGCAATTAGCCGAGTGCGAAATTCGCGCTCAAGCCGCGGTTGCTCCGACTTCAGACAGCAGCTTTCTGGCAGCACATCTCGCTCGGCCAGTATTGCAGATCGAGAACGCAAAAGAATTTCTCGCGCTCCTGCCGATAGAAACTCTCGCCATAGCCGCGACATAGTTTGCCACCGAGCTCAGCGATCCTTTTTAGTTTGCCCGATTTCTTCCGTTCGCTTTAAAACGAATGACTTTACTCGGGCATATTCTTTCTGAGCTCCGTTGGCAAAATCGCGCGTCCCGTACTCGAACAGCACCACGAAGCAAAACGTCAGGACCAGGAACAGCCCCAACCAAAAAATGCTACGCAGAAGCGCCATTTCAAAAAGTAAAGGTTGCGCTAACGCGATCAACACCCGCGGGGCAGCTTAGGCGAGTTGCAAGCTGTGGGGCGCGAGATGAAATTCCTTGCGCTAAACGGGTAGGTACCGAAGTGGCCAAACGGGGCAGACTGTAAATCTGCTGGCTTTACGCCTTCGCTGGTTCGAATCCAGCCCTGCCCATGTTTGCCCAATCTCAGTAGCGTGCGCTGTCCTGAGTGCAGAGAATCAGATCGGCAGCAAACGCAAATCCACTGACACAGCGGACTCTACAGGACCTGTCTGCAGGCAACACCGGTATCTAATAGCCTCTTCGCTGGCCACCATCACGCCGGCCGCCGTATCCGCCGCCGCCGTAACGTCCACCGCCACCGCCGCCACCCGGCGGCCGCTGCTCGCGCGGACGCGCCTCATTCACAGTCATCGGCCGGCCATCCATGGTTTGGCCGTTGAATTTCGAGATCGCATTCTGCGCTTCCTCCTCCGAACCCATGGTCACAAAAGCAAATCCACGTGATTTGCCAGTGAATCTGTCCTGCATGAGAGTCACTTCCTGCACAGCGCCAGCTTGCGAAAAGAGCTCCTGCAGTTCGTTCTCCGTAGTATTGAAGGGGAGATTGCCTATGTATAATTTGGTTCCCATTGAGTTTATTCTAGAAAACGCAGCCTGGTAACTGTTTCCGCTTATCGGATTTCAAATCGCCATTGAATAAACTCAACTGACAATCCACCAACTTCCGGGCCTTCGTTTCCCGTTTTGCGGTCACTTGTAAAATGCTTCTTTTAAGAAAGCAATAGAAATCACGGTCAATTTTTGCCGTTAAATAATGGCTCAAGCAGACAGGCGAGAAAGCACAAATGATCCAGCCCGCGTGGCAGTTACGGCAGCGGGTGTGGTCAGCCCGCTCGGGTTTGGCTTGGCCGAAACGCTCGAGTCGTTGCGCAGCGCACGGGACTGTGTGACTCCCGTGATGCGCTTTGCGGTCACGCAATGCCGGTGCAAAACCGCTGGCCAGGTTTCCGACTGGCGTCTACTTGCCAGTTACGGGCAAATACCCCGTTCGCGACGCCTGCATCGCGCGTCGCACATGATGATTCAGGCGCTGCAAGAACTCGTGACGCAGCAACCTGAATTCGAACCGGAGTTAACAGTAATTGGAGCGACAAGCGGAGGCATGTCTTACGGTGAGCGCTATTACCGCTCGTTAACCGGAGCAGGGGATCTGCGGCATGCGCCGACATGGATTGCTAATTACCCGGCGCAAAAGCCGGTGACCGACGCGCAGACCGCCTGTGGAATTTCAGCGCCGTGTTACGTGATCGCGAACGCCTGCGCGTCCGGGACAAATGCGATCGGTCACGCGTTTGAATGCGTTCGCTCCGGTCGTTACCAACGGGTCTTAGCGGGCGGCTACGACGCTCTCGCGGAAATGGTCTTCCTCGGCTTTGATTCTCTTCAAGCCTCAACGCCCGAGAAATGCCGCCCGTTTGATCGGCATCGGTCTGGTATGGTGCTTGGAGAAGGTGCAGCTGTTCTGGCCTTGGAAAATCTTGACTCCGCTCGCGCGCGCGGCGCGTCTGTTCTCGCCGAAATCATCGGTTACGGCATTTCAACAGACAACTTTCACATCACGCAACCGGAGCCATCGGGCATCGGAGCGCGACAAGCAATGGAGCGAGCTCTTGAGAGCGCGCACGTCTCCGCAGCCGATATTGATTACATTAATGCGCATGGAACAGCCACCGTCTTCAACGATGCAGCCGAGGGGAAGGCAATCAGCGCGTTGTTCAATGGTGTGCCGGTGAGCTCAACCAAAAGCATGATGGGTCATTCTCTGGGCGCCGCGGGCTCCATCGAGGCAGTCGTTTGTTTGCTTGCGCTTCAACACCAATTTCTTCCGGCTAACATCAATTTCACCACTCCAGATGACGGCGTCGATCTCAACATCGTTGGGAACGAACCGCGATCTGCTGTTGTCGACGTGGCGCTCTCGAACTCATTTGGATTCGGTGGAACGAATGCTTCGGTGCTAATGCGCAAGCTCGAAGCATGAGTCTGGCGATCGTCGGCATGGGGTGGGTTACCCCTCTGGGCACCTGCATTGATTCCGTTTGGGAGCGATTGCTTCAGGGTGATGAAGCATCTGCGACGACGATTTCCGAAGAATTTGCCGATCGCGTTTACAGCGTTTTTCGAGTACCGGACTCAGCGCTGAAGGGGATTTCCCATCCGCGCCTTCGCCGCGCCAGTGCGATTTCGCGTTTCGCCGCGGCAGCTGGGTTGCACGCATTGGAGTCTGCAGGAGTAAAACTCGAGTCGCAGAATGCTGAACGAATTGCGCTCATCTTCGCCACCTCAAATGGGGGCGTCTGTTACACGAAACGCTTTTACCATGAAATCGTCAGCACAGGTGTGCAGGCAGCCAGTCCGCTCCTGTTTCCGGAAACTGTATTCAACGCGCCGGCAAGCCATCTTGCCGCCATGCTCGGGATGACCGGCGCTACGTACACTCTCGTGGGCGACGGCGCCGTCGGTCTCGCAGCGATCACGATGGCCGAAGAATTGATGGCGAATGAGTCGCTAGACTATTGTCTCGTTGTAGGCACCGAAGAAATCGACTGGCTGTTATGTGATGCTTACCGGCGGTGGCGTTTCTTGCGTTTAGCACCGCCCATTGAGCCCTTCAGCAACCAGAATCGCGGGATGATTTTGAGCGAAGGCGCAGGAGCGATCGTGCTCGCGCGCGACGGACTGGTCACGATCGAACGTGCGCCTCCAGGCGGGTATTTTAATAGAAGAGCCGAAGCGGAAACAATTTTGAGGCGCATTCTGGGTGATCTCAGCCAAATAGAAATCGATTTCGTTATTTCGAGCGCGAATGGGACATTTGTCGACCACGCAGAATCACAAACGCTTCAGGAGCTCGTTCCAAATGCGCTAGTCTATACCGGCAAACCCGCGTTGGGCGAGAGCGGTGGCGCGGGAGGATTGTGGCAGATCATTCTGGCGGCCCAAGCACTGCATTCGAAAGAGCTTCCGCCCGTGCTTCACGCAGACGAAAGCGTCCGATTACGGCTTTCACTCTCGCGAACGCCAGTTCCAAGCGTGCGACGCGCGATCGTTTTGGGCTGCGGACTCAATCAGCAAACAGCCGGTCTGCGACTGGCGGTCTTGTGATGCGCCCATCGATTTGATCCGTCACGCTTGTCCATAAATCCCGCTGGGAGGGTGGAGGTTACACTTGAACCTCGTTTGCGAAGCGAACTAAATCTTTTTTGGCGAATCCGCTTGCGCGCTGGGATAAACGTTCTTAATTAAGCGTCCATTTTCCCCGCGCCAGTCGATTA
>Ga0136846_1231051_pt1 | contig 13949 bp, 7 predicted proteins | sample HopSoiMetagenom2_FD_96841 | JGI IMG/M metagenome (GOLD analysis project Ga0136846, IMG submission 96841) | Grasslands soil microbial communities from Hopland, California, USA - 2 Assembly 2016 (version 4) | ecosystem: Environmental > Terrestrial > Soil > Grasslands | place: USA: Hopland...
CGCATCGCGATACCACTGTTCGCGGTCGCCGCCGACGGCGAGTGAGCCGAGCTCCGCGATCATGACCGGCTTTCCGAACGACGCGAGCCGCGCGTATTTCTGGCCAAAAATCTCGCCGAACGTCCACCACTTCGACCACTGCGCGATCGGGCCGAAGTTGAGCACACCGGTCGCGACCCAATCCACGTACCCGTCTCCCGGGTAGTAGAGCTCCCAATACTCGTACCCGACGTGCGGCGACCAAACCCAGAGGACGTTCGTCGCGCCCGCGCGCCTGAAACGATCCACGATGTGCCGCCACGCCGCGATGTATTCCTCCTTCGCGTTGTTTTGCGGACCCCACGGATACCGGTAGGGATCGTTCATCTCGTGGGCGAGGCGGACGAAGAACGGCTTGCCGAGCCGCGCGGCCGCACGAGCCCACACGTCGATGTAGAAGTCGTAGCTGCCGCGGGCAACCGCGCCGAGCCCGTGCGAATCGCGCTTGTCGCGAAGCGCGATGCCGGGGTGCCTGACGTTTTCGAAATCCACGAGCCAGGGTTCCCACGTCACGACCGGAATCGACCCCAGCCCTTCGATTGCCGTGAGCAGTTCGACCGGAAACTGCTGGTCGGGTTTGTCGCCCCACGCGCTGTAGACCTGCACGAGCGGCAGCGGCGCGACGAGCCGCGACTCGAGCGCAAGGATGCCATCGAGGGTGCGCGGCATCCCGCTGTCGTAGGCGCCCAGCAAGACGAAGTCAGGCTTGCGCAGTCGCTCCGCGGACGTGCGATATGGTTCCAGCCAGCGCATGGTCTCGCGCCGAGGCGGTCCGGCAAGGCGATCCCGCACGCGATGCTCGATCGAGCCAGCCGCCGCACCGATCCAGCCTAACGCCGCGGACAATGGACCCTCGGAAGCATCCCCGAGCGCGGAAAGGCCGAGGATGGCCACAGCGCATGACGCCGAGAACGCGGCAACGAGGAGAAGGCGATACCGCCGCCTCATGCGTCGGCTCCCCCGATCTCGGTGAGATCGATGGCGTCCCACGGTGCCGTCGCGGGCTGGCGGCGTGATTCCCACGCGGCGAACAACGCGCCGAACGACGCGAGAACGGGAACGGTCGCAAACGCGACCATTCCCCACACGGCCTCCGCGCTCAGCTCGAGCGAGCCCTCCGCAGTGTGGAAGGCCCGCACGGCAAGCACGCGTGCCAGGGTCGCGAAGTACAGGACGATCAACAGCAGTTGCGGCCAGGCGAGCCTAACGAATCTGCCGCTGACCGCTTCCTTCGCGGTGGGAATGTATGGGACATCGGCGCGGACGATAGCGAGCAGCGTTCCGGCGAGGAACACCGGCCAGCACGCGATCTTGAGCGCCAGGCCTCGCGCGTGGATGCCACGCTCCGTCGCGGAGTCGCACATCCACCGCTGAACCGCGAGGTATATCACCGCCCCGAAGATGCCAACGGGCGTCGCCACCGTGATGAACTCCGCGAACGGCAGCACCGCTGGCTGTACGCCGAACCAGAGATAGAGATACGGGATCGCCAGGAACAGCGGCGTCGTGACGCCGAACAAGTAGTATGTGCCGATCGCCAGGTACGACAGGCGCTGTCGCCACGCGAGCCGGCGCGCGAGACCGGGCAGCTCGCTGAATGCGACCTCGTATACTCCCCGTGCCCACTTGAGCTGCTGTCGGTAGAAGGAGCCGAGGTCCTCGGGCACCAGCCCGCGACTCACGACCTCCGGCACATAGACCGACTTCCACCCCGCCGCGTGAATGCGAATCGCGGTCACGAGATCTTCGGCGAGTCCAATACCATGGCCATTGATGGATTCGAGCGCCGACCGGCGAAAGGTGCAGTTCGCGCCGATCGCCACGCACGCGCCGTGTCCGTACAAACCCATCTGGCCGGGACCGTAGAATGCGTACGTCTGCTCGGCGGCGCCGGCCGCGGTGAACGATCGACGCTGGTTGTAGTACGCTTGGGAGACCTGTACGAATCCAACGCGCTCATCGTCGAAGTGCCCCAGCACTCGGTCGAGGAACTCCGGGAACGGAACGTGGTCGGGATCGAGGACGAGGATGAACTCCTCGGTCGAGGCGGCGAGCGCCCGATTGATCTTGCCCGCCTTCGCGCCGGGCACGTCCAGCAGCTCCAGCCACACCGCTCCGTGACGCGCGGCGAGCTCGCGAAACCGCGGGTCACGCGTGTCGTCGAGGAGATACGTCGTGTGCGGGTAGCGAATGCGACGACACGCCTCCAGCGTCCGATCGAACATCGACAGCGGTTCACCGGGCGTGCTGGTCGTGAAGATCGCCACGGTGCGGCCTTGTGGTGCGACGCGATGGTCGGGTTTCGCGACCGCCGCGTAGTTGATCCAGCCGAGCACGATCCGGAATACGGCGTACCAGAACGCGACCGAGAGAAGAACGAACAACGCCGGGCTGTCCACGTGGTCGGCGCGAAACCAGTAATCGGCGAGCCGGATGACGGACGCAATGCCCACGCCGACGAGCGCCACGACGATGACGCGGTCGACGGGGCGAACAGGGTGCGCCGAGCGGTGCCGCCAGAGCGATGGTTCGGTCAGTGGAGATCCTCGCGCTCGTGCACACGCGGGACGAAAGTGTAGGTGAGCTCGACGCGCGCGGTAGTGAACTGGTAGTACGCTTCTCGGCCGTGTTCGGCGCCCAGCGAAATTCGCATCGCGGGCGTTGCGTTCCAATCCATGGTCCCGCGCGCACTCCACGGCGTGAATGATCGCTCGTAGAAGGTTCGCTCCACCGTTGCCGATGGCGGACTCGCAACGCCATAAAGCACTGGCGCGTCCTCGCGCGCGCTGAGCGCGTAGCGTCCTCCGGCTTCGATCCGCAGCTGACGGGTTGGCCGCACACTGGCATTCGCGAGTGCGGAGTGAACGCGAAGGTTGTCAGGCGTGTAATACGGATTGTACTCCCCCGGGATCATGGTCGGCGGGTCGCCGGGACGCACGTTGACGTCCGCTCGTGGCAGAAATCGGCTCTCCGCCGCCGACTGCGCCGTGAAGCCGTAACCGATGTGGAGCGCGCCCTTCTCGCCGCTCGCGAGCGGTGCAAGGATCCATCCGAACCCGCTCGAGACCGAGTTGTCGTCGGGATAGATCTCGTGGCGCGCACCCAGCTCGCCATTCCAGCTCACGGCTTTGCCGAATCGCGCGTTGGCCTCGAGCGCCTGAACCATGATGCCCTGATCCAGGCTGCGCACGGTATTCGTATACGGCGATCGTGCGTATTTCGCCTGCAGCTGCACTGTCCCGGGCAGCCGAACGCCTAACGATACACGTGCCGTCCAGTCGAGCGCTTCACCGAACGAGCGGTCCAGCACGCCGGCGCCTGCGGCGAGATCGAGATGCGCGGCCGGGAAATAGCTCGTCACACTCGCCTCGGCCGCCAGGATCGCGTGAGAGGCGCTGTCGGCATCGTACACCGACGATCGCGCTCGCACGTCGATCGGCGTCAGCGGAGTGACGAACCATCCGCCCTCGGCGTTGAAGCTGGCGTAGCGCAGTGGCTGGTCGTCGTCCCACAGGTCCGTGCCGACCCGCACCCACGGCGCCGCGGCAGTCTCGATCTCGAGGAGCTGGCGGCGGGCATCTGCGAGGGAGGAGTCGAGGGCGAGCGCGGTCCGGAATTCGTTACGCGCGCCGGTGAAATCCCCCCGCCAGTAGTCGGCGGTGCCGAGCAGCGTGCGCGCGCGCGCGATCTGCCGGGCGCTATTGGACGTGGACCGGTTCGCGGTGAGCGGCGCGAGGACGTCCCGCGCTCGGGAGGGCTTTCCGGTCTCGACGAGGAATCGGCCGTACTCGAGGCGGAGCTCCGCGTCGCTCGGGTGACGACCGATCGCACCAGCGTAGATCGCATCGGCCGTCGGCTGATCCTTCGACCAGTACGCCATGAGGGCCGCAAAGCGAGCGGATCCCGGATCGTCAGGGTGCGACTCGACATACGAGCGCATCAACGCAGCCGCGCCGGCGAAGTCGTTCGCGTCGCGTAACCGCCGCGCCTCCGCGATCGTGTCGATGGAGGGAGTCCCCGCCTGTGCGGAGAGGTTTGCGGCAGCTAATAGGGAGACCGTGAGTATCGCCCGCACTCGCATGCGAGTTTGACGATTCCGTGGGCGCCGGGACTACACAAAGAAACCGTTATCGTTTCAAGCGGTTTCCCCTTGAAACCGCTTGAACGTCAGACGTCCGGGCCCAAGTCCCCCGTCTCGAGCGACGACTCGGCGATCGCCTTCAACCTCGCGTCCTGGTTCTTTCGAAGCGCGCGAATGCTTCGACGTGCACGGCGGTATGCCATGGGGATGAAGATCCGGGCGCAATCGAGCTGCGCCTTCGCTCCCTCATCGCCATCGGCACGCTCGATCTCCCACGTCGTCCGCGACAGGACCGTCGTCGCGAGGTAGATGTCGATCGCGGCGTTGGCCATGCGCTCCTGCAGAAACTGGCGATCGATGATCCCCTTCCCGTGCCGGAGGATCGCGTCCTCGACGCCGAGCGCGAGATCGTGCACCGCCGTCTCGATCATTCCCGCCTCCCGCTCGAGCGACGGGTGGACGAGCGTGAAACGCTGCTTCGTGATCTGGCGGCGCGCGCGCCCCGCGAGATACTCGCCAATGGCGCCCAGCGAACGGATCGGCGCCTTGAAGGCCGTGCCTAACGCCTTGAGCCGTTCGCCCGGCTGCTGCAATCCCATCAGCGCGATCAGCGCACGCAGAACCTCGTTGGTCCCCTCGAAGATCAGATTGATCCGCGAGTCCCGCACGGCCTGCTCGTACGGATACTCCTTCGAGTAGCCGATCCCGCCCGCAATCTGCAGCGCCTCGTTCGACGCGCGGAACGCGAGCTCCGACCCGAACACCTTGCACGCGGCCGTCTCGAGCGAGAAGTCGATGCCGCCGCGATCGACCATCCCGGCCGTCACCATGACCGCGGAATCGAGCGCGTAACACTCGGCCGCCAGCGTCGCGATCTTGCGCTGGATGATCTCGAACGACCCGATGGCGCGTCCGAACTGCTCTCGCTGGTTCGCGTACGCGATCGCCTCTCGCATGATGCGGCGTGTTCCGCGGGCCGAGCCGGCTGCGAGACCGAGGCGGCCCGAATTCAGAATCTCGAGCGCGATTCGGAAACCCTGGCCCACATCGCCAAGCCGGTTTTCCGTTGGCACGCGAACGTTCTCGAACGAGATGGCTCGAGTGTCCGACGCCTTGATCCCCATCTTCTCCTCGAGCTTGCCGAGCTTCACGCCGTCCGCGTGCGCGTCGACGATGAACGCGGTCACCCGCGCCTTGCGCACACCGTCGACTTCCACCGGCACCTTCGCGAACACCGTGAGGATGTCGGCGTAGCCCGCGTTCGAGATCCAGATCTTCGTGCCGTTGAGGACGTAGTGCGAGCCATCGGCGCTCGGCACCGCGGTCGACCGCATCGCCTGCGCGTCGGAGCCTGATCCGGGCTCCGTGAGACAGAACGCGGCGATCGACTCGCCGGTCGCGCATTTCGGCAGGAATCGCTGCTTCTGCTCGTCGGTTCCGAACAGGATGATCCCCTTGCAGCCGATCGACTGATGCGCGCCGAAATACACCGTGAGCGCCGGGTCGATCGAGCCGAGCTCGCCGAACACCTTGTTGTAGACTTTGGCCGATGCGCCGAACCCACCGTACTCTTCGGGGATGCTGAGTCCCATGACCCCGAGCTGGTGCAGCCCGTGCCGAACCTCGTCCGGAAAACGCCCGTCGTGGTCGAACTTCGATGAGTCGACCGAAGCCTGCGCCCAGTCGTGCATGGCGTCCAGGATTGCGTTGAGTGACTCCTTTTCGTCGTCGCTCAGCGCCGGGAACGGGAAGACCAGCTCCTCGCGAATCTCTCCGAGGAACGCGCTCTTGGTGAAGGACGGGTTGACGTCGGGGGCGGCGAGATGCGGTTCGTTCTTGCCCGCGGTGGTCGGGGTCTCGGTCATGCAGAAAGCATGACCTCCGCCGCACCCGATTCGCCAGCCTCGCCGCCCGCTACCGGCGTTTTTCGCGCGCTCAGACACCGGAACTACCGACTCTTTTTCAGTGGTCAGACCGTCTCACTGGTCGGGACGTGGATCACTCGTGTAGCCACGAGCTGGCTCGTCTACCGCCTCACGGGTTCCGTGCTGCTGCTCGGCGTCGTCGGTTTCTTCGGACAGATCCCGACGCTGATTCTCGCGCCGTTCTCCGGCGTGCTCGTCGACCGCTGGAACAGGCATCGCATCCTGGTCGTCACGCAGGTGCTCTCGATGCTGCAGTCCTTCGCACTTGCCGGACTGTCGTTCGCCGGGATCATCACCGTGACGGACGTGCTGCTCCTGCAGGCGGCGCAGGGCATCATCAATGCGTTCGATACGCCGGCTCGGCAGTCCTTCGTCGTGGAGATGGTGAACGATCGCAGCGACCTGCCTAACGCGATAGCCCTCAACTCGTCGATGGTCAACCTGAGCCGTGTGATCGGGCCGTCCATCGGCGGCGTCATCATCGCGGCGGTCGGCGAGGCGTGGTGCTTCTTCATCGACGGCGTGTCGTACATTGCCGTCATCGCGTCACTCGTGGCGATGCGCGTCGCGGCGCGTCCGAAGGCCTCTTCGCCCAAGCGAATCTCCGAGGAGCTGCTCGACGGATTCCGCTACGTGTCGGGCTTTCCGCCGGTGCGATCGGCGCTGCTGCTGCTCGCGCTCGTGAGCACGATGGGAATGCCGTACACCGTGCTCATGCCGGCGATCGCGATCAAGGTGCTCCACGGCGGATCGCACACGCTCGGATTCCTGATGACGGCCTCCGGCTGTGGCGCGCTCGCTGGCGCGTTCTACCTCGCCTCGCGGCGAACGGTCGTCGGGCTCGGCCGCGTGATCGCCATCGCGGCCTGTGCGTTCGGCGTCGGGCTCGTGCTGTTCAGCCTTTCGCGGAGTACGCTGCTCTCGATGGTGGTCCTGCCCATCGCCGGCGCTGGGATGATGGTCACCATGGCGTCGACGAATACGGTGCTGCAGACGATCGTCGAGGAGCGACTGCGGGGACGCGTGATGGCATTCTACGCCATGGCGTTTCTCGGGACTGCCCCGATCGGGAGCCTGATCGCCGGCGTGGTCGCGGACCGCATCGGCCCGACGGCCACGATCGCACTTGGCGGTGTTGCCTGCATCATAGGCGGCATCCGGTTCGCGGTCGGGCTTCCGAAGTTCCGCGCGCACGTGCGCCCGATCTACATCGAGCGCGGGATAATTCAATGAGTAAGGGGTCAGAGTCCTAACGGGTCCTTCCAACGCTTTGCGTTGGAAGGACCCGTTAGGACTCTGACCCCTTACGTACCCTAATCTTCCGCGAGATCGCGCAGCAAACGCACAGCCTGAATCGAGCTGACCGTCGGCTGGGCGCCGTTCTTTACCGCAGCCACGAGCGGACCATCGCGACCATACAGGTCATTCCCGAAGTACAGGCGACCGTCGCGCGTGTACGTCGTGAAATAGACGATGTACACCGGCACCTTCTGCTTGAGGTTCACACGCCGGTCATCCGGGCCACTCTCCATCGCGTTCTTCACCTGCTCCGGCGTCCAGCCGAGCACCCACTGCGCCATCTCCTCGGGCTTCTCGAGGCGAATGCAGCCATGGCTGAACGCGCGCACGTCCTTCTCGAAGAGCTGGTCCTCGGGCGTGTCGTGCATGTAGATGTCGAACGAGTTCGGGAACATGAACTTCACGAGGCCTAACGCGTTCTTGTCGCCCGGCTTCTGGCGGATGCGCTGCTTGCCATTCTCCGTGACGATCTCGTAGTCGTTCCGGTCGAGGAACGTCGGGTCGGCCTCGACCTTCGGCCACAGTTCCTTCGCCGCGATCGAGTCCGTCGCGTTCCAGTACGGGCGGAAGACCACGAACTGCATGGAGTCGGAGAACACCGGCGTGTTCTTGTCCTTGTACTCCGCCCCGACGATCACCTTCATGTTCATCACCGGCTTGCCGTTGTCGTACGCGTCGAGGCGGAACGCCGGAACGTTCACGAACACGTACTTGTGCCCGAGCGTGCGAGGCATCCAGCGGTAGCGCTCCATGTTCGCGGCAATCTGGCCGAGCCGGAACGTGGCGGGCACGTTGAGCGCCTGCACCGTCTCCTTGCCGAGCGCGCTGTCCACCCCGATGCCGTGCTCGCGCTGGAATTGCGCGACGGCCCCGGCGAGCCGCCGGTCGTATACGGCTGTGACCGTGCCCTTGTCCTTTCCGGAGTCGGTCAGCGCGCCCACGTCGTACCCTTCGACGCGCAGTCGATCACGCAATGCCGTTAGGCGCCCGGCCGGAGCGGAATCGCCCGCCTTGAGCGCCTTGCCTTCCGGCACCGATTCCCAGCCACCCTTCGCGACGAGCTGCCGGAACCGGTTGAGCTGCTTCTGCAGATCCGCGTACTCCGGATACTCCGGACGCATCTGCGTCATGGTGATATCGAACCGCCGGTCTCTCAGAAAGCGACCGAGCGCGGAATCCACCTGGGCCGGCGTCGCCTTGATGTGCCAGTCCTGCGACACGCTGCTTGGATCCACCTGACCCGTCAGCAGATCCTGCCCGAGCGCGACGTAGGTCGCGGTCAACACGACGTCCACGTCGCCAAGCAGCTCGGCGCTCGGCCGCTTCGCCTTGAGCAGCGTCGCGAGAAGCCGGTGCAGATCGTCGAGCGGATAGGCATCGAGGGCGAGCGCGTCGGCGTCGGCATTGAGCAACGCGGTCATGAGCGTCTTCGTGCGACGCTCGCGGAGTCCGTCGCCATCGAGCCAGATCGGAGAGCCGCCGTACTCGGCGTAGAGCTTCACGGCGTGCTTCCACTGCGCCTCGCTGATCGGCTTCGGGCGTGGCCGCTGCAGACGTTTCGCGACCGCGGCGCGAACGTCCGCGATCGCAACGCCTTTCACTGATTTGATTTTCTCCGGTTTGAACGAGTTGTCCACCTCGCCGCCGGTTTCGCTCCGCTGTGGCTCTTTCCAGCCCAGCTTGTCGCAGGCAGCAGCGACGGACACGACGAGTGCTAGGCCGCATGCGGTCCGCATGACGGCGAGAGGCGAAAGATGAGATCGAGCGCGCTGCCCGAGGTTGGTCGACATTCGAGAGAGTCTCCTGTTGCACGACATCGTGCGGAGCACGACGGTTGGGTCCGGCGTAATCGCCAATAGGCGAATTGCGGGCCAGCGCCGCAGCCCGGGCGCACACGTTGAAGCAGCTCCGGTGGCTGTCGAGCGCGTTTCGACGGTCGTAGGTTCCCTTCCTCTTCGACTTACACGCAATTGGCCATGACGATCCTCACGGTTGCGACCAAGCCCTTCGCCGATCAGAACCCCGGCACGTCCGGGCTGCGCAAGCGCGTCTCGGTCTTTCAGCAGCCGGGCTACCTCGAGAACTTCGTCCAGGCAGTCTTCGACTCGGCCGACCTGCCGCGCGGCGCAACGCTCGTGGTTGGCGGTGACGGCCGCTACTTCAATCGTCAGGCGATCCAGACGGTGCTTCGGATGGCCGCGGCGAACGGCGTCGGGCGCGTGCTCGTTGGGCGCGGAGGGATCCTGTCGACGCCAGCGGCGTCATGCGTGATTCGCGAACGGAAGGCCGACGGTGGTATCATCCTGTCCGCCAGCCACAACCCCGCTGGGCCTAACGGGGACTTCGGCGTGAAGTACAACCTCTCGAACGGTGGCCCTGCGCCCGAGCAGGTGACATCGGCGATCGCCAAGCGGACGCGCGAGATCTCGGAATACCGCACGATCGACGCACCCGACGTCCAGCTCGACCGCGATGGCGACCACCAGCTCGGCGATCTCCGCGTTACCGTCATCGACCCGGTAGCGGACTACGCCGAGCTCATGGAACGCCTGTTCGACTTCGATGCGCTCCGCGCGCTGTTCGCGAACGGCCAATTCCGGATGCTGTTCGACGCGATGCACGCGGTTACCGGCCCGTACGCGAAGGAGATCATCGAGCGGCGACTCGGGGCGCCTAACGGCACCGTGATGAACGGTGAGCCGCTGGAGGATTTCGGCGGCGGTCATCCGGACCCCAACCTCACGTACGCACACGACCTCGTCGAGCGGATGAAGGGCAAGAGTGCGCCAGACTTCGGCGCCGCATCCGACGGCGATGGCGACCGCAACATGATCCTGGGTCGCGACTTCTTCGTGACGCCGTCCGACAGCCTCGCCGTCCTCGCCGCGAACGCGAAGCTCGCTCGAGGCTACTCGAAGGGGTTGGCCGGTGTCGCGCGCTCGATGCCGACGAGCGGCGCGGTGGACCACGTCGCAAAGCGCCTCGGGATCGGATGCTACGAGACGCCAACGGGATGGAAGTTCTTCGGCAATCTCCTCGATGCGGGCCGCATCACGTTATGCGGCGAGGAGAGCTTCGGCACCGGCTCGGATCACGTGCGCGAGAAGGACGGCGTGTGGGCGGTGCTCTTCTGGATGAACATTCTCGCGAAGCGAGGCGAGTCGGTCGAGCAGATCGTCCGTACCCATTGGCGCGAGTTCGGCCGCAACTACTACACGCGCCACGACTATGAGGAGGTTCCCGCGGACGCAGCAAAGGCGGTAATGGCCCGGGTGCAGGAGCAGTTAGCCAAACTGCCCGGTACGATGCTGGCCGGACGGCGCGTTCAATCGGCCGACGATTTCGCGTATCACGATCCGGTAGACGGCAGCACGAGCGAGCACCAGGGACTTCGGATCATCTTCGCGGACGGCGCGCGGATCATCTATCGCCTGTCAGGCACCGGAACTTCGGGGGCGACACTGCGCGTGTACATCGAGTCGGTCGAGTCGGATGCGTCGAAGCAGAATCACGACGCGCAGGAAGCGCTTCGTGACCTGATCGACGCGTCGCTCCAACTGTCCGATCTGCGCCGCTTGACTGGACGCAACGCACCGACCGTGATCACGTGAACCGCGACAGGTAACTGGTTACTGGAATTGGTAATTGGTTATTTGACCCCTCGATGCCTCTCTCAGCGAGTTCATCGTCCCGAGGGCGTTCAACTGCGATTAACCAGTGACCAGTCCCAGTGTCTGTTCAAAATCTCTGCCAGGCGAACCCACGCCCTAACGAGACCACCCACCCACCCTGCTCGACATCGGTCGCAAACCGATACGCGAAATCCAGTCGGCCAACGATGGATCCAGCCGAGCGAATCGAACCGATGCGGAAACCGAAGCCGGCGTCGGTGCCGGTTCGGCGCTCCATGCCATCGAACCACGCGCCGCCGTGGTCCACGAAGCCGGCGACCCCCAAGCCGAACAGGCCCATGAACCGCGGCAGAACCAGATACCGATACTCGCCGTTTGCCAGGTAGTAGCGGTCACCCGTGAACGCATGCGCTGGGAACGCGCGCACCGCGTACCCGAGCCCGAGGTCGTACTCCGAGCCGAACGGCGGATTGTCCAGCTTCCCGCCTGCAATGCGCCCCACCAGCAGGTGAGACGCGTTAGGCTGCACCACCGTGAGCAGCGAGGCCTCGACGCTCGACGAATCGACGCCCGTACTCGAGTGGAGTCCGCTCAGCGTCGCTCCAGCCTGCGCGAACCCCGCTGGCACCCGTGCCCCCACGGACGCCGCAACGCGGCCGCCGAGGCCATTGCGGTCGTACCCCCAGGCGCTCGGCGCAAGCAGGACGTCCGTTCGGACCGACGGCCCCAGGTCGACATCCTCCACGCGGCCCATCGCCTCGTAGTTGTGCACCTGGATGTAGCGTGGCCGCCGCGCGGCGACGTATGGGCCGAGGGCCACCGTGATCGTGCGCGGCAGCGGCGTCCTGCTGCCCTGCACGCCGAAATCATCGCGAAGCACCCGCCCGGTAAACCCGAGGCGGAAATAACCGCGCGGGCTCGCGTCCAGTGCGACGGCCCCCTCGGCGCGCAGGATCGCATTCTGGCGATGCGCCGAGTCTTTCGGAAAGGGGTCGCCCGCTTCGTAGTGAAGCACGCGGCCGTCGAACAAACCCCAGGCCAGGAACCCACCCCTGCGGGAGGAGAGGCTGAAGAACGGAGCGTTGAGCGTCGCACCCGCCGCATGGCCGTCCGATAGACGTGAATACGACGCGCCGATCCCCACGCGATTCGCGATCAGCCGTGGCGTGTCGAACCCGAAGAGCACCGTCGTGCGATCCGGATCGTTCTCGTAGCCTAACGTGGCGATGGTCCGCGTGCCGAGCAGGTTGGTTTCCTGCACGAACGCGTTGATGACGTGCTGCGTCCCGCTCGTGCGAAGCCCGAAGCCGAAGTTCGTCGTCCACCCATCCGTCGTGCGGACATGAACGGTGACCCCCGAGTCGGTGGTGACCGTGTCGATCCAGACATCGCGGAAGATGGCGAGCGCGCGAAGGTTGCGGGCCGACTCGTTCGCGCTGGCGGTGTCGTACGGCTCGCCCGCCGCGAACAGCAACTCCCGGCGAATCACGTAGAGCCGTGTTCGCGCATGCAGGGCGTTGACGAGGGCAAAGCCCCAGAACCGTTTCGCCTCCGCCGAGTCGAACACCTCGGCGCGATCGATCACGATGTTGCGGATGACCGGCGCACTGGGCTTGGCGGCCTGCCCCGCCACCGGGATGGGGCGCAGCAGGGACACGACGCTCACCAGCACGACCCAGCACCAACGACATCCGGCGGAACCAGTCATTCGACTCCGGTGGGGAGCGTGGAGCCGGAAGGCTGATGTGCGCACCGCATGGTGTCAATCGCGCCCAAGCCTATTCCCAAAACCAATGAGTAAGGACGAATGACCCATGACTCATTGCCGACGACTGGAGCAGCCATCACGCGATGGCGTCCCGAGTCGTGGGTCATGAGTGATGGGTCATTCGTCCTTGGTCATTGGTTCATCAGGCTATGGCGTGAACCTCGGTTTGGTTGGCGTGATGACATGCGGGGTCCCTGCCAGTGCCTGATTGATCTTCGCCACGCGCGACGCAATGATCGCGTCGAGTCGCCCCTGCGCCGCGTCGGCCTCCGTTTTCAGCTCGCCGAGTCGCAGCATCTCGCCGGCCGTCGGCGGCATGAGCGGACGCCACACCATGCCGGATACCGTCTGGACCTCCTCCCGCAGCCGCGGATACTGCCGGTACCCAAGTCCCGGCAGCGGACGCGCGAGCACGGAATCTCGGAAATGCCGCAGATCCTTGATCGCGGAGTCGACATCCGGCAGCACGCGACGCTGAGACGAGTCGGGCGGCGGCGAACGGCGCAGCTGGTCCTGCAGACCCGTCAGCTGCCGCACCATGTCGTCGGTCCCGGCGATCACCTGATTGACGCGCAGCGTCAGGTCTCGAAGCTGGATCGCCGCGTCGTGCTGCGCGATCACCTGCGCCTGGGTCATGTCACTGCGTGGGTCCATCTCGACCTGGACGTTCTTCTTGAACTCTCGTCCACCGACGGATAGCGCGACCGTGTAGGTGCCGGGGAGTACGGACGGAGACTGTGGTCCCGCGAAGGGATTGTCGTCGTTCGATGCCTCGCTGGCACCTTCGGTCGCGGCGCGACGCCGCGCGCGCAGGGCCTCGAGCGACGTATCGGCCGGCGTGCCCGCCGCAGTGCCGGCGGCCGCGGCACGCGCGGCGCCACCCGCCGGCCCGCCCGGCGGCGCGTCGTAGCGCAGGTCCCACGACACGCGGTTCACGCCCGCCTCGTCGTTCACGCGCCGCAGGCGCCTAACGACTTTGCCGTCCTTGTCGCTGATCGTGACGTTCACCTCGCCCGGCGGCTGGTCCTTCAGGTAATACGTGATCAGCGCGCCCGGGAGCGGATTCTCGCCACGCCAGGACTTCTGCCCGAGGTTGCCGTCGCTACTCCACATGTTCCAGCGAACCGCCGGTCGCATGTCGAACACGACCGCCTCGGACGTCTTCGCCGACTCCAACTGCTGCAGCGCGGTGATGTCATCGAGGA
>Ga0136846_1213935_pt1 | contig 13946 bp, 8 predicted proteins | sample HopSoiMetagenom2_FD_96841 | JGI IMG/M metagenome (GOLD analysis project Ga0136846, IMG submission 96841) | Grasslands soil microbial communities from Hopland, California, USA - 2 Assembly 2016 (version 4) | ecosystem: Environmental > Terrestrial > Soil > Grasslands | place: USA: Hopland...
CGCGCCGTCAAGCGCCTGGGCTACGGCGCCATGCAACTCGCCGGCCCCGGCGTCTTCGGCCCGCCGAAGGATCGCGCGGCCGCGCTGGCGGTGCTGCGCGAGGCGGTGGCCCAGGGCGTGGATCACATCGACACCAGCGACTTCTACGGCCCGCACGTCACCAACGACATCATCCGCGAGGCGCTGCATCCGTATCGTGACAGCCTGGTGATCGTCACCAAGGTCGGCGCGCGGCGCGATGGCCAGGGTGGCTGGCTGCCGGCGCTGTCGGCCGCGGAGCTGCGGCAGGCGATCGACGACAACCTGCGCAACCTCGGCCTCGACGTGCTCGAGGTGGTGAACCTGCGCAGCATGCTGGACGTCCATGGCCCGAAGGAGGGCTCGCTGGAAGCGCCGCTGACGGCGCTGGCGGAGATGCGTCGCCAGGGGCTGATCAAGCACATCGGCCTGAGCAACGTGACGCACCGGCAGGTGATCGATGGCCGCAGGATCTGCCCGATCGCGTGCGTGCAGAACATGTACAACCTGGCGCACCGGGCCGACGAGGCCCTGGTCGCCGACCTGGCGCGCGACGGCGTGCCCTACGTGCCGTTCTTCCCGCTGGGCGGCTTCACGCCGCTGCAGTCGACGGTGTTGTCCGACGTCGCGCGCGCGCTCGACGCGACGCCGATGCAGGTGGCGCTGGCCTGGCTGCTGCAGCGCTCGCCGAACCTGCTGTTGATCCCGGGCACCTCGTCGGTCGCGCACCTGCGCGAGAACCTGGCGGCGGTCGACCTGCGACTGCCCCCCGACGCGGTCGCCCGGCTGGATGGCATCGCCGGCGAGTCGGCGCCCGCGCACTGAGCGACGCTGCGCAGGGTGGGGCGGCGCGCCGCGTGTCCGTCGCGCGCGCCCGCCCGTCGCCGCAAGCGCCCGGGCCGCGCGCCGTCGCGCGGCCAGCGACGATAATGCGGGTTTCGCCCTCCCTACCCGCCATGAGAGCCTTCCTGACGCTCGGATCGCTGCTGATCGTTCTGGCCATCGTCGCCTTGTCCGTGCGCAGCCAGTTGCAGGCGAACAAGCGCTTCCTGCCGACGTCGGCCGCGGCGTCCGGCGTCGCGTCGATGCCGCTGGACGGCACGCCCAGGCAGGTGGTGTCGCAGTACCAGCGCGAGCTCGAGAAGGCCATGAAGGCCGATGCCCAGCACACGGCGGACCAGGCGGCCAGCGCCGCCGACCAGGCACGTTGACCGATCCCATCGTCTTGGAATCCGACACCGACCCGGCCCCGGCGGCCCCGTTCACGCCGGCCGAGGAACGCGCGATGCGCCAGGCCCTCGACCAGGCGCAGAACGCGTGGCTGGTGGGCGAGGTGCCCGTGGGCGCCGTGATCCTGCGCGACGATGCCGACGGCCTGCCGCAGGTGATCGCCACCGGCTACAACCGGCCCATCACCACCACCGATCCGACCGCCCACGCCGAGCTCGTGGCGCTGCGCCACGCCGCGCAGCTGCTGGACAACTACCGCCTGCCCGATTGCACCCTGGTCGTCACGCTGGAGCCCTGCGCGATGTGCGCCATGGCGCTGATGCACGCGCGCTTCAAGCGCATCGTGTTCGGCGCGCGCGACCCGAAGACGGGTGCGGCGGGCTCCGTCGTCGACCTGTTCGCGCTGCCGCAGCTCAACCACCACACCATCGTCGCCGGCGGCTGCATGGAGGCCGAGTGCGGCGCCATGCTGCGCGAGTTCTTCGCCGAGCGCCGCGCCGCGCACAAGGCGCACCAGGCCGCGCGCCGCGCGCCGGCCGAGGACGACGCCATCCCGGTCGCCGACGTCACCGTCGACGACCCGATCCCGATCGGCGTGGCCGTCGAGATCGATCCCGATCCACCCGTTCCGCCAGACGCTCGAGGAGCGCCCGCATGACGTCGCTGACCATCTACACCCCCGCCGGCGTGCTCGCCAAGGCCGCGCCGCTGAAGCTCGCCGCCAAGCGCCTGAAGACGCTCGGCTTCGACGTCTCGATCGACGACGCCGCGCTCGCGAAGCACCAGCGCTTCGGCGGCGACGACGACCTGCGCCTCGATGCCATCCATCGTGTCGCGCGTGCGCGCCCGGGCGTCGCGCTCGCGTCGCGCGGCGGCTACGGCCTGACGCGGCTGCTCGATCGCCTCGACTGGACGCTGCTGGCCAGGAGCGTCGAGTCCGGGACGCGCTGGGTCGGCTACAGCGACCTGACGGCGCTGCAGATGGGCCTGCTCGCGCACGCCAAGGCGCCCACCTGGTGGGGGCCGCTCGCGTGCGACGACTTCGGCCGCGACGAGCTCGACGAGGTCACGCCCGACTGCTTCGCCGAGGCGATGTCCGGTGCGCTCGAGGCGGTGGGCTTTCGCACCGAGGCGGGCTTCGACGGCGTGGACGTGCGTGGCCTGACCTGGGGCGGCAACCTGGCGATGCTGTGCTCGCTGCTGGGCACGCCGCACTGGCCCAAGGTCAAGGGCGGGGTGCTGATGCTGGAGGACGTGGCCGAGCACCCGTACCGCGTCGAGCGCATGCTGCTGCAGCTGCACCAGGCCGGCGTGCTGGCGTCGCAGAAGGCGATCCTGCTGGCCGAGTTCAGCGACTGGAAGAAGTCGCCGCTGGATCGCGGCTTCGACCTGAAGACGGTGGTGGCGCACCTGCGCTCGCTGGTGGACGTGCCGATCCTCACCGGCTTCCCGTTCGGCCACGTGCCCACCAAGGTGACCGTGCCGTTCGGCGTCAAGGCCCATCTGGCGGTGCAGGGACGCGACGCGTTCCTGGGCTGGCAGGAAGGGCACGCGCACCATCGCCACGACGACGGCCACGAGCATGGCCACGACCATGCCGGCCATGATCACGACCACTGATCGCGCGGCCGCGCGGCCGCGCTTGTCCGCACCTGTCTAGACAGGTTGCCGCCCGCGCCCGGAAAACCGGGCCCGGGCCTTGCTTGATGCGCTGCAGCAAAGGCTGAAAACCCCTAGGGGGTGCCCGTTGGGGGGCCTTTAAAATCGCCACAAACGCCTCGCGCGGCCCCGAGCACAACCCGGCGGCCGCCGGAGGCGGTTTTGTTTTGATGGCAAGCCGGCGCGGTCACCCTGGCCGGGCTTCGCCACCGCAGTTCTGGAGATCCGCATGCGCGGTGTGTTTGGTCGTTGGTGCGGCGCCGCGTGGCTGGTCGCGAGCGTGTTGCTGGTGTCCCTGGCCGGTTGCGACAACAGCCCCTGGGAAAGCGGCGCGGCCAGCAAGAACACGCTGTTCACCGCGATGCAGGAGAGTTCGCCGCGCCACATGGATCCGACGGCGTCCTACTGGTCGAACGACACCACCTTCACGTACCAGATCTACGAGCCGCCCTATGGCTACCACTACCTCAAGCGCCCGTACCAGCTGATCGGCAAGTCGGCCGAGGAGGTCGCCAGGCCGCGCTACTACGACAAGGACGGCAACGAACTGCCCGAGGACGCGCCCGCCGACCAGGTGGCCGAGAGCGTCTACGACGTCAGGATCAAGCACGGCATCCAGTACCAGCCGCACCCGGCCTTCGCCAGAGACGCCAACGGCAGGTACTGGTACCACGACATGAAGCCGGGCGAGCTCGGCACGCGCACCTCGCCGATGCAGTTCGAGCACACGGGCACGCGCGAGCTCGTCGCCGAGGACTTCGTCTACGCGCTCAAGCGCCACGCCACGCCGCGCATCACCACGCCGATCTTCGGCATCTGGTCCGAGTACGTGATCGGCCTGAAGGACTACGGCGACCTGATCCGCAAGGAAGACAAGAAGCTGCGCGCCGGCCTCGATCCTTCCAGCCTCGACCTGCCGTTCCTCGATTTCCGCAAGTACCCGCTGGCCGGCGCGACCGCGCCGGACAAGTACACGTTCCGCGTGCGCATCAAGGGCCGCTATCCGCAGTGGAGCTACTGGATGGCGATGACGTTCATGTCGCCCGTGCCGTGGGAGGTCGATGCGTTCTATGCGCAGCCGGGCATGGCCGCGGCCAGCCTCACGCTGGACACCTGGCCCGTGGGCACCGGCCCGTTCATGCAGACCGAGTACTTCAAGGATCGCCGCCAGGTCATGGTGCGCAACCCGAACTACCGCGGCGAGCCGTATCCGTGCGAGGGCATGCCGGGCGACAAGGAGGAGGGCCTGCTCGACGACTGCGGCAGGAAGACGCCGTTCGTCGACAAGATCGTCGTCACCGCCGAGCGCGAGAAGGTGCCGCAGAAGTCCAAGTTCCTGCAGGGCTACTACGATCTCGAGGTGTTCGAGCGCACCGACCTGGGCATGGAGTACATCGTCGCCAAGCAGGACTCGGAGGAGATCCGCAAGGAGTACGACGCCAAGGGATTCCGCCTCGACCGCTTCGACGACGTCTGGAGCTACTGCATCGCGTTCAACATGCTCGACCCGGTCATCGGCAAGGGCGACACGCCCGCGCAGCAGGCCAGGAACCGCAAGCTGCGCGAGGCGATCTCGATCGCGGTCGACTGGGAGGAGTACTCGCGCATCTTCCCGAACCACGCCGGCGCCACCGCGATGGGGCCGATCCCCAACGGCATCTTCGGCTCGCGCGAGAAGACGCCCGAGGGCATCAACCCGGTCACGCACCGCCTCGTCGGCGACCTGCCGGTGCGCCGTTCCCTCGACGACGCCAGGCAGCTGATGGCCGAGGCCGGCTACCCGCAGGGCCGCGACGTGCGCACCGGCCGTCCGCTGGTCATCAACTACGACTACTACGCGCTGCCCACGCCGGAGCGCAAGGTCGAGATCGACTGGATGGTGCGCCAGTTCGCCAAGATCGACATCCAGCTGGAGGTGCGCGCCACCGACAACAACCAGTTCCAGGACAAGGTGCGCAAGGGCAAGCACCAGGTGTTCTGGACCGGCTGGAACGCCGACTACCCCGACGCCGAGAACTTCCTGTTCCTGTTCTACGGGCCGAACTCCAAGAGCGTGTCCGACGGCGAGAACACCACCAACTACCAGAACCCCGAGTACGACCGCCTGTTCGAGCAGATGAAGACCCTGCCCGACGGCGCGGCCAAGCAGGCGCTGATCGACAAGATGGTGCACATCCTGCAGATCGACGCGCCATGGAGCTTCGGCTTCTTCCCGTACTCGTCGGCCGCCGTGCAGCACTGGGTCTACAACTCCAAGCCCGCGATCCTGATCCGCGACCACGGCCGCTACCTGCGCCTGGACGTCGACGAACGCGTGCGCCGCCAGGCCGAATGGAACAAGCCGGTCTGGTGGCCGATGGTCCTGCTGACGCTGGCGCTGGTGGGCCTGCTGCTGCTGGCCGCGCGCAGCTTCAAGCGGCGCGAGCGCATGAACGCGCGCGGCGAAGTCCTCGCCGCCTGAGAGAACTCCCCGACATGTTTTCCTACCTCGTCCGGCGCACCCTCTACGGCGCGCTCATCCTGCTGGGCGTGAACCTGCTCACGTTCTTCCTGTTCTTCACGGTCAACACGCCCGACGACATGGCCCGCCTGAACATCGGCGGCAAGCACATCACGCAGGACCTGATCGACAAGTGGAAGATCGAGCGCGGCTACGACAAGCCGCTGTACGTCAACGACGCGAAGCAGGGCGCCGAGAAGTTCACCGACACCATCTTCTGGGAACGCTCCGTCTCGCTGTTCGAGCTGCGCTTCGGGCGCTCCGACGCCGAGAGCGCCGGTGACATCGGCCCCGAGGTGCGCCGGCGCATGGGCGTGAGCGTGCAGCTGGCGCTGCCGCTGTTCACGCTGCAGGTCTTCGCCAGCACGGCGTTCGCGCTGCTGCTGGTGATGTTCCGCCACACGCGTCTTGACTTCTGGGGCGTCGTCACCTGCGTGCTGATGCTGTCGATCTCGAGCCTGATCTACATCATCGCCGGGCAGGTGATGTTCTCGCGGCTGCTCAAGGTCGCGCCGATCTCGGGCTACGTGCCGGGCTGGGACGTGGCCAAGTTCCTGCTGCTGCCCATCGTGCTGTCGCTGCTCGCGCGCCTGGGCACCGAGGCGCGCCTGTACCGCGCGATGTTCCTCGAGGAGATCAGCAAGGACTACGTGCGCACGGCGCGCGCCAAGGGCCTGTCCGAGACGGTGGTGCTGTTCCGCCACGTGCTGCGCAACGCGCTGCTGCCCATCGTCACCAGCGCCGGCGCCTACCTGCCGTACGTGTTCCTGGGCAGCCTCGTGTTCGAGAGCTTCTTCGGCCTGCCCGGTCTCGGCGCCTACGTCATCGACGCCATCACCAAGCAGGACTTCGCCGTCGTGCGCACCATGGTGTTCGTCGGCTCGCTGCTGTACATCGCGACGTTCGTGCTGATCGACGTCGCCTACACCTGGGTCGATCCCCGGGTGCGCCTGGGTTGAGAACGATGAGCGCAACGATGAGTCCCAAGTTCGTCCTGCTCTGGACCGACGCCACGACCTGGGCGCTGATCCTGTGCATGGTCGTGTACGCCGTCGCGGTGGCGCGTTCGCCCAATCTCAAGGCGAGCTGGCGCAAGGTGTTCCGCGACGCCCCGGCGCTGTGCTCGTCGCTGATCCTGGGCCTGTGCGTCCTCCTCACCGCGGCCGACAGCATCCACTATCGCAACGCGCTGCCCCCGGTGCCCGGCACGCCGCGGGGCGTCGTGGCCTACGACACGGTCACGCGCTCGGGCCTGGACTGGCTCCTGTCGAGCCTGATCGAGTCGCGCGAGGACACCTACTCGCGGCCGCTCGACTACCTGAGCTACCGCCGCGACACGGCGTCGATCAACGGCCAGCTGCAGCGCATCTCGCCGCGCCTGAAGCATGGCGGCGCCCACCTGTCCGACCCCGACCACCAGTGGGCCGCCGACCTGGCGTCGCGCGTGGGAACCGGGCTCGTGCTGGGGCTGGCGCTGGCCGTGGCCTGCGCGCTGGCGCTGTTCGGCCTGCTGGCGCGCACGCGCCGCGCGGGCTTCCTCGAGACGGCGGCCAGCGTGTGGCGCAAGGAAGGCGACATCCCGTGGCGTGCCGGCCTGTGGACGCTGGTCGTCATGGCCACGCTCGTCGGCGTCACCGTCTCGCTGATGGGCGCCTACCACGTGTTCGGCACCGACACCACCGGCAACGACGTCCTGTACCAGTCGCTCAAGTGCATACGCACGGCCTTCGTGATCGGCTCGCTGTCGACGATCGCGACGCTGCCGCTGGCCGTCGTGCTGGGCATCATGGCGGGGTATTTCCGGGGCTGGGTCGACGAGGTCATCCAGTACTTCTACACGGTGCTCTCGTCGGTGCCCAACATCCTGCTGATCGCCGCGTGCGTGCTGATGGTGCAGGTGTTCCTCGACAAGCACCCCGACATGTTCGAGACCGGCGTCGAGCGCGCCGACGTCAAGCTCGCGCTGCTGTGCGCGGTGCTGGGGCTGACCGGCTGGGCCAGCCTGTGCCGCCTACTGCGCGCCGAGACGATGAAGCTGCGCGAGCTCGACTACGTGCAGGCCGCCAACGCCTTCGGCGTCAGTGCCACGCGCATCATGGTGCGCCACGTGTTCCCGAACGTCGCCCACCTGATGCTGATCGTCACCGTCCTCGATTTCTCGTCGCTGATCCTGTACGAGGCCGTGCTGTCGTACGTCGGCGTGGGCGTCGACCCGTCGATGAACAGCTTCGGCGGCATGCTCAACCTCGCGCGCAAGGAGATGAGCCTGGACCCGATGGTCTGGTGGAGCTTCTTCGCGGCGTTCGGCTTCATGGTGACCGTGGTGCTGTCCGTCAACCTGTTCGCCGACGGCGTGCGCGACGCGTTCGACCCGCGCGCCCGCGCGTTCCGCCCACGCCTGCCTGTCACGCGCAAGCCGGCAGCCCAGGCGCGCAACCAAGGCTAGCCCCATGCTCCAGACCCAGGACCTGAAGGTGGCGCTCGACGCCGAGTTCGGCCTCGTCAAGGCCATCGACGGCCTGACGCTGGCTATCCAGCGCGGCGAGACTTTCGCGCTCGTCGGCGAGTCCGGCTGCGGCAAGAGCATGACCGCGCTCGCGCTGATGCGGCTGCTGCCCGAGAACGGCCGCATCACCAGCGGCGACATCCGCCTCGACCGCGACGACCTGCTGGCGCTGCCCGAGGCGGGCATGCGTTCGGTGCGCGGCGGGCGCATCGGCATGATCTTCCAGGAGCCCTCGACCAGCCTGAACCCGGTCATGAAGATCGGGGCGCAGCTCGTCGAGGCCATCGAGGCGCACACGAGCTTGCGCGGCGCGCCGGCGCGCCAGAAGGCGATCGACTGGCTGCGCCGCGTCGGCATCCCCGAGCCGGAGCGCCGCATCGACGACTATCCGTTCCGCATGAGCGGCGGCCAGAAGCAGCGCGTGATGATCGCGATGACGCTGGCCACCGAGCCCGACTTCCTGATCGCCGACGAGCCGACGACGGCGCTCGACGTCACCATCCAGGCGCAAGTGCTCGACCTGCTCAAGCAGTTGCAGCAGGAGCAGGGCCTGGGCCTGCTGCTGATCACGCACGACCTCGCGGTGGTCAAGGGCATGGCGCAGCGCGTGGCGTTGATGTACGCGGGCCAGATCATCGAGGTGGCCAGGGCCGACGAATTCTTCGCCAACCCGAAGCATCCGTACGCGCGGGCGCTGCTGCGGGCGCTGCCCGACGCGCGGCGGCGCGGCCAGCCACTGCAGGCGATACCCGGGACCGTTCCCGTGCTGACCCAGTCGTTCGCCGGCTGCCGCTTCGCGCCGCGCTGCGACCGCGTGATGGCGCACTGCGCGAGCGTGGTGCCGGAGCTGACCGGCCTCCACGGCCGCGAGCAGGCGGGCGACCTGCACGCCGTGCGCTGCCTGCTGTTCGTCCCCGGTGCGGCGAGCGCACCGCCGACGGGCGCGGCGCCCCGTGTCGAGGCGGTGCGGCCGCCGGCCGCTGCGGCGGCGGCGGCGTCCGTCCCGCTGCTGGAGGTGCGCAACCTGCAGGTGCGCTTCCCGATCCGCACGGGCCTGCTGCAGCGTGGCAAGCGCTTCTTCAACGCGGTGGACGACGTCTCCTTCACGGTCGGCGATCGCGAGACGCTCGCGCTGGTGGGCGAATCGGGCTGCGGCAAGACCACCACCGGCAAGGCCGTCGTGCAGCTCCTGCGCGGCATCGCCACGTTCGAGGGCCAGGCGCTGCTGCGCGGGCGCAACCTGTTCGAGCTGTCGGGCCAGGCGCTGATCCAGGCGCGGCGCGACATCCAGATCATCTTCCAGGATCCGTTCGCGTCGCTGAACCCGCGCATGCGCGTCGCCGAGATCCTGGACGAGGGCATGATCTCGCTGCAACCCGAGGTCGACGCCGGAGCGCGCCGCCGCCGCATCGAGGGCCTGGTCGACCAGGTCGGCCTGCGGCGCGACGCGCTCGACCGCTACCCGCACGAGTTCTCCGGCGGCCAGCGCCAGCGCATCGCGATCGCGCGCGCGCTCGCCGTGCAGCCCAAGCTCATCGTCTGCGACGAGCCGACATCGGCGCTCGACGTGTCGGTGCAGGCGCAGATCCTGAACCTGCTGCACGACCTGCAACAGGAGCTCGGCGTTTCGTATCTTTTCATCACGCACAACATCGGCGTGGTCGAGTACATCGCCGATCGGGTCGCCGTGATGCGCGCGGGGCGAATCGTCGAGCAGGGCGACAGCGCGTCGGTCCTGGAGCGCCCGAGCCAGGACTACACGCGCGCGCTCATCGACGCCGTGCCGCGCCTGGACCTGCCGGTCTGACCAATCCTGTCTAGGGAACCCGCCGCGACCCAAGGAGGCCGGCGCGCGCCGGGGGTATCGGGCAGACGCGAAAACCGGGCTCTTCGCACGCCGCGGGCGAGTTTGGCGGCGCGGACGCGCGCAGCCGTGCTAGGCAGTTATTCCGTCGTGGGCCCGACCGGACAAACGGTGTTGCTCGTGCGTCGGGAAGATTCAGGTTTCGCTGCATTCTCGCAACAGTTTGCTTAGGGAAAACGTTCGGAACACGTTTCAGTTGGTGAGTCGGGCGTGCGGTTCATGGACAATCTTTTGACAAGCTTTATTGGCGGGTCATCAGTCGTTCACAAACCGGCACATGACACGCTCGTCAGGCTGGGTCTATCGATCAACCTTTCCACCCCCTCAGGAGGGAACCCATGTTTCAACGTACGAAGATCTGCACCGGTCTTCTCTTGGCTTTCGGCAGCGGCCTGCTGGCCGTCGCCCCGGGCGCTTTTGCCCAGGACACCACCGTCCAGCGCGTGGAAATCACGGGCTCGTCCATCAAGCGCGTCGACGCCGAGACGTCCGTCCCCGTCACCGTCATCACCGCTGACGAACTGAAGAAGGCCGGTGTCACCAGCGTCGAGCAGGTTCTCCAGCAGGTCAGCTCCGTCCAGGTGCAGCAGACGTCGGCGCAAGCCGTCGGCGCCGGTACCGGTGGTGGTTCGTACGCCGACATGCGCGGCCTGGGCGCCAACAAGACCCTGGTGCTGCTGAACGGCCGCCGCCTGGCCAACAGCGCGTTCACCGCGTCCGCTCCCGACATCAACACCATTCCCTTCGCCGCCATCGAGCGCGTCGAAGTGCTGCGCGACGGCGCGTCCGCCCTGTACGGCACGGACGCCATCGCGGGCGTGATCAACTTCATCACCCGCCGCGACTACCACGGCGGCACCATCACGCTCGGCGTGGACTCGCCGCAGCATCCGGGCGGCGGCCAGCACGAAGCGCAAGTCGGCTTCGGCTTCGGCGACCTGGAGAAGGACGGCCTGAACGTGTTCGCGTTCGCCGGCTACCAGAAGCAGGCCGCGATCGGCGCGCAGCAGCGCCACCTGGCCCCGCACGCGCTGACATCGTCGACCACCTTCCCGGCGACCGTCTTCTACGGCCCCACCGGCACGGCCAACGGCAAGGGCATCGGCTACACCCCGTTCGCGGGCCCGGCCGGCTGTACCGACCCGACGCTGGTCGTCGTCTCGGCGCTCCGCTGCGGCGAGGACACCAACCAGTTCGTCGACTACGTCCCGGCCTCGGAGCGCCTGTCCGGCCTGGCGAACGCCTCGTTCAAGCTGGGCCAGAACCACACCTTCAGCCTCGAGGCCTTCGTCGCCCAGAGCAAGGTGAACGCGAAGATCGCGCCGGTGCCCTACGCGCCGATCTTCATCGATCCGAGCAGCCCCTTCTACCCGGGCAACGGCGCCATCCCGCTGCCGGCCGGCACGGTGCTGCAGCCTGACCAGGTCGACGTGGCGCCGGGTTCGATCTTCGGCCGCAACGGCAACGGCACGGCCAACGAAGGCCGCATGGTCGCTCGTTTCCGCGACCTCGTGAACGGCTATCGCGAAGACGACAACACGACCACCCAGGGTCGCTTCACCGCGGCGCTGGAAGGCACGCTGGGCGATTGGGACTACAACGTCGCCGCGTCGCTGAACACCACGCACACGCAGGACTACCTGGTTCACGGCTACTCGGACGAGACCGTGCTTGCCTCGTTCGATGCCGACGCGAACTCGGCCACCTACGGCTACTACGTCCTGAACCCGGCCATCAACCCGTTCGGCGCGCAAACGCCCGCCGGCAACGCCATCCTGGTGGCCGCCAACAAGAAGGGCGTCCTGCAGTACGGCAACGGCACCGTCAAGACCGTCGACGGCCACGCCAGCCGTGACCTCGGTGACTGGCTGCATGCCGGCCGTCCGGCCGCGATCGCCGTCGGCGGCGAGTACCGCGAAGAGAAGTTCGTGAACCAGGCCAACACGGCGTACGCGTCGCAGGTCGAGGCCAGCACCGGCGTCGATCCGAACACGTACAACGCCGGCGACCGCAAGGTCTACGCGGGGTACACGGAACTGAACGTGCCCATCATCAAGAGCCTGGACGTCACGGCCGCCCTGCGCTACGACCACTACAGCGACTTCGGCAGCACGACCAACCCGAAGGTCAGCTTCCGCTTCCAGCCGGCCAAGGCCTTCCTGCTGCGCGGCTCGTTCTCGACGGGCTTCCGCGCGCCGTCGCTGTATGAGCTGAACGCCGCACAGACGTTCACCAACTCGTCGGCGGGCGTCAGCGATCCGAGGAACTGCGGCACGGCCGCCGACGGCAGCCCGATCGGCCTCAATGGCTTCAACGTCGACGACGTCTGCAGCTACGACAAGGGCGTCGACAAGGCGCATCCGGGCAACACCAACTCGATCCAGTTCGTCAACAAGAACGGCGGCAACCCGGATCTGAAGGCCGAGAAGTCCAAGAACTTCACGCTCGGTCTGGTGCTCGAGCCGGTCAACAACCTGACGACCGAGTTCGACTACTACAACATCCAGATCACCAAGGAAGTGGGCGTCCTGCCGGATTCCTACCTGTACACGCCGGTCGGCCTGGCCGCGTTCCCGGGCAACTTCCACTACAACGCAGGCGGCTCGCTGACGCAGAACCCGCAGAGCTGCCCGAGCGCTGGCTGCGGCTACGTCGACACGGTGAACCAGAACATCGGTGCCGTGCGCACGAGCGGTGTGGACGTCGCGGTCGGCTACAAGGCCAACGCCGGTGCGCTGGGTCGCTTCAACTTCGAGCTGCAAAGCACCTGGGTGCATTCGTACAAGTACCAGCTGGTCCCGGGCGGCTCCTACACGGAGAACGTGGGCATCTTCTCGGCCGGCAACGGCGAGCCGGTGTTCCGCTGGCAGCACAACCTGACCATCGACTGGACGTACAGCGCCCTGTCGCTGGGCTTCGCCGTGCATCGCAAGTCGGGTTACGTCGACTTCACGCCGACCCGCAAGGTCAGCGCCTACACGACGGAAGACCTGTACGCCACGTACGCGATGTCCAAGGGCTTCTCGTTCACCGTCGGCGTCAAGAACCTGGCCGACCGCAACCCGCCGTTCACGACCTACAAGGGCCTGTTCCAGCAAGGCTACGACCCGCGTTACACCGACCCGACGGGCCGGACGTACTACGCGCGCGGCACGTACTCCTTCTAAGGAGTTCTCTGAAGACCGGAGGCCACCAGGCGTCCGGTCCCTTCCGCGCAAGGGCGCGAATCACTTCCGGGTGGTTCGCGCCCTTTTCATTTGGGCCGGCGGAATCGGTTGCGCCAATAGGAACGGCCCCAGGCGTGCTGCCTGGGGCCGTCGTCCATCGGGGCTGCGATGTCGCGTCGTGCCCGGGCTGCTCATGCGGGCACGCTCGCAGGCGTCCACGCGCCGGCGCGCAGACGCGCTCGCGCGCTCACGCGCGGGCGAGCCTCAGCGCGGCGCCAGGCGGATCGCGCCGTCGAGGCGGATCACTTCGCCATTGAGCATCTCGTTGGTGACGATCTGGTGCACCAGCTTGGCGAAGTCGCCGGGCGTGCCCAGGCGGCTGGGGAAGGGCACGCTGGCCGCCAGCGCGTCCTGCACGTCCTGCGGCATGCCGAACAGCATCGGCGTGCCGAAGATGCCCGGGGCGATGGTCATGTTGCGGATGCCCGTCTTGGCGAGGTCGCGCGCGATCGGCAGCGTCATGCCCACGACGCCGCCCTTGCTGGCGGCATAGGCGGCCTGGCCGATCTGCCCGTCGTACGCGGCCACGCTGGCGGTGCTGATCAGCACGCCGCGCTCGCCGGTGGCCTCGGGGTCGTTGGCGCTCATCGCCTCGGCCGCCAGGCGGATCATGTTGAAGCTGCCGATCAGGTTGATCGAGATCACCTTGGCGAAGAGATCCAGCGCGTGCGCCCCGGTCTTGCCGACGGTGCGCGACGCCGGCGCGATGCCGGCGCAGTTGACCAGGCCCATCAGCTTGCCCAGGCCCCGGGCGGCGTCGACCACGCGGCGGCCGTCGGCTTCCTGCGTGACGTCGCAGCGCACGAAGGTCTGGCCCAGTTCGGCGGCGACGGCCTGGCCACGCTCTTCCTGCAGGTCGGCCAGCACCACCTTGGCGCCGTTGGCCACCAGCATGCGCGCCGTGCCTTCGCCCAGCCCCGAGGCCGCGCCCGTGACGATGAA
>Ga0136846_1218921_pt1 | contig 13946 bp, 11 predicted proteins | sample HopSoiMetagenom2_FD_96841 | JGI IMG/M metagenome (GOLD analysis project Ga0136846, IMG submission 96841) | Grasslands soil microbial communities from Hopland, California, USA - 2 Assembly 2016 (version 4) | ecosystem: Environmental > Terrestrial > Soil > Grasslands | place: USA: Hopland...
GCGCCAGTGGCAAGGCGGTTGCTATATGTATAAGTGCGTTTTTAACCGGGGAGCCATACAATGATGCAACTACTCGAATCCAAGAAACCGACGAAAAAGGGACGGTCCGTAAGCGGGACCATCTTCAGCGTCATATTGCACGTCGCAATCATCTTTCTGGCCGTTTTCGCCACAGCCCGCGCCGGCACTGCCAAGCGCGAGCGTGTGAAAGCTGAGAACGTCCGGTTCGTCGCGGTCAAGAAGGCAGAGCCGCCTCCGGCACCCAAGAAGGAGCCGCCTCCGCCTCCCAAGAAAGTAGAAGCGCCGAAGCCGAAGCCGAAGGCTCCAGAACTGCCTAAAGTGAAGGCGCCTGAGCTTCCGAAGGTCGCGACCCCGGCCCCGCCGAAGGGGTTCCAGGTCGTCCCGCCGCCAGTCAGCGTTCCGACCAACCTGCCTGCGATCGATCTATCGAAGGCCGTCACCAACGAAGCCGATTTCAGCGGCAAGGGTGTCGCCGGCGGAAAGGCGAACGGCGTAGAGGGCGGCACAGGTAAGGAAGGCGACACCGGCAAGGAAGCGGGTGTCAAGAAGGAAGAGGAGCACACGGGCCCCTATATGGAATTCCAGGTCGAGAAGCCGGTCGAGAAAATCGGCGGCGACGCACCGGAGTATCCGTCGATGCTGAAGGACCAGGGCGTCGAGGGCCAGGTCATGGCGCAGTTCGTCGTCAACGAGAGCGGCCGCGCCGAGATGGGCACACTCAAGATCCTTAACTCGAGCAATCCGATGTTCACCGCCGCCGTGAAAAATGCGCTCCCCCGTATGAAGTTCTCGGCGGCGCAGATCGGGGGTAAAAAGGTTCAGCAGCTCGTGCAGATGCCGTTTCAGTTTCATCTCTCCCACTAACGAGCAACCCGATCGAGTGAAGCCGCGGAGGAATCCCCTCCGCGGCTTTGCGTTACCCGGTACCGAGATCGCCAAAGAAAAGCCGGTGTATAAGCAGTGGATCACATAGATTGAACCGCTCATGAATCGATTTTTCCTCGTCGGAGCGCTGGCTTTTGCCACGCTGGCCCCGTCGGTGAACGCACAAAAAACAGCGCAGCCTCGCCCCACGATACGGCCGAAGCCCCAGACCCCGCTGGACATTCCGCCTGCGGTGGCGGTGCTGCAGATCGACACGTCTGCCGGCGATTCCACCCGGACGATCATTCAGCGCGACTTTGATTACGGCGACAGAATCCAGCCGTTGATGCTCGACAGCATAACGCTCGCCGACATCTGGAAGCCGGGCGATCGCAGCATCAATTTCGCGCCGCTCGCGCAGACCCGGGCTACCTTCGTAGTGCGGGCGCGTCCCACGACCGCTGGACTGCACGTCGAAGTTTTCGACGTGCCACGTGGGCGACTGCGTCAGGAAGATTATTTCCGCCTGCCGAAAGTTCCGGCCAGAAGATCAGAGGCTGTCCGCGATTCTCTCGCAGGCGTGCTGGCGCGCAGAGCGAGAGCGACGAACGACGCTCTGGCGGCCATTGCCACGACGCGCGACAGCCTCGCCGCGCAGGCGGCGAAGACCGTCCCGCTCAAAACCACGCGCGATCGCGCCAACGCACGACGCGCCGCGGCTGCGAGGGATTCTCTCTCTCGCGAGCTGGAGCGGCGGGAGAGCACACTGCAGGCGAACGCTGCCCAGGACACCGCCCGGATGGATTCGGTGCTGACCCGGTTCGCGGCAAGGGACTCGGTCGCCAGAGATTCTGCCGCACGCGAGCGCCGGCTCGGCATCCACGTAGTGGCTGATGAGATCGAACGATGGATCACCGGGACGCGCGGAATCGCGGCGACGAGGATCGCGTTCATTGACGGCACCAAGCTCAAGGTCATCGACAGCGACGGCGCCAACGAGCGGACGCTGCCGACATCCGGAGCCGCGCTTTCACCGGCATGGAGCCCCACCGGAAGGTCCATCGTCTACGTCGACGCCGACGATCGCGGGACCCGGATCGCGCAAATCGATCTGCGGACGATGCGCCCGCGTCTTCTCCAGGCGTCGAATCGCGGACTCAATATCACCCCGGTTTATACGCGTGATGGCAAGAACATCGTTTGGGCGAGCGGTGGCGACTCCCCCGCGGAGCTCGTGCTGGCGGACGCCACCGGCCAGGACACAGTCCCGACTCCCTACGTCGGTCGGCTCGGCGCCGAAACCACGTCGCCGAGCTTCAGCCCGGATGGAAAGCAGATCGTGTTCATGTCGCCCGTGCCGTTGACGCCGCAATTGTACATCATGAATCTCGACGGCACTGGTCTCAAGCTGCTCACTCCAATGGTTCCAGGAAAACGCAGCTATCGAACGGGACCGGAATGGTCGCCGAGGGGTGACGAGATCGCCTTCCAGCAACAGAACGGCGACTTCCAGGTGTGGACGATTCGCATCAAGGACCGCTTCATGAAGCAGCTTACCAACGAAGGCGAGAACGAAGATCCTTCGTGGGCGCCCGACGGGCGGCACATGTCGATCACGCGGAGACTCGGCGCGATCGGCGACCCGCGGAGCATCTGGATCCTGGACAAACAAACCGGCCGGCTACGTCAACTCACCCTGTCCGGTGACGCGCGCCTCTCGGATTGGTCGCCGCCGGTCAGGCCGGCGTACTGACGCGCGCGGCGTAACCGCGCCCAGCGCCGCTCGTATAATGGGTAGCGCAAACCGACACACCCAGAGGCGACGATGACCACCACCGCGCAGCCACGCACGGTATCCACGACCTATAACGCCACAACGTCGACGGTAGCACCTGCTGTTCCACCACGTGAGCGGTTGGTGTCGCTCGATGTTTTTCGTGGCATCACCGTCGCCGGTATGCTGCTGGTGAATAACCCCGGAACGTGGAGCGCGATCTTTCCGCCGCTGGAGCACGCGGAGTGGAACGGCTGGACTCCGACCGATCTGATCTTTCCATTTTTCCTTTTCATTGTCGGAATCACAACACACCTGTCGATGTCGGCGCGCCGAGCGCGCGGCGACGACGATTCAGCGCTCGTCAAACAGATCCTGCGCCGAGGAATCATCATCTACCTGCTCGGGTTCGCGATGGCGATGTTCCCGTTCTATCAATGGGGCGCGATTCAGGGGCTGCCCAACGCGACGGCGTGGGACCGCATCGTTTACCGGATCGAGCATGTGCGCCTGCTGGGTGTGCTCCCGAGAATTGCGATCGTGTACGTCTGCGCCGGGCTGCTCACGCTCAAGACGACTCTCAAGCAGCAGATAGTAATCATCGCCACGCTCCTGTTCGGTTACTGGTTCGCGATGACGCTGCTGCCGGTTCCCGGTGAGAACGCCATCGGCGCGCAGCTCCTCAATACCCACGACAGAAATCTCGCCGCGTATCTGGACCGGTTGATCCTGACGACGAACCACACCTGGACAGGCAGCGTCACCTTCGATCCGGAAGGTCCGTTCTCCACTTTACCTGCAATTGCGACGGCGATGCTCGGCGTGCTCGCCGGAAGCTGGATCGCGCGGAAGGACAAACAGCTCCTCGTGAGGATCAGCGGACTCTTTGCCGCGGGCGCGATCGGAATGGTGGTGGGACTGATGTGGAACTGGTCGTTCCCGATCAACAAGAATCTCTGGACCAGCTCTTACGTCGTGTTCACCGCGGCCATGGCCTGTGTTACGCTCGCCACTGTGATGTGGATCGTCGACTACCAGCAAGTCAAAGGCTGGACGAAGCCGTTCGTGGTATACGGAGTAAATCCGATCGTCGCGTTCGTCGGGTCAGGCGTGTTGGCGCGATTGATCTACACACTCTGGCACGTCGACTATCAAGGGAAGTCTGTTGCGGTCCAAGGCGCGATCTATCAGGCGCTGTTTCTGCCGTGGCTGCCGGAACGCGTAGCGTCGCTGGCGTTTGCGATCAGCTTCGTTCTCCTGTGGTATGGCATTCTGCTCGTACTCTACCGCCGGAAGATCATCCTCAAGGTCTGAACCGGTCAGCGGGCCGCTCGCGCTGGCTTTGCGCGCGATCGTGTAGTCTCGCGCTCAGCCAATGAGCTGGTAGAAACCATTTCAGGCTCGATCGGCGCCCCCGCGCGGCGGACAACATAGGCTTCCATCGCGAAGTACTCGGGAAGGCCGAGCCTATCGACGCGCTGCGCTGTGTTGCGATTGCGCTCTTCGACGCGCTGCCAGAATTCGCGATCGTCCTGGCCGGGGAAGGGGGCGCGGTCCTTCTGACTCTGGTGCTTGAAGATCGCCATCTTCTTGGCGCGAAGCTCGTCCTCGGAGAGAGGAACCAGGACGTCGGCCTCAGCGATCTCCCATTCCTGCCACGCGCCGCGGTAGTACCACATCTCCGGGGCTGTGCCGGAATATTGGATGAGCGCCTGCTGCACGGCCTCGAGGCACATGCGGTGTGTCCCGTGAGGGTCGGAGAGATCGCCGGCGACGAAGATCAGCTCCGGTTTCTGCTCCTCGAGCAGGTCCAGGACGATGCGAACGTCTTCGGGACCGATCGGGTCCTTGCGAACCTTTCCGGTCTGGTAGAAGGGGAGGTTGAGAAAACGAGCCTGCTCGCGCCGCATGCCGAAGGTCTCGATGCCGGAGACTGCTTCCGCTTCTCGGATCGCGCGCTTCATCACCTGCACCGGGAAAGCGTCGATGTCGCCCACTTTCTTCGAGTCCAGAAACTCCTCGACGTCCTCGATGAGCGCGCCCTGGGTCGAGTCGTTGATGTCGAAGTCATTGCCGAAGCGTCGCAGAAAATCGGCGTAGCGCCGCACTTCGTGATCGAAGACTGCAATGTTGCCGGACGTCTGATAGGCGACGATGATGTCGTTCTTGTTCTGGTGGAGCTTGTTGAGCATGCCGCCCATCGAGATCACATCGTCGTCCGGATGCGGAGAGAAAACGATGATCTTCTTTCCGCTGGGCAGTTTGCTGCGGCCTCGAATCTTCGCGATGAGCGCGTTGAACACCTCGCCATTGAGCGGGCCGGCTTTACCGTGACGCGCGAGCAGCGCGCTGAGGTGGTGCTCCCGATAATCATTCTCGTCGAGCTTGAGAACTGATTTGCCCGTAGTCTCCCCCAGCCAGATCACGGCATCGATCTCACGCTCGCGGTTCCATTTCACTTCGCCGACCACCCAGGGCGTCCGGATTCTGGTCAGATCCGCCGCTGCCGCGAAATCGACGTAGAACACGGCGTTGGGATGCTGCTGCAAATAGGTCGCGGCAACGTCGGGGTCGGGCTCGCCTTCGACGGCGCGCCTGATGATCGCGGCCTTATGCTCACCCGTGGCGATCAGCGCGATCTCGCGTGCGTCCATGATTGAAGCCACGCCCATAGTGAGCGCTTCGGTCGGAACATTGTCTTCGCCGAAGAAATCGGCGGCGGCGTCGCGGCGCGTCACGGTATCCAGCGCGATCCGCCTCGTTCGTGAATCAGAGCCGGAGCCCGGCTCATTGAATCCGATGTGCCCGGTCTTGCCGATCCCAAGGATCTGCAGATCGATACCGCCGGCCTTTTTGATGGCAGCTTCGTACTTCTCGCACTCCTCTTCTACATCGTCGCGCGGAACATCTCCCTTGGGAATGTGAATGTTCTCAGGCTTGACGTTGATGTGGTTGAAGAGGTTCTCCCGCATGAACCGGTGATAGCTGTGGATGCTCTCCGGCTTCATCGGGTAGTACTCGTCGAGGTTGAAGGTCACGACGTCGGAGAAGTCGAACCCTTCCTCGCGGTGCATTCTGATCAGCTCGCGGTAAATCCCGATCGGGGTGCTGCCGGTGGCGAGGCCGAGTACGGCGTGTCCGCCTTCGCGGCGTCTTTCCAGGATTATTTCAGCGATGCGACGGGCGATGGTCTTCGCGATCTCGTCGTACTCGACGATTACTACCGGGACGCGTTCTCGGGAGGATGCCATGCTCTTAAAATATAGGGCCGAAGGCCCGCCGCGCATCGCTGGCGGAGCAGGGATGCATGAGAGCACGATCCGGCCCATCGAATACCGAAGCAGGGGGCTGAAAGCGTAGTCAGTGTCCAGCTTTTCAGCTTCCATACTGGCGGTACAGACGCGCGCCATTCGTGGGTCGCGCGGCTTCGGATGCTGAGGGTAGCGCGGGGGTCGCGGAGTCTCTGGCTCCGCAACACTCTAGGGCGTCTTGAAGAGCTGAGAAGCTGCGTGGCTGACTAAGCTTTCAGCCCCCTGCTTCGGTATTGAACCAAGCCTACCGGGCGCAACGACGCATCCGTGTTTCGCCAGCCAAGTGCCGCGACCTATGACGTGCAGTGGAACTCGCGTGAGCAGTTGAGGCGCCTACCGCGCCTCCCAGTTCACTATCCGCGCACCAAGCACCGACTGCTGCACCATATCCGCAACATCCCGCCGCAGCTGAACGTGGCGAGTATTGCTGCGCGTGGGGTTGACGCGGTTGGTTAGAACCACCACGAACAGGTCCTTCTCTGGATCGATCCAGATCGATGTCCCCGTGAAACCCGTGTGACCAAAGCTCCACGGCGAGAAGAACTGGCCCGCGCTCGATCCACCCTCTGGCGAATCCCATCCCAGGGCGCGCGTGGATTCCTTTCCCTGACGCGCGGTCCAGCGAGCAATGGTCGCGGGTTTGACGATGCGGACTCCGTTGACGCCCTCGCCGCCGTTGAGAATCATCATCGAAAAAAGAGCGAGGTCCTTCGCGGTCGAGAATAACCCGGCGTGCCCCGCGACACCCCCGAGTGCCCATGCGTTCTCGTCGTGGACGCTGCCCCACAGCAATCCGCCGCGCGAGTCGTCGACCTGGGTCGGCGCGATGCGCGAGCGCAACGATACCGGGGGCTGGAACTGGGTGTCGATCATGCCGAGGGGCCGGAAGATCTTTTCGCTGGCGAGCACGTCGAGCGTCTTGCCGGTTATCCGCTCCATCACCAGCTGCAACAGGATCATGTCCCAGTCACTGTAGATCATGTTCGTGCCGGGCGTGTACTCGAGAGGCCGAGCGTTGATCTGATAGAGGTACTGGTCGCGACCGCGCGCGGTGGCGTAGATGTTCGCTCCTGCCTCCAACCCCCCGCTGTGCGTCAGCAGCTGCTTCACCGTTATCTGCGCTTTCTCCGGCGAGTTGAACTCCGGGAGGTAGGAGACCACGGTGCGGTTGATATCGAGCTGGCCGGCTTCTTCGAGAATCATCGCCAGCGTAGTGGTGGCGATCACCTTCGTCAGCGAGGCGAGATCATACAGAGTGTTGGTGTCGACCGCGGGGGATCCCGGCTGATTCCAGTCGATGTAGCCGTAGCCTTTCATGTAGGCGATGTGGCCGTTACGCCCGACGGCGATGGCGACGCCTGGTGCAACCGCTTCCTCGATCGCCGTCTTTACGAGCTTGTCCAGTTTTCCGGCGAGGGCCGGATCAAGCCCTGAGTTGTTGAGACCTACCTCGGGCTCCATGTACTTGATCGGCGTCGGTGGCGCGGCCACGACGCGTGCTGGTGGCGGGGGCGCGCAGGCGGCTGCCGTTATGAGGATCAGGGCGAATCGAAAAGACTTCATGGGAGCGACTACACCGGAGGATGCAAAAGGGACGCGGCGCCTGTGTGATCCAGGCCCGTCTGATCTTCATGTTAGACGATTGTGTGGGCGGGGAACAACGTCCCGGGGCTATACCGGCCCCCCCGGCTGTTTACCGGCCCGGTGCGCGGATGCAATTCCGGATGAGGTCTCCGGCTGCCACCGAGTCGGCACGCGTGCTGAGTATCGGACAGGGCGGCGGAACGGCGCTCGTCAGCGAGCGATGCCCGCTAGCCGACACAGATCGCACCGCTGCCCAGCCATCATCGAGCTGGTCAGGGAGGAGAAAGGTCGTGCCGTTCGCCACGGGGTAGATCTTCTCATACGTCGGCGAGAAAGTGCGACGGAACAGCACCTCGTAGCTCGCGGCGCCTGGAACCGCAATCCATGACGGGGACCACCGCGAGCCACCCGAAGCCTGATCTCGACGCGCGAGCGCCAGCGGAGGGGCAGGGGCGGCGGCGAGAGAGCCGACAACTGAGGCGTTCTGACGCGCAATGTTCGCCGTATAGCCGAAATTGACGTGCGCGAAATCATCCGTCGGGAGATGCTGGCGTTTGTAGTTCTCCAATCGCTCGGTGAACCTCAGGCCCGCATCACCGAGGCTGACGAACGGGCTGTGATCGCCCCCGCGGGAGATTCGGTCAAGGCGGAAGACCGGGAGGATGTGGAAGGAGGGATTGTAGATCGTCCCCGTCGCCCACGCATATCGCGCCAGCTCTCGGCTGGGCCCGTTGTCGGGCTCGGCGCCAAAAATTCGGACAGTGGTTGAATCCACGGAGCCATCTTCGGCGACGACGTTGCCCACAATGTCGTCGGTGAATGCCGCGACAACCTTGTATCCCGCGGCGTGGAGCCGCTGCGCGAGGTGGGTCGAGCCGTAGAGACCTTGCTCTTCGCCGGAGTAGGCCACGAAGATTATGGAGGACTCGAGCCCGCGGGGAAAATGTTTGGAGAAGACGCGGGCGAGCTCGACGACCGCTGATGTTCCCGACCCGTCGTCGTCTGCACCGGGCGCGTTCTGGGTGGCTTCGAAGCGCGCCAGTGGCCCGATGTCCGTGCGCGCGCAGCCGCACGAGTCGTAGTGCCCACCCATCACGACGACGCGTGAAGTGTCGCGCCCCGGAAGCCAGGCCACAACGTTCACAATGTTGATCATCGGCTTGTCGGGGTGGCCGCGCATCTCCATCAACGCCGGATCGTACTCGACGCGCAGACAGCCGCCGCAGGCCTTGCTGTATCCGGACAGCTTGTTGAACAGGTATCTGCGCGCGGCGCCGATCCCCCGTGTCGCACTCATCGTGTCGCTCATGGCGTGACGGGTGCCGAACGAAACGAGAGCGGAGTCCGTCGCGCGTATCTGTGCCGCCGAAATTTCGGCGATCGCCGCGGCGAGGGCAGCGTCACGTTGCAGGCCCATCTTCACGTCCGTGGATGCGGAGACGGTCGCCGGCTGTTGGGTGAGCGAAGGAAGAGGCGAAAACGCGAGGCTCGCACCGTACAGTGCGCGGAAGACACGAGAGAGCGTCATGTTATGTTATCCGGATGGGGACGGTCCAACGGCTCAGAATATTGAAGCGCCATGAGCAACACAAGCCGGCTGGATGCTGAAGCCAAAGTGATCGACTGGCAGTGGTCGCGTTTCCACGAGATGAGCATCGACGACCTCTATGCTGTCGTGCGACTGCGCGAGGCGGTCTTCATCGTCGAGCAGAACTGCCCCTACCCGGATTCGGATGGTCGGGACCCCGCAGCATGGCACTTGCTCGGATGGCGTGACATAGCAGGTCGGCGGGAGCTCGCCGCCTACGCGCGCATCTTCGAGCCGGGCATTCGCTACAAGGAAGCGTCGATAGGACGGGTGGTCACCTCGCCCGCGATCAGGGGAACCGGACTGGGCAAGTATCTCATGGCCGAAGCTCTCCGGCGCGTCGAGCTGGTGGCGCCGGCCCAGGTCATAAAAATCGCGGCGCAGCGCAGGCTCGAAAAATTCTACAGCGGAATGGGGTTCAAGGTTGTCTCCGATCCCTACGAGGAAGACGGGATAATGCACGTCGACATGGTTCGATAGACACCGATACGGCGATCACCACGATGATTACCAGGACGCGCTACTACGGTGGCCAAACCTTCGCCGATTTCATGGCCCATCCCATCAGGAGCCAGGAGATGTGGGCGGCGGTCGCCCACCGGGTTTCGATCCCGCTGGACATGGCGGCGCGCGTGGAGGCGCTTCACGGCCATTGGCATCTGCTGATACTCAGCGAAGACTGGTGCGGAGACTCCATAAACATCGTCCCGATAATCGCCAAGCTCACGGAATCTGTCAGCAACCTGGACATGCGGATTCTCGCGCGCGATGAGAATCCCGACATCATGGACGCGCATCTGACCGGCGGAAAATCGCGCTCCATTCCCATCGTTATCCTGCTGAACCCGAAATTCGAGGAGTGCGGCTGGTGGGGTCCCCGGCCGCGAGCGCTGCAGAAGTGGGTTATGGAGGAAGGGAAATCGCTGACCAAAGAGGACCGATACAAGCAGATCAGAACCTTCTACGCACGCGACCGCGGATTGACGACTATGCTCGAGATCGTGGAGATGCTCGAGGAGTGCTGTGTGCGGGGTCCCGCGCCTCCCATTTCATCGCGGGAAGCGTCAGCGTAAAAGTCGAGCCCGCGCCCGGCGTGCTCGCAGCTGTGAGAGTTCCACCCATTGCGCTGGCAAGTTTGCGGCTGATGGCCAGGCCAAGTCCGCTACCTTCGCTCCGCATGTGCGTGGTGCGGATCTGCACGAACGGCTGAAAGATCGCTTCCAGCTTGTCGGGGGGGATGCCGATTCCCGTATCGGTCACTCTGATCACCACGACCGCGGCGTCTTCGACGCACTCCAAGGCAACATGCCCCTCGCGCGGAGTGAACTTGATCGCGTTGGCGAGCAGATTGAGCACGATTTGCTGCAGCTTTGCGGGATCGGCGAACGCGGCGATGTCCTTCCTGGTGCAGTGATACTCGTAACTCAACCCACGGCTCTCCAGCTGGGAGCCGATGAAGCCTTCCATCTCGCAAAGGATCTCGTCCACGAGAGTCGCGCCGGCGTGCAGGTGGACGTCCTTTGCAGTTTCGAGCCGCGCGAAGTCGAGAATGGTCGTGATCAGTCCGAGCAAATGTTGCTGGCTCTGTTGAATGCGCTGAATATCGCGCAGCTGGGTCTCATTGAGCGGGCCGTGGATCTGACGCTCGAGCAACTCGGTGTAGCCAAAAATCGCCTGAAGTGGAGTGCGGAATTCGTGACTGAGGAGCGCGAGGAAATCGGCCTTCACCCGATTTGCCGATTCGGCCTCCTCGCGCGCCTTGCGCTCGGCAAAGAGCAGCGCGTCCTTGGCGCGTGTTGCCTCGGCGAGCTGAAGGGCGCGCGATGCGATTCGATGCTCCAGCTCGCGATTCAGCTCGCGTAAGTCTGACTCTGCTTTGCTGCGTCGCGAGATGTCGCGAAGCACCCAGCGGTGGCCGTCGCGCTCCTTGCCCGTTGCCCGCGCGATGGAAACGGAGACGGCTATACGCTCGGCGTTGCGCGGCTGGAGAAAGATCTCCCAGTCGTGGAGGTGACCTGTGTCGCAGAGCTTGTCGAGCTGCTGAGGGTATTCTTTCAGACCCTCTTCGGCGAAGAATGAGGGCAGTGGTTTGCCCCGGAGCAACCTGGGTTCGACACCGAGCATGCGCCCGGCAGCGGCATTTGCGTCGCGAATCGCACCGGCAGCATCGGTGATGACGTACGCGTCCGGACCGAAGTCGAACAGCTCCTGGTACCGGGCGCGCTCTCTGTCGATGGTCGCGCGGCTTTGCTCGAGCTCCTTACTCTGCTCGAGAATTCTTTCCTCGGCGAGCCGGAGTTTCTCCCGCAGCACGGCCTCTTGCACCTTGCGCGGAAAATTGCGCGTGTCGGCGTTCGTTGGTTGCGGGGCCGGGTCCATCATACACAACGGGAATGAGAGAGGCGGGGGCGCATTTGGCGCCAAACATACGTTATGCAACTACGGGGCCCCGTGATGCCCCGTGTGCTATTTCTCCGTCAGCGGAGAGGCACGGACGTCCCGTGCCTCGGTCATCGTGCGGAGAGCCGGCTCGTCAGGTGTTGCCGTCGTCCCCCGACGCCCCTGACCGTCTTCCGCCGCGCGACGCTTCGCCGCCCTTGCGGCCTGCGATTCTCGCTTCTTCGCTGGTGAATTCGTGCGCGGTTCCTTTCTGATGCGCTGCGCGTCCGCCTTTCGCGGCGATCGCGCGCTGTGCCTGTGGATCCATTGCCGCGAATCCTCGGGGAGTTTTGCGGCTCACCGTGCCGCCCGCGCGTAAGTCGGATCCGTTGTCGCCCCGCGCTCCGTTTCCTCCGCTCGTCCCACTCAGCCCGCTGCTCGCGCCGCCGGCTCCGCCACTTCGTGCGCTCCGCTCGTCCATTCTGTCCCCTTGGTCGTTAGCTTCGTCTGCCATTATTCCATCTCCTGCCCAAATTACGAGTTGATTTTGAAACGCGGTTGCTGGTGAGTCACCATGAAGAAGGTGAATCTCTCTATGCATTTCCCGCGTGGAAGCGAAGGTTCTGATGCGCAAGCGTCAGGCCGCAATTTCCGGGCGAGGACGATCTGAGTGCAAGACCGAAGAAGATTGTGGATTTCTTGATTCCTCGCACGTGTGTGACAAAATTTTTTCGAGGAACTGAGGGCGACTACTGACATTTGTCAAAGCGGACGCCGATTTTTACCTGCTCAAAAGTGCAGGTGCGAAGAGGGGGAGTGAGAGGTATGCGTCAGATGCAGTCGCAGGCAAACGGCAATAGGTTTGCATAGGTTTCAGGGTCGCGCATCGTTTCCCGTTCGAGGTCGCGAGTGAATCCAGTAGAAGCAGAAACGCTATCCAAGATAGAAGTACTTGCCGACCTCGAGCCGGTGGTGACGGAGCTCATGGCGGCGCACGAGGCGAAGCGGGTGCTGTGGTTCCCCGCGGAGCTGCTGGAGCCCCCGCCGGGCGAAGATCCCGACCATCACCTGCGCTCGCTGCGGGAACGCGCGCGCGGCATCAGCGATCCGGCACGGGTGGCGCTCGCGCTCAATCTCCTCACTGAGGAGGGCCTTCCTCATTTTCACCGGTTGCTCGCCGTGTACCTTGGCACGGACAGCATCTGGGCGAGATGGAATAATCTCTGGACCGCCGAAGAGGACCGGCACGGCGCCATTCTCCACGATTACACGAGAGACGCCGGCGTATTCGATCCGGTGGTGATCGAGAAGATGCAGTTCGATTACATCAAGGCCGGGTTTGAGCCCGAGTGGGACAAGGATCCTTATCGGGTCTTCGTTTACACCTCGCTGCAGGAGAGAGCGACCCAGGTCTCGCACGCCAATACGGGGAAATTCGCGTCGCAGTACGAGCCGACCATCGGCACAGTGCTGCAGAACGTGGCGAAGGAGGAAGCGCGCCACTACACGTTTTACCGCTCTGTATTCAAGTCGGTGCTCGAGCGCGATCCCAATCAGGGGTTGATTGCGGCGGCGAAGATCATGCCCGCCATCGACATGCCTGGCGTCAACATGCCGCACTTCCGCGAGCTCGCGGATGTAGTTCGGCGCGCCGGCATCTACGGCCCGCGCGATTATCTCAAGATCGTCGAGGAGTTGGTCAAGTACTGGTCGATCGAGTCGCTCGAAGGGCTCAACGATCTTGGCCGGGCGGCGCAGGAAAAGATCATGGGCATTCCCGCCCGCCTCGAGCGCATCGCCGAGATCATGGAGAAGAAGTCCAAACCCAAGACCTTCGCGTTCGACGTGGTTTTCAATCGCGTCTTCGCGATGGAATAGTTTCGGCGCCGTTTCAGATCTCGGCGCGGGTCAGTCGGACGGGGTCACCTTCGGCGCTACGCTCGCTCCCGCGGAGCCCCGTAACTGCGCTCGTTCGCTGCGCTCTCTCGCCGGGTCTCCTCTGGTCGCTCACTTTGCAAAGCGCGTACGGTGACCCCGTCCCTCCTTCCCTGTCCGGCATCTGAATCCGGCGTACCCACCGTCGCGTGGGCGCAATCCGAACCACGTCGGCTTTCGCCCTCAAGCAATGACAGCGCGCTTTTAAGTCGGTGCGGTGAGAATCGAGGCGGACCCTCGGCGACACGGGCCGATCACGCGCGCACTCGCGGCGCTGCGCGCCGCTGCAGTTAGGGATATATGTGGGAGAGGCGATGGGTCCTCGGAGGCGACTTAAGCGAGCGACCAAGGAGACCCGCGAGTGAGCGGAGCGAACGAGCGCTGTTAGGGGCTCCGCCCGAGCTTGCGGTGTCGCCGAAGAGGATCCCTCGCCTCGACCCAGATAGGGATCTTTGACGAAGCCCCGCAAGCGCCGCGATGCGTAGCGGGA
>Ga0136846_1227104_pt1 | contig 13946 bp, 12 predicted proteins | sample HopSoiMetagenom2_FD_96841 | JGI IMG/M metagenome (GOLD analysis project Ga0136846, IMG submission 96841) | Grasslands soil microbial communities from Hopland, California, USA - 2 Assembly 2016 (version 4) | ecosystem: Environmental > Terrestrial > Soil > Grasslands | place: USA: Hopland...
ATAAAGCTGTACTGTTATCGATCCCATACAATGATAACTCAGACGACTTTGTATTTGACAACGAACTGCTGGGCCAGATCTTTTACAAGGGCTACGAAATAGCCGAGATCACCTGTCCAACCAAGTATTTTGATGAAGCTTCTTCTATTAATTTCAAACGAAGCGCTATTTATGGATTGGGCGTTTTACGGGTAAGTTTTCAATACTTCTTTAATAAAATGGGACTGGCCAAGTCCAGGTTGTTTAAAGGATTAGGTAAGTAAGTTGACCAGTTAACAAGTTGACGAGTTAACCAGTTAAAACATATTAAAAGCCCTCCGAGAATCGAAGGGCTTTTATTTATTTCGGATGCTTACCAACTGGTTAACTTTTCAACTCGTCAACTTTTCAACTATTTACTTCGTCTCCCATTTTGTGATCCGTTGCGACCAGCTTACCAGCAGGCTGTTATTGGCCATATACAACAACATCAGCGGGAATATTTTAAACAATCCTCTTTTTGTTGAATTATCCAGATCGAGCAGGGGTAACAAATAACCCATCAGCGGGAAACCAATATATATTACCAGCACGGCATACAGCCAGTTGCGGGTAGTATTGTTGAGCTTGCGTTTAATCACCACTTCGAGCAGCAGCAGCAAAATAAAAAAGTAAATGAAATAGCCATAGTATCCAACACCCCGGTCGCTAAAGATCAGCTTGTTGTTGATATCGGAAAGGCGGGTGAATAAGGGCGACAGATCACCCAGGTTCTTATTTATTAACCCCTGGATGTTGTACTTCGCCGGCAGGTACCGGTTAATATAAATTGAGATCGAAATTATATATGCTAAAAGGGAAGGTCCTACGTAGAATGCGCTGCTTATCAGTCCTTTTACGATGCCCGTTTTATTCTTCCAGTGGTACCAAACAATGGCCGGGGCCATTAAGCAGGCCAGTATAAGGGTTTCAGAACGAATATAAGTGGCAATGCCCATCAGTAAACCGGCAAAGGCGAGGTAATTGCGTTGCTGGTTCTGGAAAAACTGATACAGGAACCAGACCGCCAGAAAGAAGAAAACGGCATTGGCATAGTCGAACAACACCATAAATGTATAAGCAAACATTTCGGGTATGGCCATAAAGAACAGCACCAGAAAACCCGCAAATATGCGGTGGAGGCTTAAGGTAAGCGCCTGGTATAAAAAGATGAGGAAACAGGCCACGATGGTGCTAAGCCATACCTGACCGAATTCAAACCCGGCGTATTTATAAATGATCTGTAAACAGGTTATAAAGGGTGGTTTGAAAACGTTGTTGGTGCTTTCGAGGTTAACGCTGAAAACAGAGTTAATCATTGTCTTTTCGCGGATGGCGTATTCTGCAATTACTTCGGCCCCTGAAGTAAGGTCGCGTGGAGTAGGGGGGAAATAAAAACAACGCCAGGCGCTCACAAACACAATAAAGGCGATCATGACCACAAATGGTATTTCGTATAATTTAATCCTGATGCGGATGTTGGCCTTCAATTCCTTTAAACGGGCAATACCCGATCTGAACTTAATATTTAAAAGAACACAGGCTGCTATTATAGAAATGAAGACATTAGTTGAGGTGAGTGGAATGTAGGCCAGCTGCAGAATAAAGGGCATAATGGAGAAGACCGCCACCCCTAATAAAATGGCCAGGGAAATAAGCATACCTGGCTTCAACTGGATATTAAACAGGTTGATGAGGCCAAACCCTGCAATAAACTGGATGATCGTTAAGAGTAAAATGATCATTATGCCGCTCATAAGGAAATTTTGTATTTTTTAAAGGAAGCGATCGTGTCCTGTAAAGCCTGTTGATTGGTAACGCTGTCAAACACCAGTCCGCCACCCCTGGCGGTGATGTACCAGTTGGCTTTGCCTGCTTCGGGGCTGTTGGCCCAAATGGTTTTTAAACCGGTGAAGTAGTAGAATACGGCTGGTTCCGGCACATGGATCTGTAAGCCATGTGCGTTGAAGTAATCAGTTGAAGGTACGAGTACCAGGGCTTTATCGGCAGAGCCCCTTTTTTGGAAAAAGCCGGTCACGTTTTTGGCGAATATGTAATCTGTTTGATAACGGGCCATTTTGCGTTCTTCCACGTCGAGGTTCAACTTTAGTTCTTTATAATCTTCCCAATAAGGCATGATGCGTTGATCGAGCCACATTTTATTAGGTTCCATGCCGAAAAATATAAGCAGGGAAATAACGGAGGCTACCAATAAAATAAATGTTTTAAAACCATTGGTGGCAGCGGGTCCAGGCTGTTTTGCAGCAGTTGCAGCTGCCGGTGGTGGCTGAACCGGTTGTGAACTTTTACTGGCAGTACCACCTGCCCGCGGTACGTTTTTATTCTTTTTCATCTAAATGGTTTTATACATTTCGAAGGCTATAGAATCGCTTATAGCTGGAAAGTCTTGTTAACGCCTTGATTTTGCAAATATTATATCTTTTTATGGGGCTGGCAAAAGAAAAAAGAGGCGTCCACCTTATGGCGGATGCCTCTTTACGAGTGATCATAAGACATTGGTGGCTTCCTCGTGGAATTTTGGAAACCCCGCGCTACGGGGATCGATGGTTTTTCAAAGTGTATTTCTGAACTATAACAAAAACAATCTCATTTTCGTGCAAGGCACAAATTCAAATTCTCAACAATATGTAGTGGAACTCTGCTTCTACCAGATGGTCGCACAGCGCCTTCGCAATCAATAAAATTTAAGGAAAGGTTGTAGATGAATTTCTGATACTCCACATAAATCATTCCTATCTCTTTGTTTCGAGAAAAAAATGTATATGATCAATTTAATTGGTTGGCTTATGATCAAGCATTATGCCATCCTTATTTTTCATTATACCTATTTCGTATGCTCAATGAGTTGAATCTTATTCAGTTAATGCTGAATGTCTTATGCAGCTTCTGAAATGCCCGATGGGGATAGATGTTGTCTTTTTTACATTTAACAACTGAAACCCCCATCGCAATGGATCACAGCCCCGGTCAAATAACTGTTACCAAGGGTGAATACTATGGCGTCGGCAATTTCTTCTGCCCGGGCCACCCGGCCTACCGGGATATTACCGGTTAATTGTTGAAAGGCCTGTTGTTTGGCTTCCTCGGGTGCAAAGTTCCACCAGGGCGTGTCTACCACTCCGGGCGATACAGCGTTGATGCGGAGTGGTTTTAGTTCCTGGGCCAGTACAGGCACCATTAATTCAAGTGCGCCATTGATGGCTGCCAGTCCCGAGGTGCCGGGCTTTTGCGCCACCGAGGAGATGGCGGTAACAAGGGTTATACTGCCCCCATTATTCATATAGGGCAGGGCTGCCTGTAAGGTATTGAGCTGGGGCCAGAATTTTCCTTCAAAACCGGCCCGCAGGTCCTGTAATGACAGCTCGGTAAAATTACCCATGCCTTTTGATCCACTTAACGAAATAACCAGGTGATCGAACGCACCGGTTTGTTTGAAAAACACATCGAGCGCAGCGCGATCAGTACTGTCGACCAGCTGTGCCTGGATGTTTGTAGTTTGCCGGATGGCTTTTAATTTATCTGCATCGCGGCCGGTTACGATCACTGTGGCTTTGCTGTTTGCCAGTATTTGTGCTGTTGCCAATCCAATGCCTGATGAACCACCAATTACAATTGCTTTTTTGTTTTCGAATACTCCGTTCATTTTGTTCTGTTTTTAGGAGAACAAATTTCCGACGGCGCTACCAATCAGGTATTGACCCGATCATGCATTGTATTGACCGGATGCGTTCTTTCGATAAAACATAGGCGTTTCGCCTGTCATTTTTTTGAAGAACCGGTTAAAGGCGGCCGGTTCACTAAAGTTGAGCTGGTAAGCAATTTCCGCCACCGAGGCCTCTGTATATTTCAATACGGCCTTTGCTTCCTGCACCAGCATTTCAGCGATGGATTCGGAAGCTGTTTTACCGGTCACTTCTTTTACTGTGCGGTTTAAATGATTGGCGCTTACTGTGAGCAGACTGGCATAATCGGTGACTTTTCTTTTTAACAGAAAATGACGGCTCACCAGTTTTTGAAAATGCGAAACGAGGTAGATGGTATCGGCGGTATTGGCGGGTTCATGCAATTGCTGTCTTTCATAACTTCTTTTGGCTTCCAGTAACAGCAGGTACAAATACAGGCGTATCGCTTTTTCTTTACCCGGGCGGTTTTCTTTCAACTCATCATTCATTTTTAAAACGAACTGCTGCACCCGGTCAATTTCATCGGCAGCCAGCTGGAACAAAGGCCTGCCGGTATAATCAAAAAAAGGAAATTCTTTGGGGATGCCGGCTGCGGGTACCAGGTCGTTTAGAAAGTCTTCATTGAATAAAATGTAATAACCAAATGCATCGGCGCTGATGTTGTTTTTTGAGAAAACCTGGTTGGGCCAGGTAAAGCTCATGGTGCGGGGCTGGTGTTTAAAGTGCTCCAGGCCCAGTTGCATATCCACCTGCCCGGTAATAGTTATGCTTATGCGATAAAAAGCCGATTTCAAAGGGCCCAGCGAAGGTTTTAATCCGCGGCTTGAATACAGCTCAAATCCTTCAACAGGATGAATGCTTTCGAGGTTGTTATAACCGAAATTGGAGGTATCATCTTCCTGTCTGTGCAAACGCCTGAAACCTTTCAATACATATTGTGGTATGGCGGGTGAGGCGGTGGTTGCTTTTTTACCCATAGGAATCTTGTAAAGAGCAAAGGTATTGCAAAAACAAAGTCCATTCGCGGGCTGGCAAATGGACTTTGTCAATGAGTGTCTTTCCGTTATTAGTTCCAGGTAAAGTCGAGCGGTACATTCAGTTTGATGCCAAAATTGCGGCCCATATTGAATACACCCATTCTACCGGTAACATTATTTACTGCGGTATATTTTAACCGGCTTAAATGATTTTGATAGGCTACATCGCCCAGATTGTAAGCGGTGAAACGGAGGCTGAACAGTGTTTTCCCTTTGCTTACAAAATCGCCGCCAATGCCTGCATTGATTAACCAGTAACCGGGGGTGGCAGTCTCGGTATCGAAGCCGGTAAAGGGATGGCCTTGTTTAAAGGTATAATCACTTTCCAGATTCATGTGCAGGTTGCGGAGTGTTTTTCCCTTGGATAAAAAGGTTACGGCCAAATCGGTGAACAACCGGGCTGCAGGAATAAAGGGAATGTCTTTGGTTCCATCCACTTCATTGACAAACCGGGCGCGGGTATACGAAAAAGCGTTTCTGAAGTGCAACCAATCCAGCGGGTGGGGGTGAATGTCGAGCGCCAGTTCTGCACCATATAAATTGGCATCGTTCTGATCGAAACGATATACGTTCAATTTATTGCCGCCATCATCGAGTATGGAATCTGCACCGGCGCTGTTTGCCATTTTTTCATAAAAGATAAAATGGCTGAGGTGATTATAGAACAAGCTTGTTTCCAATGAAACGTGTTGTGAGTTCAGTTCAAAACCACCATCTGCCTGTAAACTGGTTTCTGATTTCAGGTCATTGGCGCCAACTTCGTAACGGTTGGTACCTTCATGAGCGCCATTGCTGGCCAGTTCTGCGAAGTTAGGCGCTCTGAAACCACGGGCTACATTGAGTTTAAGCGTAATCAGGTCACTGGTGGCATAGCTCAGACCCACACTGCCCGATACGTTGGAGAAGTTGCGGGAAAAAGCGGTGAACTTAAGCTGGTTGTCTACATCCATCGGTTTTCCATTCACGTGACGGGTATCCAGCCGAATGCCGCCATTGAGCGAGAGTTTATTTTTATGGTATTGGGTAAACACAAAACCACCAATGTCAAACAGGTCGTAGTCGGGAATGATCACTTCTTCTGCCTTATTGGTATTGCTTTGCGACATGCCGGTAACACCTATGGTTGTTTTCCAGTTTTGGGTAGCAGGGAGGTGCCAGCGCAGGGCATAGTTGATCGTTTTCAAATTAAACCAGGCATCCGGGGTATTGACCTCATCGGTATTGCCATATTCCTTCCGCTGGTTTTGCTGATAACCAAGGGTAACATCCAGATTGCTTTTACCAATGGCAAAGTTGTTGTCTGATGAAACTTTAAAGTGACGGATGTGTTGATAAGGGATCTCCGGCGTAATGGTTTTAAAATCTTCGTGGGTAGGGATGCTTTCAACTCCGCCGGGTATGGCTTTTATAAAGGCGCCGGTGGCACTGTCGCGATCCCCTTCTATCATCCCGATGTGTTGGTCAAAATTACTAACCAGCAAATGGCTATAACCCCAACTGCCGGTATAACCCAGCATACCACCAAAGTTCTTATTATAGAATTTGGAGTTAAACACGCGGCCATCGTACTTGTTCTTATAATCTTCAGCGCCTTTGTAGGAGCCATATACATTCCAGCTAAAGCCATTCTTTGTACCTGCAGCATCGCCATAAAAACCACGCAGGGCGTTGTTGGTTTGGTATTCACTCAATACATTCGCAGTAATGTGTCCATCGGCAACAGGCCGTTGCGTAATGATATTGATAACACCGGCCAATGCATCGCTGCCATACATGAGAGAGGCGGGTCCTTTCAACACTTCTACCCGTTGAATGCTGTAGTCGTCAATTTCTATCCCATGTTCATCGCCCCATTGCTGACCTTCCTGACGAACGCCATCATTGATGGTAACTACACGGTTATAACCAAGCCCCCGGATAAACGGCTTTGAAATGGCCGGCCCGGTCGACAACCCATTCACGCCTGGTACTGTTTTGGCCAGGGCATCGATGGCATTGGTGGCCGATATATTAAACAGTTGTTCTTTCTTTAATACTTCAACAGGTTGCGGCGATTGCCTGATGCGGGTTGCCGCCGATACACCGGTTACGGTCACTTCTTCATTTTCTACTACAGCTTCCTTTAATGCAAAATCTTTTTGGGTTTCACCGTTTACGCTCACGGTTTCTATAACAGTTGAATAACCCCTGTAAGTGATCTCGATCAGGTATTTACCGGTATTTAGATTGGTAATGCGGTAATTGCCTTTATCGTCAGAGATGGTGCCTTTTTTCAGATCGTGCACATAAATGCTGGCGCCCGGTAATGATTCGCCTGTTTTGGCATCGGTTATTTTACCGGTAAGCACGCCGGCCAGCGGGGCAGTGACAGGTGCTGTATGATGAGAGACTGGTGCAATTTCTTGTTGGCTGTAGGTAAATAAGCTGAGTATACTATATAAAAAGGTAAGGATAGCACTTACTGATTTCATCTGATGGTTCATAAACAAATGAGTTTGAACAGTCCACAAGGGTCTGTCTGGATTAAGTTGGTGGTGGTTGTTTCCCGGGTTGTAATTGTATGCATACAATGGCTTTTAATGCAGCATGCATAAAAAACGATGGAAGCAATAAAGAATAGATCAGGCAGCTACAACCGGGGGCGCGCGAAGTGAATGGAAGTATTTGAATACAGCCGGGATGGTGAAGATAGGAGCAGGGTGCGGCTGGTTAACGAGGGTTACCGGCACTTCTATTGAAGGAACGGTAGTCTCTGTGAATGGCAGATTGAAATCGTTGATACAACCGCAGGCAAATTGTATTTCCTGGCCTGAAACGGGTTTTGATGACGTTGCATGTTGTTTGGAAGCGTGTAACCAGTTATGCAGATACAGGCCCACACCCATCTTCTGGCTGAACACCAGGATGAGTAGCACGGTGGTGAGCTTGGTTATGATCCGCTTTCCTGTCATCGGGGACAAAAATAGAGAAATTTGCAACATTATTACAAATTTTCTCTGTAACTCTAATCCCTGTTTTTAATTCCCCAGTCTGAAAGGCTTCTCAGGATCGGTCTCAAGGAGTTACCCTTTGCGGTTAATTCATATTCAACGCGGGGTGGTACTTCAGCATACACGATCCGTTTTATTAATCCGTCTTTTTCCAGTTCACGCAGTTGTAATACCAGCATTCGTTCGGTTACATTGGGAATGGAGTCGCGCAGTTCGCTGTAGCGCATTTTACCGCGGGTCAGTCTGAACATAATGGCGGGTTTCCATCTGCCGCCGATGGCATTAAGGGTGTACGACATGCCACAGTCCTTATCTATTTGCTGTTTATTAAGCGTATTGGTGGAATTCTCTTTGCGCATTACTTACATTTTTGATAGTACCTAACAACATTATATGTACCGGCAAATGTACTATGCAACCAATAGTTTTGCAAGCAATAAAAAGATTACTATGAAGAGATTAACAAACAAAGTTGTATTTATTACCGGCGGCAGCAGAGGGATAGGAGCAGGTATTGCTAAGCGTATGGCAGCAGAAGGCGCCGATGTGGTGATAACCTATGTACATGCAGCCGACCAGGCGAAACAGGTGGTTGATGAAATTAAAAAGTCAGGACAGCAGGCTTTGGCCATTGCGGTTGATAATGCTTCGCCCGATGCCATTCATGCAGCTATTGAAAAAGCCGTTGCCACGTTTGGCCGTATTGATATTCTTGTGAACAATGCCGGCATTTATGTTGCCAAACCACTGGCTGAGTATACCGTGGCCGATTTTGACACTACGATGGCCGTGAATGTACGGGCTGTATTCCTGGCTTCACAAAAAGCGGCGCAATATATGAAAGAAGGTGGCCGCATTATTACCATTGGCAGTAATATGGCGGAACGGGTTGCATTCCCAACAGGTAGTTTGTATGCCATGAGCAAAACGGCTTTGATAGGTTTAACAAAGGGCCTTGCCCGTGACCTGGGTGGTAAGGGCATTACTGTGAATATGATACAACCCGGGCCGGTTGATACCGATATGAACCCGGCCGACGGCGCCCATGCGGATATACTTCGTAACGCCATGGCCATTCCTACATATGGCAAACCGGAAGATATAGCCGAACTGGCCACCTACCTGGCCAGTGAAACCAGCCGTTTTATGACGGGCGCTTCATTAACCATCGATGGTGGATTTAGCATTTAAGCAGTATACAATAAAAAACCCTCACACCGGCAATACCGGGACGAGGGTTTTATATTGACATGTTTGATGAGGCAGAATAATTACCATGAAACTTATCAGACGAGGGATTACAAAGACGAAAATGTACCTGTATCCTGCTCCTGTAGGGCTTCACATCAAAAGTACTTTCTCTCTGGACACTTTTTTAATACCAGTTAATGCTTATTAAACGCATTCCCACATGGTATTTTCGGTGGCTATCACCTGCATGGTTCCGTTAGAGGATAGAGTTACATTTTTTAATGTGTACAAGCCGGGCTTGCAGTTTCCTGGAACTGTTAGTCCATCAATGATTGCTTCAGCCGGTAAGCTGCCTCCGTCACCGGCGTTAACCTTTTCAGTAATTTCAATTGATTGCATCGGGCAGAAATAAAGCACCATTTTACCAAAGTTGCTTTCCAATCTTACCGGTGAAATGTTTGCTGTCACTGTTTCACCATGCGACAGTTTTTCTTCTTTCATTCTCTGTTGCAGTACATGCGGTTGAGAATAAGAAGTAATAACAACCGGAGTTGATTTTTCTGACTCAGCAGGTTTACCCTTTGCACCAAAGAGATTGCTGAAAAGGGAGGTGTGTTCTTTTTTCATATCTCTTAAATTTTTAGTTACAAAAAAACAATACTAAAAAGAGGTCTTCTTATACGAGCGTATAATCTGGCTTAATAACTTATTGTTCCGATCTATTCAGTAAATAGGATACAGCGTTGTACAATTCGTCTTTCTTCGGATTCTATTAGCGGTGTTATAAAGGTTCCAATCCATATTATCGGCTAAATAGGGGTGGAGCTAAAAAGAGGATAATATGACTCAATTAATACTACCTGAAATAGACAGCGGTTACCTGTAAAGTGCTGCTTTGTTTTAATTGGTGAAATGCATACAAAAGGTATGCTGTATAACTATGCTTTCGTCTGGTTTGTTCTCAAAATGGTGGAGATCGAAAATTCCGTTTCCCTGGTTCATCTATCGATGCGATGCCTGTTATGAAGTTGTTGAAATGTGTTCCCCCACTTTTCAAACGTACTGTTGTGCTTACTTCCAATGATAAAAGATCAAAAATTATGCCGGTCGAATTCTATCCAATTGCTATAAGAATTACTGTTCCTCTTTTATGATATCCTTTATTTGATGTCGTTATTATATTGCTGTAGGCAGATGGTTATTGTTTCACTTCTTATCTATACGTTGAATACGCCTGTTGCGTTGGCAATGTTCCTGCGTTCACGGTGAAAGAAGTGTTAATAGCAACTGGATTTTTTACTCTAACCTAATTTACTTCTTTTTTCTGGTATACTAATGCACCACCCACATTAAAATTTAAATTTTACAAAAATCTGAAAATGATGAAAGCGTGTCGAAACAGGGAGCAGGCATTGCCATCGAAGGTGTATTAAAATCGAACAAATCAGGGTTACTGAATAGCTGCGGTTTCCGCAAAAAACATCAATGCCGGTTTTGGGAACTGGGGGTAGGTTTTCCCCAAAGCGTCGATTATCCTGTGCTGTTTACGGTTCAGGTTTATCAATATGGGTTGGCATTGATTTATTGAGATTAGCGTTCATATGTATCAAATATTATCCGCTATGGAAAAATGGTTCGAACTGATAAAGCAAAAATTGGAGTCCTGGTTGATGCTATCGATAAAAATGCTGCCTAACCTGTTATTGGCCGTGCTTGTCTTTACCGCTTTCTTTTTTTTGGCCAAATTCCTTAGAAAGATAGTGAACAAACTATTGGTGAGGGTATCGCACAAACCAACCATCAGTGGGTTGTTTTCGAGCATATTTTTTATTGTTGTTCTTTTGGTGGGTCTTTTTATCAGCCTGCAATTGCTGCATCTTGAAAAAACCATTGCTTCCCTGCTGGCGGGGGCTGGTATTATTGGCCTGGCATTGGGTTTTGCCTTCCAGGATCTTACGGCCAACTTCATATCAGGGGTATTCATCATTTTCAGAAAACCTTTCGATATTGGCAATATTGTAGACACAAACGGCTTTACCGGAATTGTGGAAGAAATACAATTGCGGTCAACCACCATTCGCACATTTCAGGGTCTGCACATTATGTTGCCGAATAAGGAAATATTCCAGAAGCCAATTACCAATTATTCTCTGAGTGGCAAACGGCGCATCGATGTTGACCTTACTTTCCCCGGAAAGTCGAATTTTCAGACTATTGAGCAACAAATTAAGGATGCGCTGCTACATGTTCCTGAGGTGAAGGACGAAAAAGTGCAGGTATTGTTTGTTGACTATAATGGCGATACTGTTAAAATGGAAGTGCATTGCTGGATCGACAATACCATAGAAATGGGCTTCAACAATACCCGCGATAAGGTGTTAAGGCAGATACATGCGGCCGTTACCTCGCATTTGTAAAGTTATCCGTTAATAATAGAACCACCGTTGGGGTGCAATACCTGTCCGGTCATATAGGAGGCGTCCTTTGAAGCCAAAAAAAGATAGCTGGGCGCTACTTCAACCGGTTCGCCGGCCCTATGTAAGGGCGTGTTTTCACCATGGTGTTTGTTGCCTTCTTTATCATTGGTGGCGGTAGCAAGGGGCGTCCAGATGGGGCCCGGGGCCACGCCATTCACCCTGATCTCTTTACTAACCAGGCTGGCCGAGAGGCTACGGGTAAAAGCGACAATAGCGCCTTTGGTGGCGCTGTAATCCAACAGCATGGCATTGCCCTGGTAGGCTGTTACAGAACTGGTATTAATAATGGCGCTGCCTTTGGGCATATGGGGTAACGCGGCCTGCGTGATCCAGATCATGGCAAAAACATTCACCTGAAAAGTATGTATCAGGTTTTCGGTGGTTATATCTTCCAGTCCCTGGGTCTGGTGCTGGGTGCCGGCATTGTTAACGAGGATATCTATCTGGCCAAAATGAGTTACCGTTTTTTCAACCAGTTGGCGGCAAAAAGCTTCCTGGCTTATATCTCCGGGTATCAACAATACTTCCCCGCCGTATTTTTCAATCAATTTTTTTGTTGACCTGGCATCTTCATGTTCATTCAGATAATTTATAGCCACTTTAGCACCTTCTTTGGCAAACAGAATGGCCACTGCCTTACCAATACCGCTGTCGCCGCCGGTAATAAGGGCGATCTTGTTTTTCAACTTCCCACTGGGTTGATGCGTTACATCATCCACTATAGGTTTATGGTCCATCTGCTTTTCACTGCCCGGCAAAGTTTGGGTCGGTTTCATATCAATTGGTTTATTGTATACTGGAAAAAAACTGTGCCTCGTATTACCCGCGTTCAAACCCAAACAGCCGCGCATCATCGTCTTGCAGGCCCAAGGCCAGGCGGGTAATTATCTGCGCTGCTATAATGCTGAATGTTATTCCATTACCACCCAGTCCGAGCGCGAAATACGTATGCGGTTTACCTGGCAGGCTGCCAATATAGGGCAGTCCATCGCGGGTGGAAGCAAAGGTGCCGGCCCATTGAAAATCGGTCCTGAAATGAATGGCAGGAAATAACCTCCTGAATGCGTGTTCCAAGGCCTTTGCTTTGGTTGGCAGGGCCCGGTCGCGCAGGTAAGGACTGGAGAAATCATCGTCCCTGCCACCGATGAGAACACGATTGTCGCCGGTTGTGCGCAGGTACAAATAGGGACGGGCTGTTTCCCAGATCAGGGCATTACGATACCAGAAATGATCGGTATTGCCGGCCTCGCTAACGATGGCATAGGTTGAATGCAGGGTTTGCACTTTTTGTGGAATAAATTGGGCCGATTCATATCCACAGGCAATAACCAGCTTCCGGGCTTTTATCTTTTTGCCTTCATCAGTTACAAGGTGTACCCCGCGCTGGTTCTCCCCAAAATGGCTGATGGCGGTATGGTCATATACTTCCACACCCAATTGACGGCAACGATGCAACAGTGCATGGGTGAGGCTATAGGCTTTTACTTCGGCTGCATCGCTGGAAAGGAGGGCGGCATCTTTTTCAAATCCAAATTTGTCGTTTATAGCGTTTTTGTCGAGCCATTGCAAGTCTATACCGCATTGTTTGCGAAGGGTATATTCCTGTTTCAGGGCAGCTACGTCTTTTTTGTAAGAAGCGAATTGCAGGCTTGGGCGGCGGTTAAAACCGGCTTCGGCCCATTGCCCGCAAATGTTTTCCAGATCGTCGATGGCCTTCAGGCAAAGCAGGTAACTGCGCACCGCATCTTTTTCACCCCTTTTTTCAATCAGTTCCCTGAGCGGAACATCAATTTCATATTGCAACAAGGCGGTGCTGGCAGCCGTACTGCCCATGCCTACATGGCGTTTATCAACAACCACTGTTTTAAATCCGGCATTACATAAATGCCAGGCGGCCAGTGCGCCACTGATACCGGCTCCCATTATTACCACATCGGTACGTATATCGTTTTGCAGGGAAGGATAGGAGTGAATAATGCCTTTGTCGAGCAGCCAGAAAGGATATTCCGATCTTAAGTCCATGTTCAATTGCTAATTAAGAAGTATGCCACTGTTCCAATGGCATATCATTTGAAAGTGTAACACTAGCAAAGCGTTTACTGCTAAATGCTTACTATGAGTGGTTTTTACAGGTATTGCCAGTGCAATCGCTGTTGGCGTATTGCCTATTGCCGGGAAACTTATTGCTCAACCTGAGGTAGCAGGAAATATTAAATATGAAAACGATGCTTGATACCAAGGCATAAATCAACATGGAAAAAAATAGTATATCAATACCCAATCAATTGGATTTTCTATCAGGTGGTGGTGATATGGGTGAGCGGATCCGCAATTTTGACTGGGGGAGCACGCCATTTGGAAATCCGGAATCCTGGGAGCAAGGTTTAAAGACCTGTGTACGCATTATTCTTACCTCAGCGCAACCCATGTTTGTATGGTGGGGGCCTTCGCTCATCAATATTTATAACGACCAGTATGCGCATTTTCTGGGTGTAAAGCATCCGGCCGCTTTAGGCGCCAAAGCTGAAG
>Ga0136846_1210041_pt1 | contig 13944 bp, 9 predicted proteins | sample HopSoiMetagenom2_FD_96841 | JGI IMG/M metagenome (GOLD analysis project Ga0136846, IMG submission 96841) | Grasslands soil microbial communities from Hopland, California, USA - 2 Assembly 2016 (version 4) | ecosystem: Environmental > Terrestrial > Soil > Grasslands | place: USA: Hopland...
AGCAGCGCGGGCATGCCCTTCGGACGCATGTCGCGCAGCGACGACATGAGGATCTGGATCCAGCCGCGACCCTTGTGCACCTCGACCTCGAGCGGCGCGGGCAGGAGCGTGGCCAGCGCGTCCGGATCCACGCGATAGTTGATCGACATGGCGTCGATCCAGCAGGTCTGCACCGAGGTGAGCCAGGGGATGGACGGGCAGTCCTCCTGCCCGGGCAGGGGCGGGCTCGGGGCGAGCGCGCGCGCGATCTCGGCGTTCAGCCCGAGCAGGGCGACGATCCCGGCCGGGGCCAGCTCCAACACGCTGCCGCGCGCGGCGACGTCGCCCGACCCGAGGACGGTGCCGATCACGTCCACGGCCGCGCTCGCGTCCACGCCGGCCGCGGAGAGGGCGCGCAGCAGGTCCGCGCGCTCCATTCCCGTCCGCGAGGCGGCCAGCGCGGCCAGGACGGCCAGCCGCACTCCCTCCGTGCTCACACCAGCCGCGCGGTGGACCCGGCCGCCAACCGGCGGAGGCGCTCGCGGTGCAGGACGATCCCGGCCACGAGCTGGACGAGCCCCCAGCTCAGGCCGAGCAGCACGAACTGCCACTGCGGGAACGCGGCCATGGCCACCGCCACCAGCGCAAAGAGCCCGGTCCCGATGAACCACCGCCGCCCCATCATCCCCCCCATCATCGAGAACGCGGACGCGGAGAGCACGGCGATGATCGGCCCGAGCTGCAACACGCGGAATCCGGAGACGTGGTTGACCACGCCGGTGAGGATGACCGCTCCGATGAAGGTCATCCAGATGAGCCAGATCATGCTCTCGAAGAACGTCCAGGCCCCCGCCGGCTGCGCCTTGAGGACGAAGATCGCGGACATGTTGATGGCGAGCACGATCGTCCAGAGAAGGGCGTAGGGCCAGGGCGACTGGTATCCGCGCCAGAACAGGACGTTGGTGAGCACGAACCCGGTCGCGTTCGTGAAGGCGTGGACCATCCAGATCACGCCCCAGTTCTGCAGGGTCGTGTCGTCGCGCGCCTGGCCGACGACGCGACGCAGCAGCTCGAGCGCCTCCACCGCCTGCTCGCGGTCCATCGTGGAAGGCGGTGAGGATAACCCACGAACCGGTATCATTCGCATCCTCATGTAAGGAGGCCTCCCCGATGCGCCGCCCGCGCGTGCCCGGCCCCATCGTCCTGGTCGCCGTCGTCGCCCTCGCCCTTCTGCCCGCGACGCTCTCCGCGGCCCCGCGCCGCCTGGAGAGCACGGACTACTACAAGCTGCGCGCGGTGACGGGGGTGGCTCTGTCGCCGGACGGACGCCGCGCCGCCTACACCGTCCAGACCACCGACGCCCCCTGACGCCCGCGGACGCAGCTCTGGGTCATGACCATCGCCGATGGGCACGCCACGCGCGTGGGACAGGGCGCGGATGACACGGGATCGGATCCGGCCTGGTCGCCCGACGGCAAATGGATCGCCTACGCCGGCGCCTACGGAGGCCGCGACGGCCTGTTCGTGGTCACGGCGGAGGGCGGGACGCCGCGCCGCCTGGCCGAGGTCACCGGCACCAACAGCCCGCTCACCTACGAGGGCCGCGCGATCGCCTGGTCACCCGACTCGCGGCAGATCGCATTCGTCTCCGCGGTGCCGGGGCCGGAGACGGTCGCCGCCACCGCCGATCCCATGGTGATCACGCGCTATCTCTACCGCCCGGAAGCGTCGGAGGGGAACACGCGCTTCAACGACAACCGCCGCCGCCACGTCTTCGTGGTGGACGCGGCGGGGGGCGCGGCGCGGCCACTGACCGCGGGCGCCACCGAGGAGCACTCGATCGACTGGTCGCCGGACGGCAAGGAGATCCTGCTCGTCTCGAACCGCGAGCCGGACCCCGACCGCTTCTACAACCCCGACCTGTTCGCGCTGCGCGTGGCCGACGGCACCCTGCGGCGCCTCACCGCCACCGAGAGCGCCGAGTTCCAGCCGCGCTGGTCGCCGGACGGGCGGCGGATCGTGTTCCTGGCCACGCGCCGCGGCCTCACCGACCTCGAGACGGCGATGGAGGACACGCACGTCTGGGTGATGAACGCGGACGGCACCGGCCGGCGCGAGATCGGCGCGGCGGTGGACGAGCGCCAGGGCTCGCCCTCCTGGTCTCCGGATGGCGGCGCCGTCTACTTCTCCGTCCAGCACCACGGCAGCGTCTTTCTCGAGCGCATGACCCTGGGCGCGGACGCCGCGGAGACGCTGATCGGCGATCCCGGCCGCGTGGACGGCTGGAGCGTCGCGCCCTCCGGCATGCTCGCCTACGTCCAGTCCACTCCGCGCGACCCCGGCGAGCTGTACCTGCGGAGCGCCGACGGCTCGCCCCCGCGGCGGCTCACCGACGTCAACGCCGACGCGCTGCGCGACGTGGAGCGGGCGGAGGTCGAGCCCTTCACGTTCGCGAGCAACGACTTCAAGTTCGACGTGGAGGCGTTCCTCACCCTGCCCCTGGGCCGGACCGCGGACTCGAAGCACCCGATGATCGTGCTGATCCATGGCGGCCCGCACGGCATGCAGGGACCCGCGTACACCTTCCGCGCCCAGCACTACGCCGCGCGCGGATGGGCGGTGCTGATGGTCAACTACCGCGGGTCGACCGGATACGGGCAGCGCTTCACCGACGCCGTATTCGGAGACCAGAACGGGAGCGAGGCCCAGGACGTGCTCTACGGCGTCTCCGCCGCCCTGCGCCGCCATCCCTGGATCGACCGCGACCGCCTCGGCATCGAAGGCGTCAGCTACGGCGGCGAGCTCACGGCCTGGCTCATCACGCAGACGCGGATGTTCAAGGCCGCCATCCCCACCGCCGCCATCATCAACAACGTCAGCTACAACTACATGACGTACTACAACATGTACGAGCAGATGGAATGGGGCGCGCTGCCCCACCAGGGCAACCTCATGGACGTGCTCTGGGAGCGCTCCGCGCTCAAGCACGTGGCCAAGGTGGCCACCCCGACCATGCTCGTGCACGGCGAGAACGACAACGACGTGCCCATCGCCGAGTCCGAGCAGTTCTACATCGCGCTCCTGGACGTGGGCGTGCCGGCGGTGATGGTCCGCTACCCGCGCGAAGGCCACGGCCTGCGCGAGTCGCGGCACGTCGTGGACCTCATGGACCGCAGCGTGCGCTGGTACGAGAAGTACTTCGCCCCCTGAGGATGGCGAGCCTGGCGCCCGCCCAGGCGTGATCCGCGACATTGACGGTCGGGAGGCACGGCGGTAGCGTTTGCGACCATGCGGATCCCTCGCATGTGCCCCGCTGCGTTGACCCTCGTCCTGGCCGCCGCGTCCGCGCCGGCCCGCGCGCAGTCGCCCTCTCCCGCCTCCCCCGCCGCCGCTCCCATCGCGGTGGACGCGCTCAAGAAGAGCTGCGACAAGGGCGGCGCCGCCGACTGCCTCACGCTGGCCAGCGCCTACGCGCGCGGCGAGGGGGCGCCGCACGAGCCCTCCAAGGCCGCCGGCTTCTACAAGAAGGCCTGCGACGGCGGCCAGGCCCGAGGCTGCTTCGAGCTCGCGGGCATGCACCTCTCGGGGCAGGGCGCGGGGAAGGACGTCAACCACGCGATCACGCTCTTTCAGCGCGCTTGCGAGCTCAAGGATGCGGAGAGCTGCATCCGGCTGGCCCTGCTGTTCTACGACGGCAAGGACGTGCCCAAGGACCTTGGACACGCGGCCACCCTGCTCACGCAGTCCTGCGACGGAGGGATCCCGCGCGCGTGCGTCGTGCTCGGGACCATGAACCGCGACGGCAGCGGCCTGACCGCGGACCTCCGCCGCGCCGGCGAGCTCTTCCAGAAGGCGTGCGCGGGCGGCGACGCGGAGGGCTGCGGAGAGGCCGGCCTCGCCCTCGCCGCCGGGCGCGGGGTGCCGCGCGATCCCGCTCGGGCCACCGCGATGCTGGGCAAGGCCTGCGACGGCGGCTGGATGGCCGCCTGCTACAACCTCGGCCTCGCCCACGACACCGGCACCGGCGTGGCCCGCGATCCGGCCCGCGCGCTCGCGTTGTTCAAGCGCGCCTGCGAGGCCCACCAGCCGGGCGCCTGCCACAGCCTCGGCCTCGACGCCAAGAACGGCACCGGCGTCGCGCGCGATCCCACGCGGGCGGCCGCGCTCTTCAAGGAGTCCTGCGACGGCAAGTTCGGCCCCGGCTGCTACGAGCTCGCCACCGCGTACTTCGGCGGCCGCGGCGTCGCCCGCGATTACTCGCAGTCGGGCATGCTCTACCGCCAGGCCTGCAACGACGGCGACTTCCGCGGGTGCACGACCCTGGGCGTGATGTACGCGTCGGGTGGGCAGCTCGCCCCCGATCCCGTGCGGGCGTTCAAGCTCTTCCAGGAGGCCTGCGACAACGGCGACATCAACGGCTGCGCGCGGCTCGCCCCCGCCTACGAGATGGCGGTGGGCACCGAGCGCGACATGCCCAAGGCCCTCGCCGCCTACAAGAAGGCCTGCGACGCCGGCCACCAGCCGAGCTGCTACCGCTACGGCCACCACCAGCGCCTGGGCGAGCACCTGCCCAGGAACGTGGCCCAGGGCGTCCAGGTGATGACCCAGGCCTGCAGCGGGGGAGCGGGCGAGGCCTGCTACGAGCTCGGCCTCATGTACGAGAACGCGGAGGGCACGCCGCGCGACCTGGTCAAGGCGGTCGCGCTGTACAAGCAGGGCTGCGCCGCCGGCAACGAGCAGAGCTGCACCAAGTCCCGCTATCGCTGAGGCGTCATCGCGACGCCACCGAGAAGCGCACCGGGACCAGGAAATCGCGGACGGTGACTTCTCGGCCGTCCACCCGCCCCGGCGTGAACCTCCACGTCCGGGCCGCCTCCACCGCCGCGGTGCGGAAGGGCTCGCGTCCGCTGATCGGCGTGGCCGCGGTGACGGCTCCCGTGGGGTCGATCGTGAGGTGCAGGTAGACGGTCAGCGGGCCCTTCTCTCCGCGCGCGAGCTCGGAGGCGGGGAAGGCCGGCATGCGGTTCGCGGGCGACGCGGCCGGACGGATGGCGTTGGCGGGTAACCGGTCGGCGTCGTACACGGCCGGCGCGGCGGTCACGACGCCCGCCTCCGGTGAAGCCGGCCCGCTGGCCATCTCGACGCGCGGCGGCGTCGACGCGGCCGTCTCCGGCGACGGGCTCGCCGGTGGTGGCAGCGTGGTCGGGAGGGTCTGGACGGCGCCCGATGTCGCGATCGCCGCCGGCGAGGCGACACGAGGCGATCCGCCTCCCGCCCGCGGACGCGGCGACACCACCGGCGACGGTCGCGTCGTCGCCGATTCCGGCGACGGCGCCACCGGTCGCGTCTCCGGTGGCGCGGAGGTCACCGGTGAGGGTGGGGTCAGGGTCGCCGCCGGCGACGGAGGTGTCCCGTCCGTCCGCCACGTGCCGCGCGACCACAGGACGGCCACCGTGACCGCGACCGCGGCCACCCCCGCCAGAGCGGCCCGGCGCGTCGTGAGCGACGTCGTGAGGGTGGGCGCGCCCGGGGGCGACGTCGTGGCCGAGGTGGCGGGCTCCGGCGCGCGGCGCTCCGGCCCGGGACGATCGTCGCGCGTGGCTTCGACGGAGGCGATACCGTCGTCCGTGCCGGACTCTCGCAGCTCCACCGTGGGGCCCGTCGCGGGTGGCTCGGGCCGAAGGTCGGCCGTGACCTGGCCGGTCGGCGCGGCGTCCGCGGGCACTCCGTCCATGGCCGCGACCGCGCCGGAGACGGAAGTGCCGATGGGCGCGGAAGCGGCGCCGGGAAAGGCCTCGCGCAGGGCGGCCGCGAACTCCTCCGCGGTCTGGAAGCGCTCCTCGATCGGCTTGCTGAGCGCGCGGGCGAGGACGGGGACCAGCCGGTCCGCTCCCGGCTGCGCCGCCACCGCCGAGAGCTCCGGCTCGTCGTGGGCGATGCGGTAGAGCGTGCCCATGAGGTTGTCGGAGCGGAACGGCTTGAGGCGAGTGGCCAGCTCGAACAGCATCGAGCCCAGGCTGAAGACGTCGCTGCGGCCGTCCACGCGTCCGCCCCGCGCCTGCTCCGGCGACATGTAGTCGGCGGTGCCCACGATGCTGCCGGTGGCGGACAGGGTGGAGGTCGTGGTCACGCGCGCCACCCCGAAGTCCATGAGCTTGGCCGTGCCCTCCTCGGTGACGAACACGTTGGCGGGCTTGATGTCCCGGTGCACGACGCCGGCGCGGTGGGCGTGGGCGAGGCCGGCGAGGACCTGAAGGACCACGCTCACGTTCCACTCGAAGGGCGGACGCTCGCGGTGGCGGAGGATGGCCTCCAGCGTCTCCCCGCGCAGGAGCTCCATGGCCAGGAAGGGGGAGCCGTCCGTCTCGTAACCGATGTCGTGGAGGACCACGATGTTGGGGTGCTTGAGGCGGGCGATGACGCGCGCCTCGCGCTCGAAGCGCGCGCGCAGCTCGGCGTCGTCGGTGAAGTGCGCGACCATGACCTTGATCGCGACCTCGCGTCCGAGCACGGTGTCGCGCGCGCGGTACACCATGCCCATGGCCCCGCGTCCGAGCGCACCCTGGACCTCGTAGCGTCCGATGCGATCGCCGGGCTGGATCCCACGTCCGGATGGAGTCCCCATGGTGGCCTTGGCGCCGCCGATTATGGCCGCGACGCCCGGGCGGCCGCGCGCGGCGCTCGTGGTACCCTCCGCCGTCCCTCCGGCGTGACGACCACCCGCTCCTCGATGCGATCCCGGCTCATCATCGGCGTGGCCTGCCTCTGCGCCTGCGCGTCGCCCGGCCTGGCCCAGCGCCAGTCGGGATCGATCGTGGGCACCGTGGACGACGGGCAGGGGAACCGCCTCGCCTCCGTGCGCCTCGTGCTGGCCGGCGGAGCTCTCGAGCGCTCCGCCACCACCGACGACAACGGCCGCTACACGTTCGCGCCCGTCGATCCCGGCGCCTACGAGGTCCGCGCGACCATCTCCGGGTTCGCGCCGCGCGCGCGTCGCGTGGTGGTGCCGGTGGCGGCGGAGCGGCGGGTGGACTTCTCGCTGCCGCCGGGCACGGAGGCGGCCCCGGTCGAGGTGGTGGGGGAGGCCCCGCCCATCGACACCTCGACCGCGCGCTTCGACGTGCCGATCACCCAGGAGATGCTGTTCCGGCTGCCCTTCGCGCGGTCCACGACCGAGCTGCCCAACGTCGCCCCCGGCGTGCACGACGACTCGCTCTTCGGGGGCGACGCCGGGACTTCCAGCGCGCTGCTCCTCGACGGCGTCGAGTTCCGCGATCCGAGCTCGGGGAACTTCTTCGTGTTCCTCAGCTACAACTGGCTCGACCAGGTGCAGGTCATGGGACCGGGGGCGCCCGCGGAGTTCGGCCTCTTCACGGGCGGGATCGCCAACAGCGTCACGCGCTCCGGCGGCCCCGCGCGCTCGGGGCTCTTCGACGTGCTCTACGGCGATCACCATCTCCAGTCCGACAACGTGCCTGCCTCCGCCGCCCTTCTCAACCCGCGCCTCGGCCAGCCCGAGCAGCGGACGCGCTCGGTGGACCTCACCGCGCAGATGTCGGGGCCGCTGGTGCGGGACCGCCTCTTCTTCTTCGCGGGCGTGCAGTGGCGGCGCATCGAGACCGACCCCGAAGGCCCGCGCACGGACTCCACCAACACCGCGCCCCGCGGCCTGGCCAGCCTCCGCTACCAGCCGACGGCTTCCGACACCTTCCGCGCCCTCCTCGAGCGCGACGACATCACGCTGCGGCGGTTCGGGCCCGTGGACGAGGAGGCCCAGACCGTGCGCGTCTCCTCCCCGGTGACGGCCTGGTCCGCGGCCTGGACGCGGTCGCTGGGGACGCGCGCCTCCGTCGAGCTCAAGTACACGGGCTGGAGCGGCCGCTCCGACGCCCGGCCCGAGGCGCCGGCGGATGGGAGCCGCGTGGGCGCCTTCGCGCGCGGCCGCCACCAGCTCAACCTCGGCCTCTCGCGCTACGCCGAGCGCTACGGCCGCCACGACTTCAAGTTCGGGGTCGAGATCGAGCGGAGCCACGCCGACTCGCGCGCCCACTACCTGGGTGGCTTCGCCCCCACCTCGGACCCGCGCGAGGTCGTCTCCTACTCGTATGACGTGACCGCCCGCAACGCGCGCGACGCTGCCTTCGCGCAGGACAGTTGGCGCGTGCGCGACCGCCTGGTCCTCGACGTCGGGCTGCGCGCGGATTGGCATCGGGGCGATGGCGCGCCGGGCACGCCGCGCGTGTATTCCACGACCGTCGTCCAGCCTCGGGTCGGTCTCGTGTACACCGTGGGCGCGGGAGGGCGGGCGGCCCTGAAGGCCCACTGGGGCCGCTACGGCGAGGCCTCGCTGGCCGAGATCTACCGCCGCGCGCTGCCCGGGACGGAGGACTTCCGTCCCTTCGGGATCGACCCCACGCCCGCTTTCGGCGAGATCGGCCTCAACGCGCTACCCGCCGAGCGCCGCCTCTTCGAGGCCGACCCGGCCGTCTCCCATCCCGCGTTGGACGAGTGGCTCCTGGGCGGCGAGGTCGCGCTCTCCCGGGGGCTTCTCCTCTCCGCCTACGGCGTCCGCCGGGACGCCGTCCATGTCATCGGCTCGGTGGCGCCCGACGACCGCTGGGATTCCGTGACCCTCGCGAACCCGCTGGACGGACGGCCGCTGCCGGCCTTCCTGCGCGCTTCCGTCGATTCGTCCGACCTGCAGTTCCGGATCGTGGACCCGGAGGGGTTCGCGTTCCTCGACCCCTCGGGAGCGGTGCTCGGCCGAGCCGGCACCGACCGCCAGTATCAGGGGCTGGTGCTCGTGGTCGACCGTCCGTGGTCGGGCGGATGGCTGGCCCGCGTCTCCTACGTGCTCTCGCGCTCCACGGGCGACGCCGAGCAGATCATCGCCCTGAGCGACCGCGGCCTCCGCGGCCACTTCGAGAGCCCGAACAGCGCGCTCGTGAACAGCGCCGGCGAGCGCGCGGACAGCCGCCGCCACGAGCTGAAGGTCCAGGCCGCCTTCGAGCTGCCGCGGGTGCGGGTGTCGATCGGTGCCTACTTCCGCTCGCTCAGCGGCGGCCACTGGAACGCCTACCAGGTGCGCGGGCGCAGCGGCGCCTTCGAGGACGCGATCCTGTTCCTGGAGCCGCGCGGCACGCGCACGCTGCCGTGGCAGAACCTCCTGGACCTGCGGGCGGAGAAGTCGTTCGCCACGCGCGCGGGCCGCCTCGGCCTCTACGCGGACGTGACGAACGTGTTCAACGCCTCGACGGCGGCGGAGAGGAGCGGGTGCGTACCGGACCCCGGCTCGCGCGCGGTGGACGCGCAGCCGTTCCTGCCCGCGCGGCCGTGCGCGACGGGAGCGGCCGGCGAGGAGCTGACCTTCGGCGCGCCCACCGCCATCGTGGCCCCGCGCCAGGCGTCGATCGGGATGAGGCTGTCTTTCTAGGGCTCGAGCGTGCAGGAGGGAAGGTATGGGACGTCGATTCGCGAGAGGGCTGGCCGCCGGACTCGTCGCCGCCACCGTCGGGTGTGGGGGCGGCGGTGGTGGTGGCGGCGTGACCCAGCCTCCGCCACCCACGGCGACCACGACCCCGGCCCCGGCGGCGTCACCGTCGGCCACGCCCACGCCTGCGACGGGTCCGGTCACCATCGACCTGCGCGTGAACCCCGACAGCGGGGAGGCGCCGCTCAACGTCGCCGCCAACATGTGCGGCGACACCAGCACCGGCCTTCAGTACACGTACGACTGGGGCGACGGCAGCCGCACCGGTCCGCGCGCGGACTGTCGCGTCGAGCACTCGTACTCCTCGGACGGGGCGACGGAGTACCAGATGCGCGGCTGCGTGATCAACGCGAGCGGCCAGCAGGCCTGCGACTCGCGCACGGTGACCGCGTTCGCGCGCGCGACGGTGAGCGCGACCTACTCCTGCCCGAACACCGTCACCGCCGCCGACCTCACCGTCCGCCCCGGCTTCCGCGCGACCAATGCCATCGACAGGGTCGTGTTCACCGCCCGGGGCTCGACCGCCAACGCCACCCGCAACGGGACGCAGAGCGGGGCCACCTGGTCGGTGCGGAGCTGGCAGCCCAACGTGGGGACGATCCAGTCCCTCAGCGCGACCACGTTCTCGGGGAGCATCACGGGCACGACGGTGAACGGGCCGCGGCCGGGCTGCTGATCGGGGAGGCACGTCGGAACCGCGGTTGACGCTCCGCGGTGACGGGACTATCCGATTTCCGTTTGAGATCGCCGCGCGCCGTCGTAGACTGCGCCACCGGCCTTCCTCCCTGCGATGCGCCTCCGCTTCGGTGACTTCGTCCTCGACCGCGCCAGCCGCGAGCTGCTCAAGGGCGGCCGCCCCGTCCATCTCTCGCCGAAGTCCTTCAAGCTGCTCGAGGAGCTGATCGCGGCCCGGCCGCGCGCGCTCTCGAAGTCGGACCTGCAGGCGCGCCTCTGGCCGGGGGTGTTCGTGGCCGAGGTCAACGTGGCCAACCTCGTCGGCGAGATCCGCGGCGCGCTCGGCGACGACGCGCGGGAGCCGCGGGTCGTGCGGACGGTGCACCGGTTCGGCTACGCGTTCTGCGCAGAGGCGCGCGAGGAGGCCTCGAAGCCTCCCGGGCCGCGCGACGAGCCGCGCTACCAGCTCGTCTGGCGAGGGGGACGGACCGTCCTCACCGCGGACGAGTACGTGCTCGGGCGCAGCCCCGAGCTCGAGGTCTGCCTCGACTCGCCGAGCGTTTCCCGCCAGCACGCGCGCATCCGCGTCTCCGCGGAGGGCGCGACCCTGGAGGATCTCGGCAGCAAGAACGGCACGTACCTCCGCGGCCGCAAGCTCGACGGTGCGGCCGCCCTCGGCGACGGCGACGAGCTGCGCCTGGGCACGGTGCGGCTGAAGTTCAGGAAGCTCAGCCCGGGCGGGTCCACGGAGACCGCCTCCGGGTCCTCGCGCCGATGAGCGGCGCGGCAGGAGGATCGATGCGGCTCTTCGTGAATGGTGCGCTCGTGCTCTTCGCGTTTCTGGTCGCGGGCACTGCCCAGGCCCAGCCCGCGATCGGCGTGGGCGGGGGGGACTGCGGCTCGCCGAACCTGTCCACCTCCGTCGGCCGCAAGTTCGTGATCCAGCCCGGGCGGCCCTGCCTGTCGTTCATGAACGACGTCGGGCGCGTGGCCGGGCTCACCCTCGACACCAGCGTCGCCTTCCCGCGGCTCCGGGTGATGCCGGAAAGCGCGCTGCGGTCGATCCGGCTCTCCCGCGATGCCCATCGCGTGCGCATCTTCGACGGCGTCGTCTCCGCGGCCGAGATCGCCATCCGCATCCAGCCGCTGGACGCGCCGGTGACGCTCACGCTGCACGCGATCGAGCGCGCGCCCGGCAGCCACGCCCGCGGCGCGCCGGTCTCTCCTCCGCCCGCCGCTCAGCGCGCTTTCGCGGCCAGCGAGCGCTCGAGCGCCGAGTAGCGCGCGTCCGCGCGCAGGGGGGCGAGATTGGGGTCGGCCTCCACCAGCGGGCGCTGCAGGCCGGCCGCGATCGCCCTGCCCAGCGCGTCCAGTCCTTCGGGGATGCGCCCGGCCAGCCCGTCGACGATCGCCTCCGTGTAGGCGACGGTCACGTCCGCGGGGCCGAGCTGGAGCGCGTCGTTGAGGAAGCGCTGCGCGCGGGCGTGGTCGCCCAGCTTGGCGTGGTTGAGGGCGAGCAGGGTCTTGGCCACCGCGTCGCGCGGGTTGACGTCGAGCTGCCGGTAGGCCAGCTCGATCGCCTTCTCGTACATCGCGCGCGCGCGGTCGGGGTGCCCCGTCCAGCGGTAACCGTCGCCGAGGTTGCCCGCGTAGAGCGGGGCCAGCGGCTCCATGGCCACCGCCTTCTCGAACATCGGCACCGCCTCCGCGAAGCGGCCGGAGTAGGCGCGGGCCAGGCCGAGGTTGGTCCAGGTGTTCGCGTTGGGCTGGAGCGCGCTCGCCTTGTCGAAGGCGGCCACCGCCTCGTCGAAGCGGCCCAGGCACAGGAGGGCGGCCCCGAGGTCGTTGTAGGCGACGGCGTTGTCCGGCTCGAGCGCGATCTCCTTCCGATAGGCCTCGATGGCCGGGCCGTACTCGCCGAGCGTCCAGTGCGCGTAGCCGAGCTGCGCGTAGTTCACCCAGTGGTACGGGTTCACCGCCACCGCGCGCTCGAGGGCGGCCATGGCCTCCGCGCGCCGGTTCGCGCTGAGGTAGGCGCGGCCGAGGCGGCGGAAGGCCTCGTCCGAGCTCGGGGCCAGGGCCGTGGCCCTGGTCAGCTCGGCGATGGCCTCCGCGTTCTTGCCCGTGGCCTGGTAGACGTTGGCCAGGGCCAGCCTCACCTCCAGCAGGTCCTCCGCGATGCTGCGCGCCTGCTCCGCCGCCGCCCTCGCCTTGCCCGCCCAGGCCGCGTCCCTGGTCGCGCGGTACATGCGGAGCTGGGCCGTGGCCAGGCCGGCGTAGGCCAGCGCGAAGCGCGAGTCCCGGGCCAGCGCGCGCTCGTAGGAGTCGATGGCAGCGAGCACGTTCTTCGTGTCCTGGTCCCCGCGCATGAGGTTGCGGCCGGCCAGGTAGAGGCCGAAGGCCTCGACGTTCTCCGAGCCCGCGGCCTGGGCGCGGGCCCGCTCCTCCGTGGTGGGAGCGAGGCCGAGGGCGCGGAGGAGGCCGGCCTGGATCTCGTCCTCCGCGGTGAGGAGGTCGGCGGGCAGGAACTCCGACTGGTGGCTCCAGAGCCGGCGGCGCGAGGCCACGTCCTCGAGCTCCGTGACCACGCGGATCCGCCCCGAGCCCTGCTGCACGGTGCCGGTGACGAGGCGCGAGGCTCCCAGGTCGCGCGCGACCTGGTCGAGGGTCGGCTTCTTGACCGCGCGCTCGACCGCGCTGGCGGAGGCCACGTTCAGCGTGCCGATCGCGGAGAGCTTGGAGGCCAGGCTCTCGGCCAGGCCGGGGCCGAGGCTGGCCAGGGCGGGATCGTCGCCGAGGACGCGGAAGGGCAGCACTCCGACACGCTGGGTCTCCCGCGCGGCCGCGGGCCGCCAACGTCGCCAGGCTCGACCGGCGGCGTCCTGAAGGCGCGGCTGGGTGACGGCAAAGGCGACGGCGGCGGCCAGTGCTCCGGCCAGGGCCGCGCGCGTGAGCACGCGCCGGCCGCGGACCCATCGCGGCGAGCGCTGGCCCTCGAGGTCGGCGAGGACGGCGTGCGCGTCCTGGTAGCGCGCCTCGGGGGCGGGCTCCAGGCAGCGCAGGACGATGCGTCTCAGGTGCGCGGGCAGGCCGGGATTGAGGGTGCCGGGATCGGCCGGCCGGCGCGTCAGCCGCTGGAGCATCTCGTCGAGGGGCGCGCTGCCCGCGAAGGGCACCGTGCCCGTCAGCATCTCGTACAGGATCAGGCCGAGCGCGTACACGTCGCTGCGCGCGTCCAGGGGCCGGCCCTGGACCTGCTCCGGCGACATGTAGCGCGGCGTGCCCGGGGTGGCCCCGGAGTCGGTGAGGCCGGGATCGGTCGCGGTGAGCGACTTGGCCAGGCCGAAGTCCGTGACGTACGGATGCCCCGAGGCGGACACGAGGATGTTGCGCGGCTTGAGGTCGCGGTGCAGGACGCCGGCCTCGTGCGCGGCCTGCAGGGCCGCGCAGAGCTGGCGGGCGAGGGCGACCGCGCGCGCGACGGGCAGAGGGCCCTCGCGCCGCAGGAGGGCGTGGAGGTCCTCGCCCTCCACGCAGTCCATCGAGATGAACTTGACCCCGTCCACGTCGCCGAGGTCGTGGATGCGGAGGATGTTCCGGTGAGAGACCGCGCGCGCCATCAAGAGCTCGCGCTTGAAGCGCCGCAGGGCGGAGGCGTCGGAGGTCCGGTCGGGAGGCAGGATCTTGAGGGCGACCGTGCGGTCGAGCTCGCGGTCGTGGGCCTGGTAGACCGTGCCCATCGCGCCCTCGCCCAGGCAGCGCACGATGCGGAACCGCGTCCCGAAGTCCGAGCCCTCCTG
>Ga0136846_1234692_pt1 | contig 13942 bp, 12 predicted proteins | sample HopSoiMetagenom2_FD_96841 | JGI IMG/M metagenome (GOLD analysis project Ga0136846, IMG submission 96841) | Grasslands soil microbial communities from Hopland, California, USA - 2 Assembly 2016 (version 4) | ecosystem: Environmental > Terrestrial > Soil > Grasslands | place: USA: Hopland...
CGAGCAGGCCAGAAAGTCTGCGCAGTTCGTACTTTCGCTGGGGAAAATGACATTGGCGCACGAGCTGGCGCGCGTCGTTTTGCTGGAGCAGCTATATCGGGCGCTAAGCATTCTGAAAGGGCATCCCTATCATCGCGGGCATTGAGTCTGAACGTGCGGCTGCGCGGCTATAGGTACATCACAGCATGTCCTGGTAGCCAGTGAAATCATGCACCTTCGTGATATATCACCGGCGTGAGATCGGTCTTAGTATGCCTTTCACCAGCACAGCCGATAGCTGGATTCCCCCACAGTGAGACCCGCCATGAAGGATCCTGCCGAAGTTCTCCGGATGAAACAAAAGCAAATTGATAAGCTCAAGATGGAGATCGAAGCGCTACGTACTGTTGCCGGGATCTTGCAAGACGAGCGGGAACCATCTCCCAAAAAGTTGGGAAAAGTAGTGCAGCTGCCGTAGCCCACGAGCGCCGATTCAGGGGCTGGAACTAGCGCCATTTCTTGAGGTGAGGCCACAGAGTGGCTAGCGAACCGAACTTTGCGCCTCTGCAGATGTACACAGGTACATCGCGCTCCAAGGCGTAGGGATTATCCGAAGACCCTACATACTCCACCCGCTCAAATAAACGCTCGAGCCTTTCCTTGCGATCGTCGAGGACGACCAGACAATGCCCCGAATAGCCGCGGGGTCCCCATAGAAACCAGGTTTGATGACCGCTAAGAGCGGGCGGGAGCCCATATCGCGGACCGAAGAAATCGATCGCGCCCGCCTGCCCGTAATCCTGCGCCATAATCCCGCAATCGCGTCGTTCAGCGGGATCGAGTTGGGACCACGCCTGTGCGACGTTAGCGACCATTTCTTGCCAGCCAAATTGGTCGGCATAATACTGCGGCAACACCGCCGTCATGTGACTGTGTTCACTACGAGGCACTTTGAACGGCAATGAGTCCATATAGCGGATGAACTGTTCCACCGGCAACACGGGCACGACTAAAGGTATGAGCCAGACGCCCCCTGCGAGAAGAATGAGAATTGATACCGGTTGCAACCATCTCTGCCGCGATTTCTCAATTGCATATTCAATGAATACTGACCCCGATCCCAACAACATTGGATAGATGGGAGCCAGGTAGTAGTTTTTGCCCTTCAGGACGATGAACACGGTTAAGCAGACCAGGTACGCCCATCCCAGAAAGCGATAACGCTTCAGTGGTGGCCAGAAGAGGAACGCGAGCACTCCCACAATCCAGATCGGCGCCGTAAGGGGATGAACCAGTAGAATCTGCTGTGATAAATACTGCAAGGGCGAGAGCTGAACGTCCCGCCCGTCGGCCTTTATGTTGTGCATGAGCTGCACAAACGGCCAGTCATGCTGGTAATTCCAGATCAGGTTGGGGAGGAAGATGAGAAAAGCAGCCAATCCTCCCATCCAGATCCAGGGACTACGGAAAGACCGCCGTTCATTCGTGAATAGAAGTCCGACCACGATGCCAAAGCCCAACACAGCAATGGAATATTTTTGTTCCAAGCCCAGCCCCGCGACAACTCCAAACCACAGCCAATAGCGGGGTTCATCTCGCTTAATCGCCAAAATGGCGAAATACACAGATCCCATCCACAAAAGCGGCTCCAGGGAATCCGTGGTCAGGAGGCTTCCGTCAGATAAATAAATCGGAGCAATGAGCACACAGATTGCCGTGAGAATCAACGCAAAGCGCCGTCCACCCAACTCCCGGGCGATCATCGCACCGAGGACCACGATGGCAGAAGCGGAAAGCGCCGGCAGAAACCGTACGCTCCTGAGCGACTCTCCCAGCACATTGCGGCTGATTCTCACCAGGAACGGCAGCAGAGGTGGCTGATCGACATAGCCCCAAGCCAAATGTTGAGCGCACGCCAGATAATCGAATTCATCGCGAAAATAACCGTAACGATTGTTGTAGATGTAATGGAGCAGAAGCTTCGCCAACGCGATGCAAAGCACGATCCACATGCCGTCGCCAAAAAAAGACCGTCTGTGCTGGGTGGCTGAATCAACCGGCGTGATCGCGGCCTGTGTCATAAGGTGTGAAGCAGGATATACGAAAGACGCCGGGGAATGGATCCAGAGCCGTGAGCATGCTCGGGTCTAAACCAGATACAATCGAGTACAAGGGCTTGTGCATTTATAAGACCCGAATGCTGTCGTAATTTCGGATCAGAAACTCCAAACTGGAACCATGACCGACGTTCGTCGCGGATTAATCATCGTCAATACCGGCCCGGGTAAGGGGAAGACTACAGCCGCCATGGGCACAGCTTTGCGCGCTGTTGGACAGGGAATGCGTGTGCTGATGCTGCAATTCTTAAAGGGCTCATGGCATTATGGCGAACTCGACGCCGTGAAAGCGTTTGGGGACAACTTCATCATGAAGCAGATGGGACGCGGTTTCGTGAAAGTCGGCACCGAGAAACCCGATCCAGAAGACGTGCGCATGGTGGAAGAGGCCTGGGGTGAGGCGGTTAACGCGATGCAGTCGGGCGAGTGGGATCTGATTGTCTTAGATGAGATCAACTACGCCATCAGCTACGGGATGCTCGACCCTGCCAAGGTCGTTCAAGCCCTCCAGAGCAAACCGGAGCAGGTGCATGTTATATTGACGGGCCGGAATGCGCATCCGACGATCGTTGAAATCGCCGACACAGTAACGGAAATGCGCCAAGTGAAGCACGCCTACGAAAAAGGCGTGATGGCGCAGAGGGGAATCGAATACTGAGATTGTAGGATTTCAATCACCAATTGAGCTTCGCGGCGGCCGGGCCTCAATGGCGAACGATATAGACTGTGAAGGTCAGAACTTACTCCTTCCGGCAATGTAAGTTTATTGATAAATGAGAGAACACCCGCGGTGGGTTTTCAATCATAAATCGACAATCAAGATCATCAATTTCAATGGCCTGGTTCAAGCGTCAATCCGGAGAGCTCGATACCTCGGGGGAGAAGAAAGTCCGTACCGAGGGTCTCTGGGTCAAGTGTGAAGATTGTCGTCAAATTATTTGGAAGAAAGATCTTGAAGAGAATCTTAACGTTTGTCCCAAGTGCGACAAGCATTTCCGCATTGACGCGCGAACCCGCTTGGCACAGCTTCTCGACGACAACAACTACGAAATAGACGACGCTAACATCGCCTCCACGGACCCTCTACAGTTCACCGACTTAAAGCCTTATTCTGCTCGCCTGAAGCAAGCTCAATCAGACACGGGTTTAGCTGATGCCGTGATCAATGCACGCGGGAAGTTGAACGGCCGGTCCGTCATTGTGAGTGCGATGGAATATGCGTTTATCGGGGGAAGTATGGGGGCAGTCGTCGGGGAAGCCATAACGCGGGCGATCGAGCGGTCCGCGGACAGCCGTGCGCCGCTCGTTGTTGTCTCCGCTTCAGGTGGGGCTCGCATGATGGAGGGCGTAATCAGTCTGATGCAGCTGGCTAAGATCTCGGCCGCGCTCGCCCGACTGGATGAAGCACGTGTTCCCTACGTTTCAGTGCTCACCGACCCGACTACCGGCGGTGTTACAGCATCGTTTGCCATGTTAGGCGACCTTAATATTGCCGAACCCGGGGCCCTCATCGGCTTTGCCGGCCCCCGAGTCATCGAACAAACCATCCGCCAGAGGCTTCCCCAGGGCTTCCAGCGCAGCGAGTTTCTACTTGAGCATGGCATGCTTGATGCCGTCGTCCACCGCAAAGAATTGAAGTCTTACATTTCGCGAGCTCTTGACTTCATGGGTGCGACGACCCTGGCGACCGCCTAGCCTCAGTCGCGGTGGCGTGTGCTCGCACGCAGACACATGCCGTTTACGCTATCTCCGTTCCATTCAGCTTCGTCCGCGCGCCTTCTGATGTCAGCCGCTGCATAAGGTTCTACTGGAACTGTTACCCTTATTCGGGTGGTGTTTGTCAATTATTCAGGACCTACGAACAAGTACTGAAGCCATGTCTTACGAGAGCGCCATTGCGCGCATGTTTGCCCTTGGGCACGAATTGGCGCACACCCCTTCGCACAAGTTCGATTTGGCTCACATGCGTGTCCTGCTGGCCGCCATGGAAAATCCTGAGCGGCAGTTCAAGAGCGTTTTGGTTGGGGGGACGAACGGAAAAGGCTCCACTGCAGCCACTCTCGCCTCCATTCTTCGCGCCTCCGGTCTTAGGACTGGCCTCTACACTTCGCCGCATCTGATCCGAATTAACGAGCGCATCCGGATTAATGGCGAATCCATCAGCGATAACAGTTTTGCCTTGATTCACGACGTGGTCGACCGCACGGCCGAGCGCCTGGTGGAAGAAAAGGAACTGCCTTGGCATCCAAGCTTCTTCGAGATGCTGACGGCAATGGCCTTCGAACACTTCTCACGTGAGAAAGTCGACATTGCGGTGCTCGAAGTTGGCATGGGAGGCCGTCTGGACGCGACGAATGTGGCCGAGCCATTGGTGAGCGTGATTACCGACATTTCACTGGATCATCAGAAATTTCTTGGCAACACGGTCGCTGAAATTGCACGAGAGAAGGTCGGGATCATCCGCCGGGGAGGAGCCGTTGTCACCTTGCCGCAATTGCCGGAAGCAAATGACGTGATCGGCAATGCCATCCTCGATCGGCAAGCCCGCGGGATCAGCGCCGTACCCTACGTCCCGCCGGTTTCGCCTGGCAGTACTCCGTACCTTCAGGGTTGTCATGGCGACAAGCGGCGTGATGAGGGATTTGGTACTCCTAGTTCGTGTTCCACTCCTTTTTCCAGCTACCCATTGCTGATTATGGGCAAGCAGATCCAGGTCGAGACTCCTCTTGTAGGACGCCACCAGCTGCGCAACATTGCGTTAGCGGTGGCGACAGCTGAGGAATTGCACAATCAAGGGTTCCCCATCACTCCGCAGACAATCGAGCGCGGTATTCGCGAGACCCATTGGCCAGGCCGCTTCCATGTTATGGGTCACAGCGCCAATTGGCCCGAAATCGTTATGGATGTCGCGCACAATCCCGCCGGAGCTTGGGCGTTGCGTTCGACACTGTCCGCGTGTTACGACGGTCGACAGTTGACGTTTGTATTCGGCGCTATGCGTGACAAGGCGATCGGCGAAATTGCGGAGATACTGTTTCCGCTGGCGGAACGCGTGATCGTCACCAAAGCGGACAATCCGAGGTCGGTATCGCCAGAGGAGATGCGGGCAGCCGCAGTCCGCACGTCGGTCGAGATTGTCGAAGAAGAAAACGTCCCAGCAGCATTGGCACGGGGCAAGCAAGTGATGGAAGATGATGGAGTAATGGTGGTGACAGGTTCCATCTACATTGTTGGCGAGGCGATGCGCGAATTGGGATTGAGCATCTAACTAAAGTGGCCTTGGATACTCCACAACTCGGGGATCGCTCGATCGATCAGGAAACCGTTGCCGACCTGCACAGGTCTTCCCCTGGTTCTGCAGTCGCGGTGCCACAGCAGATTGGGAAGCGGCACGGGTGGCTGAGTCGCGCACGCTCTTATTTCGTTTTTGATCCTTTGATCTGGCTGTACACCGTTGTCTTGGGGCTGCTCTCGCTGCCAACTTCGCTTTTCAGCAACAGTGGACGCATCCAACACGATTTCGCGCGCGTCTGGTCGTGGATGATTATGAAAACGATCTTTTCACCCGTCACAGTCACTGGCCTCGACAAGATCGACACTACCAAGGCGCACGTGTATGCAGTCAATCACGCATCCGCTCTGGATATTCCAGTTCTGTACGTCTATCTTCCCTTTCAGTTCCGAATCGTTTTCAAAAAAGAGCTGTTGAAATACCCGATTGTCGGCTGGCACCTGAAGCGCTCGGGCCAGGTTTCCATCGATCAGCAGAATCCGGCCGCGTCAATTGGGAGTATCCGATCGGCACTCAAGAGCTTGAAAGGCGGCATGCCGCTCGTTATCTTCCCCGAAGGTGGCCGGACGAAGGACGGAGACATCAAGCCTTTCATGCCGGGAGCATTTTTCCTTGCAATCAAGTCTCAGGTAGATGTTGTACCGGTCGCGCTAATAGGAACTTATGAACTGCTGCCCATGGATACCTATGACATCAAATGCCAACCGCTACAGATGAGAGTGGGTGAACCGATCTCCACTGCGGGGCTAAAGCTGCAGGACATGGAAGACCTGTCTGCGCGGGTGCAGAGAGCGATGGAGGATCTGTACTACGTCGACCGCCCGCGCATGGCAGTCACGTAAAGAGACCATGCCAGGCGGTTCAGAACTCCCTGACTTTGCCTAGCCTAGCCTGGGGCGCACGCAAAGAGAGGCGCCTGTTTGACCCTCCCGGTGCGGTCCAATAAACTTAAGAGATTCAGCAGAATACGTAGGTCCTACAATGCCGGATACTGTTCAAACCTCCCCAGACGTGGCCACCATCAAGGTAAAGCTTCCCGACGGATCGACCAAGGAAGTACCGAAGGGCACTACGGCACTCGACATCGCGAAGTCGATCTCGCCGCGATTAGCTGACGCCGCGCTCGCTGCCAAGACCAATGGGGATCTGATTGATCTTGCTCGGCCCCTCGAAAAAGACACGGATCTGCGCCTTCTCACGGAGAAAGACCCCGAGGCGCTGGGTGTCTACCGTCACTCGTCAGCGCATCTGCTGGCGGCTGCCGTGCTGGAACTCTTTCCAGAAACGAAACTTGGGCACGGACCGGCCACTGAAAACGGGTTCTTCTACGACTTTTATCGTCCAACCCCATTCACGCCGGAGGACCTTGAGAAGATCGAGAAGAAGATGCAGGAACTAGTGCAACAGAACCTGCCCTATGCGCGTGAATTCCTGCCGCACCAGGAGGGGCTTGCGCGTTTCAAGTCCGAAGGGGATTTCATGAAGTGTCACTTCATCGAGCAGTTCACGAAGCCCGATGAAAAGATTTCGATCTATAAAACCGGTAAGTTCCTGGACTTCTGCCGTGGTCCGCATCTGCCCTCAACCGGCAAGATCAAGGCTTTCAAGCTGCTCAACATTGCCGGCGCATATTGGCTCGGTGACGAGAAGAATCCGCAGCTGCAGCGCATTTACGGGACTTCGTTCTTCTCGAAAAAGGATCTCGACGCTTACCTCAACAGCCTGGAAGAGGCGAAGAAGCGCGACCATCGAACTCTCGGCAAGCAACTGGATCTGTTTTCGATTCAGGAACTTGCCGGGCCGGGACTGATCTTCTGGCACCCCAAAGGCGGCATTATCCGCAAGCAGATGGAAGACTGGATGCGCGAGGAGTACATCAAGCGCGGCTACTCGCTTGTTTACACTCCGCACGTCGCGCGGCGGCAGCTTTGGCAGACTTCGGGGCACGAAGGCTACTACGCGCAGAACATGTTCGATGTCATGGAGCTTGATGATGCGGAATACCGCATGAAGCCCATGAACTGTCCCTTTCACATCCTGATTTACAAGGATTCGCTCAAATCGTATCGGGACCTGCCGGTGCGCCTGGGTGAGCTGGGCACGGTGTACCGCTACGAGCGATCGGGAGTGATGCACGGATTGTTGCGCGTCCGCGGCTTTACCCAGGACGACGCTCACATATTCTGCCGTTACGAGCAGATGGAAGGTGAAATCGAAGGCTGCCTCGATTTCGCTTTAGATGTGCTCAAAGACTTTGGCTTCGACAAGTTTGAGATAGAGCTCTCCACGTGGGATCCCAACGACCGCAAGAATTTTGTTGGCTCAGAGGATCAGTGGAATATGGCTACGGCGTCGCTGGAAAAAGTCCTGCAGCGGCGCAGCATCAGCTATAAGACGATGCCCGGGGAAGCAGCTTTTTACGGACCGAAGATCGATATCAAGCTAGTGGACGCTATTGGCCGTCTCTGGCAGCTTTCGACCATTCAATTCGATTTCAACCTGCCTCAGCGCTTCGATCTGGAATATGTCGCGGAGGATGGTTCGCGCAAGCAGCCGCTTATGGTGCACCGCGCGCTTTACGGATCGGTCGAACGGTTTTTCGGTGTGTTGATCGAGCATTACGCTGGCGCGTTTCCGGTGTGGCTGTCACCAGTCCAGGCCGTGATGATCCCGATCAGCGAACGTCATGCCGAGTATGCGAACAAGGTAGCGGATCGCCTAAAGGACGCTGGCGTACGCGTAGAAGTTGACGCGCGCAACGAAAAGATGAATGCAAAGATCCGTGAACATGCGTTGCAGAAAGTGCCGTTCCTGCTGGTTGTCGGCGACAAAGAAGCTGAGGCCGATCACGTGAACGTCCGCACGCGGGGCAAAGAAAAGACCGAGGACATGCCGGTACCCGACTTCGTAGAAAAGATCAAAAAACTGATCGCGGACAAAGCAGCGACTCTCTAGACAGCGCCCGCCGCCCCGGTCCTCGGAAGAGCGAAGCTCGCGATTAGAGGACCGTGCTCTGTGGTTGTAACATCTTTCCGTGCCTTCTCTGCCTGAAAAGCTACTCGCGCATATCCGCAAACACGAGCTGCTGACGCCCGGAGATCGCGTTGGCGTGGCGGTGTCAGGCGGGGCCGACTCAGTTGCTCTGCTACGCCTGCTTCTGGAACTTCGCCAGCAACTCGGCGTGGTGCTCTCGGTTATTCATCTGAACCACAACCTGCGTGGCACGGAGTCGGATCAGGATGAAGAATTCGTTTCAGCTCTGGCACATAAGCATAAGCTGACCTTTCACAGCGCCTCGGCTGATGTTGCCAAGCATGCTGCTGAACATCAGTTGAGCCTCGAGGCCGCCGCGCGTGACGTACGCTACGCTTACTTCGAACGGCTGATCAATGAAGCATTGCTGGACAAGGTAGCCACAGGGCACACGCTGGATGATCAGGCGGAAACCGTGCTAATGCGCGTAATCCGAGGCACAGGGATGCGCGGCTTACGGGGCATTCAGCCGCGTATTGAAGTCGGGGAAGTTGTTCGTCCGCTGCTTTGGACCAGGCGAAAAGATTTGCTTTGTTACCTCCAGTCTATGGGGCAGAGCTGGCGCGAAGATTCGACGAATGAGCAATCGAAGTTCACTCGCAATCGCGTGCGTCAACTGCTTGTTCCTCTTCTCGAGCGCGAGTTCAATCCCTCGGTAACCGAGAATCTTGCCGAACTTGCTGAGATCGCTCGCGCTGAGGAAGATTACTGGGAGAGTGAAGTCGAGGGCTGGATGGGCACCGTGGTTCAATGGAGCCCTCCCACGTCATCAATGCCGAGTGGCTTTGTCCCACTTTCTGAACTCAGCGCCGGAAGTTCCGGGCACCCCGAGGAGAATTCTGAAGACGAGCGCATGAACGCCGTGGTTGACCGCAATTGGCTGCTGGCGGAACCGCTTGCTTTGCAACGCAGGGCTATAAAGGCGATTGGCGATCACGCGAGCATTCCCCTGGAATATAAGCACGTGGAAGAAGTTTTGCAGTTCGCGGCTCAGGAGAATGGAAGCGGGAACCAGCTAATGCTTCCGGGAGGCTGGACCGTCGTTCGCGAAGGCGCCAGTCTGGAATTCAAAGCGCCGCGAAGTGACATTCCCGTGGAATCGGACTACGAATATCTTCTAGCGGTTCCGGGAGAAGTAAAGATCCCGCAGATCAACCTGGCGATATCTGCGGTTGCTATGCCGGTCGGAAGTGAACGGCAAGACGTGCATCCGGACCAGCTTTTCGATCCAATTCAGCTGTCGAAGCAGCTGGTGGTGCGGAACTGGCGTCCCGGCGACCGCTTTTGGCCGGAGCACACGAAGGGGCACAAGAAACTTAAAGAGCTGCTGCACGAGAAGCACATTCCGCACGGGGAGCGCAGGCTGTGGCCAGTTGTCGTAAGTGGAGATGAAATTGTATGGGTACGTGGCTTTGCCGGCCGAGCTCACTTCAGATCTAAGGAAGGCAAAGGAGCCATTCTGATTGTCGAACGAGCGCTGTCGGATGACGATCCAGAGTCATAACTACGCGGGATTGGGCTGCAGGATGCCTTCGAAGAAGTCCTCGACTCGGGTCAGAATGATTCGCTCGTCCTTGGCTTCATAGATCGCTTTGCGCAAGCCCGCCCCACCCGGAACTCCGTGCGTGAACCAGGAAGCGAACTGCTTCATTTTGCCCGCTGCCCCGGGCATCTCTTCCTCGATCAGCATCTGGAAATACGTGCGGATCATCTGGTAGCGGTCAGCATCCGAAGGTTCATCGTAGGATTGGCTGTCACGGCAGATGCCCCCTTTGCTCTCAGAAAGGCTTCCGCCTGCGGCAACCGTGTCATCCTCTGTTCGACAGTCCTGCATGCGGGCGTTGTACTGCGCGATCTGCCGAAAGATCCATGGATTCGAGGGCGCGGTGCGGCCGATCATCACAGCGTCGCATCCGGTCTGCGCCACCATGGCACAGGCGTCTTCAGGTGTACGAATATCGCCGTTACCGATGACCGGGATCTTCACCGCGTTCTTAACCGCACTGATCCATTCCCACCGTGCGTTACCGCTGTAACCCTGCTCGCGAGTGCGAGCGTGAAGCGCGACGGCGCACAATCCACAGTCCTCCGCCATTTTTGCCAGATCTACGCAAACGATCTCGTCATCATTCCAACCGGCACGGAATTTGACCGTAAACGGGATCTTTACCGCAGCGCGCACGGCTTCGAAGATGTGACCGATGGCTGGGAGATCGCGCAGCAGGCCGGAGCCGCCATTGCACTTCACAACTTTCTTCGCAGGGCAGCCGAGGTTCAGATCAACAATGTCGAATCCGAACCCCTCGACCATGCGCGCGGCCTCGGCCATTACATCGGGATTGCTGCCAAAGAGCTGTGCTGAAATTGGGTGCTCGTCTTCGTAGAAATGCAGGTAGCGCTTGGCTTTCTTGTCCTTGGCGCGAAGCACGCCATCGGCCGAAGTAAACTCCGTCATGATTAGTCCGCAACCACCTAGATTGCGGATGAAGCGGCGAAAGACCGTGTCTGTCACGCCAGCCATGGGCGCCAGCACGGTAGCAGGCGCGATTTCGACACCGCCGATGTTCAATTGAGGAGGAACGGGGGTGGACGGCAGTGTCCGACGAGCGAGGGCGCTCGCGCCACCATCTCCCGAGTTGTCCCACTGCTTGCGCACTGTACTATTTTATCCGTACTGCAAAACAAAGCCCCCGCCATAGCAGGGGCTAAAATTTTGATCCGCAGGTTCCCGGCTTACTTCTTTTCGCCTGCCTTGGCGTACTTCCGGCGGAAGCGCTCGACTCGCCCAGCGGTGTCCATCAACTTCTGCTTGCCCGTAAAGAACGGGTGGCAATTGGAGCAGATTTCTACGTGGATGTCACCCTTATGCGTGGAACGGGTGGTAAAAGTGTTGCCGCACGCGCAGTGTACGCGTATTTCGTTGTAATTAGGATGGATAGCAGCCTTCATGTCTCGATATCCTCGGTTCCAGTCTTTAGATTCTACAGGAGATACTTGGGATTCATCAACCTGACGCGCTGGCATCGCCTCGGCTAAGCTGAAGGGAATGCAAGAACTTAAGAGCATCTGCGTCTTTTGCGGCTCAAACTTTGGTTCACGGCCGGAGTATGGCGCGACTGCGGAATCACTCGGAAAGCTGCTAGTCCAGCACGGTATTAGGTTGGTCTATGGGGGCGGGAAAGTGGGCCTTATGGGCAAAATAGCCGATGCAGTACTGAAGGCTGGTGGCCAGGTCACCGGAATCATTCCTCAAGCCCTGGTCCTGAAAGAGATTGCTCACGAGGGGCTTACGGAATTGAGAGTGGTCGATTCCATGCACGAGCGCAAGGCGCTTATGGCCGATCTGGCGGACGGTTTCATCGCTATGCCAGGCGGATTTGGTACTCTCGACGAATTCTGCGAAATCTTGACCTGGGCGCAGCTCGGAATTCATCACAAACCATGTGGCGTGCTGAATGTAAACGGCTATTTTGACCACTTCCTGAAGCTGCTCGACCATGCCGTAAGCGAACTCTTTCTGCAGCCCCCTCACCGGGCAATGGTTATCTCCGACAGCGATCCAGAAATCTTGCTGGGACAAATGATGGAGTATGAAGCCCCGCTCACAGGCAAATGGATTGATCGAACTGAAACGTAGAAGTGTGAAAAAGGAGCTAGGGAACTGACTACGCATGGTGGGCAGGCATTTTGGGATGTTCTCGCTTCGAAAAAGCAAAACGGCAGGGCCGACCCCCTGCCGTCGCGCGAAACGGCTACCCTATTTCTTGTTAACAGCCTTCTTCAACTCGGCCCCAGGTGTGAATTTTGCGACTTTACGGGCAGCGATCTTGATTGTGGCGCCCGTTTGCGGGTTGCGCCCATTCCGGGCTTTTCTCTGAGATACCGAGAATGTGCCGAAACCAATCAGGGCTACTCGATCTCCCTTTCTCAGGGCAGACGTAATACTGTCCACCGCCGTGTCAATTGCGGTTGCGGCTGCAGCCTTACTGATATCGGCGCCAGCTGCAATCTTGTCGATGAGATCGGCTTTGTTCATTGTTTCTCCTGGCAGGCGTAGCTTCTCCGCACATCCCGATGTGCTTCCCTATCTTTGAAATGTATGGAGTCAAACCTGACCCGGCTATTCTCCTCCGAGTTGCAGGATTGTCAACTGTGGAAATCCGCACGGGAAGCCTGTTTCACACGGGTGTGGCGGCAAAATTGGCTTCCAGCGGGAGTTCTAGATTTCTCTAATATCACACCCGGCGTATGCAGCGGGGTTTCGACTGTAGGAAAGACGACGACAGTGGACGAACGAAAGCTAAACCGGATTGATCTCGCCCTGCGTGATCATCGCTTCGCTGGTCCGCCGTGCCTGGCGGAACGTTTCTGGGGTCCCAATATCCGCGCGCGCGGGATTCGCGATGATCTTCTCCACTTCCTCATCAAACAAGCGGGAAATCAGATGCGGTGTGTGCTCGACCGGCTTGCCTGATTCATCATTGATGGGGGTCTTACTGCTGTGCTTTACGCGCTGCGCGATCATGAGGCGGTAAATCCGGTCAGTGGCGAGATCCTCCATGTAGCCATCGAGCAGACTGGCGCCTTTGCCATTCAGGACACCATTGCGATAGCGAATTACCGTTCGGACAGCGGCGCGCGTGCCATTGAGTGTGCGTTGTCCCACGCCGGTGGGTGCTGGGCGTAGATCGGGGTACCGCTCAGCGCCTGCACGCCGCGCATGAAGCTGGTTAGGATAGGGGAATTGATCGAGCGCAATCTGGTTCTGGTCCGGGTGCCCGGTCCAGGCGCCGTCCATCAGGCAGTCCGCTTCGTTTTTCTTGTCTTTGGCTAAAATGTCGAGCGCGCGAGCGTTTAATTCTGCGTCTTCACGGCTCGGATATAGCGCTGTCATCCCCCCGATTGCCAGGGCACCGCGCTTGTGGCAGATCTCCGGCAACAGCTCGCGAACATTTTGGTAGAAAGGTACGTTGTGCGGAATCGTGTTGCGGTCCGGCAGTACCCAGTTGGCATCGGCCAGGTTGAAATGAATCAAGCTCGCCATGTAATCCCAGCGCCCGAGATTCAGTCCCACGATGTGGTCGCGCAGGTTGTAAAGAAACTCTTCCATCTGGTACGCCAACGGATGTGACTCGACCAGCGCCATACAGCGGATACAATTCTGAGACCAGCCGCGTTTCCGAGCCAATTCCTGGAACAGATCACGCCACCAGAGTGCCTCTTCCGCGGATTCGGACTTCGGGATGTAGAACGAGAGTGGGTGCTTGAGGTCAAAGTCGTTGATCTGATAAACAATACGGGCCACGTCGAACAAGGACGCCGACATCAGATCGTTTCCGAAAATGCCAGCTTGGCTGATGTGCAGGCCCCGGGGGCGAATCCAGATCACCGTCTTACTGGACTTGATTCCGACGGTCTGATTTTTCTTCTTGTCGAAATAGCTCAGTTCGCCCTTGAGCGCCGCCAGGATGTTGTCGGTACCTAACTGCTGATGACCCCATTCATTGACGGTTGAGTCTTC
>Ga0136846_1228020_pt1 | contig 13941 bp, 11 predicted proteins | sample HopSoiMetagenom2_FD_96841 | JGI IMG/M metagenome (GOLD analysis project Ga0136846, IMG submission 96841) | Grasslands soil microbial communities from Hopland, California, USA - 2 Assembly 2016 (version 4) | ecosystem: Environmental > Terrestrial > Soil > Grasslands | place: USA: Hopland...
ATCTCGAGGTGCGCGAGTCGAACGCCGCGGCGCGCCGGCTGTACGCGTCGCGCGGGTTTCACGAGGTGGGGCGGCGGAAGAAGTACTACCGCCGCCCGCCGGAGGACGCGCTGGTGCTGCGGCGCGACCTCGTCGCCGCACAGCACGCCCCGATCGTGCGTTCCGGATGACCGGTGCGCGTTCGATCGGTTGCCGGGCTCCGCTCGAATGGCGTAGGTTCGACTGGAGAAGACTGGACTGGACTCTTAAGCCTGTGAGGAGGGCACCATGAGCCGGAGCTTGAACAAGGTGATGCTGATCGGGAACCTCGGGAGCGATCCGGAGGTGCGCGCGACCCCGGGCGGCAATCGGGTGGCGCAGTTCTCTCTCGCCACGAGCCGCACCTGGAACGACCAGAGCGGCGTGCGGCAGGAGAAGACCGAGTGGCACCGCTGCGTCGTGTGGAACACGAAGAGCTCGCAGCTGGCCGACATCGTCGAGAAGTACGTGAAGAAGGGAGACAAGCTGTACGTCGAGGGCCGCATCGAGTATCGCCAGTGGCAGGACAAGGACGGCCAGACGCGCTACTCGACGGAGATCAACGTCCGCGAGCTGATCATGCTCGGCGGTGGGAGTGGCGGTGGCGGCCGCTCCGGCGGCGAGTACGACAGCGAGGCATCGAACGGTGCCCGGGCACGCGCCGCGTCGCCCGCCAAGGCCAAGACGGCCGGCGGCGACGACTTCGAGGATTTTCCGGGCGCGCTGGCCGACGAGGACGACGACCTGCCGTTCTGAGCTCGCAGGGGCACTTCACACGAACGGGCGACGCTTCACTGAGCGTCGCCCGTTTTGCATTCCGTGCCGCCCGTCAGTCATGAGCCCTGCGCCGGGAGTACGACGAGTGTCCGCTCGTCTACGGGCAACCGAACGGTGAGGTGGGACCCAGGCGCAACGGCGAACGGGCCGGAGCTGGGCACGCGCGTGCGAGCGAGGAGCCTGGCGAACACCGTGATGCTGCCCCGGTTGACGATGTCGCGAGGAATGACGAGCTCCTCCTTGCGACCCGACTGGACGGTGCCGATCCGGCGAGAGCCAGTCCCCTGCGCCGTCACGAAGACGTCCGCCTGCGCGAGCGATTCGTTGTTGAACTCCACCACCGTCGGATCACCGTTGCCGACGTCCGTGTTCGCCTGGTTCCGCGAGCAGGCAGGCAGGGCCACGAGCATGGCGGGGAGTATGAGGCGGCGGAGCCGCCGAGCCGCACCAGTGTGTGACATTCGACCTCCTTCTGGTGTTCAGGCGCCGAAGCGCGTTTCGCAAGTTGCGGAGAGTGACGCGACCGCTACTGGGCGCATCGGTGGTGCCACGTCTTCGCGCGAGCACCGTTCGTGGCACGTACGGAAGCGGACATGAGGTGGCACCGTGAGCCCGAGCAGGGGTACGACAAACGTCACGTGAGGTAAGACACGTCTCGGCCCCCTTACCCGGCCAGACAGCCTCGCGGCAGCTACACAACCGCTCTCATGTTGGAGGCACTCTCAATGGTTCGTACAGTTCGCGACCAGGTCACCCGTACGGTGGCGGTCGCTTCACTGGCCGTGGCCGCGTTCGGTGCGACCGCCTCGGCCCAGGCCCTCAAGTCAGACCGCGCCCCGTCGGGCACCGGCACGCCGAGTGACGCGGCCGTCGCGCAGCTTCAGTCGATGAGCGACGCGTTCGCCACCGTCGCCGCACGAGTCCGCCCGAGCGTCGTGTACATCACGGCCACCCAGGCTCCACGGCCCGCCGAGAAGCGCGGCCGCGCCAATCCGCAGTTCCCCGGGCTCCCGCCGGAGATGCAGCGCTTCTTCCAGATGCCGGGCATGCCCGGCGGCGACGAGGACGGGCCGCGCGGAGGCGGGGTCGCTTCCGGCTCGGGCTTCGTCGTCTCACGTGACGGCTACGTGTTGACGAACAACCATGTCGTGGAGGACGCGTCGAAGGTCACGGTGCGGCTGCTCGATCGCCGCGAGTTCCCGGCGCGCGTCGTGGGAACCGATCCGGCGACCGACGTCGCCGTGCTGAAGATCGACGCGAGCGGCCTGACGCCCGCGCCATTCGGCGACAGCGACGCCTCGCGTGTCGGCGAGTGGGTCCTCGCGGTCGGCAATCCGCTCGGCGAGAACCTCACCTTCACCGTGACGCAGGGAATCATCAGCGCGAAGGGCCGTGCGCTCAATCTCCCCAACCGCACCGAAGCGAGCATCCAGGACTTCATCCAGACCGATGCGGCGATCAACCCGGGCAACTCGGGTGGGCCGCTCGTCAACGTCCGGGGTGAGGTCATCGGCATCAACAGCGCGATCGCCAGCCCGACCGGCGTCAGCGCGGGCTACGGGTTCGCCGTGCCGATCAACCTGGCGCGAGCCGTGATGGAGCAGATCCGCGCCAACGGCCGGGTGGAGCGCGCTGCGCTCGGCGTGATGGTGCGCGACGCGACGACCGAGGACGCGGCGTACGTCGGTCTGCGCGACAATCGCGGCATTCTCGTGCAGGACTTCCCGAGCGCGGACTCGCCGGCGAAGCGAGCCGGCCTCCAGGCTGGTGACGTGATCATCAGCGTGGGCGGACGCAACGTGGACTACGTCGCGCAACTCCAGGAGGCGATTGCCTTCCGGAAGCCGGGTGAGGTGGTGGATGTCGAGGTGGCGCGGAAGGGCGGCGCCCGCGCAGTGCTCCATATCCCACTGCAGCGCGTGCCCGAGAAGCGGACCGCCGATCGCATGACGAGCGCGAAGCCGAGCCGCGAGGAGAAGCCGGCCTCGGCGACCATCGCGACGCTGGGCGTGACCGTCGCGCCGACCGATGCCGAGGCGGTGCGCGAGCTGAAGCTGCCGGCTGATGTGCGTGGCGCGATCGTCACCGACATCTCGGATTCGAGCCCGCTCGCCGGCCGTCTCGCGACGCCGCAGCTGGGCGGTCCCGACGTGATCCTCTCGATCGAGGACACGCCCGTGACGTCCCCCGAGGCGCTGCGTGCCGCGCTGCGTGCGGCGAAGCCCGGTGAGATCGTCTCGCTCCGCATCTACAACGTGCCGGCCAAGACCCGGCGGATCGAGCGCGTTCGACTGGCGGCGAGTCAGTAAGCCGCAACGCGTCAGGGCAGGACCGACCATCGTCGGGAAAGCAGAAGCGAAGCGGGTCGCACCCGAGGGTGCGACCCGCTTCGCCATTCCGGAATCGCGCGTACCGGCGGCGGCAATCCACCCGATGCGTTGACTTCGGTGACGTCGCGGAGCGGCCGATCTGTGGTCGTGTGCCGACAGCAGTTCCTGCTGCATCGGTACGACACGTCGTCGCATCCCTCTCCAGCATCAGGTGCGCGTGACAGCGCAATTCGCGTAGCGGCTGCGAGTTAGCGGTGCCATCTCGCGTTGTTTCGATGCGGTTGGAAATGCCGAGGTCGGCATGGAACTGGCCCAGGTCGGGTGTCCGAGCCCCATTGGATTTCCGCTCGCCGCCAGAATCCTCCCCTCGTCCATGACCGAATCAGCGCTGCGACTTGGAACCGACATCGTCGACGTCCGCAGTGTCGAGGCTTCCATCGAGCGGTTCGGACGCCGCTACCTGGAACGGGTCTACACCGACGCGGAGATCGCGTATTGCCGTTCCGGCGCGGGCGGTGGTGCCGAGCGATTCGCTGCTCGATTCGCCGCGAAGGAAGCCACGCTCAAGGTCCTTCGGCCGGCCGACTGGCGGCCCGAGTGGCGGCACATCGAGGTCGTCCGTGAGGAGGGAGGCTGGTGCGAGATCCAGCTTCGCGGCCCGGCGGCCACCCTCGCCGAGCAGCAAGGCATCCAGATCGTCTCCTGCAGCCTCGCACACGAACGCAGCTACGCCACCGCCGTCGTTCTCGGCGCGCCAGTCGGGGCGTCCGCCGACACGCGAAGGGCTCAGACATCGCCGGTATCTGAGCCTCCAGCCCCTCCCACCGACCCGTTTCCGCCCTCCGATCATGCGTGACCGCATCCGTTCTGTCCTCCGGCACCATGCCCAGCTCGCCCAGTCCATCGAGGAGCTGGCCGACGATGCCGACCTGTATCGGGCCGGGCTGACCTCGCACGCCACGGTGAACGTGATGCTCGCGCTCGAGGACGAGTTCGAGATCGAGTTCCCGGAGTCGCTGCTGCTGCGCCGCACCTTCGGCAGCGTGAACGCGATCGAGGAGGCGCTGATGAGCGTCCCGACGTCGTCCACGAGGGGGTGACCGTGGCGACCGCGCTGGCGGTACCCGAGCTCGAAGCGAAGCACCTGCACCCTTCCGCGGGTCTCGACGTGCGGGGCTGGGAGGCACGCGTCGCCGCTGTGGCGGCGTGCGCCGGCCAGCACGCGGCGCGGGTCGACGCCGAAGGAGTGTTTCCTGTCGAAGCCGTAGAGGCGATGCGCGCGGAGGGGCTCCTCGGCGCCTGGATCGACCGCTCACTCGGCGGGCTCGGGGTGTCGGTCGACCAGATCGCGTGGGCGTGCAGCGAGATCGGACAACGGTGTGCCTCGTCGGCAATGGCGTTCGCGATGCACCAGATCCAGGTCGCCTCGATCGTGCGTCACGCCGGCGACGCCGACTGGTGGCAAGCACGGCTCCGCGAGATCGCGTCGGCGCAGCGGCTGATCGCCTCGGCGACCAGCGAAGTCGGTGTCGGGGGTGACCTTCGGTCGAGCAAGTGCGCGCTCCAGCAAGTCGGAGAGCTCGGCACGCTTACCAAGCAGGCGCCGGTGATCTCGTACGGGCTGGAGGCGGACGACATTCTCGCCACGGCCCGGCGCACCGACGACGCGCCCGCGGGGGACCAGCAGCTCGTGCTGTTGCGCCGGTCCGAGTGCACGCTCGAGCAGACCTCGCGGTGGGAGGCGCTCGGCATGCGAGGCACGTGCAGCCATGGGTTCACGCTGAAGGCGCAATTTCCGCTGGAGGCGGTGGTGCCCGAGGCGTTCGCGCGCATCGCGACGGACACGATGGTGCCCGTGTCGCACCTCCTCTGGGCATCTGTCTGGCTCGGTGTGGCGACGGACGCGGTGCGCCGCGCGCGCACCTCCGCGCGCGACGAGGCGCGCCGCAGCGGCCGCACGGGAGGCAGCACACGGTTGGCTCACCTCGTCGCCCGCCTTCACGCCTTCCGCGGCGTGGTGCACGAGGAACTGCGCGAGTTCTCGGCGCGAATGCACGACCCGGATGCGCTGGGCACGATGGGATACGCCATCCGCGTCAACAACCTGAAGGTGAACGCGTCCGAATCACTGGTGGAGATCGTGCAAGGTGCGATGGTGGTCGCGGGAATCGCGGGCTATCGCACCGACACACCGGTGACGATCGGACGCCACCTGCGCGACGCGCTCGGCGCGCTCGTGATGATCAACAATGACAGGATCGTCGCGGCGAACGCCTCGCTGCTCCTCGCGTCGCGGGAGGACTGATGTGCTCTCCATCGGCCACCCTGGCCCCGTCGTCCACGGCGAGCGAGTTCGTCTCCGCGCTTCTTGCTGAAGGGTTGCTCATCGACACCGGTGTCCCCGGCGTCTTCGGCAAGAACGGCGCATTCGAGGCGGTCGTTCGGGGCATCGATGCGCTCGTCGAAGCGGCGGCGGAGGACATGCGGCCCGAGCTGGTACGCTTTCCTCCTGTCATCCCGCGCTCGCTGATCGAGCGGAGCGGATACCTCGCCGGCTTCCCACAGCTGATCGGCGCGGTGCACAGCTTCGGAGGAGGCGACGCGGATCATGCGTCGCTCCTCCGGGCGGTGGAGCAGGGCGGGAACTGGGGCGAGTTCCTCTCGTCGACCGACGTCGTACTCACTCCAGCCGCGTGCTATCCGGTGTATGGCATGGCGGCCGGCATGCTGCCCCCGGAAGGGCGGGTGGTGGACGCCGCGTCGTACTGCTTCCGGCACGAGCCATCGAGTGAGCCGGGCCGGATGCAGATCTTCCGCATGCACGAGGTCGTGCGGCTCGGCGATCCCGAGTCCTGCGTGGCGTTCCGCGACGAATGGCTCTCGCGTGGTGAGAGCGTACTGCACGAGATCGGCCTCGACGTGCGGTGCGTGCCGGCGAACGACCCGTTCTTCGGACGACGTGGGCGCCTGCTGGCCGCGACGCAGCGCGAGCAGGCACTGAAGTTCGAGCTCGTCGTGCCCATCACGTCCGTCGAGCTGCCGACGGCGGTCGCGTCGGCGAACTGGCACCAGGATCACTTCGGTGAGCTATTCGGGATCCATGATGCGAGCGGTGCCACCGCACACACGGCGTGTGTGGGCTTCGGACTCGAGCGCATCACGCTGGCGCTCCTGCGCGCGCACGGCACCGCACCCGAGCGATGGCCGCGCGCCGTGCGGAGCGCGCTCCAGCTTTGAGCGCCACACTCGCGGGCGCCGAGCGCGAGTCGCAACGCGCCGAGCGCATCTGGCCGGAGAGCAACTGCTACGTCGACCTGTGGCTTGGCGTACTGCCTGACCTCTCGCTGGAGCCGGAAGCGATGCTTGCGTGCACGGTGGCGCCGCGGTTCGAGGGCGACCAGTGGACCTTCTGCAAGCCCACGGCGACCGAGCTTGCCGAACTGTATGGGCTTCGAGTGGAGGAGCTCACGATCTGGCGCTCGCTTCGCGAGCACGTCGCGGTGCAGCTCCGTCTCGGACGACTGGTGCTGGTAGAGGTGGATGCCTTTCATCTCCCCGACACGGCGGGCGTGTCGTACCGGTCGGCGCACCAGAAGACGACTATCGGCATCGTCGGCCTCGACGAGGAACAGCGTCGGCTGGACTATTATCACAACGCCGGACGCTACGAGTTGAGCGGCGACGAGCTCGAGGCGTTGCTGAGCTCCCGCGTGCTCGGCGCCGATCTGCCTCCCTTCGCCGAGCTCGTGGACGTGTCGAGTGCCGTCGCGACGAGAGGTGACGTGCTGCGGGAGCGGTCGCGCATGATCGCCGCTCGCCGACTGGCCAACACGGGGAAGACGAACCCCTTCTGCGCGTGGGCGGAACGTGCGGCGCTCGACACGGCGCACCTGCGCGCCCGTGATCTGGAGTTCTTCCATTCGTGGGCATTCGCGTCGGTGCGTCAGGCGGGAGCGATGGCGGAGCAGCTCGCGATCTGGTGCGAATGGGTTGATACGGGCACAGAGATCGCGGCGGCCGCGGAGTCGCTGCGCACGATCGCACGCACGCTCAAGACCCAACAGTTCCGGCTGGCCCGCCTCGCGCGCGGCGGCACCGTAGACCTGAGGTCGACGCTGGAGCAGTGCGCGCGCGAATGGAGCATCGCTCAGGGGGCCATCGTTCGGCTGTGCGCCCGACACGATCGCAGCCGGCCGGTGTCGCTTCCCGAGGGAAGCAGCGCCCTGGGCAGGTCCTTTGAGCGGTCGCTGTCTGCGCTGTCATGACGACGTTCGCTCCGACCGAACCCGTTGCCGCCCGGCTGCGCACGCGGCCGGCGTGTGCCCGTCACCGCGTGTCGACGCACGAGGCGTCGGCATTGGACGGTACGTGGCAGTTCGTCGGCCTGGAACCCGACGCGGCGCGGACGCCGGACGATCTGGCGCAAGCGCTCGTCGCGTCAGGACGCAGCTATCGCGCGATGGATGGCGCGATGACTGTCGGAGCAGCGCTGCTCGGCGCGGGCGAGATCTCACTCGACGCGGCGCCCGACCTCGACGCGAGCGACTGGTGGCTGCGGCAGCGCTTCATCGCCGCGCCATCGAATGAGGGGGCGAGCTCGGGCAACGTGTGGCTGGTGTTCGAGGGACTCGCCACCGTCGTCGACATCTGGCTCAACGGCGTGCATCTGGGACGCGCCGACGACATGTTCGTCGCGTGGGAAGCCGAGGTGACTGACCTGCTGCGCGCCGAGAACGAGTTGGTGCTATGCGCGCGCGCGCTGCGACCCTTGCTGCGGCCACGGCGGCCGCGAGCGCGATGGAAGTCGCGGCTGGTGGACTCGCAGGAATGGCGCTGGCTGCGCACGACGCAGATCGGCCGCATGGCGGGCGCGGGGCCGCGCATCGCGCCGGTCGGACCCTGGCGCCCCGTCAGGCTCGAGCATCGGCGCGGGGCGTCGGTGCGCGCGCTCTGGATCGCCCCATCCCGCGTACACGATGAATCCGTGCTCGACGTGGACCTCCTGCTGGAGCGCGGGCCAGAACCGAGGACCGCCTTCCTCACCTGTGGCGCCGAGCGCGAGCCGATGCACGTCGTGCGCACGGGAGGTGGCTGGCGGATGATGGCCTCGCTGCGAAGTGCGTCCCTCGAACCATGGTGGCCACACACCCATGGCGAGCCGGCGCTGCACGAGTGCACGGTCGTGATCGAGCATGCCGAGGGCCAGACGGTGATCGAGGCGGAGCCGGTCGGTTTCCGCGAGCTTTCCATTCGCACGGAAGACGGCGCGTTCGAGGTGACGGTCAATGGCGTCCAGCCCTTCCTCCGGGGGAGCTGTTTCACGCCGCGCGACTGGACGCGCCTGGACTGTCCCGAGCCGGAGCTCGAGGAGGAGATGCGCCGGCTGCGCGACGCCGGTGTGAACTGCATCCGGTCGAGCGGCTGCTTCACCTATGGCTCGGCGGCGCTCCTCGCCGCGTGCGCGCGCCACGGGATTCTCGTCTGGCAGGACCTCATGTTCTCCGTCCTCGACTATCCCGACGGCGACGCCGCGTTCCGCGCGCGGTGCGAGCGGGAGGTGGAGCAGCAGCTCGCGCTGCTTCAGGGCTCGCCCTGCGTGATGACGATCTGTGGCAGCGCTGAAGTGGAACAGCAGGCGGCGATGTCGGGCGTCCCACTGGATGGGCCACGCCATGCGCTCTTCCAAGAGCATCTCGCGCACGTCGCGCGCCGTGTGCTCCCCGATGTGACGTACTGGCCATCGACGCCGTGGGGGGGCGATGTCCCGTTCCGCGTACGGGCAGGCACCGCACACTACTTCGGCGTCGGCGCGTACCGTCGGCCGCTGCACGATGCGCGGCTCGCCGGCGTGCGCTTCACGACGGAGTGCCTCGCATTTGCGCACCTGCCCGAACCGGAGTCGCCGGCGGCGATTCCCCTCGAGAGCGAGGCGGGCGGCGACTACGCGCGGTGGAAGGTACGCGTCCCTCGCGACGGCGGCGCGTGCTGGGACTTCGAGGACATCCGCGACCACTACGTCGCGCTGCTGTTCGGCGTGGACGCGGTGCGGCTGCGAGCCGAGGAGCCGGCTCGATATCTGGCACTCGGGCGCGCGGCGAGCGCGATCGTGATCGAGCGCACCCTGCAGGAGTTCCGACGACGCGAGTCGACGTGCAGCGGCGCACTCACATGGCTCTGGTCGGACCCGTGGCCCGGCGCGGGGTGGGGAAGCATCGACGTCGCTGGACGCCCGAAGAGCGCGTGGTACGGGATGCGGCGCGCGTCGCGACCGATCGCGCTCGCCCTCACCAACGAAGGGCTCGACGGCGTGGACCTCCACGTCTGGAACGACACGCCGAGCGCGGTCGAGGGCACGCTGCACGTTCGACTGCTGCGCGAGGGGCGTGATGTCGCCTTCGCCGCGAGCGTACCGCTGCTCGTACCCGCGAGGAGCGGCACGACGCGCACGATCGACCGTCTGCTCGGCCGCTTCACCGACGTCGCGCACGCCTATCGGTTCGGCGCATCGGGCCATGACGTCGTGCACGCGGTCTGGATGAGTGATCGCGCGCTGGCGGTCGGATCGCGCGACGTCGCGCACTCGCGCTTCGGCGGCGTCCCCATCATCGACGAGGCCGTGCTGCTCGTGCACGGCGATCTGCGCCCGATGACGGATACCGGTCTCGAGGCACACGTCGTCGGAGTCGACGAGCGGGGCGTCGTCGATCTCTCCGTGTCCGCGGCGTCGCTCGCGCAGCACGTGCGCATCGGCAGTGCCGGACACGTGGCGAGCGACTCGTACTTCGCCATCCTCCCCGGCGTGGAGCGCCGCGTTCAGCTCACGCCGCACGGGGACGCGATCGGTGGACCGATCGTCGTGCAGGCGTTGAACGATCCCCGAGCCCTCTTCATCGATCCGGTTCGCCCGATCGTTCATGCGCAGAGCGTGGGGACGGGCGACGCGTTCGCCTCGAGCGCGGCGCGAGGCGCGGCATGAGCGCGGAGCTGATGACTAGCGTGGCGCGCGACGCGCGACTCGATGAGCGGGCGCGCTGGGTTCGTTCGGGTGACGATTGGTGTGTCGCGCACTGGCACCAGGCAAAGAGGCCGATCCGGCGGCGCGTCGCGATCCTGTGCCCGTCGATCGGGTCCGAGCGCATGCGCGGCGAGCGTGCGTTTCGCATCCTTGCCGACCGACTCGCGGCGCGCGGCGTGAGCGTGCTGCGGTTGGACTATCCCGCAACCGGGAACAGCACCGGTGATGCCCTTCGCGCGGGCGAGAAGGATCCGGATCTCGTCCAGCGCTGGTGCCAGTCGATCATCGACGCGGCGGCCCACGCGACGCAGCTCGTCCCCGGCGCCGAGATCGTGCTCGTCGGCCGGCGGCTCGGCGCGCTACTCGTGCTTCAGGCGAGCCGCGCGTTGCCGAGCATGGTGAAGGGCTGCGTACTCTGGGACCCACCGACGTCGGGACGCAGCTTCGTGCGCGAGCTGCGACTTCGCGAGTCGGCGCGATTCGATCATCGCTACGCGGAGGAGCTGGCGCGCGAGCATCCGGGCATCGCGCTGCAGTGGGAGGGGCATCGCTTCGACCGACGGACGGTCGAGGCGATGGAACGGCTGACGCTCGACGGATCCACGCCGTCGATCGAGCTCGTGGATGTCATCGCGCACGAGCCGGAGCGCGCCGTGGCGTCGCTCGCGCGCGCGTCTGGAGCGGAGCTGCACGTGACCGGCCACCGCGCTGCCGACGCGGCGTTCGACTGGAGTGTGTACGACGGGCCGGCGATTCCCGAGGAGTGCCTCGCCATCGTGGAGAGCTGCATTGCGGACGATGCGCCCCCGGTGGACGACGACGACGCGGTGGCCGACGACGTGCGCGTGCCCAGCGTGGCGTTTCACGGGAACGAGCACACCATCATGGAGGAGCTCGTCCGCTTCGGCGCAGCGGGCGCGATGTTCGGCGTGAGCACCACGCGCGTGTCGCACGCACCACCGACGACGGCGGCGCTGATCCTTCCGACGGGGATCGAGCCGTCGTCGGGGTACGGCGACATGTGGGCACGATTCGCTCGCCGAGCGGCGGAGCAGGGCATGGCGACGCTTCGCATCGACTGGCGCGGCAACGGTGAGAGCCGGCCGCATCCCGGTGGCGAAGTGAACGTGAGCTACGGCGCGCGTCGGAGCGAGGATGTCGTGGAAGGCATCGCCTGGCTCCGGGCGCGCTTCCCGGGCGCATCGATCGCCGTCGTGGGGCTGTGCAGTGGCGGCTACTACGCCGTGCATGCTGCGGCGGAGGGCGCGGCGACGGATCGCGTGATCGCCATCAATCCGCAGCTCTACTGGCACGAAGGGATGCCGCCGACGCTCGACCTCGACGACCTGGCGCCCGCCGTGGAGATGCAGCTTGCCGACGGTCTCGAGCGCGCGCTGAGCGACGGGCGGAAGTGGCGCCGGCTGCTGCGCGGGGGATACCACTGGCGCGACGTGGTGCGCGCGGCGCGCGGTGCGGCCGCGCGGCGTGGCTGGCTGCGCGTGCGCCCCGAAACGGAGGAGACATCGCTGCTCGGCGGACGCCTCCCTCGCGTCGATCTCGACCGACTCTTCCCCGGACCGGCGCGGACGCATCTGGTGTACAGCGACGACGACTTCGGCCTCCCGCACCTGCAGGCGCACGGGCACGCCGCATACTCGGGGCTGATGGCGCGTCCCCACATGCGGCTGCACGTGCTGGAGGGCTGCGACCACAACTGCAGCCGGGAATCGATGCGCGAGCGGCTCGAGCCGCTGCTGCTGGAGCTCCTCGCCCAGGATTGAGGAGCCCCGCCGGAGGCGATTGTGATCCAGGTCGCATTGCGATCGGCGACAAGCGGCCGCGTCCGTTTCGTGATGCGTGCCGGATCGTCCTCTGAGCAGCCTCCCTCCGCCGCCGGTGGCGGCCTTCCGTTGTTCTGTTCGCGCCCACCATTGGCGCCGCACCCCTCGAGCGCGTGAAGACTTTCCGTCTCGGACGACCGCTGTCCGCCGCCCTCCTTCTCACGGCCGTCGTGACGTCGCCTGCACTCGCGCAGGCGCGCAGCGAAGCCTCCACGCACACGGTGAAGCGTGGCGACACGCTGTGGGACATCGCCAAGCAATATCTCGGCGATCCCTACCTGTGGCCGGAGATCTACCGCATCAACACGGATCAGATCGACGATCCGCATTGGATCTATCCCGGCGAGGTGCTGCAGCTTGCCGCCCACGGCGCGCCGGTCGCTGCCGCGCCCGCGCCGGCTGCCCCAGCGGGCGCGCCTGCACAGGAGCGCGCGGCGGAGCCCGTCGAAGCGCCTGCGCCGATGCAAGCGGGCAGCGCCACCGTCTTCACCCCGCAGGTCGTGACCTTCGGGCGCGGCGTCGCGCCGCGCGCGCCATACGTGCGGCCGCGCGTGCCGCTGGGTGACATCCTCCGGGCGCCGTTCTTTGCGCAGCGGGGCGGACCACACGGGGCCGGCCACATACTCGGTGGCGCCGACATCTCGGGAATCCACCTGGAGAAGGCGCGAACGGACTTCCACGTCTTCGATCGCATTCTGGTGGTGCCGCCTCGCGGCAGCGAGGCCAGGGTGCGCGAGAAGTACGTCGCCTACGACCTCGGTCCGACGGACGAAGACGTCGGCACCGTCGTGGTTCCGGTGGCGCTGCTGTCGGTCGTCCGCCCGCCGCAGAACAACGAGCCGGCGATCGTCGAGATCCTCGAGATGTACGGCACGCTGAGCGACGAGAGCCAGATCATCCCGCTCGACACGACAGGCGCCGGCGCACGTGGAAAGCCGGTCGCCGTGCCCGCGGGCGCCGCTCGTACGGCGCACATCCTGGAGGTGCACACGCCGGCCGTGCTCGCCACTCTGTACAGCTACGTGATGTTCGACCTCACGGCGAAGGACGGGCTGCGCGTCGGCGACGAGATCACGATCTTCCGTCCGCGCGACGAACGTAAATCCGTTGGCGGTCCGACGATCCCCGAGATCCAGATCGGCACGGGGCAGATCGTGCGGGTGACCCCGTTCGGCGCGACGGCGCGCGTGCTCACGCAGTCGCAGCCGGCCATCGAGCGGGGCGAGAGCGTCCGCGTGGTGTCCCGGATGCCCTGACGCGGTCCGGCCACGCGCTGCGGCGAATGCCGTAACGCGTGGCCACGCATTACATTAGGGCGATCATGACTGCGATCGCCCACTTCGTCGCCATCACGTGCTACCTCGGTGCCGCGGCGCTCGCCGCGACACCGTTCGCGCGTCCGGTCGGCGCGCCGGTACGCGGCGTCGTGGCGTTGCTCGGCCTCGGGGTGCTGGCGCACTTCGCCGGCCTGGCGGTCTACGCGCACCGCGTCGGTCAGCTTCCACTCACCGGCCTCGGTCCGTCGCTGTCGTTCGCCGGTCTCGTGCTGGCGGCGACGCTACTGCTCGTCGAGGCGCTCGCACGCGACGTCAGTCTCACGCTCGTGGCGGCCCCGCTCGCCGCCGTACCGACGATCTGTGCGACGCTCATCGGCTTTGCGCCCGGTGTTGAACCGCCGGGTGCGCGCGGCGCGTGGTTGTTCGCGCACATCGCGCTGAGCTTCCTGGGGATCGCGGCATTCGCGACGGCGGCCGCCGCGGGTCTCATGTATCTCGTCGAGCGCCGCGAGCTCAAGTCGCGCCGGTTCGGCGCGATCTACCGATTCTTCCCGCCGCTCGCGACGCTCGACCGGGTGAACCACGTCGCCGCGATCGCGGGCTGGCTTGGGCTGACGCTCGGTGTCGTGCTCGCGGTGACGTACTCGGTCGCCTATCGCGAGCTCAGCCTCCCCAAGGTCATC
>Ga0136846_1219666_pt1 | contig 13940 bp, 12 predicted proteins | sample HopSoiMetagenom2_FD_96841 | JGI IMG/M metagenome (GOLD analysis project Ga0136846, IMG submission 96841) | Grasslands soil microbial communities from Hopland, California, USA - 2 Assembly 2016 (version 4) | ecosystem: Environmental > Terrestrial > Soil > Grasslands | place: USA: Hopland...
AATCCCCGGCCGGGCGCCCCGGCGCGCAAAGTAGGCGGCCGTCCAGGCGGCGAATGGCGTCTTGCCCGCGCCCCCGACAGCCAGATTGCCGATCGCCACCGACGGCAGCGGCAGCGGCCGGCGACGCAGCCAGCCACGCCGATACGCCTTCGCGCGCGCGCTCATCACGGTCCGATACACAATCGCGAATGGCAACAGCACGCCACGCGTCGCCCGCGCTGGAACCGTCGTGCTCCACCACAGCCAGTTGGCCACCCGGTGCGCGCTCATGCGTTGACCGTATCCAGGCTGCGCTGGACTGCCGCGATCCCCTCGCGGAGTCCTTCCTTGCCGGCGCCAATCAGGATGGGAGCACCGAATCGGACCTCGACCGACGCAAACGGCTTGGGAATGCACATGCGGTCCCAGGAGTTGAGAAACCATGCGGATGACGCCCGGGCGCCCGTCGGAATGATCGGGACACCCGCGTGTCGCGCCGCGGCGATGGCACCCGGCTGCACACGCTCCGCCGGCCCGCGCGGACCGTCGGGTGTGATGGCGACGACCGCGCCCGCCTCCAGCGCGCGCACGACGCCGAGCAGGCCGACTTCCCCGCCACGCTGAGTCGAGCCTCTGACGAACCGGTAGCCCCATCCCTGCGCCAGATTCGCGAGATACTGACCATCGCGATGGCGGCTGATGAGCAGCACGTGGCCCTGGTGCTTGTGGAACGGCAGCAACGATAGAACGCGCGAATGCCAGAGGACAAAGATGTATGGCGCCTGCCACGGCCTGCGACCGATTTCACGATAGCGCCATGTCGCCGCCAGCGTCTTGATCAGCGTGGCGCCGACCGCGGCGGCGGGGGCCTCCGCCCAGCGGGGTTTCACTCGAGCAACCCGGCCGCCAATTCCGCGACGCGCTCGGCGGCGCCGGGTGCGCCGAGGCGCTCCCGGACGAGGCGCAGACCCTCGCGCTGGCGCCGTGTCGCGGGGTGGTCGGCGTCGAGTAGCGGCAGCACGCCGTCGGCCAGGCTGTCCGGCGTCGCGCGCTGCTGCAGCAACTCCGGGGCGACCTCGTAGCCGGCCACGAGATTGACCAGGCCGACCCACGGGACGCGGACAACACGAAAGGCGATGAACGATGAGATCGGATGCACGCGGTAGGTAATGACCATCGGCACATCGGCGATCGCCGCCTCGAGCGTCGTCGTTCCGGATTTGCAGATGCCGGCGTCCGACGCCGCGAAGACGAGCAGTGGATCGCCGTAATGGACCTTGATCGCGCCGGGATCGGGATACGCGGCGTCACGCGTTCCCGCGACCACGATTTGCACATCGGGACGCGCGGCTGTGACTTTCGCGGCCGCCGCGCGGAATATGGCCCAGTGACGTTTCACCTCTTGTGTCCGGCTCCCGGGAAACAGCCCCAGCGTGGGCCGCTGCGGATCGAGACCCAATGCGTGACGGGCGTCCACTCGCCCCGGGGGCGCCGGCCGGTCTTTGAGGGGATGGCCCACGAACGTCGCAGCGACTCCCCGCTCGCGAAAGAACGCCTCCTCGAACGGCAGGATCACGGCGAGCTGACTCACGGGCGCGAGTTTGCGCACCCGGTTCTGTCCCCAGGCCCACAGCTGCGGCGCGATGTAATACAAGACGGGAATACCGGCGGCAGAGGCCGCCGCGGCCGCGCGAAGATGATAGCCGGGGTAATCGACCAGAATCACCAGATCGTACCGCTTCTCTTGGAACGATTTCTTGATCCGGTTCAGCAGGCGGTAATGCGCCGGGATTTTGGCAATCGCTTCGACAAATCCGACGACCGAGTAGGATTCCATGCGGTCGAGCACACGCACGCCGGCGCGCTCCATCAGCGGGCCGCCCAGCGCTTCGAGCTCGAGCCCGGGGAGACGGCGTTGGAGCGCCGTGGCGACCGCGGCGGCATGCGCGTCCGCCGACGGCTCACCCGCCGATATATAGATCCGGAGAGCGCGTCCGTTCCGCGTGATCACGGCCTCGCGGACGCGAGCGGCGACGTCTCGATCGCGTCCGCGACGCGGTACGCCAGCGCGAGGGCCTGCAGCCCGGCGGCGCCCGTCACCACGACCTCTCCCTCCCCGCGCACCGCGCGCAGAAAGCTCTCGAGCTCGAGCTTCAACGGCTCGGCCTCCGGCGCGTCGAGCCGGACGGGCTCAACGATTTCCTCGACGCGCGTCGCGCCGAGTCCCTGCCAGCCGGATTTGAGCCGGTAGAAATGCCCGCTGCCCTGGGCAAGATCCAGCGAGAAGTACCCCGTGGGCTGGAAGATGCGCAGCTTGCGCGTCCGCTCCCGTGACACCCGGCTGGCCGTAATCACGGCAACGGCGCCGTTCGCGAACTCGACCCGGGCGTTCGCGATGTCGACGTGCGGCGTGAGAATCGGAACACCGGTCGCGCGGACTTCGCCGACTTCCGAGCGCACGAGCTCGAGAATCAGGTCGAGATCGTGAATCATCAGATCCAGGATCACGGCGACGTCGGTGCCGCGGGGCTGGAACGGCGCCAGCCGCTCGGTCTGGAGGAACCGCGGCTCCTCCAGATAGGGCGATGCGGCGCGCACGGCACGGTTGAATCGCTCGACGTGACCGACCTGGAGGCACAGGCGGCGCTCGCGGGCGGTGTGCACGAGCTGCTCCGCCCCGGGCAGCGTATCGGCGAGCGGTTTCTCGATCAGCGCGTGTACGCCGCGCTCCAACACCGGCAGTCCCACATCGACGTGCGACGGGGTCGGCACGACGACGGTGACCGCCTCGACCCGCTCCAGCAGCGCCTCGAGTGAGGGGAACGCGGTCGTCTCCAGCTCTTTGGCAACCTGCGCGGACCGCGGCGCATTGTGGTCGTAGAAGCCGACGAGATCCGCGCCCTCGATCTTCTTGAGCAGCCGGATGTGATGGAAGCCGAGCGCACCCGCCCCGACCACGCCCACGCGGACTGGCCGAAGCTGATGTTTCACACCATCACCCCGCGCTGGGATGCTTCAATGAACTGGAGGAACGTTTCGACTTCCGGCACGTCGGGCAGCTCGACGCGCGCGCGCGTGACTCCCTGGCTCACCGTGAGATCCGAGTTGAACACCAGGCGGTAGGCGCGCTTCAGGGCCAGTTTCACGTCGGGTGAGAACCCGGCGCGCTGCAAGCCCACCGAATTGAGACCGTACAGATGCACGGGATTGCCGGCCGCTTTCGTGTAGGGCGGCACGTCCTGGTTCACCCGCGACAGGCCGCCCACGAAGGCGTACGTGCCGATGCGCACGAACTGGTGAATGGGCACGAGGCCGCTGATAATGGCCCGATCGTGGATGGTCACGTGACCGGCCATCTGCACGGAGTTCGCGATGATCACGTCGTTGCCCACCACGCAGTCATGCGCGACATGGACGTACGTCATGAGAAAGCAGCGCTCGCCGATCGTCGTCTTCCCGGTCGCGGTGCTGCCGCGATTGATGGTGCAGTATTCACGAATGATCGTGCCGCTGCCGATCTCGACCCACGTCTCTTCGCCCTTGTACTTGAGATCCTGCGGGTCATTACCGATGACCGTTCCGTAGCCGATCTTGACGCCTTCGCCGATCCGGCTGTTGCGCTCGATCACGGTATGGCCCGCAATCGCGCAGCGCTCGCCGACCGTCACGCGCGGCCCGATCACACAGTACGGGCCGACCGAGACCTCGGCCCCCAGATCGGCGGTCGGATCGACCAGCGCGGTCCGGTGGATCACCGATCCACGACCATGGCCATCATTTCCGCTTCCGCGACCACTTGCCCGTCGACGAATCCCGCGCCCTTCATGCGGCACGTCTTGCCACGGAACTGCAGCATCTCGAGCTCGAAGCGGATCTGATCGCCCGGAACCACGGGACGGCGGAATTTGACGTTATCGAGCGACATGAAGTACACGACCTTGTTCTCCGTGTTCTGCCCCTCGAAGTGGCTCATCAACAGCATGCCGCCCACTTGCGCCATGGCTTCAATGATCAGCACGCCGGGCATGATCGGATGTCCGGGGAAATGGCCCTGGAAAAACGGCTCGTTGATCGTGACGTTCTTGATCCCCACAATCCGTTTCTGTCCCTCGACTTCGATGATCCGGTCCACGAGCAGAAATGGATACCGATGCGGCAGGTAGTCCATGATCTTGCTGATGTCCATCGCCGGCATGCCGCTGCGCCTCCCTGCGCGTGCGAGCGCGCGAGCGAGCGCGATATTGCCGCCGTGGCTCGGTCGCGTCGCCACCACATGAGCCTGAATCCGGGCGCCGGTGAGCGCCAGGTCCCCCACAATGTCCGCCGCCTTGTGCCGGACGAATTCATCCGGCCAGCGCAGCTTCCCGCCGGCGACGACGCGCTCAGCATCGAGCACGATCGCGTTCGCTTCCGAGGCGCCCTTGATCAACCCGCGCGCCTGGAGCTCGGCCACCTCGTGCGTGAACCCGAACGTGCGGGCGGGGGCGAGCTCGCTCGCGAACGTCTCCGGCGTGACCTCGTACGAGCCGGCCTGGCACCCGATCAACGGATGCCGCCACTCGATCGACACCGTGAGTCGCAGCGTTTTGGCCGGCGCCACAACATACGCGGCGTCGCGATCCGTCACCGCGAACGGGGCCTGCACGGTGAGCACGGCGGCCTCGCCGCCCACAGGCGCCGGCCCGGCTTTGGTCAAGGCGTCGAAATACGGCAGGACGCTGCCGTCGAGAATCGGCGGCTCCGGCCCCGAGAGCTCGATCGTGAGGTCGTCGATCGCATGCGCCGCAACGGCGGCGAGCAGATGCTCCACCGTGTGAATCGTCGCGGCGCCCTTCCCGATCGCGGTACGCCGGTCGACGGCTTCCACTTCGGAGAGACGGGCCGGCACTTCCGGACGGCCGGCGAGGTCGATGCGGCGGAACACGATGCCCTGCCCCGCCGGAGCGGGCAGAAACGTCGCCTCGGTCGTAGCGCCCGTATGCAGTCCGGTGCCGCGCAGGGCCGCCGGACGCGTGACGGATCGTCTACTGATCTGGGGAGCGGTCGGGTGTGACACCGGGTTTCGTGGTGACGAGATCTTCGAGATCGCCGACAATTTTGGCGAGCCGGTAGAGCGCGGCCTGGCCGCGCAAATACTCGCGGTGGGGACGGGCGAGCGTGCCGAACAGCGTCGCGCCCGGCGGAATGTCGGCGATCGTGCCGGACTGCACCAGGAGCCGCGCGCCGCGCCCGATCGTGATATGGTCGGCCACGCCTGCCTGCCCCCCGATGATGACGTCATCCTCCACCTGGCAGCTCCCCGCGATTCCTGCCTGCGCCATGATGAGACACCGCGCGCCGATCCGCACATTGTGGGCGATATGGACGAGGTTGTCGATCTTGGTTCCCGAGCCGATCACCGTGTCGTCGACACTGCCGCGGTCGATGCACGTGTTCGCCCCGATCTCGATGTCGTCTCCGACGAGACAGCGTCCCACGTGCGGAATCTTGCGATGCGCCTCGCCGTCTTTCCCGGGGATGTAGCCGAAGCCATCACTGCCGATCACCGCACCCGCATGCACGATCACCCGCTTCCCGACCGCCGTCCCCGCATACAGCGTGACGCGCGGATAGAGCTGGGAATCGTCGCCCACGGCAACGCCGTCGCCCAACACGCATCCGGCGCCGATCCGGACGTTGCGGCCCAGCTGCACGCCGCGGCCTAGCACCGCATGCGCGCCGATCTCGACGGGCTCCTGCCAGGTAGCGCCGCGCCCGACCACGGCGCTCGGGTGCACGCCCGGCTCCCACACTTCCTGCGGATACAGCACCGGCAGCACGACGAGCAGCGCGGCGTACGGATCGGCGACGATGATGCGCGTCTCTGGTCCGCCGCCGCCTTCGTGGGCCGGCGCCTCGAGCGCGGGCGCGACGAGCACGACGGATGCGCTGGTGCGCTGAAAGTATGGGACGTAGCGGGGCGCGGCAAGAAAAGAGAGATCGCCGGGACCCGCGCGCTCCAGCGGCGCGATCCCGGCGACCGTCGTCGTACCCGGCCCCACCAGCCGTCCGCCGGTGAGGGCCGCGATTTCACTCGCGGAGAGCGGCCGCGTTCCCGCCGAATTCACGGGGGGAAGCTAGCCGCTGACTATTGCGCCTGCGAGAGGCGCTGCAGCACCCGGGCCGTGATGTTGAGCGCGGGGTCGGCCGCGGCGATCAGTCCGCCAGCGGCATCCGCATCCAGAATCAGGGCGTAGTTCTGCTCGGCGCGGATTCCCTGGATCACGGAATTCACGCGGGCCTGGATCGGCTGCAGCAGCTCCTGCTCGCGCTGGCGCGCTTTGTCCTGGAGCTCGTTGGTACGCGCCTCCATGCGCTGCTGCATGCCCTGCAGATCTTTCTGCCTCTGCGCGCGCGCCGCGGGCGACAACGCGATCGATTGCTGATCGAACGCCTGCACCGACGAGTCGAGCTGCGACTGCAGCTTCTGCACTTCGGTGCGGTAGCTATCGACCTCCTTCAGATACGTCGATTCGGCGGCGGCGTAGCCGGGCGTGCGCTGCAGGATTTCTCGCGAGTTGATGTAGGCGATCTTGAGAGGCGCGCCGGGGCCGGCCGACGGGCCCTGGGCGCGCGCGAGGCGTGGGACCGCGGCATTCAACGCGAGCGCGGCGACCGCCGCTACGGAGACGAGCAGGAAACGCTGCATAACGCTGGAACTCCCGGAAAAGAACGTGGGTGCGGCGTACGGTGGTGGTACGGCTTAGAAGAAATTGCCGAGTTTGAAGTGCAGCTTCCAGCCCGGCGCCGGACGGCCGAAGGCGTCGGTCTTATCGAAGCCATACGCATAGTCGATGCCCAGGGGGCCCAGGGGCGAAATGATCGCCGCCCCAAAGCCGGCACCGCGGAACAGCCGGGTCGGATTGAACTGCGCCGGCCGCGCCCAGACGTTGCCGGCATCGTAGAAGGTCGAGAGGTACAGCATCTGGGACACCCGCAGCCCCAGCTCGCCGGTCATCGTGAAGAACGATTTCCCGAAGGCCAGCGGACTCGCCCCGTTGACGGAGGCATTGGGATCGTAGCCGAAGGGCGTGATCGACGCCTCGTCGTAGCCGCGCAGCGGAATGAAGAACTGCGTGCCGCCGATCGTAAACAGCTGCTCGAAGAACGGCGAATAGCCGAACACGAAGCCCGAGCGCGAGGAGAAGCCCAGCACGACTTTGACGTTGGATGTGGCCGGATTGCCCAGCGTCCCGATCGGCGCGTAGAAGTGATCTTCGAGATCGACCCGCTGGAAGTTGCCGCTGCCGCCGAGTGGACCGCCGCTCTGCGATACGCCCACCTGCACCATCGTTCCGGCGGTGGCGAACGGCAGATCGACGCGCGTATCGCGCATGATCGACGCCCCGAGGGTCGAGCGCACGCAGTAGTTGCACCGGAACCTGTTGCTGAACGCCTGGTTCGTGGCCGATCCGGTATAGCTCTGCTCGTCCAGGCCGTACGAGAGGAACAGCCGCGTGTAGTTACTGCCGAACAGCGGGAAGCCGAATTGCACGTTGCCGCCGCGGCGCCGCAGGCGCCCGACGTCGGCGATCACGTACCGGACGCGCTGGTTGTGCACGCCGAACGTCCCGGAAATGCGGGACTCGCGGATCGCCGGATCGGTGAAGGTGATGCTGAAATCGTTGATGTTCTTGCCGAACTGCCACTGCAGCTGCCCGCGCTTGCCGCGCCCGAACAGGTTGGGCTCGTCCAGGCCGATGAAGCCGCCCACGCCCGTCCCCTGCCCGACCGAGGCGCCGAAGTTGATGTTGCCGGTCCGCTTTTCGGTGACATGGAAGACGACGTCGATGTCGCCCTGCTCGTTGGCCGGTTTCGTTTCGGGGAACGGCATTGGCTGGTTGAAGAACCCGAGGTTCGATACGCGCTGGTAGGAGGCGATCAACGCATCCTGGCGGAACACGTCGCCCGGGACCATCACGATGGCCTCGCGAATCACGCGCTCGTGCGTCACGTCGTTGCCGCGAATCTCGACGTGGCTGACAATCGCGGGCGCGCCTTCGGTGATGACCCAGCGCAAGTCGACGACGGGCTTACCGCTCGGATCGATGCGCCGAATCACGTCGGGGCGGACCTGCACGTAGATGTAGCCGTTGTTGTAATACAGCGTTTGCAGCTTGCGCGTGGCGTCCTGCCACTGCTGATCGTCGAAGTAGGCGATCTCGGGCCGGCCGCCCAGTCCGAGCACGCCGGTGCGCTGATGCGTGGCGAACGGATAGAAGCCCTGCAATTCGTCCGTCGAGAAGCGTCGGTTGCCGACGATCTCGAACGTCCCGACACGGTACGGCTCGCCTTCACTTACCTTGACGATCAGCGTCGCTTTTCCCGTCTTCTCGACCACGGCGAGCGTATCCTCGAGGATCTGGAAATCGACGTAGCCCCGTTTGCCGTAGAACTCCGGGATGGTCTGCCGCAGATCCTCCGCGACTTTGTCGTCGTTGTACTCGCCCGAATGGAACCACCAGAATCCCTCGGGCTTCGATTTCATCTGGGCCACGAGCTCGAGATCGCTGAAATGCGTATTGCCCTGGATATCGACCTGCGCGATCGCGACGCGGCTGCCTTCCTCGATATCGAAGATGACGCGTACGCTCGCCGAGTCCTGCTCGTACACGAATACGGGTTTCGTGTGAGCGAGGTAATAGCCCTGGGCATGGTAGAGCGAGTCGATCCGCGCCCGCGCGTGCGCCACGGCGGCGGGATCGAGCGGCCGGCCCTCGGACATCTGCACCTTGTCGCGCACGCTCCGCTCGGCCAGCCGCTCCACGCCGCGCACGGCCCATTTGACGAGCATCGGCCGCTCGCGCACCAGGATCACGAGGACATTCTTGCCCGCCACCTCGTCCTGGACGATCTGGACGTCGTCGAACTGTCCGCTCGCGTACAGCGCCTCGATGGCGCGCTGCACGTCACGGTAGTTCAGAGCTCGTCCGGGAACGAGGCCGCTGATCTGGAGCACGCTCGCCACGGTGTTGCGCTTATTGCCGACGACCGCGATGGAATCGGGGGTGGGGGGCGACCCAACACCGCCGACCTGCCCCTGGGCCATGCACAGGCCCGGGGCGAGGACGGCCAGCAACAATATGAATGGAAGGGTAAGCCGGCGACTCACGCCTTCGTGCCGGACATTGCCCGGAAGGCCAGGCGCTCCTTGTCGGGGGCGACGTCCACTTCGATCTCGTCGCCCTTCGCGAAGTCGGCGACGAGAATCTTCTCCGACAGCGGGTCTTCGACGTACTTCTGAATCGCGCGCTTCAACGGCCGGGCACCGAAGTGCTCGTCGTAGCCATGGTCCACCAGGAAGTCGGTGGCGCCCTGAGTGAGCCGCAGCGTGAGCTCTTCCTCGCCGAGCCGTTTCTGCACGTCCCGCGCGAGGATCGCGACGATCAGCGCGATGTGCTCGCGGTTCAGCGCATGGAAGACGATCACGTCGTCGAGCCGGTTCAGGAACTCCGGATTGAAGACTTTGTTGATCTCTTCCTTGACCTTCTCCGACATCCGTTCGAAGTCGTTCTTCGAATCCGGCTTGCCGAAGCCGAGCGTCTTGCCCTTGGCGACGTCGCGCGCGCCCACGTTGGAGGTCATGATCACGACGGTGTTCTTGAAGTCGATCAACCGGCCGTAGTTGTCCGTCAGATGCCCTTCATCGAGCACCTGCAGCAGGATGTTGAACACGTCGGGATGCGCCTTCTCGATCTCGTCGAGCAGCACCACGGAGTACGGCTTGCGGCGTACGGCCTTGGTGAGCGTGCCGGAGTCTTCGTAGCCCACATATCCCGGCGGCGCGCCGATCAGCCGGCTCACCGAGAACTTCTCCATGTACTCCGACATGTCGACGCGAATCAGCGCATTGGCGTCCGCGAACAGGAACCGCGCGAGGGAGCGCGCCAATTCGGTTTTCCCGACCCCCGTGGGGCCGCTGAAGATGAATGAGCCGATCGGCCGCTTGGGATCCTTGAGGCCGGCGCGGCTGCGCCGAATCGCGCGCGAGATCACGTGGATGGCTTCGTTCTGGCCGACGACGCTCTCGTGGAGCTCGTCCTCCATCCGCAGCAGGCGCGCCGTTTCCGCTTCCTGCAGCCGCGTGACCGGAATGCCCGTCCACCGCGACACGATGAAAGCGACACCTTCCTCGTTGATCGTGGGCCGGCGCGTTTGCCGCTCGCGCTCCCATTCTTCCTGCTTGCGGCGAATTTCGGACTGCACCTCGCGCTCGGAATCGCGCAGCGACGCCGCCTTTTCGAAGTTTTGATCGCGGACCGCGGCTTCCTTGTCGCCGTTGATGCCCTCGAGCTTCTCCTTCAGCTCGGCGACCTCGGGCGGCGGCACCTGGGCCGCGAGCCGCGCGCGCGCGCCGGCTTCGTCGATGACGTCGATGGCTTTGTCGGGCAGGAAGCGGTCGGTGATGTAGCGCTCCGAGAGCTTCGCCGCCTCGATCAGCGTATCATCGGGAATGACGACGCGATGATGGTCCTCATACCGCTTCCGCAACCCTTTGAGGATCTCGATCGTCTCGTCGATGGTCGGCGGATCGACGATCACCGTCTGGAAGCGACGCTCCAGCGCCCCATCCTTCTCGATGTACTTGCGGTACTCGTTCAAGGTCGATGCGCCGACGCATTGCAGCTCGCCACGCGCCAGCGCGGGCTTCAGCATGTTGGACGCGTCCACCGCGCCCTCGGCCGCCCCCGCGCCGACGAGCGTATGCAGCTCGTCGATGAACAGAATGATGTTCTTGTTCTGGGCGATCTCGTTGATGACCGCCTTGAGGCGCTCCTCGAACTGCCCGCGATACTTCGTGCCGGCGATTACGGCGGCCATGTCGAGCGACAGCACCCGATGGTCCTTGAGTGCGTCGGGGCACTGGCCGCTCGAGATCAGCTGCGCGAGTCCTTCGACGATGGCCGTCTTGCCGACGCCGGGTTCGCCGATGAGCACGGGATTGTTCTTCTTGCGGCGCGACAAGATCTCCATCACGCGCTCGATTTCCTTTTGCCGCCCGATCGTGGGATCGAGCGCGCCTTCGGCCGCGAGCTGCGTGAGATCGCGGCAGAAGTGATCGAGCGCGGGAGTCTTGGATTTCTTCTCGCTCTTGGGCGGCGTCGGCTGCGCGCCGGTTCCACCACCCGCGGGCGTAGCCGGCATTTCGCTGCCGAGCAGCCGCAGCGTCTCGGCGCGGGCCTGCTCGAGATTCACGCCGGCGTCGGTCAGCACCTGCGCGGCGATACCCTTCTCTTCGCGCAGCAGGCCGAGCAGGAGATGCTCGGTGCCGACGTAGGAGTGGTTCAGCTCGCGCGCTTCGCTCATCGCGAGCTCGAGCACTTTCTTGGCGCGCGATGTGTAGGGAAGATCGGGACCGGCGGCAGCGGCCGCTTTGCCCTTCTTCACGGTCTCTTCGATCTTCTGCTGGATCTCTTCGAGATCGACGTTGAGATTCGTCAGGACCGCCGCGGCGACGCCCTCGCCCTCGCGGATCAAGCCGAGCAGAATGTGCTCGGTGCCGACGTACTCGTGATGCAGACGGGCCGCCTCTTCGCGGGCCATCTGCAGGACTTTCCGGACACGATCCGTGAAATTATAGCCGTTCATCGGGGCTCCACAGTCGGTTCGTCTTCAAGCAGGCGCCGCACAAACGTCGCGCGCACCGTCGGCAGTTCGCGGTCGCCGGTTGACCGGCCATCCATCGCTGCCAGGTGCGCGAGTTGGGTGTAGATCAACAGCTTGTTGAGCGTATATACCCCCGGTCCGGGGAGCAGATTCAGCCCAACGCCCAACCGCACACCGCTCAACAAATTCATCGTCTCTTCAAACGACAAGCGCCGCGCGTGCTTCAATAATCCGTATGCGCGCCACGTTTTATCTTCAACTTCCTCGGGTGCCGTTCTCAATAGCACGTCCCGTGCCTGCTCCTCGTATTCGACGACCTGCCGCACGATTTTCCCGAGGTGATCGATCAGCTCGTCTTCCGTCTTCCCCAAGGTTGTTTGGTTGGACAACTGGAAGAAATTGCCTACGACCTCACTGCCCTCACCGTACAGGCCCCGAAAGGTTAACCCCACCTGCGAGAGGCCTTGGAGAACTTTGTTGATTTCCTTGGTCAAAACAAGGCCCGGCAAATGGATGAGAACGCTGGCCCTGAGGCCCGTTCCTGCATTCGTCGGACAGGAGGTAAGATAGCCAAATTCCGGATGAAAGGCGAAAGGAACGAGCCTGCCGAGCTCGACATCTACCGCTTCAACTTCGGCGTAGGCGTCCTCCAAATCGAATCCCGACCACATGCCGTGGAGTCGCAGATGGTCCTCTTCATTTACCATCACCCCGACCCGGTCCTGGACGAACAGCGCGGCACCGGGGCGCGGCGCGGATTCCTTCTCGAGTCCAGCCAACTCCTTGCTGATGAGATGGCGCTCGTGCAACAGCTGGCGCTCGGAGCGTCCCATTTCCTCGAGCACGAAGGCGACGGCCGATCCGAGGTGGTCGGAGGAGGATGCCGCCTCCCGCACACGCTCCAATACTGCCGTCCGATCGGTGTCTTTCGCCCGCTGGCTGAACGGGATCCCCTGGACGTTGCGCGCCAGGCGAATCCGGGTCGAGAGCACGATGGTCGATTTCGGCCCTGACGCGTCGAGCCAGCGCATCCCGCCATCGGGGAGCAGCGACAGATCCATTATTCAAGCACCCGAATGCGATCCCGCAGCTCCGCCGCGAGCTCGAAGTTCTCACCCTCTACGGCCCGGCGCAGCTGCGCCTTGAGCTCGAGGAGCCGGCTGCGCGGGTCGGCGTCATCCCCTGCTTCACCCGGAGCCTCGTAGCGCTCCCCAACATGCTGGCTCGAGCCATGAAGCCGGCGGAGCAGATCGCGCAGATGGGCGTCGAAGGTGACGTAGCAGTGATCGCATCCCAGCCGGCCCGAATCGCGAAAGTCGCGCAGCGTGCTGCCGCAGGCGGGGCAGCGCATGCCGTCGCTCGGCGTTGGGACAAGGGCGCCGCCCTTCCCCAGCGCCGTCAGGAATCCGCCCAGCGGCGTCTTGAGAACCGCGCCGCCGGTCTCGACGCCCTTGAGTTGCGCGCACTGCTCGCACAAGTGGAGCGTCACCTTGGAGTCATGCTCTACCTGGGTGAGGTTGATAATGGCGTCGCGTTCCTTGCAGTTATCGCAGAGCATCAGGGTATCGCATCGACCGAGCTCACGGTGGTGAGCCTGCCGTCCCCCAGAAGAAGCACACGATCGGCGCGACTCGCGAGCTGGCGGTTGTGGGTGACCACGACGACCGCCGTCTCGTACTCGCGCGCCAAACGAAAGAAGATCTCATGCAACCGCTCGGCGTTCGCATGGTCGAGGTTGCCGGATGGCTCGTCCGCCAGGACAACATTGGGATCGTGGACGAGCGCGCGGGCGACCGCGCACCGTTGTTGCTCGCCGCCCGACAATTCGGCGGGTCGGTGCGTCATCCGGCCCGCCAGCCCTACCTCCGAGAGAACCTCCTCGGCCCGCGACCGCGCCTTCCGCGGGGACGTGCCGCCGATCAGCAGCGGCATCATCACGTTCTCGAGCGCTGAAAACTCCCGCAACAGGTGATGAAACTGGAACACAAATCCCAGCTTGCGGTTCCGAACTTCCGAGGACCCGCGCGCGTCGAGGTCAGCGTAGCGTGAGCCGTCGAGCCAAATATCCCCGCCGGTCGGCGTATCCAAGGCGCCCATCAAATGCAACAATGTGCTTTTCCCCGCGCCCGACGAACCGACGATCGCCACGAACTCTCCGCGGCGCACTTCCATGTCCACGCCGCGCAGCACTTCAAGCGGCTGGCCATCTCCCCCCGCGAATACCTTGCGGATGCCCCGAGCCACGAGGAGCGCGTTCATTCGTAACGGATCGCGCGAACGGGGTCGAGCCGGGCGGCCTGGAGGCTCGGGTACAG